>Ga0070706_100001850_pt1 | contig 21899 bp, 18 predicted proteins | sample KBSK5501metaG_FD_65476 | JGI IMG/M metagenome (GOLD analysis project Ga0070706, IMG submission 65476) | Corn, switchgrass and miscanthus rhizosphere microbial communities from Kellogg Biological Station, Michigan, USA - KBS K5-50-1 metaG | ecosystem: Host-associated > Plants > Roots >... | reverse complement strand
ATCGACGACCAGCGGCGATTGCAGGAAGAAGCTGCACGCCAAGTAGCTTCATGAAGATCAACAAGGAAATTCGCCAACTTTCCCGGGAAATGCTGCGGGCAAGTTTCACTGACGGCCAACTGGATCGCGGCAAGATCGCGTCGCTTGTGCAGTCGCTGATCGCGAAGAAGCCGCGCCGTTACATTGACATCTTGCAAAATTACAAGCGCCTGCTTCGCCTCGAAATTGAAAAGCGCCATGCGAAGATTGAGAGCGCGAGCGAATTGAGCCCGCAAACTGCGTCAAACATCGTGGCGAAATTAAAACGGAAATATGGCGACGATTTGACGGCCGAGTTCATTGTCGATCCAACGCTTCTCGGCGGAACGCGCGTCCGCGTGGGGAGCGACGTTTGGGACGGCAGTGTGCGCAATCGATTGCAACGTCTCCAGCAACAACTTTAACCAGGCAGAACCATGAGCAGCATTCTTGAAGAGATTGAAACGAAAATTGCCGGCCTTAAAACATCGACAACCAAGAGCAACGTCGGTGTCGTGCGCGAAACGGGCGACGGTGTCGCGCGCATCGAAGGCCTTAGCGATGTCATGCTCAACGAAATGATCGAGTTTCCGAATGGTATTTTTGGTCTCGCGTTGAATCTCGAAGAAACCGAGGTCGGCGCGATTTTGCTCGGAGAGACAACCAAAATTTCCGAAGGCGATGAAGCCAAGACCACCGGCAAACTTCTTCAGGTGCCCGTGGGTAAAGCGCTGCTCGGCCGCGTCGTTAACACGATTGGTCAACCGCTCGATAACAAAGGGCCGATCAAAACGGAATCTTTTTATCCACTGGAAAAAATTGCACCGGGCGTAATCAAGCGGCGCGGCGTCAGTCAACCGGTCCAGACTGGCATCATGGCCATCGACGCGATGATTCCGATCGGTCGGGGCCAGCGCGAACTGATCATCGGCGACCGCGCGACCGGAAAGACAACGATCACGATCGACACGATCATTAGCCAAGCGCGGTTGAATAAAACGGCCGAAGACGCGAAGGACAAAGATTATCGGCCGCTTTACTGCATTTACGTCGCGGTCGGACAGAAAAATTCCAACGTCGCCCGCACTCTCGATGTTCTCGAAAGAGAAGGTGCGATGCCTTATACCACGATTATTTCTGCTCCAGCGTCCGACACGGCGACCAACCAGTATCTCGCGCCGTTTGCCGGCGCCGCGATGGGCGAGTGGTTTATGGATAACGGCATGGACGCCCTCATCATTTACGACGACTTGTCGAAGCACGCGGTCGCGTATCGGCAGGTTTCGCTCGTGCTGAAACGACCGTCAGGTCGGGAAGCGTATCCCGGCGACGTCTTTTATTTGCACTCGCGCTTGCTTGAACGCAGCGCCCGCGTGACCGAGGAATTCGGCGGCGGCTCGCTCACCGCTCTGCCCATCATCGAAACGCAAGCCGGCGACGTGTCCGCTTACATTCCGACAAATGTGATCTCAATCACGGATGGACAGATTTATCTCGAGACCGATCTGTTTTATCAGGGCGTGCGGCCCGCCATTTCGGTTGGTCTCTCCGTGAGCCGCGTCGGATCGGCCGCGCAGATCAAAGCGATCAAGCAGGTCGCCGGCAAAGTGAAACTCGATCTCGCGCAGTTCCGCGAGCTGGCTGCATTTGCGCAATTTGGCTCCGATCTGGATGCCGCGACAAGAGCGCGTCTCGATCGCGGTCAGCGTATTGTCGAGCTATTCAAACAAAAGCAATACAATCCCATCCCGGTCGAGGAACAGGTCGCGGTGATGTGGGCGATGCAGAACGGATATGTCGATCCTGTTCCGGTCGAGCGGGTGAAGGAGTTTCAAAACAAGCTGCAGGATTATTTACAAACGCGGAAAGAAAGTTTGCTTCGGTCTATTCGCGAGAAAAAGCAGCTTGATGAGGAGCTCGAGTCCCAATTGAAAGCGGCGCTCGAAGAATTCAAAACGACCTGGCAATGAAACAATTCCAGTAAGATTTGACGTTTTATTTTACAACTGAGGGACTTACAGACTTGAGATCACAAATTGTGACCGCAAACTGAGTCTGACGAGCAATGGCAAACACACAGGACATCCGGCGCCGGATCAAATCGATTCGCAACACTGCGCAGATCACGAAGGCGATGCAGATGGTAGCCGCCTCGAAAATGCGCAAGGCGCAGCAGCACGCTCTGGCCGGCCGGCCGTATGCCGCTTTGATGAACAAGGTTTTCGTCTCGCTCCAAAAAAGAACGGACCCAAAGCTGCATCCGCTTTTGCAAATTCGGCCGCTTAAAAAAGAGCTCGTTTTGATTATCAGTACCGACAAAGGACTCGCCGGCGCATTAAACACGAACCTCTTCCGCGAGGCTGCAAATTTTGATTCGGCGAAAACGGCTTACGTGGTTGCTGGGAAAAAAGCGCGGCAGTTTATCGCGCGCACGAAACGTGAGTTGCTGGCCGATTTCGAATTAAAAGACGCGCCGACATTCGTTGAGACAAAGCCGATCGCGAAATTTTGCGCGGAAAAGTTTCTCAACCGCCAAGTGGACAAAGTCTCCGTAATTTACACGCATTTCATCAACACGATCAATCAGCGTTCGGTCGTGCAGACGTTGCTTCCGATCAGCAGTTTTGATCTGCCGAAAAAAGAATCGGGAAACGGCTCAAATGAAGATGTCGATCCAATGCTCGGTTACGTTTTTGAGCCTACGGCCGAGGTAGTGCTCGATATCATGCTGCCGTATTACATTCAGTACCAAGTTTTCCAAATGATCCTGGACGCGCGCGCTTCCGAGCACAGCGCACGCATGGTGGCGATGAAGAATGCGACCGATAACGCCAACCAATTCATCAAAGATTTGACTCTCGAATACAACAAGATGCGCCAGGCCGGCATTACAACTGAACTGCTTGAAATCGCCACTGCCCAATTGTCGGTCGGCGCCTAACTAACGCTTATGAATAAAGGAAGCATCGTTCAAGTAATCGGTCCCGTGGTAGACGTGGAATTTCAGGAAGCGAAAGAATTGCCGCGCATCTACAACGCGCTCGAAATCGAGTACGAAGTGAACGGCAACCCGGCCAAGCTGACGCTCGAAGTGCAACACCATCTCGGCGAAAATTGGGTGCGCTCCATCGCCATGTCTTCCACCGAAGGTTTGAAGCGCGGCATGAGCGTGAACGATACCGGCGGTCCAATCACTGTGCCGGTGGGTGAAGGCGTGCTCGGGCGCCTTTTCAATGTGACCGGCGATCCGGTTGATAATCGCGGACCGGTGAAATTCACCAAGCGATATCCGATTCATCGCCCCGCGCCCCAGCTCACCGAGCAAGACACGAAAGTGCAAATCCTCGAAACGGGAATCAAGGTCATCGACCTGGTTTGCCCGTTTTCTAAAGGCGGAAAGGTCGGCGCGTTTGGCGGCGCCGGTGTCGGCAAAACCGTCATCATCCAAGAGTTGATCAACAACATCGCGATGAAGCACGGTGGCGTCTCCATGTTTGCCGGGGTAGGGGAACGCTCGCGCGAAGGCAACGACCTTTACAAGGAAATGAGCGAGGCCGGTGTGATCGACCAGAAAGATTTGTCGAAGTCGAAAGTGGGGATGGTTTTCGGCCAGATGAACGAACCGCCCGGCGCGCGTTTGCGCGTCGGACTTTCCGCGCTTGCCATGACGGAATTTTTCCGCGACGAGCGCAACCAGGACGTTCTTCTTTTCATCGACAATATCTTTCGCTTTTCCCAAGCCGGCTCGGAGGTTTCGGCCTTGTTAGGCCGCACGCCGTCCGCGGTCGGTTATCAGCCAACGCTCTCTGCCGAGATGGGCGATTTGCAGGAAAGGATTACATCGACAAAGAAAGGTTCGATTACTTCTTTTCAGGCGGTTTACGTTCCGGCCGACGATCTCACTGATCCTGCGCCGGCAAACACCTTCGCGCATTTGGATTCGACAATCGTGCTCGAGCGCTCCATCGCTGAGCTCGGAATTTATCCAGCGGTCGATCCGCTGGAATCGACCTCGAAATCACTCGCGCCCGAAATTGTGGGCGAAGAGCATTACAACGTCGCGCGCGGCGTGCAGCGTGTCCTGCAACGTTACAAAGATCTCCAGGACATCATCGCCATTCTCGGCATGGACGAACTAAGCCCGGAGGACAAGCTCACCGTTTATCGCGCGCGCAAAATTCAGCGTTTCCTCAGTCAGCCCTTCCACGTGGCGGAAGTTTTCACCGGTCACAAAGGCCAGTATGTCTCGATTGAGGAGACGGTGCGCGGCTTTAAGGAAATTCTCGATGGTAAACATGACGAAGTTCCCGAACAGAACTTCTACATGAAAGGCAACATCGACATGATCAAAGAATGATTTTCGATTTTCGATTGCTAGCAAAGATGAATGAAAATGAAATGAAGCAACGGACGAAACAGTTTGCACTGCGGGTTCTTAAGCTCGCCGATGCTCTGCCAAAGACGCGCAGCGGAAACGCAATCGCTGGGCAGATCGTCCGAAGTGGCACCTCGGTTGCAGCGAATTATCGCGCTCTCTGTCGCGCGAAATCGCGGGCTGATTTTATCAATAAGACCAGCATCGTAGAGGAGGAGGCTGATGAGAGTTGTTTCTGGCTTGAGTTGCTCGTTGATGCCGGACTGCTCGGCTCGCGCGAAGTTCAACCGTTGTTACAAGAGGCGAACGAAATAACCGCAATTCTCGTTGCCAGCCGTAAAACTGCAGCGGGACGACAGGCTCCATCATTCGAAAATCGAAATTCGAAAGTCGAAAATTCATGACGTTGAAACTCGAAATCGTTACCCCGGAGGCGAAGATTTACTCTGAAGACGTGGACATGGTCACGTTGCCCGGGTCGGAGGGTGAGCTCGGCGTTTACCCGAAACATGTTCCATTGCTCACAACGCTGAAACCGGGAGAACTGCGCGTGTTGAAAAATGGACGCGAAACCGCGATGGCGGTCGGCGAAGGTTTCGTCGAGATCAAAGCGGAGGGCGTCTCGGTTTTGACCGACATGGCGCTCGAGGCCGAAAAAATCGATACCGCCGCCGCCGAAGCCGCGGTTGAGCGGGCCAAAGTGGCGATGAAAGAAGATCACACGGCAGAGGAAGTCGCGGCCATTCAAGCATCGCTGCAAAAAGCGCTCGCGCAGTTGCACGTCAAACGGCGTCGGCATCATTGATTTTGGGGACCGCACAGCTTGCCCTGAGCGGAGCGCAGCGGAGTCGAATGGGCGGCCCGCGTGCTGATTTTGGCGGCTCGCCGAGATGAACTTTTGTGCAATCGCGCTTTCATTTCCCTACGATCTTGCACTAATGAGTCCGCAAATGGAGGCGCCGGAGATTCTCGGAATTATTGCGGGCAACGGCGTTTATCCGAGAAAGTTGGCTGACGCGGCCCGCAAGGCCGGCGTAAAGAAAATTGTTGCCGCAGCGTTTTCGGACGAGACCGATCCGGCGCTCACGCAACATGTTGATTTAATTGAATGGATACGCGTCGGACAACTCGGCCGGCTCCTCAAATTTTTTCGAGAACACAAAATTCATCACGCCATCATGGCCGGACAAATCGCGCCGAAGAATCTGTTTGACCTGCGCCCTGATTGGAAAGCGTTGCTCGTGCTCGCGAAACTCAAGCAACGCAATGCCGAATCGATCTTCGCGGCCATCGCAGACGAGCTTGCAAAGATCGATGTCGATCTTATGCCAGCCACAGCATTTCTAGAAGATTCACTTGCACCTGCCGAATTGATTGTGGGGCCGAAGCTATCTCGTCGCGAAGAAGAAGATGTCGATCTTGGCTGGAAGATCGCGAAAGAAATCGCGCGACTCGACATCGGACAAACAGTGATCGTGAAAAACGGAACTGTGCTCGCAATTGAAGCGTTCGAAGGGACAAACGACGCGATCAAGCGGGGCGGCGCACTCGCTGGAAAAGGTGCGGTCATGATCAAAGTCGCAAAACCGAATCAAGATATGCGCTTTGACGTGCCGGTGATTGGCCTGGGAACCATCAAAGTTGCTGGCGAAGCGAAACTGCGCGTCATCGCCGTCGAAGCGGACACGACTTTGTTGCTGGAGCGAGATACAGTTGTCGATCTTGCGCAGCGGGCCGGAATCTCAATCATCGCTCGTTGACTCGGAAAGTTCCGATTGCAAATCGCAAATCGGCAATCGAAAATCGAAAATTGATTCGGGGTCTTAGCTCAGTTGGTAGAGCGCCTCAATGGCATTGAGGAGGTCACGGGTTCGAATCCCGTAGGCTCCAGTCTTCGCTCGCAGCGTAGCGAAGAACGAAGACTGTCGGGCGCGTAGCCTTAGCGAAGCGCAGGTAACAAGGGAGGCGAATCCCTAGGCTCCAGCTCATTTACTAAACTGGCGATTCAATAATTTAGTGATTTGATTTCACCATGTCGCGGCATCAAGACGGACTGACACGATTGAGGGACGGAAAGATTGTGCGCAGTGAAGATCCGGTCAATCTCGAGATGCCTTTCGAGACACTCGATGATTTTATCACGCCGACGGAAGCGTTTTATGTGCGGACACATTTCCGGATCCCGAAGATCGACAAGAACAAATGGCGGTTGCGAATTGAAGGTACGGTCGAGAAGCCGTTTGAGCTAAGTTACGAGGACCTGCTGAAGCTCGAACCGAGAAAAATTCCGGTGACGCTCGAATGCGCTGGGAACAATCGGAATTTTCTCAAGCCGCCAGTGAAAGGCGTTCAGTGGGGCCTTGGCGCTGTCGGGACCGCGGAATGGACCGGCGTCCCATTGTCGATCTTGCTCGAGCGCGCCGGACTTAAGCCGAGTGCGCTGGAAATAATTTTGGAAGGCGCGGATGGCGGCAAGCTGGAAGATCCGAAAAGTCCGGTCGGTGATCTGAAATTTGCGCGCAGCATCCCGCTAACAAAAGCAAACGATGTGTTGCTCGCCTACAAAATGAACGATGTCGATCTTCCGCCGGAACATGGTTTTCCGCTGCGCGCGATTGTGCCTGGATGGTACGCGATGGCGTCGATCAAATGGCTGCAACGCATCATCGTTACGGACGAGCCGTTCACCGGATATTACCAAACGCTCGACTACGCGTTTTGGAAAAGGCGAGGGGATTTGGCGGAGCTCGTTCCGCTTTCGGAAATACAAATCAAAGCTGAGATCGCGCGCCCGAGTGAGGGAGAGATGGTTCCGGCAAATTCCAAACTACGCGTGCACGGTGCGGCCTGGACGAGTGATGGCAAAATTACAAAAGTCGAGATCAGCGTTGATCGAGGAACTAATTGGAATGAGGCGCGTTTGCTCGACAAACCGGTCCTCAATGCGTGGCGGTTTTGGGAATTCGATTGGCGCACGCCGGCAAAATCTGGAAAGCAGATTTTGGTCGCGCGCGCGACTGATTCGCGCGGTCGAACGCAACCGGTGGAGCGGGATCCCGACCGCGGCACTTACATGATCAATCATCTCCTTCCAATTACGGTGGAAGTTCGCTGAGCTTCTGTTTCTGGGGAGCACAGGCTGCCAGCCTGTTCTTTTCGGCAGCCTGCCGAAAAGTCCTTCCAACGCGCTCGGCGCCCGCCAGAAAATTGTCGTCGGCAAGCTGCCGACGACTGCAGGCTGGCAGCCTGCGCTCCCTCAGAACTGAAGTTGAACTTCGCCGCCGGTTCGACTTAAAGTCAGCCGATGTCTCTCGTCTTTAAAACGATCCAAACCGAAGGCATCGCGGAGCTTTCCTATTTATTGGGTGACGATGACGAAGGCGTAGGGGCTATCTTCGATCCACGGCTGGATTGCGATATTTACGTCGACATGGCGCGCGAAGCCGGTCTTGCTATCACGCATATTTTCGAAACGCACATCCACGCCGATTTGGTGAGCGGTTCGCGCGAACTCTGCGCGCGCTTGGAATCCGCGAAAATTTTTGTTAGTCACGAAGGCGGCGCTTCCTACGGTTTCGAACACGAAAACGTGAAGGATGGCGATCGTCTCACTTTTGGAGAAGTCGTCGTCACGGCACGACACACGCCTGGTCACACGCCGGAACATCTCTCGTATCTCCTTGCTGAAGGCGATCGTCCCGACACGCCGTGGGGGGTGCTCACGGGCGATTCACTTTTTGTTTCATCCGCAGGGCGGCCGGATTTGTTAGGCGCCGACCATACCAAAGATCTCGCCGAGAAACAATTTCATACGCTGCGCGATTTTTATCTCAGGCTGCCAGATCACGTAATGATTTATCCAAATCACGGAGCGGACTCGCCCTGCGGCGCCGACATTGGCGACCGCTTGAGCAGCACCATCGGTTACGAACGGAAGTTCAACAAGTTTTTGCAATTCACTGATGTGAAAAGTTTCACCGACTTCGCGATCAAAACGGCGCCGCCAGTCCCGCATTATTATCCGGTCATGAAGAAGCTGAATGCGAAAGGGCCGGAAATACTCGGGAATCTTCCGCGCGTTGCTGGTCTGCCGCCAAAGGCATTCAAAGAAGCGATCGAGAAAAAGGCGGGCGTGCTCGTGGATACGCGCACGATGCTCGCGTTCGGTGGTGGTCACATTCCGGGGGCGCTCAACATCGGCGGATCGCCCATTCTATCGATTTGGGCGGGTTGGATGCTCGATCCGAACGAACCGATTCTTTTGGTGCTCGAGAGTGAAAACGATGTCGAAGAAATCGTGCGGCTGTTTATTCGGACCGGTTATTCAAAGTTCGCAGGTTATCTGGTGGGCGGCATGAAAGCGTGGCAGGCGGAAGGTTTTCCGCTCGAAAAAATCGGCCAAATGAGCGTGCACGAACTGAACCAACGTGCCGGCGAGCTGGTGATTGTCGATGTACGCTCGCCCGGCGAATGGAAACGTGGCCGGGTTCCCGGCGCGCGCCACATTTTTTTGCCGCTACTGCGAAAGCGCATCGGCGAACTCGATCGCGTGAAACCGACAGCGGTTTATTGCGGAAGCGGTTATCGTGCAAGTATTGCTACCAGCATTTTAAAACCGGAAGGCTTCGACCGACTTTGGAACGTTCCTGGCAGTTGGGAAGCGTGGAAAAAAGCGAAGTTTCCAGTTGAAGGAAGGGAATGACGTTCTGTGGCCTAGCTGCCCTTCGGCTTTTTCTTATTTTTGTGCTTCGGCTGAGGCGTGATTTCGCGGGAATACGGCGACCAGAAAGCGCTGTCAACGACATCGGACAATGCGTCCCATGTTGCTGCGGGAACGACTGGAAGAGTATCGACAATTTGATCGTTATAATCGTTTCCGAAGATATCCTGGCCGGTGTTGGCCAGTTTCGAGTCGTCCTTCACGTAATCCACCCAATCATCCACGTAAACCGGATCCCCGCTGTTTTTACTTGTCTCGATGGCGTATTGCGCGATCGCGGCGTCGATCAGGCGCAGATCGTTCTTCACTGAGGTAGCTTGCGACCGCTTGCGAGCGCGCAGGAAACTGGGGACCGTAATTGCGGCCAATACGGCGATGATTGCGACCACAATCATGATTTCCACCAAAGTGAACCCGAAGTCGTGCGTCCTTGTCTTCCGGGACACACTATTCGGTTTTTGATTTGCTAGGGCCCGGCGCATAATTCCAAAGCGATTGTCCGATTTTTCAGCAAATAAGATGCCTTTTGCGAGACTTCGACCGGCAACCGGGTTATCATGAGCCCGCGCTGAGATTTGTTGAAATCCGAACCGACCATCGCTATTCAAACCCCACGACCTTAGAAAGTGCGCGCATGACCCAAGCAGATTCAACCATGCCACAGCGTTCGTTTGGTCATACGATGCGCGCCGACGTCTGGTGGACGCAACCCCTACTCGTTTTCCTCGGATTGTCGATCTTTATTGTTTATTCAACCTGGGCGGCGTTTCAGGGAACACATTACTTTTTCGGCAATTACATTTCGCCGTTTTATTCGCCGGAGATTTTCGGCAATTCGCCACACAGTTGGTTTGGAGCGAGACCGGCGTGGTGGCCGAGTTGGCTAATTTTTTCTCCGGCGCTGCTGATTCTTTGGGCGCCGGGAGGATTTCGACTCACCTGTTATTATTATCGCGGCGCATACTACAAAGCTTTTTGGGCGGATCCGCCCGCGTGCACGGTGGGCGAGCCGCGGAAAACTTATCTCGGCGAGCGTTCCTTCCCGCTCATCATGCAAAACGTGCACCGCTATTTTCTTTATCTCGCGCTCATTTTCATCGTGATCCTCACCGTCGATGTTTGGAAAGCGCTCTGGTTTGTCGATCCAACGAGCAGCAAAACTTCATTCGGCATTGGTGTCGGCACGATCGTGCTCGCAGTGAATGTTTATTTGCTTGGCGGATATACGTTTGGCTGTCACTCACTGCGACATTTGATCGGCGGATTTCTGGATCAACTGTCCAAATCGCCAATTTGCTACCGCGCTTACGCCTGTGTGAACTGCTTCAATCGTCGCCACATGATGTGGGCGTGGCTTAGTTTGTTCTGGGTCGGCTTTACCGATCTTTACGTGCGTCTTTGCTCAATGGGGATCTGGCACGATCTGAGGCTTCTGTAGCTGCTCGCCGTTCGCACACTCGCCGTAATTCGAAGCGGACTCATTTCCGTTTCGCTAAATCAAATCGGCGCCGTACTAACGAGCACGAGGTCCTTCAGCGCTGTGCGTCTGTTTCGGTGGGTGATTGCGCGCGTGTCTTGCGACACGCGCGCTACATCCCGCTGCAGTGATTTCTCAGGCCACTTTGACTTCTATTTGCTTGGGTCTGGCCTTCTCGTTCTTCGGCAGGTGCACTGTCAGCACGCCGTCTTTGAACTCAGCCTTCACCCTGCTTGCATCGGCATCATCGGGCAGTGTGAAGCTGCGCATGAAGCTGCCGTAGCCGCGTTCGACACGATGGAACTTCTTTTTCTTCTCTTCCTTCTCGAACTTGCGTTCACCGGACATGGTGAGCACGCCATTTTCGACGGTGACCTTTACATCCTCCCTTTTCAGCTCGGGCAACTCGGCCTTGATGAGATATTCCTTTTCATCCTCGGTGATGTCCGCCAGCGGCGACCAATCAGCCAGGGTGATTTCTTCTCTACCATTCCCGCGGCGGATGGGTGCACGGCCAAAAAGAGTGGAGAGACGGTTTTGTATATCTTCCATTTCTCTGAATGGTTCCCAGCGAGTGAGTGCTTGCATACGATTAATTTCCTTTCAATTGCAGACGAGTTAATTGTTTTTGTGTTTTCGTCGCAGCGTGAGCGTTGACGACAGCTCAATATCGAACAACTAAAGCAGCGCGCCGGGTAACTTAAGTTGTATTTTGTGCCGCCTGTTTTTCGGGTTTCCGAAAATGCGGTGCAATCAAAGTCGCCCTGGGTTGCGATAAATAATTATCCGCTTCGGAGTGTAAGGCGGCGAATGAAGCAACGATCTCAGGCTTCCGGTAAACGGCAATCGATTGTCGATCCAGCATTGGAAAAGCCGTTGTTGCGTCTGCATGCGGCGATCGACATCGATTCATTTTGGAAAGCCATCCAACAGGCGATCGAGGCAGCGCTGCCGAGTCGTTTCATCGGCCTCACACTCCAGCACGCTCCGATTTTGCCGAGGATTGTGAGATGGACACGAAGAATCCCCGACGGTTTTTTCCCGATCGCACCGATTGAGAACTATTTCGCCGCTAATCCTCGCCGCAGGCTCGTACTGGCCAGCGATGTTTTTCCCGACAAGCGCCAGTTAAAGAAGTCGCTCTTTTACCGCAACTACATGGCGCCGGTGAATGGCCAATATGCCGTCGGCTTATTTTTCTGGAACGCCGGACGTCTCCTCGGCGTGATCGTTGTCATACGCAGTGCGAAGCAGGGTGCTCTTTCCCAGTCGGAAATGAAATTGCTCCGGCAACTCTACCCGCAATTTCAGACGGCGCTCGATCGCCTGCGGTCATTGGAGCGCGAGCACGCAGTGGGGGTGGCGTTTGAACAGTTCATGCGTCGAGTTCCCTTGCCGACGATTTTGTTGCGCTGGAATCTCAGGTTGGTCTATCAGAACCAAGCCGCATCTGAGTTTTGTTCTGTGTGGCAGCGTGGTCCGGAGCAGGCCCGGTTAATCAAAACGAAAGCACCGCTTCCGCGTGAAATCCTCGATCAATGCCGTGCGCTCAAAAAACGATGGGAGCAGTTAAGTCCTCTCAACTTTGCGCAAGCAGGCTTTAAAGACGAGCTGGTTCATCACCCAAAATGGCGCCATCTCCGCGCGACCATCGGTTTGAAGCAGATCAGCTCGGCTGGCGTGGCACGGCCGCATTTTCTGATCGAGTTCGAGAACCTGCGCGGCGCCGCCGAGCAGAAGTATGAAATCGCGCGCGCGCGTTTGTCGCATCTTATCCATCTCACTAAGCGGGAACAGGAACTGGCCCGGCTGGTCTGCGAGGGGCGCAGTAATCAGGAGATTGCTGATGAGGCCAGCTTGAGCCTCGAAACGGTGAAAAAGCATCTCCACAGCGTGTTCCGCAAACTTGAAGTCAACAGCCGCAGTCGGCTGATGGCGCTGATGCACTAAGCTGGTTGAGCAGATTAAAGTTGGCATTTAGAAGTTGAATGCTTTAACGCTCCAACGATTTAACGCGCGCCATGGCCGATTATGAAACTTTTCAACACGACGTTCTTGTCATCGGCGCGGGCGGCGCCGGATTGCGCGCGGCGATTGAAGCATCGGCCGCCGGAGTTTCGGTCGGATTGGTTTGCAAATCGCTTCTCGGCAAGGCGCACACGGTGATGGCCGAAGGCGGCATCGCGGCCGCGCTCGCCAATGTTGATGAGCGCGACAATTGGAAGGTGCACTTCGCTGACACGATGCGCGGCGGCCAGTACGTGAACAACTGGCGCATGGCCGAGCTGCACGCCAAGGAAGCGCCCGATCGCGTGCGCGAACTTGAAGCGTGGGGCGCCGTGTTCGATCGAACGAAGGACGGCCGCATTCTGCAAAGAAATTTTGGCGGACACAAATATCCGCGACTCGCGCACGTGGGAGACAGGACTGGTCTTGAAATGATCCGCACATTGCAAGATCACGGAGTGCATCGAGGAATTGACGTGCACATGGAGCACACGATTCTTTCGTTATTGAAGGACGGCGATCGCGTCGTCGGCGCATTTGGATACGAGCGCGAACGCGGACGCTTCAAAATTTTTCGCGCAAAAGCAGTCGTGATGGCGACGGGCGGGATCGGCCGCGCCTACAAAATCACGAGCAACAGTTCGGAATACACCGGCGACGGACATTCACTTGCCTACGAAGCCGGCGCAGAATTGATCGACATGGAGTTCGTGCAATTCCATCCGACGGGAATGGTTTGGCCACCGAGCGTTTGCGGCATTCTCGTGACGGAAGGCGTGCGCGGCGAAGGCGGAACCCTCACGAACAAAGAAGGGCGCCGCTTCATGTTTGACGAGATTCCGGAAAATTACAAAGCGCAGACCGCCGACAACGAAGAGGAAGGCTGGCGCTATTGTCAAGGCGACAAAAACGCGCGCCGTCCGCCGGAACTTTTAACTCGCGATCACGTTTCGCGTTGCATCGTGCGTGAACTCAAAGAAGGGCGGGGGAGTCCGCACGGCGGCGTGTTTCTCGATATTTCCTGGATCAAACAAAAGCTTCCGCACGCGGACGAGTACATCAAAAAGAAACTGCCGAGCATGTATCATCAGTTCAAACAACTGGCCGATATCGACATCACCGAGCAGCCGATGGAAGTCGGTCCGACGACGCACTACATCATGGGCGGAGTACATGTCGATCCAGACACGGAAATGTCACGGGTGCCTGGCTTGTTCGCGGCAGGTGAATGCGCAGCGGGCATCAACGGTGCGAATCGGCTCGGCGGAAATTCGCTCTCTGATCTGCTCGTCTTCGGAAAACGCTCCGGCGAATTCGCAGCCGAGTTCGCGAAAGAAAACTCGCACGGTAAGATCAACAATGGAAACATCGACAAGGTAGCGCGTGAAGCGGTCGAGCCATTTGAGCGAGGTGGCGGCGAAAATCCGTACGAAGTGCAACGCGATTTACAAGAGATGATGCAAGACAATGTTGGAATTGTGCGCAACGAAAAGGAAATGCTCGTTGCGTTGGACAAGATCGACGATCTTGGCGCGCGGGCGGCGCGAGTGCTTGTTACTGGCAATCGCGAATACAATCCCGGATGGCACACCGCGCTTGACCTGAAAAATTTGCTGACCGTTTCCGAAGCGATCACGCGCGCGGCGCTCGAGCGAAAAGAAAGTCGGGGCGCGCAATTTCGCGAAGATTATCCGGACAAAGACGATGTTTTTGGCAACGTGAATACAATTGTTTGGAAGGGCGAAGACGGATCGATGCAGGTTCGGCTCGAACCGCTCCCGCCAATGCCGGATGAGCTAAAGCAAATTATCGAAGAGATGAGGTGAGGCTCTTAGTTTGGACCAGTTGGGCAGCGGCCGAGAGCAGCGACCAAGTCCACGATGGGGCGTTCAGATTTGAGCACGAACGCATCGTGTTGCATTCAGTCCGAGAATCTTCCAAACGATGGGTCTTTCCAGCGATTCCGCGTCCAGGACCGCGCGCAAGGCGGGCCGGTTACCACTGTCTGAAATAATCGAGAGATTCATAACCCGCTACCGATTTGGGTTTCGGCAGGAGTCATTAGCCTGACGGCACTTCTGCCCGCCTAACGCAGGGAAAGGCAAGCTCCATTGCCTGATCAAATTTAATTGTAAACCGAGCGCGCGCCAAAGGAAAACCCTCTCCGCATCTCACCAAGTGAGTCGTAGTTAGGCAGATTCCCACTGCTGCAGAGTTCGCAGATCATTCTCGATTGCTGAAACATCGGGCAACCCTTCAAACTGGGCGCTTTCAAATTGGGCGCGGTGAATATCAGCCGCGGCTACAAAAGCTTTGCGCATTGCGCCGAGCGTCTGTTCCATCCATCTGCGCAAACGATTGGAATAAAGACTCAGAAATTCGAACAGATCGCGGTCGATTTGTTTCTCCAGTCGTCGCCGCACATGCCGCGCGAGCGCGCTCAGACCAAAGAAAGAGAGCACCGAGGGTTTCACTATGTCGATCTTCGTTGCAATTTCGTTCGCATCCAAGGCGGGCAAGCCGGCTGGTTTCGGCAATTCCTCAGGAGGCGATTGATTTGAAACGGTCGCTGCCAGTTGCATGGCCCGGTCTAACTCTTCGCGAGTTTGTCCGACAGCGCTCAGCGTCGCTGTGACTGACTCGGCCACGATCCGGGTGAGCGTTTCGGAAAAAATCCTCGCGGGATCTGCCGATTCCGACCCCAGCCAGCCACGTGCGATTTCCGTCGCTGTGCTCTCGATAATTTCCGGCTTCATTTTCGAGACTTTCCGGGTGAGATGAAAGGCCGCGCCTTGCGCGCGTTCCAGCGCGCGTTCCCCGGTTCGAATGGCTTCCACAGCTTCGCTCGCAGCGGCTTCGCTCTGAATCGGCGTGGCTCCCATTTCGGACGCCGCTTGCAATCTTCGCTGCAAAGCGGCCATCACCGCTTCGCGTAACGCGCCGGCTTTGCGTTTGTGCGAACTGGCGGTGAGTTCGCGATGCCGCCCAAGCATCGGCTGAAGTTCTTGCTCGAACCATCGGTCGCAGAGTGCAGCGTCGTTGCCGAGCACGCTGATCGCGTGCACCGGCGGCTCAACTTGCAATTCCATCCACAAATGTTTTTTCACGTAATCAACCATCCGCTCTCGATCAGCAGCACTAAACAGGTCGGCCTTACTGATGAGCACGGACGCGGTGGCGCCGGTTTGGTAAAGTGCTTGCACAACAACCAAATCGTCCTGGGTAAGGCCGGAGCTTGCATCGACAAGTACGATGCCATGGTCGCATCGAGGTAGGTAGGCCACCGTTTCCTCCGCGCCGGCTACGGCCAGTGAACCTAGGCCCGGCGTGTCCACGAACGTCACGCCTTCGCTTAATCGCGCCGATGGCAGTTTAATCACAATGCGTGTCACGTGTTTCGCGTTGCTCGGATTCCTTTCCTCGGTCGCATATTCGGGCAGCTCGGCTAAATCGATGATGCGCGCCTGCGCCTCGGCAAATTCGATGCCGGCTTCGGCAACCGGCCCGTGACTGATTCGTGTCGGGATCGCCGTGACCGGTGTAACGCCAACCGGCAGAATGTCAGTTTGTAAAATGTAGTTGAGCAGCGACGACTTGCCGGAGCTGACGCGGCCGAAAACACCGGCCTCGAACGCCGCCGTTTCAAATCGATCGACCAAAGTGGTAAGCGCCGCGCGAAATTCCAGCAGACCGTGCGCCGTGACGATCCGCTCCAGTTCGCGCAATAACTGAATCTTATTGCCGGTTTTTTCCAACCGCTGCAAACGGGCCTGCAAGTCGCCGCCGGCAGCTTGCGCCAGGTAATTGCTCAACTTTTCCACCAATCCGCTCAGTTCCGCGCGAATCCCGTCGATCATCCGCGCCGCGTCGTCGGAGAGTTGGCCGTAGCCGCGCATCTTTCTCGGCGATAGTTCACTGAGTGAGATGCTGCTGAACATCATACTGACATTTGCAGCCCAGACTGCTCCGCAGCGCGGTTCGGCAGGCGGGATGCTGAGTTCCCGCATGATTCGGCTCATCGTTTCGCGAAGACGGACGATATAATCATGCGTCACCTTTCGTTGAACCGGCGTCGTGTCGTCGGAATATTGTTGAAAGGGCGAGGGCGAGCCGGCGTCCGCCATGGCGTGCTCAGCTTCCGAAAGCAACTTGTCGATGTACTGAAACGTGCTGCGGACGTGGCGCTGATGATGTTCATTCAGGCCGGTGGCGATTGCCGAATTTTGGTTCATTTCTTTTGCAACAGATCGCCTGTGGATTTTATCGACAAGTCGATCTCGTGAATGCGCCGATCCAGGTCGAGCAAATTCAAACCGAAGCCGCTTTCCATTTTGTATTCGCGCGCAGCCAATTCGATCAGCAGTTCTTCGAGAATCCGCGGTTACCTCCGCTCATGCGGTGCAGTTCGCTGATGTGCTGGCGCGCATCGGCCTGGATGTTTCCTGTCGCCGCGGCATGCCGAATCAGCGCCCAACGAACACGAGGCTGTTGTTCATGATCAGGTTCGAGGCGCAGTAAGATCGACATCGTGCTAAGGCGCGCTTCGCTCGGCTTCGGCGAGCAGCTCGTCGGTTTCCTCGTCTAGATCTTCAACTGAAAGGCTCCCGAGTCGTCGTCGATAAACGCGGCCCCACGCATGCATCGCGTCCTTGGTCGGCTGAAAAAGTTTCTGCGCGAAAAGCGTCGGGACAAGCGCACTCAGAATTACCACGGTCACCAGAATGGTGTATTGCCGCTGATCGATGATGTGGTTCTGGAATCCGTAGAGCGCGGAAATCGTGCCGAAGGTCAGGCCCGTCGCCATCAGCAACGTGGTATAAGCAGCCTCGCGCGGGCGCATGTAATGCAGGCGTGCCAGCGGCCAGACGCCGATCGTTTTTGTCGCCATTTTTAGCAGAAGAAGACCGCCGACAATCGCGAGCGCCGGCCAGAGTGCCGGCAGCGAAACGTAAAGCCCGGTTTTGATGAAATAAAATGGCGTAAACATCGCGAAGGCGATACTGCGCATTCGATGAACCAACGTCTTATCACGGAGAAAAACGCCGGCGACGGCAAGACCGACCAGGTAGGCCGGCAAAACCGCTTCGCTCTTCGCGGTCGTCGCCAAACCACCAAGAAAAAACAATATGAAAAAGATGAACTTCACTTCCGGCTCGCTCACCCGTGTCGCGCCAAGCCGAGAGATGATCGACTTCGTCCACGTTGGCATGAACACAAGCACGGTGCACATGATGACGACAAAGACGAGCAGCCAGAGGTTGTAGTTTGCGAAGAGCTCGCCCAGCGCGAGCACAGTGCCGAAATCGGTAATAAAGCACGCTGCCAGAATCATTTTGCCCATCGCCGTGTCGCTGAATCCGCCTTCGATCATCACCGCGTAAACCACCGCCACCGACGTTGTCGAAAGCGCGATCCCCGCGATCTGCGCCTGATGAAGCTCCCAGCCGAGAACAAATTGCGCGAAGAACCACACGATCCCGAACGGCGCCGCGAATGAAATGATGCCGATCAGCGCGCTGGCGCGCAGATTCGCCTTGAGCGAACGCGGATCGATTTCCGCGCCAGCGAGAAACGTCAACACACCACTGCCGAGCAGGGCCAGGAAATTTGTCCACTCCGTCGATTGCAGCACGTGGTGCAGTTGTCCTACATCGACATTGCCGCCGGCGATGCCGATCTGCAGATTGCCGCCCTCGACGCGCACCGCGATGTTACCGGCGACCACGCCGACCAGAATCTCAATCAGCGCCACCGAAATTCCGGTCCAGATCGAGATCAAACTGCCGGCCAGAGCCAGACCCATCCAAATCGCTGCGACGAACCAAATATTTTGCATCATCGGTTACTCCTGTTCCTCGATGTAGCGATGATCGCGGGTTTGCCGGATCGCTCCGTAATCGCGCTGGACGCACCGAAAGGCGCAATCCAATCAAGCGCGCCGCTCGCCACCACGCAGATGTAGCTGAACATAAAAAAACTCCTCGACGCGCGTCTCCGCGCATTAGGAGTCATTAGCTCTGCAAACTGTCAGCGCAGTTTTCCCCGCCTCAGGCGGGGAAGGCAAACTCCATTGCCTCGGATCTAGCTAAGCTAGAATCGTCGTCAAAACAAGCGAAAAGAACGAGCGGTCGCGTGCTGGAACCCTGGGATTTTCTTGAAAATGAGAGCAAGCACGCTAATCAGAACGGTAGTGCCCGAGACTGCTCTAGAGCATTGGTTTATGCCCGTTTCTCCACTGCAACGATGAAAACGGCCGTTTTCAAAATTTGGCGCGGCGACGCAAACGGCGGCGCGTTTCGTGATTACACGACGGAAGTTTTGGAAGGGATGGTGGTACTCGATGCGGTGCACGACATTCAGCGCACGCAAGCGCAGGACCTTGCTTGCCGCTGGAACTGCAAAGCAGGCAAGTGTGGATCGTGCTCGGCGGAAGTGAACGGCATGCCAAAGCTCATGTGCATGACACGATTGAGTGAGTTGCCGCTGGAGAAACCGGTCACAATTGAGCCGATGAAAGCGTTTCCGGTCATCAAAGATTTGATCACTGATGTCTCCTGGAATTTTCGCGTGAAGAAAAAAATCAAACCGTTCAAGCCACGGCCGCCTGACGCGCCGGACGGCACGTGGCGGATGGCTCAGCAAGACATCGATCGCGTCCAGGAATTTCGTAAATGCGTCGAGTGCTTTCTTTGCCAGGACGTTTGTCACGTCCTGCGCGATCACGGCAAGCACAACGAATTTATCGGGCCTCGCTTCCTCATTCACGTTGCCGCGCTGGAGATGCATCCGCTCGACACCGAAGATCGCATTGAGGAATTACGAAACACGCAGGGTGTCGGCTATTGCAACATCACCAAATGTTGCACAAAGGTTTGTCCTGAAAGCATTGAGATCACTGACAACGGCATCATTCCGTTGAAAGAACGTGTGGTCGACGAGTTTTACGATCCGTTCGGCTGGTTGTGGAGGGGGAGGTTAAAAAAGCAAAGCTGAAATGTCAGGGCGATTTAGCCATTTAATCTATTTCACTATTTAACTTGCCGCGCCATGTCCGACCTCAAACCGCTCTCCAAAGAAGCAATTCCTGCCGCGCTTGAAAAAGCGATGCGGTATCGTTTGCTCAACGAACCGGCCGAAGCCGAGAGTATTTGCTTAGATGTCTTAAAGGCCGATCCAAAAAATCAGGAAGCAATCGTCACGCTTCTGCTCGCGTTGACCGATCGCTTCGAGAAAGGCTACGGCGTCAGCGATACACAGGCGAAAGAGTTGCTGGCGCGAATCAAGAGCGATTATGAACGCGCTTATTACACCGGAATTTTCAACGAGCGCCGCGCCAAAGCGAAGTTAACCCAAGGCGCGCCAGATTGCCGGTTTCAGGCTTACGATCTATTTCGCGAAGCTATGAGCTGGTTCGAGAAAGCGGAATCGATTCGCCCGCCCAGTAACGACGACGCGGTCCTTCGCTGGAACACGTGCGCCCGCATCATTGCGCGAAATAACCTCGGCCCACGCCACGAAGAAGAACGGATCGAGTTCCCGCTCGAGTGATACATTCACCGCTTGACGTTCTGAGGTTCGGCGTCCAGTAAGCGGACCATCATCACGAGAATCGCCGACGAATTTACCCGCTTTGAGCACGAAGGTTGGGAACGCGTGGCGGACAAATATGACTCTGTGTGGTCGTCGCTGACGCGGCAGTTTATTCCTCATTTGATCGATGATGCCCAAGTTTCAGCGGGAATGTCGGTCTTGGATGTCGCGTGCGGGCCCGGATACGTATCCGATGCCGTCAGGAAGTTGGGAGCGGTTCCGCTGGGCATCGATTTCTCCAAGAAAATGGTGGCGATCGCGAACAGAATGTTCCCCGGCATTTCTTTCGCTCAAGGCGACGCTCAAGATTTGCCGTATGACGATGCGAGTTTTGATCGTGTTGTAATAAATTTCGGTTTGCTTCATCTCTCACATCCGGAACAGGCATGTGCGGAAGCGTTTCGCGTTTTGAAGTCGGGCGGAAAGTTCGGTTTCACTGTCTGGGCGCAGCCGTCACAAAATTCCGGCGGCAAAATTGTAAATGACGCCGTCGAAACTTACGCGGATCTGAATGTCGAGGTGCCAGAGGGGCCCTCGAAATTTTTGTATGCTGAGAAGCAAGGGTGCTGGAAAGCTTTGGAGCGAAACGGATTCGATGGTGAGTCGATGATCTTCGAAACGCGTTCGGCGGAATGGGATGTTCCAACCGCGCATTACCTCTTCGAAGCCGAGCGCGACGCGGGAGTCCGCACCGCCGGATTGCTAGCGCGCCAAACATCGGACCGACTCGACGCGATCATGCGAGCAATTGAAGCTGGTGTGCGACGCTACGCGAAAGGCGGTCGGTTCGCCATCCCGATGGCTGCGCACATTATCGTTGTCTCGAAAAATTAAGCTGCGAATTGTCGATCACGAAATGACGTAGCCGTGCGCGTCCTCACGCGTAGAACACAATTGTGGCTCTGGACAACCGCACCTACACCAATGTACCGCCGCAGCTCGAGCCCGCGCCGGCGGTGCAACCGAAGCAATGATCGCCGGTCATGATCTCGCGATTGTCGATCTTCTCGGGATCGATGTCCCACAAAAAAAGCAGCCTGCTCTCGCCATTGCGGGACCATTGCAAGTCGAGCTGCTGATTGAAATCGCAATCGTAAACTTCGCCGCGCCATCCCACGCTGAGAGTGTTGCGGCACATCAGACCGTCGACCGTCGCTGGATTAAACGCGCCGATGAGCAACTCCATGTATTCCTCGAGCTTGTTGTTGTGCCGCAGATATGCAGCAAAGCGCGCGATCGGCATGTTCGTGATCGTGTAGAGTTTATTAAACACGATTCCGAAATGTGCTCTGAGTTCACGCTTGTAGTCGGCTTCGAGTTCGGCTTGCGGTCCCGGTAAAAATGCGCCGACCGGATTGTAAACAAGATGAAGTGGTAGGGCCGGATCGATGGCGTAGCCGAGCGAGTTGAGAAGTTGCAAGCCCGCGATGCTTCCGTCGAAAACACCTTCGCCGCGTTGCGCATTCACATTCTCCGGCGTGTAGCAAGGCATCGAAGCGATGATTTCCACCCTTTTCTTCGCTAGAAATTCAGCGAGATTCTCGTAACCGCGCTCGAGCAAGATCGTGAGGTTGCAGCGATCGATCACGTGCCGTGATGGTTGGAGCTCGCAGACACGTTCGACGAAGTAGCGAAAATCCGGAATCATTTCCGGTGCGCCGCCGGTAAGATCGACAATCGCTATTTCGGTCGGCGCGATCCAGGCCAGGATG
>Ga0070706_100001849_pt1 | contig 21908 bp, 19 predicted proteins | sample KBSK5501metaG_FD_65476 | JGI IMG/M metagenome (GOLD analysis project Ga0070706, IMG submission 65476) | Corn, switchgrass and miscanthus rhizosphere microbial communities from Kellogg Biological Station, Michigan, USA - KBS K5-50-1 metaG | ecosystem: Host-associated > Plants > Roots >... | reverse complement strand
GTAAAGCGCATTTGGCGCAAGGACGCCTCCCTCTGGAAGGCGGACGAGGCTAACCAGAAAATCATCAAGAACTCACTGGGTTGGTTGGTGTTGCCAGATGAAATGATTGGAGTTGCTGATGAACTCATTGAGTTTTCTGATCTGACCCGGCGAAGGAATTATAGACACGTTATGGTTTGCGGGATGGGAGGTTCGTCACTCTGTCCGGAGGTTCTCGCGCAAACATTTGGACCACAATCCGGATATCCGGAACTGTTAGTGCTCGATTCAACGGACCCCGATGTGCTCGCGGCATATGCTGACAGAATTCAAATTGAGCATTGCCTGTTCGTGATTGCGTCGAAGTCAGGAACAACCACGGAGCCAACAGTCTTTTATAAATTCTGGTACGACCAACTCGGCAAGCGTTCTGCAAATCCCGGAGAAAACTTTATCGCGATAACCGATCCGGGTTCCCCTTTAATTAAGGCTGCCGGGGAGTTGGGATTTCAACGAGTCTTTCTTAATCAAGCGGACATCGGCGGAAGGTATTCTGCACTTTCCTATTTCGGCATGGTTCCGGCGGCATTGATGGGGATCGATCTAAAGAAGCTGTTGGATCGCGCGAAGGAAATGGCGCAGGCCTGCGCCGCCGTGATGCCGGCTACAGCAAATCCGGCAGTGCAACTGGGTACTTTTATCGGAGAGTGCGCCAAGGCAGGCCGGGACAAACTTACGCTCGTGACCGACGAGAAGATCGCATCGTTGGGACTATGGGTCGAACAGCTAATCGCTGAGAGCACCGGAAAGGAAGGTAAAGGCATACTTCCGGTCGCCGGCGAACCGCTCGGCGGCCCTGCGGTTTATGGTCAGGATCGCGTCTTCGTTACGGCATCAATTGGGACGAGTAGTCAGGGCATGAGGTCGAAACTCGACGCGTTGGCTGCCGCAGGGCATCCAGTTGTCCATCGACAACTGACAGATCTTTATGACTTGGGCGCAGAATTTTTCCTTTGGGAGTTTGCGACCGCATGTGCAGGCTGGCGTTTGGGTATCAATCCTTTCGATCAGCCAAACGTGCAGGAATCAAAAGATGCGACAAAGGAACTATTGAACACATTCGTAAGCCTGGGGAGTTTGCCCGAGCAGGCTCCGCTAGTGGCAGAGAGTGAGCTCACCATCTTCGCTGAAGGACACACTCGCGAAGCATTGCCGGCTACTTCTGTTACAGACGCTTTGCGGGCACATCTCGCAACGGTCAAGCAGGGCGACTACATCGCGCTTTTGAATTACATCGAGGAAACTCCGGCGATTGAAGCGAGGCTGCAGGAGATCAGAACGTTGTTGCGTGACACGACGAAGTGTGCCACCACAACTGGTTATGGCCCACGGTTCTTGCACTCAACCGGTCAAATGCATAAGGGTGGTCCTGACACGGGCGTATTCTTTCAAATTACCGCGAAGGACAAACATGATTTTCCTGCACCGGGGGAGCCTTACAGTTTCAGCATTTTGAAGCAGGCGCAGGCTCTCGGTGACTTCCATTCGCTCGTTGCGCATGGAAGACGTGCCCTGTGGGTGGACCTGGGCGCGGATGTGCCGGCAGGTTTGCAGCGATTGCATGAATTGATTGCTGCTGCGCTACCGGCGAGCCGGGGCGCCGGAAAGTAAGTGAGCCGCGGCGCCGGAAAGTAATTATTGATAACACGGTCTTCGGCTTTAGGTCTTTGGTCTTTGGTCTTTGTTCATGCCTTGTTCCATGGATCCTTCAAAGGCCTAAGACCTAAGGCAAAAGCCAAAGGCCCGAAGACGATGTGAAATATGTCTGAAAACAAAAACACAGCAATTGGAATGATCGGCCTGGGTGTGATGGGCCAGAACCTGACTCTCAACATCGAGCGCAATGGCTATCCGATAGCAGTTTACGACCGTGAATCACAGGTGGTGGATGCTTTTGTTTCCCAGCACCCCGGGAAGAAGATTGTCGCCACTCACTCGCCCGAAGAATTTGTTCGCTCGCTCGAGAAGCCGCGCAAAATCATTCTGTTGGTGAAAGCCGGCGATCCTGTCGATTGGACCATCGATTTGATCAAACCCTTTCTCGATAAAGGCGACATCATCATTGATGGTGGAAATTCCCATTTCATTGATACGGAGCGGCGTGAGAAAGCTCTAAAGGCCGAAGGTCTTTATTTCATAGGCTCGGGCACCTCCGGTGGGGAGAAGGGAGCGTTGTGGGGCCCGAGCTTGATGCCGGGTGGCGACAAGAATGCCTATGAACAGATTCGCCCAATCTGGGAGGCCATCGCCGCAAAAGTCGACGATGGTCCATGCGTGACTTATATCGGTCCTGGCGCATCAGGCCATTTCGTCAAGATGGTCCACAACGGGATCGAATATGGGGACATGCAATTGATTGCTGAAACCTACGATGTACTGCGGAACGGATTCAAGCTCACAGCCGACGAGATGGCGGACGTGTTCGAGGAGTGGAACGAAGGGGAATTGGAGTCGTACCTGATCGAGATAACGGCAAAGATTCTGCGGGTAAAGGATCCGGAGACTGGAAAGCCATTGGTTGACTTGGTGCTCGACGAGGCTGGACAGAAGGGTACAGGCAAGTGGGCGAGCCAACTGGCACTTGATCTTGGCATTCCTATTCCAACGATTGATGCAGCGATTACCGCAAGGAATCTTTCTGCTCGGAAGAGCGAGCGCGTAGCAGCGAGCAAAATAATTAGTGTACGAGCAACAGGGAAATACAGCGGCCTAAGCAGTCAATTCAAAGATGTGTTGCGCGATGCCCTGTACGCGTCAAAGATTTGCTCCTATGCACAGGGGATGAATTTGATCAAAGCAGGCTCAGACGAATTCAAATGGAATATCAATCTCAGCGAAGTGGCTCGTATCTGGCAAGGAGGTTGCATCATACGCGCCCGCTTCCTGAAGAAGATTAAGGAAGCTTATCTTAAAGACCCAAACCTGAAGAACCTGCTTCTCAATGAAGCGTTCAATTCCAGGGTGGAAAGTGCGCAGGCAAACTGGCGGATTGTGGTGAGCACCGCGATGCAGCAGGGCTTGCCGATCTTGGCGATGTCGGCGAGCCTGGGTTACTTCGACATGTACCGGACGGCAAACCTTCCCCTGAATCTGACTCAAGCCCAGCGCGACTTCTTTGGATCACATACTTATAAACGGGTCGACAAGCCGGACGTGGGCGCGATTCATACGGAGTGGGAGGAGTTGTTGGAGAAGCAGAAGAATCGATAGACAGTGGTGCGCTTTCAAAGTCGGTGAGACTCCGTAGGAGCGACTTTCGCTTCACTCAAGCTCTTGACTGGGACCGCGGGCGGCTCGCCCGCACTGAGCGCACAGCGAAAAGGAGGTCTGAGGTTGAGCACTTTTTGGAGATCCTGGCACCAGGCGGTGGTTGGTGCGGGCGAGCCGCCCGCGGTCCCAGTGAAGAGCTTGAGTGGTCACGCATGGAAAACTCTCGAAACATTTTTATCTTCGATAACCACGAGCAACTCGCTGAAGCTGCTGCGGAACGGTTTGTTAATTCCGCGCAGGAGGCAATCACACAACAAGGCCGGTTCAGCGTTGCCCTAGCTGGTGGCAACACGCCTAAGCGAGTCTATGAGCTCCTTGCTTCGGAGCGATTCAAAGGTCGAGTCGAATGGCCAAAGGTCCATCTCTTCTTCGGTGATGAGCGCTGCGTTCCGCCGGACCATCCAGATAGCAACTATCGTATGGCGAACGAAGCATTGATCACTCACGTACCAATCCCGCCCGCGAACGTTCATCGAATGGCTGGGGAGGGTGAGCCTTCGGTCAGCGCGCTCCTTTACGAGACCGAAATGCGGCAGTTCGTTGGAAATGTGACCTGGCCGAGCTTCGATCTTGTTCTCCTGGGACTCGGCAAGGACGGGCACACAGCATCCCTCTTTCCGCAAACCAAAGCTCTAACTGAACAAGGTATGTGGGTAGTGGCAAATTGGGTCGAGAGCCTGGGCGTGCACAGACTTACGATGACCGCTCCGGTCCTCAATCATGGGCGTCGGATAATATTCCTCGTCACCGGCAGCGATAAAGCAAAAGCTCTTAAAGAGGTACTAATGGGCCCTAGAGATCCTCTTCGTCTTCCCGCCCAGCTCATTGATCCCTCAGAGGGGACTTGCGAATGGCTGGTTGATAGGGATGCCGCCAAGTTGTTGTCATAGTCTCTAGAGTTGATCGCCAATTCCCCTCTGTCTCATCCGCGTTCATCTGTGTGGCTGTTTTTAGGCGTCAAGACTGCCACTCCACCATCCCAGCATCGAAGCGTCGAGGTACTCTTTCAGCCAATCTGAATGATTTGAACTAGTACATTGGCCTCGGCTTCCCGCACAGATGTCATACGTAACTGGAAACCATTTCTTATTCGCACTCTGTTAGTTCTAGGCCAATTTAAAGCGAGAAGTTCATCTCAGTAGGGCATACGAGTTGCCACTTACGAGTCGTCCCCCGTTTCACAGGACCCTGCCATTCTGGAGGAGGACCGCCACAATGAAGTTCATTGAAAGGTTTTATAAGCACGAACTTGCCATAGATCTTGGCACTGTTAATACCCTAATCTACGATCCTGACAAAGGCATTGTGTTGAACGAGCCTTCCGTCGTTGCGATTGACCGTTACGATGGCGAGGTTCTGTCTGTCGGCCGAGAGGCCCTGAAACTTCTCGGGCGCGAGCCTCGGGGCGTGGAAGTGCACCGGCCAATTCGCTGCGGCACTATTTTCAATTTCGACGTTACGCAAAAAATGCTGCGTTCGTTTGTGCGTTCGGTAACGGATAACTACAGACGCAGGCACTTCGTCGTTGGAATTCCAGGTTCAGCGACCGCGGTTGAGCAACGCTCGGTGCGAGATGCAGCCCACGATGCGGGCGGCGGTTGCATCGATCTGGTGGATGAAGGCCTGGCGGCAGGCTTGGGTGCGGGTTTGAGTTTTGATGATGAGCGTGCCCACTTAATTGTCGACGTCGGAGGTGGAACCTCCAATATTGCAATCGTCGCGTCTGGCGGAATCGTTTCGTCCGTGAGTTTGCCAGCCGCCGGAAATGCAATGGACGAAACAATTCGTGATTACATACGCTCGAAGTACTGTCTGCATATTGGTGAATACAGCGCCGAGGCAGTAAAGAAGGACCTGGGCGCACTAGTTACTAACGACGACGCAGAAAAAAGTCTGAGTATGGAGGTAGTTGGCAAGCACATCATCGATGGCTCTCCGTGCGCAGTCAAGGTGACGGCTGAGGAGGTCCGCGAAGCGCTCGAACCCATTCTGGGAGAGATTGTGGCGGGCGTTCGCCGGTTGATTGAGGAAGCGCAGCCTGAGGCAGTTGCCGACATTTATTACTCAGGAATCATTCTCACCGGCGGCGGTGCGTTGCTAAAAGGAATGACGCAGCGTCTGCAAAGTGAGCTCAAACTGAGAGTCAATATGCCGAAAGATCCTATAACGACCGTTGTTCTGGGCGCTGGCAAATTGCTGGGCGCGGCCGACAAACTACAGCGCGGTTCTATAAGGCAGAATCTTCCTGTGTGGCAAGACTCTGAAGAACTGGTGGTGAGTTGGTAGTCGGATAAGTGAGATTCTTTTCTTCTTGGAACAAGCCTCGATGTTATGGCTTCGCCGCCTGATGTGAGGCGGCGGCTTTTGCCCCGCCGGGTTCGGCCTGCATCACTGGGGCTGTGCCCTGTGAGGTTGATGATGACTCGCCTTTACAATCAGCGCAGCCGGTGAATAGGAGTGCTCGTAAAATCGTGCTCGAGAAGAGTGCAATATAAGTGAGCCACACTTCCGGGCTTTTTCCGAAACCTCTATTTCGTCGCGTTCCGTTTTAAGAAGTTGAGCAGAGATTTTTCTGTTGGGTGAAGCTTTCGACCCCGGTAGGAAACGAGATCTTGCAACCGCTCAAGATTGCTATCAATTATCTTTCCACTTTCGAAGCCAATGAGGATTTCGGGGCAGATGTAAGAACCGCGACAAACGGCGGGCGTATTGCCAAGCGTTTGAGCGGTCTCTTTGATGGCCGCTATGATCTTCTTTTTGCGATCCGCCTTCTTCTCACCATTTTCACTTCCGGCGCGAGCCAAAGCGCAAGCGCAGACGAGTGTGCCAGCCCAGGTGCGAAAGTCCTTGGCGCTAAAAGACCCGCTCATGACCTCCTTGATGTATTCATTGATGTGCCGGCTCTTCAGGTCGACAAACTGGCCCGACTCGTTCTTGTATTTGAAAACTTCAAAGCCTGGTTCTTTGAGAATGCCTCGCACTACTTTTGCAACCTGCCGATCGCGTATCTCTTGAGTTTGCCGCACCCCCGACTTACCAGGAAAATCAAACTCGACCACGTCGCCTTTTACCTTCACGTGTTTCCGCCGGAGAGTGGCGAGGCCGTAACTACCATTCTCACTCGCATAGACCTCGCTTCCTGAGCGCAGGAAACACGACGAGAGGATTCGCAGAACGCAGGCAAGGACGCGTTCACGTCCCAGATCGGGTTGTCTCAAGTGCTTAGCAATCGTGGTCCGCATCGCCGGAAGAGCCTGAGCGAACTTGATCAGACGCTGAAACTTGCGAGCGTCCCGCGACCGGGTGTGATTTTCATGATAGAGATATTGCCACCGCCCCGCGGCATCCTGACCGACTGCCTGCAACCTTCCCTTAGCCGCTGAGTTGATCGCCACATTAGTCCACGCGGGTGGAATCCTCAGCAACTCTATTCTCTTGCGATCCGCTCGAGACACTTTCCTACCCTCTGCCTGTTCATAACGAAATCCGCTCTTGCTTGTTCCTAGTCGACGGATTCCATTCCTTTGCAGCCGTTCAATGTGTGTCATGAGGTTTTGAGTGAGTTCACTGACTCGGAACGGAAATTGTTTGCAGCATCGGGGTCGCGTAGTGAACGGTCATCTTTGGGACAAAAAAAATCATGGGTTTAGTTTCTAATGAGGAAGAGTAAGATTGATTCCGGGTCGCCGGCAATGGACAATACCAAGTCGCAGTCGTTCGAGGTTGTTTGTTCCTCGTGTGGCACACTTATTAGCTATGCCGCAACACCGGGACAGATGTGTTTGATTTGTCATGCGCGCATTCTGAACGATTATCTTCAAGAACTACGAAGGCGCAGTCCCGCGGAGCACAATCCGCCAGGGAGTACAGCTGAGTAGCGTTATCAGGCATTCCATTTCTCCCCTCGTGTGTAGGTTTCCTGTACAGGAATACCTCGAGGTTGTTTAGTTCCAGAGCACCGCAGTACTGACATCACAACACTTCCTTAGCGTCGCAAGCAGGGTGCCAACGTTTTTCGAAAAAGATTCGGACAATATAAACATATCCACACCGGCCAAGTAGATCGCTGGTTTTCGGCAGGCCTCGATTTGAATGAGAATGGGTTTGACTAGAAATCCCCGTTTCGATCTGGGTCGAGTTGTTAAGCTGTTAATTGCAGTCGTATGCAACGGTGCGGCAGGAGCGATCCAATTTCCAAATGAAGAAAGCATTTGGCCCGAAAAACCAAGGGTTTTTATGTCCTTGTGTACGGAATCAGACATATCTGTTATAGTCTGCCCTCACGTCGGCAATCATTGTCATTTAATGTTTACACAATTCCCCTCCGCGACACGTTCGCCCGATTTCGTCGCTTCCCTTTAACGGCTACGAGTGGTGGAAAACAAGTAATGCGAATTCTTCTTTACAATCCTGATAATGGTGTGACTCGCAACTTCATGCCTCACCTGTGGATGTTTCTGTTGCAAACGCTTACGCCATCAGGACACGAAGTCTTTCTGGTTGACGGGAATGCGAAGGCGATGAGTAATGAGGAGCTGGTGGACTTTGTCCGCCGGGAAGACATCGGTCTAGTGGGAATCGGCGCGATGACCAGGATGATTGCGAAGGCGTATGGTGTGGCTGACGCCATGCGTGCCGCCGGCATCAAGGTAGTTATGGGCGGACCCCATGTTACGGAGGTACCTGATGAAGCGCTTACTCATTCTGACGCGATAGCGCTCGGCGAAGCCGACGAGACCTGGCCTCAAATCGTTGAAGATGCTGCCCGCGGCGAATTGAAACAAGTTTACGCACCGGTTGATGACGCAGGCAAAGAGCGTAAACCTTGTCTGGGAAATTATCCGACAATTCCCTGGGATTCTCTGGACCTCAAACAGTTCAATGTAGTTCCGGGCTTGATGCGTCCTTTACTTACGCGCGTAGGACCCGGCTGGGGAACCTTTCGGATTATTCCAATTGAATCGGGCCGCGGTTGTCCTTACGGCTGCGAGTTTTGTACCGTGACCGGTTTCTTTGGAGATTCTGTTCGGTTTCGCTCGAACCTCAGCATCGTCGATGAGATGTTGAGATTGAAAGCGCGAGCCAAAAGTGAAGGCGGACAGATCGCCGTCTTTTTTGTTGACGACAACTTTGCCATCAACATCAAGCGCACCAAATCGCTATTACGCGACATCATCGCTGCCGGTGCACAGCTACCGTGGACCGCACAGATTAGTGCGAACTTGCTGCGTGATGAAGAACTCGTCGATTTGATTGCGGAAGCGGGTGGGATGCTCGTTTTTATTGGGATGGAGTCGATAGACCCGGCGAATCTTGCGGATGTCAACAAGAGCTTTAATAAGCCCCACGAATATGCGGCCGTGCTAAATCGATTGGCGGACCGGGACCTCTTTGCGATTACCTCATTTATTTTTGGCATGGACAACGACACGCCTGGGGTCGCCGAACGCACGTTAGAGCAGATCAGAAGTTGGCCTCCGGGTTTACCGGTTTTCGGACAACTGACACCGTTTCCAGCGACTCCGCTCTATGATCGTTTGAAAAAGGAAGGTAGACTTACTCGCCCAACGCACTGGCTGGATTTTGCTCCTTACCAGATGGCGCATACGCCACTCAAGATGTCGATTGCGCAAGCCCAGGTGGAACTCGAGCACGCTTGGGAAGCCTCCTACAGTGCGAAACGAAACGCCGAAACTATGGAGGCGATGAGTGATAAGTCGGTCGGCTGGAAGATCTATCACTTCATTATGAGGGTGGGGTTTCGCGGTATTTACTTCCCACAGATGCGATGGAGTTCCTGGTTGAAGGTCCTAAACCAAAATCGAGGTGCCATCTTCAAGCTAACCAGGGAAGCAGTTGGTGAGATTGTCGCTCGCAAAAAAAAGGTACCGAGCCATAGAGGCCAAACTGCACGCGCCGGTTTGATGCACCTATCCACCCCTTCAGAGGAAGGACACCCGCAAGAAGCAGCGCCCCTTCATCGCTGACGAGGCGCCGCTCGTTGTGGACGATGCTCTGGCGTTTCCACCAGGGCGCCTTAACCGATCGGGCGCTCGACCGGTATTCAATCTCCGCCTCATTCGCCCAAACCTACGCCGAAGTTACAGCGCTACCTCTCTTTGAGGAGGCAGACGCCTTTATTGAGGATAGAGAGTTGAAAGCCTATCGCACCGTCCGAAGTTACTGCCTAGACTGCCCTCCGGCCCGTAAGAAGATTAATAATCAGCACAATTGCGGCGATTACCAATAGCAAGTGGATCAGACCGCCGCCAACATGGGCAAGTAAACCGACTAACCACAGTACGAGCAAAATCACTAAAATTGTCCACAACATATCAAGTCTCCTTTTGAAAGTATGGATCTGGAAATTTCGCGAAACGCGCTTACCACATTCAAGCCTGCACTCTCGAAAGAGCAACGTCCATGCCAAGTCGCATCAATTTCGCATTGGTTGGACAGCGACCGCAAAGTTCGCGGTAAATTGCAGACAGATCGCTGTAAGTCTGCGATCTTGGTCCGCTTCAAATTTGCTTCCCCTGCATTACAATAGTTCGGTTTGAACTCCAGGGTAGCAGTTGTGTTTGAATTCCGGTCAAAGCCGGATAAATAGGAAGCACCGGGCACCGTTACCCGCCAGACAAAGCGCCTAGCCTCTTACTTCAACAGGTTTTACAAACGATTGGACCAGGTGTTTCAGTCACTAAGTGACTTGCCTGGCGTCCCTGACAGCTGCATGAGCCTGGAACAAAGACTTGATGAGAAGGGTGCAACTGACTATCATGCATCCTTGGGGATACTTCCCGGATGTCGCAAATCAGAATGTTCTTCTTATAAACTGATCCCATCTCAACATTGGGGCCTCAACCAGATCGGCAGACTGCAGGCCCCGGATTCGGACTTATTCCAATGACTCGTGAAACGGAATCAACCGCAGTTGAAACTGTGCCGGAAGGCAAGTACGTCTATTGCATTATTGAGACCGCCGAACCTCGGTCGTTCGGTCCGATGGGTATCGGTGGCCGAGGTGACGACGTGCATACTATCAGCCACAAAGGCCTGGCCGCCGTCGTGTCAAATACACCGCTAGTGGTCTATGACCCAACGCGAGAAAATGTTTTTGCCCACGAACAGGTGAACGAAACCGTGATGCGAGAGTTTACCGTGTTGCCCATGGCTTTTGGTGCCTTGTTCCGCACGGAAGAGGACATCGTCGAGTTAATTCGCGGGACATACGACGCCTTGCGCGACGTCCTCTCGAAGATGGAAGGCAAGGTCGAATTTGGGCTAAAGGTCAATTGGGATCGCGACACGGTGACAGCAGAACTCGAAGAGAAGGACGATGAGATTCGTCATCTCAAAGAGCAAATCACTTCCCGCACCACTGGTTCAACTTACTTTGCGCGCATGCAACTGGGGCGGCTAATTGAAACGGCGCTCATTGATCAGGCTGATGCTTATATTCGTGAAGTCTATTCACTCCTGCGCGACACTGCCGTAGCCTCCCGCGCGAATAAGCCGATCGGCGATCGAATGATCATGAATGCGGCATTCTTAATAGAACGCGATCGCGAGGTGGAGTTTGACCAGATGGTTAAGGAGATTGCTTCCAAATACGAAGGCAAACTCGCGTTCAAGTACACGGGCCCGTGGCCTCCTTATAATTTTGTGCATATTCGTCTGAAGCTCGAGCGTGGCGAAGGAACCACAGAAGCGGTAGCAAGTTAACAAATAGATGTTGCTCATAGACGACCTACTGCTAGCGCCGATCAACGGCTTTAAGTTTATCCTCGGCCAGATTCAAAAGCTGGCGGACCAGGAATTGAATGATGACACCGTCATCAAAGAGCAATTACTCGAACTGCAGATGCGTTTGGAACTTGACGAGGTATCGGAAGACGAATTTCGCGTGCGCGAAGCGGAACTCTTTGCTCGCCTGCGGGCAATAAAGGCCCGGCAACTCGACTTGCTTCACCAGGTACATACGGCAGAGTCCTCAACATTTGAAATCGAAGTTGGAGGGGACGAAGGCGGTTTTTGGGAGCCCGGCGAAAGGGATTAGGGCGTGACAACAAAGAGCGGGAAGGCTCCTGTTCGCGCTGGCAAAAGCGTGCGCCCCCCCGGCTCAGCAGAAACCCAGAATCCTTTTTCCTCACGTTACTTGTTCTTCGGTGGCAAAGGCGGCGTCGGCAAAACCACTGCTGCATCAGCCACAGCTCTCCGTCTCCTCCAGTCAGCCAGCCGTAATGAATCCATCCTGTTGTTCTCGACTGATCCCGCCCACTCCCTTTCTGACAGCCTCGGAATAAAGATCGGCGATCGCCTTATAGAAATCACGCAACAGCGTGGCGCTAAACTGATCGGATACGAGATGGATGCGAGTGCGGCACTTGAAAAATTTCGTGTTGCGCATCGCACTGTGCTCGGCGAAATTGCGGAACGCGGCACACTGCTCGACGAGACCGATATTAACGAGCTGCTGAATCTTTCTCTTCCTGGCATGGACGAGGTGATGGCGCTGTTTGAGCTGAGCGAGTTGGATCGCGCGGGAACTTACTCTCGCATCGTCGTTGACACGGCGCCTTCAGGACACACTTCACGCTTGTTACGACTGCCGGAGGTGTTCAGCCAGATGGTTAACGCCCTCGATCGGATGGCTGACAAGCACCGTTACATCGTCGCGCATTTCTCGCGGCGGGTCGTGCGTCAGGATGAAGTCGATCGCTTCCTCGTCGATCTAAGCCACAGAATCGAGCAGGTACGGACCATGCTCTACGACATGCGCCAAACCAGTTTTACACTCGTCACTATTCCAGAAATGATGAGCGTGCGTGAAACGGAGCGATACCTGACGCTACTGCTCAGGGAGGGTGTGCCAGTCACTGATTTGATCGTCAATCGCGTAGAACACCAGCACGGTGATTGTCGTTATTGCCAGGCTCGCGTTATCAGCCAGCAGCCCTGGCTTAAAGAGATCGCGCGACTGTTTCCGCGCCTAAGGTCTCACTTCGTGCCATTGCTGCCGGACGAAGTCCGCGGTCTTGAGGCTTTGCGGCTGTTCGCCGGACTGACCTGGGATCGAGCGGAGGTGAAAATTGCGCCAAAGAAGGCAACTCAGCGAACCAAGGAGTTAAAAAAAATAAAGCAGACCGAGGCTTTTCCTTTCGCTACGCAAAGTATTTTCATTTTCGGCGGTAAGGGAGGCGTTGGTAAGACAACGGCGGCGGCCGCTTTCTCACTTGCACTCGCCAGGAAAGAACGGCGACGACAGCTGCTGGTATTTTCTACCGATCCGGCCCACTCTCTATCTGATAGTTTCGATGAACCGGTAGCTGAGTTCAAGAGACGAATTACCGGCGTTAAGAATCTTGACGCGATGGAAATCAATCCTGGCAAGAAGTTTGAAGAATTAAAGCAACGCTATCGTTCCTGGACCGACGATTTGTTTGCCTCATTGTCCGGTGGTTCGCGGTTGGAGATTAAGTTTGACCAGCAAGCAATGAGGGAGTTGGTTGAGCTGACTCCGCCAGGCATCGACGAGATTGCCGCCTTGAGCGCGATCAGCGATCTGCTCGACCAGGGCGCCTACGACACCACGATTCTCGACACTGCGCCCACGGGACATCTCGTAAGATTTCTGGAGTTGCCGCAGGTGGCTCTTTCGTGGGTGAGGACATTTATCAAACTGCTGCTAAAGTATCAGCACGTTGTGCATGCTAACAGGGTCGCCGAGGAACTCGTTGCGCTTTCGAAGAGCATCAAACGTGTGATCGCCCTGCTGACTGACGTAAGTCTATGTGAGTTTATCGGTGTAGCAATTCCTGAACGCATGAGTTTGGAAGAGACCACAGCATTGGCAGCGAGTCTGAAAAAACTGAAAGTCCCAATGCGGCGTTTGTTGATCAACGGCCTCGTTCCTGAAGAGGCAGCTTCGAGTTGTGATTTCTGTGATACGAGGCGCAGGTCGCAGGTTTCTGTCCTCGAGGAGTTTCGCCGCCGGTTTGGCCGGTCGCTTGAACTTTTTGTGGCGCCCCAACAACCGCACGAGATTCACGGGCCAAAAGAACTGCTTGAGCATTTTGCCCAGTGGCAACCGCTGGATAACTCTATGTTTCGACCTGTTCGTAAGGTCGCGTTGCATGAAAATAAGCCGGCAGTAAAAAATGTACGACGCGGGCGCAAAGCAAAAAAATGACCGGGAGCAGGCGAAAAGATAGCGGATCGAAGTCAGATAGCGTACAGACTGGACCCGGTTTCTACGTTTACTGTATTGCTGAAACAGTTGCGGCACGTCGGATTTTTGCTGATTCGTTGCCTTCAGCTATCGAGGATCAAGCGGGTCTCGAACTTATTGCAGTTGACGAGCTTGCAGCGGTAACCAGTCGTGTGCCGCTGGCGATTTACGGCGAAGAAAGTTTGACGCAACATTTGACAGATCCAGCATGGACCGCCGTGCGAGCGATGCGGCACGAGCAGGTTGTCGAACACTTTGCTCGTCACGCGAGCGTAATACCGCTGCGTTTCGGCACGATCTATTTGGAGCGAACAGGCATTGAACGAATGCTCGCAGAGAGACTACCGGCCCTACGGGCAATCATCGAACGGTTGCGGGAACGCGAAGAATGGGGCGTTAACCTTTACTCTGATCGCGCGAAACTAATGTCCAGCATAACGTCATTGAGTTCTCGTTTGCGGGACCTGGCAACGGAGGCTTCCCAAGCTTCTCCAGGCCAGTCTTACCTGATGCAGAAAAAGATCGACGCGCTGCGAAAGGATGAGGCCCGCGCGGAAATCAATCGCATCGTCAACGAAGTGGAAATCACGCTGCAGCAGCAAAGCGACGACGGCAGACGTTTGCGTGTGCTGAAGGTTGAAGCCACAGAGTACGGAGAACTGAAGGCAAAGTTTGCCTTCCTAATAAAGCGAACTAGCTTTGCGGAATTTAAGGCGGCCGCCGAACGCCTGGCGCGCGACTATGAAGCTGCCGGGCTGCGACTGGAACTAACTGGACCATGGCCGGCCTACAATTTCGCCGGAGAGCAGTAATTCATTTCCTGCACGCCTTAATTTCAGGATGAGGAAGCAAATCGCGCAATCGGATTGATGGCATGACTTCTCCTTTCGAAAGTGTTATGGCCGACGCTGAAGTGGAAGTCCTTGAAGAGAGCGATCTCTCGTTACTGGAAACACTCGATCACGTACTTAACAGCGGCCTTGTAATTGCGGGCGAGATCACGATCTCCGTGGCCGATATCGATCTGATCTTCGTCGGCCTAAACGTGCTTGTCAGCTCAGTTGAGAAGGCGCATGAAGTCTTGCGCGAGCGTGAACGGCGCGCCGCGATGGCGACAAGTAGTGAGTCTGAAATGAGCTCGCGAGAAGCGCAGCATGAGATTGAATGAAGTTATACGCCTACTTTGTCAGCGATGATCCAGGCATTCAGGTGCCAGAATCGGTTACCGGCATCGGCGGTTCTGCAGTCCGATTGATGAAAACCGAGGGGCTGTTAGTGGGTGTCAGTGAATCTGATGACGCACCCGTGGCAGTTACGCGAGAGAATGTTGTAGCCCACGAACGCGTAGTACGCAGTGTGTTCCAAGACACTACCCCTTTGCCGTTTCGTTTCGGAAACATAGTCGAAGAAGCGCAGCTGAGGAGTTATCTTCATTCTCATCGGGAGGCTCTGCAGTCGAGACTCCTGTTCTTCCGTGGCTGCGTAGAAATGAGTGTGAAAGTAATCTGGCAGACTTCCAATCAAGTGGACGCGGAGACAGAGGTGGTCCCTGTTATTACTGACTTATATCTCGACCGTGCAGAAGGGGGAGCAGGGGTGGCTTTTCTCATGGCCAAGCGCCAGGAAATTCTGGGAGACCAGATGTTAGCTGACAAAGCTACCGACATTGCTTCGTGGCTCAAAGAGCGTCTGGGTAGCAGTATCTGCAAAGACCAGGTCAGCGTACGTCCACGGGATAAACTGGTAGTGGCTGCGGCTCATCTGGTCGCTCGTACTGCTTTGAAGCGGTACCGCGGCGAGTTGGACAAAGCCCGCGCCGAGCGTCCGGAATTACACTTTTTGACCAGTGGCCCATGGCCTCCCTACAGCTTTGCGAATATTGATCTTGAGTTTAAAACGCACTTCGGAGTAAGCTGATAATGCTTTCCCCCGAAAACCCCCATTCGGCTGACCCAGAAATAGAGACTTCTCATGCAGAGGAGTTTGTGGAACAGCTCCGTAAGGTTACGGACACGCTGCCATCGCGAATAAATGTGGACGCGCAGAGCGTCGAGCAAGGCCTGGCAAAACTCGTCCTTACTTTGATCGAGTTTATCCGTCGTTTGCTTGAGAAGCAGGCCGTGCGTCGTATGGAGGGTGGGGATCTCTCACCTGAGCAAATCGAAGAGTTGGGGCTTGCGCTAATGAAACTGGAAGCCAAACTCCAGGAGTTGAAGACGCAATTTGGTTTAGCCGATGAGGACCTCAATCTCGATCTTGGTCCTATTGGACGCTTAATATAACGACTCGAAGTCTTGCTCGATAGACAATACGATGGTGGCGGCCCTCAGTGGTTTCTTCAAATAGAAGCCGCCCCCTGACACTGGAGGGCGAAGGTGTCCAGCGAGCGTAACCTGATATCGGCCCGTCCCCCGGGCCTCGTTGATGTTCTAGACCGGATTCTTGATAAAGGTCTGGTGATAGCCGGTGACATTAAGGTGTCGTTGGCGAATGTCGAATTACTAACTTTGCAAATTCGTCTGCTGATCTGCTCAATCGATAAGGCCGAGCAGATAGGTTTGAATTGGTGGCGCTACGACACAAATCTGACTACGCGCGCTGAACGGGCCGAAGCCGAAAATGCAGAACTTCGCGAGCGTCTGAGTGATCTCGAACGTGAAATCAAGAAGCTCGGGCCTCCCGAAGCGGTGGGGACAAAGTCGATATTAAACAGTCGTCGCGCAATCAAGGCCACCGCTTCGCAGAAAGCCAAAGGAAAACGAAGAACTTGATGAGAGGCCCGCAGTCTTGGTCCTAATTAGATTATATGAGACGCACCGTCTCGGGTTTTTAAACTTCTAAGAAAAAGGAACCAAAGCAAATGGCTGTCGAAAGAGCACCAGGCGGCACTAGTTTAATCGATGTCCTCGATCGCGTACTTGACAAAGGCATCGTAATTGACGCCTGGGTGCGTATCTCACTGGTTGGTATTGACCTGATCACTATCGAAGCTCGAGTGGTAGTAGCTTCGATCGATACCTATCTAAAATATGCGGAAGCTGTAGGCTTGACTCCCGCTGTCTCGAGGCCCGCGTTAACCCCGGGAGCCGAGCCGTTGGAAACTGAAAGCCGGCGCCGGGTCACCGTAGAGGTTGAAAAGAAATAGCGGAAGATTAAAAGAGATGAACAGGAATTAGTAGCGACACTCAATCTCCTTGTTGATTTAGCGATTGATTTATGGGGGAAACAGAGCTCGTCTTTCCAACTGCTCCAGCCATCCCGGATCCTGAGGGGTTTAGCTCGTATCTGCGTCAGTACGATGTCTTCATCGAGACTACGACGCAGATGCTCGTTACACCCAAGCTGCAAGAGCGTCTGCTGCTCGCCCTCGAAGCTATAGCTAACGTCCTCGGCTATCCACAATCGGCGATTGCAATCATAAGCGAAAGAGATGCAGCTTTGCGCATGCGCGCTGCTGTGGGATTCGACGGTGATCCAACTGCAACTCGAGTCGAAATGCCTTTGGATTCGAGTGCCGCCTGCGTACGTGTAATCCATGACGCGCATCCGTTATGGATTTCAATGCAGGCCGACTCCGCCTCCTGCGCACTCTTCGACAAAATGCACTGGGAGCACGATGTTCTTGCACTACCTCTCTTTGGCTTGCCCGAGATGCCGTCAAAGGGGACCAAGGACTTGGCTGCCACGACACCGGGTAACGACTACTGGACCTTTGAGTCCGGCTCGCGAGTCGGGGTGCTCTATATCGGTGCGCGTCAAGGTGCCGTTGATGAGCGCTCGCTTAGTCTCTTGAAGCGCTTTGCTGATCGCATTGGCGTTGTTGCCTCACTGGCCGTGCAACAGGAACGACTGGTTTCCAGCGTTACCAAACTACAGCGTGAACGTCAGTGGATCGAGTCGATCATGAAGTCAGTGGCAGATCCTATCGTCCTTACGGATCTCGACAATGAAATTCTTCTGCAAAATCGTCGCGCGGAAGAATTGTTTAGTGGTTCAGCAAATGCAGGGGAAGGGAAGCGCCGGGCGCTGAAGATGAACGATCTGCTGTTCTCCGCATACCTTTCGAGTGCCACCGTTTCCTCGTCAGAAGTAATCCAGCGCGATATCACTCTCGTAGATCCGATCGAAGGTTCTGACATTCACTTTGAAGTGATCTCCACTCCAGCCGTGAACGCACGCGGTGAACCCCTCGGGCTGGTTTCAATCTTTCGCGACGTGACGGATTTGCGCGAAGCAAACGAAGAGCTGGCCCGTAACTTTGGCAAGCTTCAGGAGGCCGAAACGGAATCGCGACGCGAACGAGATCGACTCGATCTGATAATTGAGAATGTCGGTCATCCTATTGTAGTGTGCGACGCCTCAGGCAACTTTATTCTTTTCAATCGGCGCGCTGAGTTACTTTTCCAGCAAGATGAACCCTGCAGAACGCGAGCCGCAGCGGCTGTGCGCACGAACGCCGTTAAGCTGACATCCTTTATTTCCGGTCTCGCCTCTGCTTCTGAAACGGGCAGGCAATCCGAGATTGAACTCATCGATCCCGAAGCGGGCCGCTCGCTTCCGATGGAGATAACCGCCAGAGAGATCTTGGATGTAACCGGTCAAGTAACCGCCGTAGTATCGATTCTCCATGACCTGACGGAGATCCGGGAACTGGAGCGCCGTCGTGTTGAACAGCAATTGTTCGAATCAGAGAAGCTGGCAGCCGTTGGACGACTCGCGGCTTCCATTGCGCATGAGGTCAATAATCCACTCGAGGCGATTAAGAACTCGTTGTACCTCATGCAGTCGAGCTTCGAGGGCGACAAGAACGCGCGCTTCCTCGAGATTGCGAGAAAAGAGACCGAGCGCGTCTCACATATCGTTCGTCAGATGCTTGGTTTCGCGCGTCGTTCTGGAGAAGTCGATTGGGTTGACGTCAATCAACTGCTCGAAGAGATAATGGTCTTGCTCGAAAAGAAATTGCGCCAGTCGCGTATTCGAGTAATAAGAACGTTAGAGGTTCCCCTGCCGCTAGTCCGTGCACGCGCCGATCAATTGCGACAAGTATTTCTCAATTTGATCATCAACGCGCAGCAGGCAATTTTTGGAGAAGGTGAGATAGCAATCGTTACATCGCGTTACGAGCCAGCCTTGCAGCCTTCAATCCTGATTCAGATTAGGGACACGGGAGTCGGTATTGCCGAAGATGATCTAATGCGCATCTTTGAGCCTTTCTTCTCTACAGGAAAAAAAGGTACTGGCCTGGGACTGTGGGTTACACAGGACATTGTGCGGCAGCATGGCGGCCGCATTGAGGTCAGCAGTGAGAAAGATCTAGGCACAACGTTCAGTATAATTCTTCAGGTAGATTCGCAAGTCCTTGAAGAGCAAGAAGAGAAACAGTGACTGCAATGAACCACTCAATCGACCAAACTGGAGCCGGAGTACCCACTGGGGAAAGCAGGTCCGCTCCACAGTTTTCAGGCGCGGCGCGGCTGCTGGTCGTTGATGATGAAGAAAGCCTGCGTATTACGACCGCCGCCATTCTGGAGAACGAAGGTTATATTGTCGACACAGCCTCCAGCGGCGAGGAGGCCATGTCGCTTTTTGACGACGCCGAATACGATCTTGTGCTTACTGACTTACACATGGAAGGCGGAGACGGACTTTCTGTGCTTGGAGAAATCCGGCGTCGCTCGCCACTTACTATCTCTGTCGTCCTCACCGGGTTCGCTTCGGTTGAATCGGCCATCGCCGCTTTGCAGGAGGGTGCTTACGACTATCTGGTCAAACCCTGCGACATCGATAACATGAGACACACGATTCGCCGGGGCGTCGAACATCGCCGCTTAATGTTGGCCGAGCAGAAAGCGCGCACTGATCTGGAACAACTGAATCGCGATCTTGAATCGCGCATCGCTGAGCGAACAATCGAGCTTACTCGGCTAAACGAGGACCTGGCCGAGGCTAATCGCGCGAAGGATGTCTTCCTTGCGACACTTTCGCATGAACTGCGTACTCCTCTGACGCCTGTAGTTGGTTGGGTCAAGTTACTGCGCGGCGGCAACCTCGACAATCGTGGCGTGGGCCAGGCCCTCGATGCCATCGAACGCAACGCATGGCTACAGTCACGTCTGATCGATGATCTATTAGACACTTCTCGTATCGCCACAGGTAAGCTCCATTTTGAGCCTCAACCCACGGACCTAAACATGGCGGTCAGGGCTGCGGTCGATACCGTGAGGGCATCCGCGGCTTCACGAAAGATCGATCTTAAGACTAGTCTGTTTCCCAATCCCTTGGTTGTCTTGGGTGAACCCGTACGTCTGCAACAGATCGCATGGAATCTTATTTCCAATGCTATTAAGTTTACAGAGAGCGGCGGGAGCGTTAGGGTCCTGACCGAGCGCGATGAATCTCGCGCTCGGCTGGTGGTGGAAGATACAGGCATTGGCATAGCAGCTGATTTTCTGCCGCACGTGTTCGATCGGTTTCGCCAGGCGGATGGTTCTACTTCCAGGGTGCATGGCGGGCTCGGTCTGGGACTGGCAATTGCGAATGCACTGGCAAAAATGCACGGTGGCCGGCTCGAAGTGAAATCAGATGGAGTTGGTCAGGGCTCGCGGTTCACTCTAAGTGTTGGAATCGGACCAGAAATAGCCGCTGTTGTCGAGCCGGTAAATGAACAACCTCATTCGTTGTTGGGCCTTGACGTTTTGATCGTTGAAGACTCACCCGATACATTAGCGTTATTGAACACGATTTTTACGAATGAAGGCGCCAACGTTACCGCCGCGTCGTCCGCCACCGAAGCTCTTGACGCAGTAGCAAGCAAGAAACCTGGCCTGATCATTTCAGACATAGGAATGCCAGGCACTGACGGCTACCAGTTTTTGGAGGAGATCAGGCGTCTGCCGGAGATGAGCCAAACTCCCGCAATCGCGATTTCCGGCTACGCGAGCCAGGACGACCGGCAGCATGCACTCAAGGTAGGTTATGCGGCATTGGTTGCAAAGCCCATCGATGTTGACGCCTTGTTTGCGCTCATTCAGGAGCTCAGGCTCGGGGCAATGTCTTCCCCAAACCAATAGTTGCGCCGTGATCTTGCTTGAGCAATCCTGGGGTTAGACCGCTATTTGGCAGGTTTTCCCGTTGTTTTTGGCGTTAGCCCTGGTGAGGCCCTTCTTAAATCATCTTTTCCCGGCCAAAACAGCGCTCAGGATTTGACAAAATCAAAACTGTAACTATAATTGTTACAAAAAGGCGCTCCCCGAGTTTTCAGGACTGTCATATTCTATGTCGACCAACAGCCGGTTTGCCGTTGCGGTTCACGTTCTGACGCTAATGGCGTGGTCTGGTGACGAACCGCTCAAGTCCGAACAGGTGGCGGAGAGCGTGAATACGAACCCGGTCGTCATCAGGCGTATGTTATGTGAATTGGCAGAAGCCGGACTGGTGATCTCTCAGACTGGTTCAATGGGCGGGTCGAGGTTGGCTGGCAACCCTGCCGAAATGACTTTGCTTGATGTCTATCAGGCTTTGGAATACCGAGGCGTCTTTTCATTGCATCGGCAGCCTCCGAGTCGCGACTGTCCCGTGGGAGTAAATATCGAAACTGTTCTGGGCCAGGTCCTGGAAGAGGTTGATTCGGCAGTAGAACATGTGCTCGCGAAGATTACGATAAATGATGTGGTGCAACGCTTGAGGCCTTGCGTCAGCACCGCAGAAAACAAAAGGAACCATTACAGCAGAGAGCGTATAGCTTTGCCCCATTTGCGCGCTGGAGCAAAGAGTCGGAGGGTCAAGGCCCTCCGGACTACTTAATACACGCGAGAAAGGATGATCGCATTTTGTCTAGGATTGAAAAAGATCAAAGTGGTATTGAGTTAATGAATTCGAGTAAAGGTGAATTTGTCAACCTGAGTGAAGAACTCACCGACGATGCCGTTTCGATAGAGGACATCGACGAGGTTTTGCAAACACTCGAACGGGCAAACATTGTCGAGGCGGAAACAGAGGAGCCACTGATCGAAGAAACATCGTCGTCTGTGGAAACCGAAGAAGGTTTAGGCGAAGAAGTAGAGCTCGATCTTTCGGCCGGAGAGATGGACAAGACTTCCGATCCCATTCGCGTTTATATGCGCGAGATGGGCGTCGTTCCACTGCTCACACGCGAGCAGGAAGTTTCGATTGCCAAGCGAATCGAGCGCGGGCAAAAGCGCGCTGAAAAAGCGATCGCTCGTTCTCCGATCGCCGTAGTGGAATTGTTCAGGATTGGCGACGAGCTCGCGGCAGGTACTCTTAACATTCGCGACGTAGTAGCTTTCTCGGATCAGATGGAGACGGAAGAGCATGAAGATCGCAGCGAGGAGTATCTCCAGTGGACGAT
>Ga0070706_100001848_pt1 | contig 21913 bp, 16 predicted proteins | sample KBSK5501metaG_FD_65476 | JGI IMG/M metagenome (GOLD analysis project Ga0070706, IMG submission 65476) | Corn, switchgrass and miscanthus rhizosphere microbial communities from Kellogg Biological Station, Michigan, USA - KBS K5-50-1 metaG | ecosystem: Host-associated > Plants > Roots >... | reverse complement strand
TAGTCCGCTGTGGATTAGTTTGCCTGGACTCAACAGATAGCTGACCACTGACTACTGACCACTGACTACTGACCACTGACTACTGACCACTGACCACTGACTACTGACTACTGACTACTGACCACTGACAAATCTCGCCGTCAGTTGCCTCGCGCGCTGCGTCTCCCTTACAATTAGCAGTTTGCGGAAGGGTATAAATAATGCTTAAACAACTCGGACGATTAGAACGGACTCGCAACATCATCATCCTTGGTTTTGCTGTTCTAATGGCGGTGAGCTTGATAGTTTTTTACGCTCCTGGACGTACAACACACAATATCGAACCCTCGAGGAACACTGAGGTCGTAGCCAAAGTGGGCTCAGACCAGGTCACAGTGTCTGATCTCGCCCAGGTCAGGGAAAACTATCAACAGATGTTTGGCGGACGCATCAGTCTGGCACAACTTGGTGGCAACAAGCGCTTTCTCGAAGGTCTAATCAGCAAGCACGTCATTGCCCAGGAGGCGAATCGCCTCGGTCTGGGGGCAAGTGATGCCGAAGTTGCCGATAAGATTCGGAAGCAGTTTTCGGATGCGTCTGGCCAGTTTGTGGGTATTGATCGTTACAAGGAGAGCATCACCGCGCGCTATGGTGACGTCGAAAGATTCGAGCGCGACCTGCGCGATGAAATTGCACAGGAAAAACTAAAGGCCTTCGTTAGTGCGAGCGTTAAAGTTTCTGATGAAGAGGTGCAGGCAGACTATCAGCGGAAGAATACCTCTTTTGACGTCAATTACGTGGTGGTGTCTGCCGACAAACTTGCGGAAAAGATCCAGCCGACCGATGAGGAGTTGCGGAGTTATTACGACAGCCACAAAACTGACTACCGCTATCTCGAACCTCAAAAAAAGGTACGCTACCTTTACATCGATCAAGAAAAAGTAGGTTCAAAACTTCAGATTTCTGATAAAGATCTGCACGATGAATATGACAAGCTTTCGCCTGAACACAGGCAGGCTGGTGTAAAGGTGCAGCAGATTCTTCTGAAAGTGGCGCGCAAGGATCTCGATCCGCAGGTTGAGCAAAAAGCGAAAGACTTGATAGCCAAGCTGCGCGGATCGACTGGTAAGGTTACTGAAGCAGCTTTCGCTGAAGCAGCTCGGGGAAATTCCGAAGACCCGGCCACCGCAAAGAGTGGAGGTTTTCTACCAAATCCGGTGAAAGTGAATCCAAACAAAGCCAACGGGCTTTATGACCGGACTCTGGATATGCAACCGGGTGACGTTTCCGATGTTCCCATCAAGTATGCTGGCAACTGGTACATTCTTCGACGCGGCGACTCCGTTCCCAAGACATTTGAAGAAGCCAAGCAAGAACTACTCGTGTCGTTGCGCAATCGACGTGGCTATGGCGCTGCGTTCAAACTTGCCACCCGGGCCAATGGGCGTTTGAAGGAAACAAAGGACGTCCAGAAAGTGGCGCAAGAACTCGCCGCCGATGCAAACATGACTCCGGCAGAAATGGTTCGCGAAACGCCTTACGTAAAGCCCGGCGACGACGTCCCTACTATTGGCAGCAATCAACAGTTTGAGCAGACCGTGGCGCAACTCAACAATCCGAACGACGTGGGAGAGCCAACCGGTGTGAAGGGCGGATTTGCAATTCCCCTACTCGTGGACAAGAAGGAAGCGCGCATTCCCGATTTTGACGAAGTGAAGACGAAAGTAAGCGATGCCCTGAAACATCAACGCGCCATTCAGCAACTCGAGCAGAAGGCTAAAGACCTTGCGGCTTCGGTAACTTCGCCGGACGGGCTGAAACCGGCTGCCGAGAAGTTGGGCCTGGAAGCGTCTACTGAAGAGGGGTACAAGGTCGGTGGCACTCTTGGAAAAGCCGGCGAAAGCCCGGCGCTTGATGAATCGATCTATGGTTTGAAGGCTGGAGAGTTGAACAAAGCGCCGGTTAAGGTGGGCGCTAACTGGGTCGTCTTTGGCGTCACGAAGCGAAATGCAGCCGACCTGGCGGAGTTTGCAAAACAACGTGAACAGTTAACACAGACCATGCTGACCGAACGTCAGAATCAGGTGTTTGAGGATTATATTGCCGCGGTACAGGAACGAATGAGGCGCGAAGGCAAGATCAAGATCTACGACGACGTGCTCGCCACAATGGAAGAAGACGAGCCTGCGGCGGCGCCCCCGCCGGGCGGTGGACTAACTTTTCCGACGAAATAGCAAACAGCCAACAGCCGACAGTAAACAGCAAACAGCCAAGAACGACAATTGACACTGTTGCTCTTGGCTGTTTTCTTGCTGTTAACTGTCGGCTGTTTACTGTTTACTCTCTGCTGCCCATCAACGGTCCAATGTCGGCCTGCGCAACCGCGGTCCGAATCTGAAGCTCATTAGCCTGCGTGGCGATCTTCAAATTTGTCAACGCGGTTTTTGCCAGCACCCCCTTCGCGCCCGACATACGGTTTATGAATAAGGCCCCAAACTGCTTGAGTCCTTCCAGCGTATCGCCAAGATTGCGTGCCGCATCGGCATTAATGGTTCGCGCGCCAATAAACAAGTCGACGTCTTTGTCATCGCTGCCCACTGCACCATAAACCTGGCGAACTGCAGACAAGTCGGCCGCAATAGCTGCATTGCCGATGTCCAAATTCTTCAACAACGACGCTGAGACATTGCTGCCGAAGCCGATGATCGCATTTGGGTCGCGGCCAGCCAGCGCGATCAGTTCTGTGTTTGCACGCCTACGGCCAAGACCAACATCGATCACTTTTCGAATGCTTTCTGAATCCCCGATGGCGAGCGTGTCGCTATCAAGCGGTGAAGCGGCTAGTTGCCTGACCCTAAAGCTGAAGAGACCGAGAAATGTTACGTCCTGATCGAGAGTAAAGATATAGATCGTCTTTCCTTTGTATTTCTCTTCACGATACTTACCATTAGCTGCCACGCGACCCGCTGCAACCATTGCACCGGCGCTGAACGACCCTTTTGCGAGGCCGACCGTTTGCACTTTTGTAATTCTCTCAGACGGGTAGCTGAAATGTACGCCGAGCGCGATTTGGTCGAAAGCGCGCGGGTCAATACCCGTCCGGGTCTTGAAATGTTCTATGTCTGCGTTGGCCTGGGCGAGCTTTGCTGGATTGCCGGCCAGTAATCTGGGCATCACATCATTCAGGAGACGTTTCACACTTATTTGGGCAACAGCATCTGACTCCGGCAGCGATGCCATCAAACTCGGTGCCGGCTGCGTTGAATTTCTGGCCCGTGTTTGCGCGTGACTATTTGCCTGCAGACAGCCCCCGATTATCAGGAACACGAGAACGACGTTGAAAAACTTAATGTTCACTAGCAAGACCTTTCATTCCAACGATTGTTAAATACTGCAATTATGCTGGGAGATTCGCCTTAAGGATACCTATTGAGCCTGACTTCGGATGCCCCCATCGGGCGTTGAGGTTGGCTTGCGGTCACAGCTTTCTCACAGACTTTAGGAACCTCTCATCAAGTTAGGCTAATCATGCGTGTTAAGCCGTTCGCGGATTGCGCGAGTCGTAACCTTTTTATAGCTATCAGGTATCGCAAAAAGATGCTTGTCGACTTCCAGCACTATTCCGGACAACTCCATGTCAGTCCGATCACCGTTAGGTGTCACGGTTTCCGATTTTAACGGCACACCAAGAGCCTCATCAATCCAAATCAACGTCTCACCATTGCTGACGGTTCCAACGGTTGAAGTGTTAACGAGCACACGATACTTGCTGGTATTTCTGCTATTCACCACTTCACTTCCCATTTTCTCGTAGCGCGCTGCGATCGGATCGGTGTTGAGCAATCTGTCAGGGGAGCTCTCTGATTCGATGTCCAGGCTATCCGAGGAGTCGAGACCACCACCACCTTCGCTGCTCAAATCGGCGTAGAGTTCTGCCTCCGGTAATAAGATGAAACGGCCCGCGGGAAGGTCCAGGTAGACAATTCTTTGGTTAGTCTGCGTTTGGTATTCATCGCGACGCATCTCTCCATCTTTGGCAAGGAGAGTCTTCGTCTTGACAGGCGCACTCCCAGCCTTGCTGAAGGTCAGACTGCGAACGGCCTGATAGCGCTCGGGTTCCTTTGTTTGAAATGGAGGCGTCGAGGAAATGATTGCATTAGTAGCGGTCTCATTGGCATCAGATCGGGGTGCAGTTGATTTGCACGCAGAAAGGAGAAGCACGCCAATGGCGATTGAAATGAGGATCGGGAATCGAATACTCATGCGCGTTCGACCAGCAGTGCGAGACCCATGCCTCCGCTGACGCACAACGTTGCGAGACCAAGCCTCGCGTCTCTCTTTTGCATTTCACTGAGCAAGGTTGTGGTTATGCGCACTCCCGTGCAACCTATGGGATGGCCCAGTGCAATCGCGCCTCCGTTTACATTCAGTTTTTCCGCATCAAACTGCAGTTCGCGATCGCAGGCAATCACCTGGGCCGCGAAGGCCTCGTTGAGTTCGATCAAGTCGATGGCATTAAGAGCGAGCTGTTGTCTCTCGAGAAGCGTGCGAATGGCCGGCACCGGACCGATTCCCATGATCTCAGGAGCGACACCGGTAATCTCGTAGTCCACGAGTCGCGCTTGCGGTGTTGTGCCCGATTTCTTGACAGCCGCTTCACTCATCACAACCAGCGCGGCAGCGCCGTCGGTTATGCCTGAAGAATTACCAGCCGTAACGGAGCCATCTTCTGAAAACACTGGCGGGAGCTTAGCGAGATCTTCCATTGTCGTGTCTGCGCGAGGATGTTCATCTCGCGCGAAGCTCGCCGTGGCATCCTTGCGATCTTTTATTTGAAGAGCCAAGACTTCCTCAGCGAATCGGCCCGACTCCTGAGCCGCTTGTGCGCGCTGTTGCGAGCGGAGTGCATACTCGTCCTGTTCTATCCGCGAAATCTCATATCGGCGTGCCAAGTTCTCCGCGGTTTCTCCCATCACTAGTCCGGAGAGCGGATCGTTAAAGCCATCGCGATACATGCCATCGACCAACTTTGTGTTGCCCTGACGCGTGCCCCACCGAGCACCCTCCGCAAAGTAGGGCACTCGCGACATGCTTTCGGTACCGCCTGCGAGAACAATATCAGCACGACCCAGCATTATTTCCTGCGCCGCAAGAATGATCGCTTTTAGTCCCGAGCCGCAAGCTTGATTGACGGTGAAGGCAGGTACTGTTTCGGGTGCGCCTGCACGGAAGGTGATCTGCCGCGCCACATTTGGGCCACCGCCTGCTTGTCTCGCACAGCCCCAGATCGATTCATTGATTTCGCCGGCCGGTAAACAAGCGCGACGCAAACTGTCCCTGGCGACAGCGACTCCGAGATCGGCCGCTGACCACGATGCCAGCGTGCCGCCAAACCGGCCAATCGGTGTCCGCACGGCTCCCGCAAGATAAACGTTCTTCATTGATACTTTGCTGTGTGTCATCCGACTCTTGAGCGCCACTGGAGCGCGAATTTAGTTGCGAAAAATGGTAGCACACGGTAGAAGTAACAACGAAACCAGCATCATTTCCTCACGATGTTTCAGCGCCTCACAAGTCCCGACTTATTAGCCGCCGCAAAGCGTCAGATCACCGAACTGTTTGCCGCACACGCGGAATGGTTTTGCACTCCCGGGCAGGGCAATGCCCAGGCTCTCAGACGCAATGAACTCGACATCGAGATCTCGCAAGGCCGGCTGGTCCTTTCTTGTTGGACTGAGAAAGGCAGTAGATCCTGGAGGATTCTCGGCTGGCATTGGAATGGTCAAATCCTTTCTTTGCAGGCGTCAAGGAAAATGGGAGCGGAACGTCCCGTAATCGAGTTAATTCCGCGCGCTTCGGCAAATGCGATCGCAGCAACGATCAAAGCAGCTCGCCAATTTCGCTGTGATCGATTGGCCCAGCTTTCTGGTGCTTTGTTGCCGGAAACTACGATCGAGCGAGCCGCGCTCAGTCCGGGCATCAGACGCGGACAGCCGGGAGGGTATGCACGCATCCTCTTGCGCAGGAAGCGAGAAAGGATTGCCGTAACAGGTTCTGTTGCCTCAACGCATCCCGCCAGTGTAGATGCCTTCCTTTCGTCGGCACTACTGTGGTTCATTCGCACTTCAGAACGAGTGCGTCCCCCGTACGTGCAACAGCTTTGGCTGATTGTGTCGGATGATTTACTCAAGCCTGCGTTTCTGCGAATCGCTTTGCTGCGGGAGAGTTTGCGAGAAGTTATCAAAGTCTACACAGCTGACGATGCCCTCACGGCGTTGGAAGCAATAGCTTGTCCCGATCGCAGAGAGTTGTGGAAAAAAAGATTGGCGCGTTTTCCTCCTGTACCCCCGTCAGCAATGACTATCGGGACTGCGGGGATTGTTGCCGAGGCGCCGCAGGCGATCGATGTAGTTCATGCGCGCCACGGCGAGACCCTTAGATATTTTGGTTTGCCATTCGCGCGCGTTCGTTCTGTCATGGGCGCCGAGCGTGTCTGGTTTGGCACCGAAGGATTACATCGCCGTCTGCTCGACGAAAAAACAGTGGATGAGTGGCGCAACCTGCTCCGTGACCTAGCCGAACATAGATCCGCTAGTGCTCTGGACCATCGCCACGCTCTTTATCGCAATGCCGCCGAAGCATGGTTGGAGTCGCTCCTGCGTCAGGATATTACAAAGCTGGACCCGGGATTAATCATTGCTCCACTGCATGCGCAGTTTAGAACCGCGCGCGGAGGTAAACTCGGCGTCAGGCCCATCGACATGCTGGCGTTAAGACGCGATGGGCGGCTAGTGGTTATTGAATTAAAGGTCTCAGAAGATCGTGAACATGTGTTGCAGGGAGTTGACTACTGGCGGCGCGTTGAGGCGCACCGCCGCAGAGGTCATATTGCCAGAGCAAAACTGTTTGGGGACAGAAAAATCCGGGACGAGTCGCCGCTCGTGTATCTGGTCGCGCCTACACTTAGAGTCCATCCATCATTTCGAACGCTCGCCAGGTGCATCGCCAGTGACCTTGAGATCTACCGGTTCGACATCAACGAAGATTGGCGCTTTGGTGTTCGTGTGATGCGCAGGATGCGCGTGAACTAATAGCTCCCTGAGTTCTAGTTCAGTTAGCTTGAATGTTTCGTTGTCCTTGGCCGCGTTGCGTCGTTGGCTAGTGCTTCACGAACACGGTTTCCTCTTCGCGGTTTTTCTGCGTCGCCGGAGGGGCGCTCATCGTCGTAGGTCTCATGGTGTTCACTCCATGGCCCGCCGACACAATGCCCGAGACGCGCATTTTGAATTCGTCCGGATTGCTCGCGTTGTGCAACGCTTCTTCCAATGAAATCAGCTTTGACTGGACCAGTTGAAATAAGGATTGATCGAATGTTTGCATGCCATATTGTGAAGTCCCTGCGGCTATGGCCTCGCGGATCATGTACGTCTTCTCTTCGTTGATGATGTGATCGCGAATTAGCGCAGTGGATACCAGCACCTCTATGGCAGGCACTCGGCCCGCGCCTTTGGCAGCTCGCACTAAACGCATCGAAATCACCGCCTTCAAGATCCCTGCCAGCTGGATACGTACCGACCTCTGCTGATGCGAGGGAAATGATGAAACAATGCGTGTGATAGTTTCCGTAGCGTCGAGTGTGTGCAACGTCGAAAGAACAAGGTGTCCGGTCTCGGCGGCAGTGAGAGCTGTCTCGATGGTTTCATGATCACGCATTTCACCGACCAGAATCACGTCCGGATCCTGGCGCAGTGCCCCGCGCAATGCTTCGGCGAACGATCGCGTGTCAACATCTACTTCGCGCTGCGTGACGAATGAGTGCTTGTCGCGGTGCAGAAATTCAATTGGGTCTTCAATCGTGACGATATGTCCACCTCGAGTTGAGTTGATGCAATCGATCATCGCCGCCAGGGTTGTTGATTTTCCCGAGCCGGTCGCGCCAGTTACCAGAATCAAGCCGCGTCGCTCCTTGGCAATCCTTTCAATTACCGGCGGCAGGCCAAGTTCTGCCGTCCCCATGGTCTGCTCGGGAATGACCCGGAGCACAATACTCACTGTGCCGCGTTGCTGAAAAATGTTTGCGCGAAAGCGTCCCAGTCCAGAGACGCCGTAACCGATATCCACTTCCGACGCCTCTTTAAACCGCTGTTTTTGCCGATTGGACATCATGGCAAAGGCCATATCCAGCGTGTCCTCTTGTTTCAAGCGAGCAGCATCTGCAACAGGATGGAGTTCGCCGCCAATGCGCATGACTGGAAACGCACCAACTTTCAGGTGCAGGTCAGAAGCGCCATGACTCGTGGCTATCCGCAGGAGATCGTCGATTTTTGTGGCCATGAAATAACCTGAAACCTTTCGGACATAGGACAAGGCCCGATTTTGTTGGGGATTTGAGCGCGGGAAGGAACGCTGTTATCGCTTGCGGGGCGCTTGGTTCACTACTGGACCAACGCAACTTTGAATATAGCTTGTAAGTGTAATGACCGTCAACGTGGATTTGCTCAGTAAGGGAAGCTCGCCACAGATTAACGCGGATGACACAGATTCAAAAAGGAAGAATAACACTCATAGTTTCTTAACTTCTCATTTGTTCTGATCCGCGTTATCAGCGTTAATCTGTGGTGACTGCTAGTCTCTCAGAGCTGTTTGGTATTTCACCACAGGTTCACTCTCTCGAGAGGAAGTCCCGCTATCGGCAATGGTCTCGGCTTTGTGCCCGTTATTGTCTGGCCGCTTCGCAGTTTCAGTATTAACAAAGGTCAGCCAGTTACCAGGCGCCGGTCGCTCACCTTTGGTTATTTCGAAGAAGCGTTTCTGAATCTTCGCGGTTATTTCACCACGACCGCCACTGCCTACGGTAATACGATCGACCGAACGAATCGGAGTTATCTCGGCCGCCGTTCCCGAAAAGAACAACTCATCGGCAACATAAACTGCTGCGCGCTGGATGGTGCGTTCCTTGACAGTTATCCCCAGTTCCTGACAAATCTGGATGACGCTGTCACGGGTAATGCCAGGCAAAATCGATGAGGACAGTGGCGGTGTCAAAACGGTGCCACCCGAAACAACGAAGATATTTTCGCCGGAGCCTTCCGAAACATAACCGCGATCGTCAAGCGCAATTCCTTCGGCAAAGCCGTTGAGCAATGCCTCCATTTTGATCAGTTGCGAATTCATGTAGTTCGCACCGCTCTTGGCCATGGCTGGCATGGAGTTTGGTGTCAGCCGGTTCCAGGTAGAAACGCAAACGTCGACGCCTTTTTCAATCGCTTCATCGCCAAGATATTTTCCCCAATCCCAGGCGCCGATGTAGCAGGCGAGCGGATTTGGAAACGGATTGACACCGAAAGCTGGATGTTCTTCGTCAAGACTGCGAAAAAGAATTGGACGGATATAGCACTGATCCATGCCGCTGCGGCGGACCAGTTCAATAACCCCATCGCACAATTGCTCCATGGTCCAGGAATGGTCCATTCGATAAATTTTGGCAGAGTTCAAAAACCGCTGCATGTGCTCCCGGAGACGGAAAACTGCCGGTCCATTGTTCGTTGCATAACACCTGATGCCCTCAAAGATGCTGGAGCCATAGTGGAGGACGTGTGACATCACGTGTACCCGTGCGTCGTTCCAATTAATGAATTCTCCATCATGCCAAACGACGTCGCAGATGCGTGGAGTTGTCACGTCTTTTGTCTTGCCGTCTTTTGAGAACATATTTGCTTTACTCCTTTGGGAAATCGGCCCTGGGAAGGGGAGAGGGGGTGCCGTGCAGAAACATTTCAACCGAGCGGACAACCAAGAATTTCGGTCCTTCCAAACCAGGATAATTGTGGATTAGCCAGACACGGCACAATACAGTAATTTTACTTCGCTTGGCAAGACGCGCTTGCTTCTCAGAATGCGCCTTACGTAACATCGAAAATGCTTTTCCCTATACGAAAAACTGTCAATGCGTGGACGCTTCCCGCAAGACGCCGAAAGCGGCCGACAAGTCGTTCTTTACTTACAATTACCTTGCTCTTAACGTTTCCTGCAAACTGCCGTCAACATACGATGAACGATAACACTCAACCCCAATCTGCCTTGAAAAACTCAAGCAACGATCCGCTGGAGATCCACCGGCGGGCGATCGCGATCGACATGCATGCGGATACAGCTCAGCGGCTTGTCGATGAGCATGTAGACCTGGAAAAGTTGCTGCCTGATGGCCACTTCGACGCTGTGCGCGCGAGAGAAGGAGGTTTGGACGCTCAGTTCTTTTCCATCTGGGTAGAGCCTGAACTTTTCGGAGGCGGCGGACCGAGGGCAGTCAAGCGGGCCGACGACCAGATAGCCGCAGTGCGCGCGCTCGCAGAGAAACATCCGGAGACGTGGGGCTTGGCGACCTCGGCCGCCGATGTTCGTCGTGTTGTGGGCGATGGAAAGATAGCCGCTCTCCTGGGTCTCGAAGGAGGTTATGCCATCGACGAACGCCTCGAGAACGTCGAACGCTATTACAAACTCGGAGTGCGTTATATGTCCCCTGCGTGGACTGTGAGCACAAGCTGGGCAGGATCATCCGGCGACGAGGTGGGACGAACACGCGGTCTCAATGAATTCGGGAAAAGTGTCGTTCGCGAGATGAATTGCTTGGGAATGATGGTTGATGTGTCGCACGTTTCAGATAAGACCTTTTGGGACATCGTCAACACTTCAACGAAACCTGTGATCGCAACTCACTCGGCCTGCCGGGCTATAGCCGACGTGCCACGAAATCTCACTGACGATATGATTCGCGCCCTGGCAAAGAGCGGAGGCGTTGTTAACGTTATTTTCTATCCCGAACATCTCGAGCCAGGCTGGAGCGAAAAGAAGAAACAGGTAGACGTTCAGATTGCATCGATGGTCCAACAAGCTTCCAATGCTGAGAAGGGCGATGCTGCTCACAAGAAACTTGCTCGCGACCGCGTGCGGCAGGAAGAGTATGCCCGCCGTCTACCACCCGTAACCGTTGCTCGCATCGTCGATCACATCGAACACATTGTGAAGTTGGTGGGCGTCGATCATGTCGGCATCGGTTCTGATTTCGACGGCGTTCAAGCCACACCGAAGGACTTGGCAACTGTCGCTGATTTGCCAAACCTCACTCGCGAGCTTCTTCGGCGTGGTCATTCGGAAGCCGACATCGACAAGATTTTGGGCGGCAATATGCTGCGAGTGATGGAGGGGCAGAAATAGGTTGGCGAGCCGACTGGGTAACTTTTGTGTTTTGAGCTTTGTCCTTAGAACTTGGTCCTTTGTTCTTCTCACTTACCGCAACCTTTTTTCTGTGAGAACCTTATAAAGTCAAAGTACCAAGTACAAAGCACCAAGTACAAAGCACCAGGTACAAAGCATCAGTACAGTCAAGACCCATGTCGCAATCCCGCATTCCCAAGATCGGATTCCATGCTCCTATTAAAGGCGGCGTGCACAACGCTCTGATCGTAGCGAGAGATACTGGTTGTGACACCGTTCAGCTCTTTTCTCGCAATCCACGCGGTTGGCTGGCCAAACCACTTACGTTTGCAGACGTGCTGCTCTTTCGCAAGACGCGTCGTTTGACGAAGATCTCGCCTGTTTTGATTCATTGTAATTACCTCGTGAACCTCGCCGCCGCCGACGCAGCCATGCTTGAAAAATCGCGCATCTCCTTTCGCGAAGAAATTGAGCGCGCGATGTTGCTGGGCGTCGATTATCTGGTTGTTCATCCGGGTAGTGCGCGCGGCTCGTGCGAAGCTGATGGTATTACCAAATGCGCAAAAAGCTTGAAAATCGCCTGCAAGCGATTGAAGCTCGGTTCGCTTCGAATTCTGTTGGAGAATACGGCGGGCCAGGGTGATTGTATCGGTCACCGCTTCGAGCATCTACGTGAGATTATGAATGCCTGTCCAGAACTTCCGTTAGGGGTTTGTTTCGACACTGCTCACGCCTTCACGGCTGGTTACGATATTCGCGAAGAAGATGGTTTGGAAGCTTTGATCGATAAACTGCAACGCACGGTGGGAACCCGAAAGGTTCGCGCAATCCACTTTAACGACTCTCGCGCTGCTTACAATTCACGCGTTGATAGACATTGGCATATTGGCGAAGGTCATATAGGTAAGGATGCTTTGCGGCGAGTTGCCCGGCACCCAAAACTAAGGCACGCGGCTTTTATTCTCGAAACGCCGTACGACGATCCGCGAGCTGATCTGCAGAATCTGGAGACGCTTCGGTCATTCGTCGACGGGGTCGACAGATAACAAGGCGAGGAGGGAACCGTACCCTCACCAAACACTTAGACAAGAACGCCTTCTTCCGCTAAAATTCGAATCACCATGTTTTCGAACTATCCGCCAACCAGACTCCTCCTAACGGTGCCGCTTCTGCGCTGCGCTTCTTAGCGCGGTTTGACAGGGCGGCGAATCCCTACTCCAAGTCAACAATCCGAAGCGAACCCCGGCAACCAGGCTTGAATTGGCTTTGTGCGACGCTCGGAAAACGTGTTAAGTGTAGATTGCGACAGGACAAGAATCATGGACGAAAAATATTTTCCTGAACAGATAGAAAAGAAGTGGCAGCAGCGCTGGAATGAGACCCATGCATTCGAAGCGCGGTCTGATGACCCGCGGGAAAAGTTTTACTGCCTCGAAATGCTGCCTTACCCCTCCGGTTTCCTGCACATGGGCCACGTGCGCAACTATGCCATCGGCGATGCGCTTGCGTGGTTCAAGCGCCTGCAGGGCTTTAATGTTTTGCATCCGATTGGTTGGGACAGTTTTGGACAGCCTGCCGAGCAAGCCGCGATCAAACGGGGCGTGAATCCACGTGACTGGACCGAAGAAAACATTGCCCATATGCGCGGCCAATTGCAGCGCCTGGGAATCAGTTACGACTGGTCGCGCGAAATCGCAGCACATCGTCCCGAGTATTACAAATGGGACCAGTGGTTCTTCTTGAAAATGTTGGACCGCGGGTTAGCTTACAAAAAGAACTCGCCGGTCAACTGGTGCCCGAAGGAAGAAACGGTGCTTTCCAACGAACAGTCGTCGGGTGGGGTTTGCTGGCGTTGCGGCTCCACTGTCGAAAAGAGAGATTTGGAACAGTGGTTCCTGCGGATCACAGAATATGCGGAGCAACTTGTTGCTCACATGGATCAGATTGAAGCCGGCTGGCCCGAGAAAGTGCTCAAGCGTCAGCGCGATTGGGTCGGACGCAGCGAGGGGGCTTTCATCGACTTCGCGGTGAAAGACAGCACCAGCAGGATCCGCGTGTTCACCACACGTATCGACACCATCTTCGGCGCTACGGCAATCGTACTTTCTGCTGAACACCCATTGCTCGCAGAACTGCTCGAGGGATCGACCATAAAGGCAGAGGTTGCAGCGTTCGCCGCAAAGGTTAAGAGGCAAACAGCGACTCGAGCGGAAGCGGCTGACGAAGTAAAGGAAGGATTCAACACTGGACTGTTAGCGATAAACCCTTTCAGTGGTGAAAGCATTCCAGTCTGGGTTGCAAACTATGTGTTGATGGAATACGGCACTGGAGCGGTGATGAGTGTGCCTGCTCACGACGAGCGCGACTATGAGTTTGCGCAAAAATATTCCCTGCCGATTAGACAGGTCATCGCGCCCGTTTCCCATTCGCAGACCAAGGCAGAACCAGCTTCGACAAAAGGAACAGACCAGTCTGTGGAGATGACGCACGCCTTTACTGACTATGGCGTCTTAATCAATAGCGCAGAGTGGGGTGGAAAGCTTTCAGAAATAGCCATCCCTGAAATGTCTACTTACGCTGAGAAAAACGGCTTTGGCAAAGCGGCCGTGACTTATCGAATTCGCGACTGGGGTGTGTCGCGGCAGCGTTTCTGGGGGGCGCCCGTGCCGATCGTCTATTGCGAGAAGTGCGGCATGGTTCCAGTTCCATACGAACAGCTCCCTGTAATGCTGCCGCAGACGGCCGACTTCAGCGGGAAAGGTGAATCGCCTCTGGCAGGAGTGCCGGAGTTTGTAAACACAACCTGCCCGAACTGTAATGCACCGGCCCGCCGCGATACAGACACTATGGACACGTTTGTCGACTCCTCGTGGTATTTCTTCCGTTACTGCGATCCGCGCAATGACGGTGCTCCGTTCAATCCCGAGGTAGTCAAGCAGTGGACTCCGGTGGATCAATACATTGGTGGTGATTCGCACGCTGTGATGCATTTGATCTACACACGCTTCTGGACCAAGTTCATGCGCGACCTTGGTCTCGTTAACTTCGACGAGCCGGTGAAGAAGCTCTTGACGCAGGGAATGGTGACGAACCTCGTAGAAGGCACCGATGAATGGAAAGCAATGTCCAAGAGTCTGGGCAACGGTGTCGATCCGGATGAAATGATTGCCGCCTATGGTTCTGACGCCACTCGTTTGTTCGTTCTCTTTGCCGCGCCCGCGGAAAATGAGTTGCGCTGGTCCGAGAGTGGCATCGAAGGTGCGGTTCGCTTTTTGCGAAAGGTGTACACGATGGTGTGGCGTTGGCACGAGCGTCTTTCGAATCGCCGTGACGCAGAAACCCCTGACGAGCACAGCCCGGAAGCGCGGGCGCTCCAGCGAAAGACACACCAGACCATCGCTAAAGTGACAAGCGATTTCGAAGAATTGCATCTCAACACTAGTGTTGCTGCATTGATGGAATTGTTCAATCAACTGAGCGACTTCAACGCCGATCCCGCCACCGCGTCGCCGGCGAATGTTTCTGTAGTGCGGGAGGCATTGGAGTCACTCGTTATCATGCTCACGCCGTTTTCTCCCCATGCCGCTGAAGAGATGTGGGAAGCGTTGGGCCACGCAGGTGGCTTATTGAAAGCCACTTGGCCTCTTGCCGACCCAGAGCTGGCGCGTCGGGAAGAGTTGGAGATTCCGATTCAAGTAAACGGGAAACTTCGTTCGCGGGTGATCACTGCGCCCGACATTTCCGATGAGCAGCTTCGGGCCGCGGCACTGGCAGACGATAAGGTGCGCGCCTTGATTGATGGTCATCAAGTGATAAAGGTCATTGTCGTGCCGAAGCGTCTAGTAAACGTTGTGGTGCGGTGAGGAGTCAGAACCGGGAGCGGTAGCGACCGCACTCAATGAACGCAGGTCGCATGGCTAATCCGGATCAATACCGACCTCAAGACACGTTCGTGTGTTGCTTGCTCTCAGAGTAGCCGCTAAAATCAGCGGGCAATTGTCTTGGCCTTGAGGTGCTCTTGCTTTGTTTGGACCTGATACCCGAATGGTTGATCACTAGAGTAGTTGGTTTCTCCAGATGCGGAACTTCGCTTGCCCTGAGTCCATCCGAACGGGCCTGGCCCGTTGGGGCAGGAAAGAGTTTCAGAGGCCTGCCTGACGATCACCGACAACAGCCAACTGAGATAGTCGGCGGCGATTTGACGAATTACTAAATGAAAGAATGCCCAGCCTGTAAGCGCTGTTTCCCCGACGAGATAAATCACTGTCCGCAGGACGGGGATGCGACGACGCCGTCGCTTCTGGGCGAACCAACGCTTGATGCTCGTTACTTATTGGAGCGTCGTCTGGGACAAGGCGGGATGGGGGTAGTATTTCAAGCAAGACACATCTTTCTCAAGACCTCACACGCTATAAAAATAATACTGCCGGATCTGGTTGGTAACGATCCGATGCTGGCTACGCGTTTCCGGCAGGAGGCGCTGGCTGCCGCAGCGATTCGCCATCAAAACATTATTGCGGTGACGGATTTTGGCATGGTTCGCGGCACGATGCCCTTTTTAGTAATGGAGTTTGTCAAAGGTAAATCGCTCCAGGAAATCCTCGCCGAAGAAGGAGCAATGTCTCCCGCGCGCGCTCTGGAACTGATTAGTGCGGTAGCCGCTGGCGTTGGCGCGGCTCACCGGCAAAACATCGTGCATCGCGATCTGAAACCGCTGAACATCATGCTACAGGACGGCGCTCCGGTAGCCGAGGGTTTGAAGATCCTCGACTTCGGTCTGGCAAAAATCAAATCCGGCGACCTGCTCGGTTCCTTCATTCAAGCCAAGACGAGCGGATTGATGGGTTCACCTTTCTACATGGCGCCCGAACAGTGGTCAGACGACGAGCCCGACGCTCGTGCGGATATTTATAGTCTGGGAGTCATTCTCTTCCAGATGCTTGGCGGCGAGGTGCCGTTCAAAGGCTCCTCTATTCCGTCGATCATGAAGAAGCATCTAACGGTCCCTCCACCAACTTTCCAGTCCATGGGGGTCAACGTACCCGCGGGCATTGAAGCTGTGGTGCGCCACTCACTCGAGAAAGAAGTTGATGCCCGCATCGACTCCGTCGAAACGTTTCTGAAGGAACTTCGCGCGGCCTTGGATTCCTCTCCCGTTACGGTCAGAACTCCGCGCGAAGGGGACGGTCTTGATCCTAACAGGACCATGGTCTCCGAGTTGTCATCGACCAGCACGCAGACGCCCGTCGTCGAGGACACTAACTTTTCGACTTCATTCGAGTCCATGGCTGGCACAGTCAGCAGCTCGGCTCTCGACGCGAAAGTACAGCAAGAACTCTCAAACACCGCGGCGGCTCATCGGCGCGAGCAAGAGGAGCGTGAACGGGTCGCACGCGAAGAAATCGCTCGTGAAACGGAAGCGCGTCGCCAGGCGCAGGAAGCGTCAGAACGCAAACGATGGGAAGAGGAAGAACGCTTTCAAAGGGAAAAAGAGGAACGCGACGAAATCGAGCGAAAGCAACACGAGAAGCTTGAACGCATGGCACTGCAAGCCAAGGAGCTTGAAGATCGGCTCGAGCGGCTCGCGACCAGCATGCCCCCGCAAACCCCTGGCGTCGATCCGGAAGCCACGCGCGTACAGGAGAACGTGGTACTTCCCCAAATAGGAAACAGCTTCCCCGGCGTGCAGCCAGTAAAGGGTCAGCCCGTAGTAGTCCAGATACCGAAAGCGGGAAAAAGCAGTTCCATATTGTGGCTCGTCGCAGGGGCAATTGCATTGTTAGTGATGGTTGCAGGAGTTGGCGGGTATCTCATACTTCGTCCCAAGCCCGCTCCAATAGTTCAGAACCTTCCGAAGCCAAACACTCCAAACACTCCAACCATCAAGGCAGAGTTAATCCCGATCGATGGCGGGACATTTCAAATGGGTCGCGACAATGGTCCACCACAGGAGACGCCGGCTCACTTGATTAAGATCCAAAGTTTCCTTATGGACAAGACGGAAGTTACCAATGTCGAGTATTCCGATTTTGTCAGGGAGACGAATCATGCGCCGCCGGCGCATTGGGCTGGTCCAAAGCCGCCTTTTGGCCAGGAACTCTGGCCGGTGGTGAACGTCTCCGTGGACGACGTGAATGCGTTTGCTGGTTGGCGTTCAAAACGCGATGGCGTTGGTTACCGGTTGCCAACTGAGGAAGAATGGGAATACGCAGCGCGCAATGGTGAGAAGTCGGATCTTTATCCCTGGGGTAAAGACTGGCAGGACAAGCTCGCCGTGCTGAAGGAAGCGACGCCCTCCCCGGTCGGTTCACGACCTGCAGGGAAAAACAAGTGGGGAGTTGTTGACTTAATCGGCAACGTCTGGGAATGGACTTCCTCCAAGGTCTCGGCTTACCCAGGTAATCCCGTCAAAATCCCCGCCAGCACTCAGGAATGGGTGACAATTCGTGGGGGCTGCTACGTTACCGATCCGGAAAACAAAGATAACCCGGTTTCCTCCTGCATGCGCCAATTCGTTCCTCCTACAACAAAAACACCGCTACTGGGTTTCCGCCTTGTTCGCAGTGCGTCCTGAGAGATAGAGTAGATGGCCAGCCAAGCCAATTAGATTATCTGGCAATAGCTGATCTACAATTCTCCCGTTGATTCTTCGCGACCCGTATGTTCCTGTGATGATTAGTTTTTAGCGCGGCGCCAGGCCGGCCGATAGAATCTCAATAAGTTCGCAATCCAAAGCCTTAAGACTTTAGGAGACGAGGGATGAAAGTTTACGCAATACTGCGCGCGGTCGTGATATCGATTGCAGTTTGTCTTGGAATATCATCGGGTCTTCCTCGCGCCTTGGCTCAGGATGTCGGTGCAGACGTTGGAGGTGGCGCCGGCATCTTCAGGGCGAAAAACCCAGAGACCAAGAGGCGTGCTAAGCCCGCCACTCCTGTGACAAAACCTTCCAACAGGACCTCATCGCGCACGACCAAAGCGCCCAGTTCGAGCATTGAAGATCGCGTTGACGATCTGCTGGACAAAGGCAACGAATTCCGCGATGCCCGCAGGTTTGCGGAGGCAGAAGAATCTTATCAAAGCGTTCTGAAACTGAAGCCGCGAGATGCGCGCGGTGCTTACGGTTTGGGAAATGTTTATTCAGACCAGCAGCGATGGGAAAACGCCGAAGCTGCTTATCGCAACGCTGTCCAGTGGGCTCCTACTGACGCGGATGCGCTTGTGGCATTGAGCGTTGTTCTGGTACAACCCCGCGCCGGAGGCGACAACGCCAGACGTCTTGTCGACGCAGAGGATTTTGCGAGGCGGGCTGTGCAGATAGCACCCAAGAACGCAGTAGCCTGGGATCGTTTGGGCTTGGCTCTCCAGACCCGCGGTTTGTTTAATAGCGAAACTGAACATTCTTATCGTCGCGCGATCGAACTCGATCCGCAGTTTGCTGTGGCCTATGCGCACCTTGCGCGTGTCGTGAAGCGTACCGGCCACCCCGAAGAAGCTGCGCCGCTCTACGAGAAAGCCAGCGAACTCGCAAAAGAGCCGGCGACGCTTAACCTGATCGCGGAGTCTTTGCAATCTGAACAGCAATGGGAGAGATCCGAACCCGTTCTGAAGCGCGCCCTCACACTCGATGCACGAAACCCGACTGCCCTCATATTAATGGGTAAGTTGTTGATTGTTTACCAGAGGTACCAGGAAGCCGAACCCTACCTCAAGACAGCGACGGAAGTAAGTCCTCATGCTTTTCAACCGTTCAATCTCCTGGGCCGGGCTTATCTCGCCATGGATCGTTTAGCCGACGCAGAGCAAACATACGAACGCGCCGCCACGTTTGCTTCGCCCGGAGATCGGAAGCAGCTGGCCGGAGCCTTCGGCTTCGAAGGAGTGGGCGACGGTTACACGAAAACCAAACAGAAAGAGAATGCCGCTCGCGCCTATCAGCGCGCCATGGAATTGGATCCCGGCAACAAAACTCTGGAGCAGAAACTCTCCCAAGCACGTTCGCGCTGATCGAATCTGATTCTTAAAGAGGTCCTCTGTATGAAGAGTTGTCCCAAGTGCAATCGCACTTTTCCCGATGAAGGCCAAAAATTTTGCACATACGATGGTGGTCTCTTAGTTGCCCCACAGAATTTCGATCCGAATGTAACAATCCGCGCGACTGCCACGGACTTGCCGGGGCTGTCTCCAGTAGATTCTGAGAAGGAAACCAGCCGTGACTTGCCCGACCCCAGCGCTACTCTCGTGGCCTCGGCACAAGCGCCCACAATAGCCTTCCCGCGTAACACGGCTCCAACTGGTCGTCCCATCACAGCTGATTTCGGGCCAGTTCCACCAGCGCCACCTGCGCAAGCGCCAGTGCGACCCGAAACGGTGACGCTCCCATCGATTTCGCCACCTCCGGTAAAGAAAAAATCAAAGCTGCCCTGGATCATCGTCGGCCTACTTGTGATCTTGCTTCTGGGAGGAGGGGCGCTGGCGGCAGTATTTTTTGTCGTTGTTAAGCCGCGACTCGAAGACCTGTCGAAGCGCCGCGCAGCCGCCGAGAACCCGCCCGCGCCTGTTGCAGATACTAATCGAAATGCGGAAACAGAAACGACGCCGGTTGCGGAACCTAGCAGGCCAGCCCCGGATACTGATTCCTTCGTGCCCCCGCCGAACACAGTGGCGTTCACAAACTCAAAGGACAATCTGGATGGCAAATTGGCCGACCATTTTTTCGATTTCTCATTTTACTATCCCAATTCGTGGCAGACGGATCCGAAAGCTGGAGTACCGGGCGCCACTAACTTTGTGAAAGTGGAACGCAGCCTGCCACCTGATTTCACTCAGGAGAACTTCGCGGTGGGCTGGTACACCAGCGAGGGGACTTTCACCGCCGACTTGCCAACCTATCCAAGACGGGTCGAAGAGTTCAGCTCGGGCCTTGCCAGGATCTTTCCGGAATATCGCAAAGTATCCGAGGGCCCAACGAAGGTAAACTCCCTGGATGGTTATGAGTTTCGGTGGATAGGTCTTTCGAAGGGGACTGAAAAGGGCGATATTCAGTTATGGGGTCGCGTTGTGTTTCTGCCCACGGGAGTTGAAGGAGATAAGACGGGGGCAACCTTGACTATGTTTGCGACCTCTTTAGCGCCAGAACTGTCTGGAGTAGAGGACGTTGGGTTGAAAGGCGAGATGCCTGTTATTCTCGAATCTTTCCGAGTTGGGAAAAGGAAGTAATTAGTGTAGTGTCCTAATTTGTAGGGGCGGCCCTCCGTGGCCGACCTAAGCCGCCGAGTGATCTTTCATTGGGGCGGCCAGAGGGCCGCCCCCTACAAATTAGGGCACCAACGTAATTAGCGAGTGCTTGTTTAAGCGTTCATAACTCCGTATGCTTGTCAAATCTGAGTGAATGACAGAGGGACAATAAAAGAACAGTGGTGGTATTAATAAAAAGATGTCTTTCAAAAAACAAGACCGTGATGCAGTGAGGTTTTGGAGTCCGCTCCGCATCGTTTCTTCAGTTATTGTGCTGGGGCTTTTCGCTGCTTTTGGCATTTCCAGTTGCACGTCGAAAGACGAAACGACGTCTGGTCCAGCGGCTGTTGCTAACAACAGTGGCAATCCTCCTCCAACTGTGCGAGTAAATCCTCCGCGTCCTGCTGCGCCGAGTAGCTTGCCTGCAAATCTTCGTGACTCCGAACTAAGAGCGTCGAGCGGCGGTCCAATAAAACTGTCGGATTACTCCGGCAAGGTCTTGCTGGTTAATCTTTGGGCCACCTGGTGTGGACCTTGCCGCATGGAAACTCCCGAGTTGGTAAAACTACATAGGGAGTTTCATTCGCGTGGGGTGGAAATGGTTGGACTATCTACCGAGAATCCCGAGTCATCCGCTGACAGCGTGCGCGATTTCGTGCGCACCTTCAACATTGACTACCGCGTCGGTTGGGCCAGTCGAGATCTGGCCGTTACCTTCATGAGCATGAGCGGCCGTGACGCCATTCCACAGAGTTTCATTATCGGTCGCGACGGACTAATCTTGAAATACTTCGTTGGCTTTAGTCCTGTCGGTACGCCTCCAGAGATCAGGCGAGCCTTGGAGGATGCTCTCAAAGGCTAACCTTGTTATGACGTTCTAAGCATCGTTGGCCGCGTCATTCAATTCGCGCGCTCCTTCCCTTTGTAATCTTTCACCTTCCCGGGCCAATTTTTTGTTGCGCAGGCCTTCGCCCACATCTTTCTTTGCGGATCCCTTAAGTTGCTTCATCTCAGCCTCGACGCGTTGTTCCACTTGATCAATCGGGGCCGCTTCGCCCGTTTCGTCTTGAGTTACTATCTTGTTTTTATCAATGCTCATTAGCTGGTTCTCCCAAATTGAATAACTAGAAGGCTACCAGTCAAACGGTTTCAGAAGTGCGAGAAATTGATGACAATTTCGCGCTTTTCCGGTTGTCTGTTGGTGATGGGAAGTGCGCGGCTGGCAATCACCAGGTTTCAGGTGGTGCTCCATTAACGTGTTGCTAAGAAAAGGACGGTTCGAATGCAATGACGTCAGTACCACCTCGCTACCGAGACCGTGTGAAAAGTCAGTCGAGTGAGGAAGGACACCAACGTGATCGCAACTTCAATACAGTACCGCGAGCGAAGCGACCGGATGCCGGCACTCGATAATCACAAGAACTCTTAAAACGCTGGTTCTGGGCCGGCATCCGGTCGCTTCGCTCGCGGTACTGTATCGGGT
>Ga0070706_100001847_pt1 | contig 21916 bp, 18 predicted proteins | sample KBSK5501metaG_FD_65476 | JGI IMG/M metagenome (GOLD analysis project Ga0070706, IMG submission 65476) | Corn, switchgrass and miscanthus rhizosphere microbial communities from Kellogg Biological Station, Michigan, USA - KBS K5-50-1 metaG | ecosystem: Host-associated > Plants > Roots >... | reverse complement strand
GTCCTCGACGTCACCATGACCAGGAAACCGACAAAGGCAACGACAACGCCGACCAGATTTCCGAGCACGATCGCGCCGAGTCCGGCGGCAGCAAGCACGGCGCCCGTCACCTGGCCGGTCCTGGCCGCGGTCAGGCTGGCCTTGGCCGGATTGCCAGTGCGAGCCCAGACCACGGCACGGATGATCCGGCCGCCGTCGGAGCCAGCGGCCGGTAGCAGGCCGAGCCCTCCGTAGAGCGCGTTGATGACGGCGGTGGCGGCGAACACGAGCATCGGGAGCCTGCCGACGCCTGAGGCCGACAGTGCTGTGGCGACCCCGGCACTGAGTCCGGCCAGGACAAAGCTGGCAACAGGTCCTGCGACAGCGACCTGTCCGGTTGAGCGAGGACTGGGCAGGTCATTCCCGCCATGCCAGGCACCGCCGGCAAAGCCGATGGAGACTTCCGATACCTGGACCCCGTGACGGCGGGCAGCCAGTCCATGAGCCAGTTCATGGCCGGCCAAGCTGGCTGTCAGCAGGATGGCAACTGCTGCTGCGGCGGCGACATAAGCCGCCGACTGCCACCCCGGCGCAGCAGCCGGCAACCTCAGCGCCGCAACCAACGCGGCGAGCGTCGCCAGGACGTAGCCGCCAGCAGTGAGCCGGACGGTAACGCCTATTCTCGGCCGGTGCTTGTTCTGACCTGGGTCGGATCTGTTCTCAGCCGGTGCGGCACCCGGCGTTCGCATAATGGTCATAGTCGTTCCGGCGGTGCCGTGCCCTTCCTGTCTGGTCTTGGCCCTCCTGTACACTCTTGCTTGCTGGCGCATTACAGTCACTGCCTTCACCGACCAGAAAACCCGCGTCTAAGTTGCCTACTCCCGGCAACTTCGAGCACTGGCGGGGAAAGGCCAGGATGCAGCTCACCGAGGACGCGGCGCGGCCCGATCCCGCCGAGGTCGCGCGGGCAGCTGGCCGTGAGGCTGGCGTGGCGCCCGAGTTTCTGGGCGGCTACGTGCGTGCTCAGCTTGATGTGATCCGGACCGGCCGTCGGCTGCGCGCGGCAGAGCTCGCAGAGCATGGGTTGTCGGGCGCGCGCGCTGCCGAGGACGGAATAGCGCTCCGCGGACTCGTCGATCTCTACCTCTCGGCCACATGGCGCCTGTGGCGCGAGCTTCCCGTCACGTCAGGCTCCGGTTCGGCCCTTCGCGCCGCGGGCCTAGCTGTACTCCGGGCCGCCGACGATGCCGTAGCAGCCGCCGCTGAGGGCTTCGAGCGAGCTCATCTGACCGTCGCCCGTCGCCATGAGGCTGAGCGGCTTGAGTTCTTCGGCGATCTCCTGTCCGGACGCGGCGGCCTAGCGGATCTGGTAGTCCGGGGTGAACGTCTGGGTCTGACTCTGGCCGGCAGGCATCAGGTGGTCCTGGCTGCTGAAGCCGGTGAGAGTGAGCCGGCCCGGTCGGCCGGCCCGGAGGTCGACCGGATTGTCGCACGGGCAGCTGCGCCGGCGGCATCACTGACCGTGACTAGGGGGCAGCGGCTAGTCGCCGTCATGGGCGTGGCCGACGGCCGGGAGGCGCGGCGGGTGGCCGACGTCCTAGCCACAACGCTCCGGTCGGGACCGGGAACCGCGGGAATGCGCCGGGTGGCAGTCGGCCGTGCCTACGCCGGGCCGAACGGTGTCCGGCGGTCCTACGACGAGGCAACCGCCGCCCTGGATGTGGCCGCGCGGCTATCGCTGCCAGATCCGGTTGCCGAAGCCGCCGACCTGCTTGTCTACCAGGTATTGCTCCGTGACCGAGTCGCTATCGGCGATCTGGTGAACTCGCTGCTGGCGCCGTTGACGCACGCGAGGGGCGGCGCCGGGCCTTTGCTCACAACCCTCGAGGCGTACTTCTCGAGCGGCCGCGTGGCGGCTTCGGCAGCCAGGCAGCTTCATCTGTCCGTACGGGCCGTTACGTACCGCCTCGCCCGCGTCACACAGCTAACCGGCAGGGACCCAACAGATCCCGCGGATGCGCTGGCCCTGCACGTCGCGGTCATCGGCGCCCGGCTGCTCGACTGGCCGGCCACGCCGCTCGAATCGGCCTGACCGCACCGACGCAACGGCGGGCGGATCGGGTACCGAGAAAGGGCCGATTACGATCCCTGGTGGCGGAGTCGCAATGGATCGAGGAGGCCTGAGGTGGACAGCGCGAAGATCAGAGAGCTGGATGCCCGCTACCTAGCGTCGGTGCTGAAAGTGCGGTTCTTCCCGATGGTCATCGAGCGTGCTGACGGCTGCCGCATCACCGACGCCGACGGCGTCACCCGGCTCGACTTCACTGCCGGCTGGGCGGTGGCGAATGTGGGTTACAACAACCGGCGGGTGCGCGAGGCAGTTACTGACCAGTTCGCGCGGACTTCGTTCGGCACCCTCACGGCGATGATGAGCGAACAAAGCGCTCGGCTTGCTGAGCGGCTGACGGCGCTTGTTCCGGGGAATTTCGAGAAAAAGGCCTGGTTCGGACTGCACGGCTCAGATGCCAATGACTGCCTGGCGAAGCTGGTTCCGCTCGCAACCGGTCGTCGGCGAATGATCTCCTTTATCGGCGGGTACCACGGGCAGACCGCAGGATCCGCCGCGCTCAGCGGGCACACTGCCCAGGCCAAGGCCGGCGGCGGCGGCAACGTGATCAAGATTCCGTACCCTGACCCGTACCGGCCGGTGCTCGGATCCGACCGTGATCCAGGTGACGCTGTACTCGACTATCTCGAAAACTACATCCTTCGGACCATCTGCCCGCCCGAGGACACTGCCGGCATCATTGTTGAGCCCGTCCAGAGCGACGGCGGTGACATCATCCCGCCTGCCCACTTCCTGAGGGGCCTGGAGACGATCTGCCGCAAGCACGGCATCCAGCTTCTGGTCGACGAGGTGAAGATCGGGTTCGGCCGTTCCGGGCACATGTTCGCCTTCGAGCACTTTGGTGTTGTGCCCGACGCCGTATCGCTCGGGAAGTCGATGGGTGGCGGCATGCCGATCAGCGCGGTTGTTGGCCGGCGCGAGCTGCTAGACGTCGCCCCGGCCATCAACATGTACACGATGGCCGGCAACCCCGTAGCCTGCGCGGCGGCAATGGCGAACCTCGACGAGATCGAGCGGCTGGGGCTCGTCGGACAAGCAGGACGGGTTGGCCACTACCTCCTGAACCGGCTGAGGGAGCTGCAGCAGCGCCACTCGTTGATCGGCGATGTGCGCGGCCTCGGGATGATGCTGGGCATGGAGGCCGTTCGCGACCGCGGCACCAAGGAACCGGCCGATCTCGAGATGGCAAAAATCGTGATGCGGGCCTTCGAACTTGGCCTTCTGGTTTTCTACGGCGGCATCTATTCAAATGTCATGGAGATCACTCCGCCGCTGATCATGACTGAAGCGGAGGTCGACGAGGGCGTGGCCATCCTCGACCAGGCGATCGGCGAGGTCGAGGCAGGCGAGGTCAGCGACGAGGTGCTCGGAGATTACGCTGGCTGGTGACCCAGTTCTGGCCGCGTTTGTGGTACGACCCCACAGGTACCGGCTCACGCCAGGCCTTCCCTGGCGCACCCGGTTCGTATCGGTACAACCACACGCGCTTGTTCCAATGGCAGCCGGACAGCGGCTCGGCCGCCAGGCATGCGCTTTTGACATGCCGGAACGCCACCGCCGTCAGGTATTTGTCGATGTACCCGTACCGCCATCGTGGCTTATGCATTGTCCAGACGTTGCGCCACATAAGCACCCAGCCGACACGCATCGTCTGCAGGTCTGCCCTGGCACGGCTTACGTCGGTCGCGGACAGGATGACGCCGCGTTCGGCCTCGGACAAGTAGCGGAAGAAGGCATGCTTGGCGACCCCTGCAATGGCGACCTTGGAGATCCAGGAGGTGTAGGAAACCGCGCGCGGATGGCCGTCTTGGGTGGCGATCAGCATCGCGGCAGGAGAGAACTCCGATCCGGTCGCTCCGACGCCGCCGCGCAGGCCATAAGGAAAGTCCACCACGATCGAGCCGGAGTGATCGCTGCTCAGGAAGTGGTCAAGCCGCGGCAGTGCCGTCGGCATGACGCCGTGGTACCCGGGTGACGTGCGCGCCGCTCCGGACCAGCCCGCTTCCAGCGCTCCGACTGCGATGACGACCACGATGAGCGGGGTGGTCATCTTCCGCTTGCTGAGCCACTGCACTGCCGTCCCGGCCAGCATCGCGGTGCCGATCAGCCCAGCGATGGCAAAACGGTCCGCTTCGCGCAGGCCAGCCAGACCCGGGACGCGGACCAGCCATGTATACGGCATCAGGTTGGACACCACGACGGGCTTCCAAACGCCGGCGGGCGGGCCTGCGGGCACGAAGACGCGTGTGGAGTAGCTGTGAGCCATCAGCGGCAGGTATTGCTGGCACGTGCGTCCCCAATCGGTGCCGGGTCTCCGCCAGCTGCTGATCTGGCAGTTACCGAAAGTCAGGCTCGTGCCAAGCGCTAGGGCTGCACTGACGAGCCATAGCGCGACGAACGCCCAGGTACTGCGCTTGTGCCAGCTGCTCGCGACGCCAAGCACGGCCATGCCGCTGAGCACGACGCCGAAGGTTGGCAGGCCCTCGAGTTTCTCATATCGGTCGTAGTAGCTGTACGCCGAGGCGAAGCGGCCAAGGCCGAGGTAGGACAGACGCGGGGAGGGAGCGAAGAGAGTTGGCAACGGCACCCCGAACTGGGTGTAGTTCGCAGCCAGCACACCGCGCGGTGGCACGGCCGCTCCAGCGGCGATCGCCTGGATTGCGCCGATCAGCTCCGGGCTGGCCACCACGATCCCCGTCCCTGCTCCGATCATGAGCGGCGTGCCCACCTGGCGGAGTAGCGCGGGGTCTGTGAACAGCCCCCGAACCAGCCACGGGACCAGAATGACCGCAGCGATGATTGCCGCGACGACCGCACTTTCCTGGTTGATGAGCACCGATGCCCCGATACTCAAACCGAGTGCGACCGCCGGCCGGGCATGCGGCCTGCGGCGGAACCGGACCGCGGCCTCGATCGTCACCGGCAGGAAGATGCTCCCGGTCGCGATGTTGACGTGATACCAGTCCTGCCAGAGCAGCATCGAGGACAGGCCGAAGAACGCACCGGCAACGATCGCCCCCGGCTCATTCAGCCAGAGTCTCGCCGCCCGGTACATGACATAGCACAGCAGGCCGGGAGTAATGAGCGTCAGCAGCGTGAACGACGCCGACGGGCCGTAGGAGAGAGTTATCGGCGCCATCATCCACCCGGCCAGCGGCATAAGGGTGCTGAAGCCCAGATGGATTCCGGTCGGCGCAGCCATATCACTGGTGAAGAACGGGCTGCCTGGATGCCCAAGATGATGTGCGAGCCACCACATATTCCAGATGAAGCCGGAGACATCTGATGTGGCGGGCAGCTTGCCGTCGACAAGCCACGTGAATCGCGGCCACGTCGCCCAGACTCCCGCTCCGGCATAGACCACAAGCACGACGAGATGCCGGAGCCAGGCTGGCGCCGACTGTTTCTTGCGGTGTCGAGGAGTGGCGTACCTGTGTCCGGCGTTGCCAGACGTGCGGTAACTGCTGGCCGCCTTGACCACGATTTGCCCTGATCATCGGACTACCTTCATCGAGGTCAGCTAGCTCTGCAAGTTGCACAACCCGGGATCGTGATGATTCCACCGCCGTGGCATCCCGCAGTTCGGATGCCGCCAAACATGCCTCACGGCGTCAGTGCCCGCCGCCTGGTGTGTCAGGATGTCTGTCGCTCGGGCAGCGACGCAACCGTCGCCTCGAGCGCGGCGGTCCAGCTTTCCCAGTACGGACGCTCGGGCTCAGCCGCGATGGCCGCGATGAGGTGCCGCCGGAACGGTTCTCTGTTGCCAGCGAACGCGTGATCCACGACGGCGGCTGCGAGGGCGAATACCGTGCTCTGCCAGGGTGCGTCGAAGACAAGCTCGCCGTTCCGGCGGGGCAGGTCCAGCTCCGACAGGCTCAACGGCGCGCTCATAGTCTGGCCACGCCGATCATCGAGTCCCTGGTAACCAGCCCGGCCAGCTCACGCTCCGTCAGCCCGTCGGTCCCGGACGGGCGCTCAGGCAGGACGAGATAGCGCACCTCTGCGGAGGAGTCCCACACCCGGATTTCTGAATCGCCGGGCAGCTCGCAGCCCATCTCGGCCAGCACCGTCCGGGGCTCGCGGACCATCCTGGCGCGATAGGGAGGGTCCTTGTACCAGGCAGGCGGCAGCCCAAGTACCGGCCATGGGTAGCACGAGCACAGCGTGCACACGATCACATTGTGAATGGCGGGAGTGTTCTCCACGACCACCATGTGTTCGCCTTCGGCGCCGCCGAAGCCAAGCTCGGCGATCGCGGCGGTGCCGGCAGTCAGCAGGCGCTCCCTGTACGCCGGGTCTGCCCAGGCCCGGGCCACCACCTTCGCCCCATTCATGGGGCCAATCTCCGACTCATACCGGCGCGTGATCTCGTCGATGAACCCGTCCGGAACGAGCCCCCGCTCCGTCAGCAACGCCTCCAGCGCCGCAACTCGCCGCTCAATCGGCGACACGGGAGCTGGATGGTGGCCCTCCTCGCTCATGCTCACTCCAGGTAGCTGTCCCACAGGTCGACATGCACCGCCACGCCACGCTGGCCGTCCCGCCAGAGATCGGTGGCGTCGAAGCGGACGGAGTAGGTCGCTTCGTAGCGCCGGGTGGTGCTGTGAGCTTCAACATCAGGCACGGAATGGATGCCGTCCACTCGCACCACCAATCCTGCCTTGCCCCGGACATACTGCGGGCAACGAGTATGACCAGGAGGATGCCATTCGCGCACCTGAACCCGATCGCCGATTCCGAAGCGGGGCTCTCCGACGTCGGGCCCTGCATCGACAATCGCTGGCGCGAGCACTGGGCCGCTCAGCGGAAACCGGCCGCCCGCCCGTTCTTCCAGATCTGCGAGGGTCACCAGCCCGTGCTCGACCGCCAGCGTTGCCGCCGCGGTCAGCCAGTGCTCGTAGTAGCTCGACGTCAGGTAATGACCGGGCTCCATCCGTTCGATCGAGTGCCGGAACTCGCCGCCGCTGGCCTCGACCGCACCCGAGACAACGATCATGAGGGCCCGGCTTACCGCTTGCCACCGGTGCGGGAAGGCCGACTCCGCGGGCGAATGACCAACCGCGCCGAAGCCCTGCATGCCACCAAGGTCATGGATCCCGTCCACCGGCACGACTCTATCGCCCGCGCGGCGGCTGGTTGGAGTCGGTCATCAGTGGGTAGGGCGAGCCGCGTTGCCCGATCTAGCAGTGAGGAGCTAGCCATGCTCACACTCACCGACAGTGCCGTCTCGGCGATCCGCACGCTGACGTCACAGCCGGAACAGCCGGGAGAGACTGGCCTGCGCATCATGGCGCAGGGTGACGGCGGAGCGTCGTCCTTCCAGCTCGCCCTGGTTGATGGCCCGGCAGCCGGTGACCAGGTCGTAGAAGAAGGCGGAGCGCGCGTCTTCGTCGAAGCCGCCGCGGCGGAGGTACTCGAAGACAAGGCACTCGACGCGCAAGTGAACGAGCAGGGCGATCTAGCGTTCCGGATTTCCGAGCAGGCCGACGGGGGCTGATCGGCGTCGCCCACTACTTATCGCAAACCGGTCAGCCGGCCGTCTGCCGGAAATCGTTTAATCGTTTAGTTTCGGCGTATATAGGCGTTCGATCGATAGCCTCATCCGCCGCTTCTTCTTCGTAGCCGCTCGTACTCGACAGCTAGCAGATGCGCCCCGCGAAGCAGCCTGCCTCGCCTGAACCAGCGCCAGCGCGGCGTCCGATGGTACTGCGCGAGTACCTGCAGGGCGTCGTCACGGCGCGCTTCGCACACCATCTCGAGGGTGGTCATTCGTGCTCACCGCCGTGACGCAGCGAGCCGTGCGGGGGAACGGACCACTTGCTGAGCACGCACCGAAGCATCGAGATTGACCTGCCTCTCACTGATGTTGTCCGGCGGAAAGGCTCTTACCTCCGTATGTCGCTATTTCCTCGGCTCCCGTTTCACTGCTGACAGCGAGACAATGACGACCGGGAAGGCGTCGTGACCACCCGCGTGCGCACGCAGTGCTGGCACGTGGCGGGCAGGTGCGACGGATGAAGGGTGGTAAGGAGTTGCCGCATAGATTTCCTGCCCTGATCGCTGCCCCGGCCGCAGGTGCGGAGCGACTGTGGCTCACGGGAGCCCGGCTGTTTGACGGCACCGGGCGTCCGGTCCGCGAGGACGTCGCGATTTTGGTGCAGGACGGGATCATCCGGCGCGTCACGGATGCCGGAGAGCCGTGCCCCGATGGGGCGCAGGTCGTGGACGTCGGCGGGCGGACGCTGGTGCCCGGGCTGATCGATGCGCATACTCACGCGGCCGGGCGTGTCCCCGCCGTCCGGCGCGGGGCTGAGGAGCCGCTTCCGGGGGTCGCCGCGCATTTCCTCCAGGCGGAGCTGCGCGGTTACCTGCGCCGCGGAGTAACAACCATTCGAGTGACCGGCTCACAGGGGCTGGCGCCGCAAGCGGCCCGGCAGGCCATGCGCTACGGCGCGTTCCGCGGTCCCCGTTTGCTGACCTGCGGCAAGATCATCTCGGCAACCGCACCGGGCGGGCGCTTCTACGGTGACATGTACCGCGAGGCCGATGGCCCCGACGACATGCGGCGAGCCGTCCGGGAGCAGATCCGGGCCGGGGCTGACTTCGTCAAGGTGATGACGACCGGCGCGCGCTCGAACGAGCTGGAAGATCCAGACCCGCTTCAGCTGACTGCCGAAGAGCTCGCGGCCGTGACGGACGAGGCACACAGGATGGGCCTGCGGGTCTGCGCGCATGCCGAGGGACTGGACGGCTGCGCGGCGGCCATCCAGCACAGCGCCGACACCGTCGAGCACGGCATGTACCTGCACCGGCGACCCGATTTGCTTAAGGCGATGGCAGCCGTCGGCCAGGTCCTCGTCCCGACGCTGTCGGGTTACTACGAGATGGCCGGGCTCGGCGACGTCATTGACCCGTCGCAGGCGCAGGCCACATCGCAGATGCCGCCCATGCTGGCCGACCTTGCGCAGCACAACCTTGCTGAGGGCGCGGCGACCATGCGGGCGGCGAGACAGGCAGGGGTCAAGATCGCGGTTGGCAGTGACGTGACCCTCGGAACCGGACTCGAGATCCAGCGGATGGTGCACCACGGGCTCACCCCGGCCGAGGCCCTGACAGCTGCGACAAAGACCGCGGCGGAGGCGCTTGGGCTGGCTGAGCAGATTGGCACCGTGGAAGAAGGCAAGCTCGCCGACCTGGTGATCATTGATGGCGATCCGCTGGACGAACCTGGCCTGCTCGCGGATCTGGGCCGGATCTGGCTGGTCTTCCAGCTGGGCGAACCGGTCGCGGGCCAGGCGATGGAGAGAGCTGTCAGCCAGCCCGCCGACGCTCCCGTCAGCCCCACGTGAGACTTCAGCAGCTCACTTCACGCGGATTCGGCGGGCCGAGATATGGGTGGCCCACCCACGCCCGGATCCGAAATGGGTGGCCCACACATGCTGATCCGCGTCTTGACAAATGTAATAATGGCCGCTTGGCTGGTCGTTTGCTCCCCCTAAGTGATTCGTTGCCTGATTGGTAGCCGGATCGCGTCGTCAAATTCCGTGAGGTGCGAGCGATGCCTATTGACCACGTTGTCGTACTGTGCCTGGAGAACCGCTCATTTGACCATATGCTCGGGTTCCTTGAACATCCGGCCGAGGATTTCGACGGGCTGCTGCGCGGCGGCCCGTTCGACAACGCGGCGTGGGATGGCGGGAGCCGGGTGCGCGCGACGCCCGGCGCGAAGCGGGTCCTGCCATTCGGCCCCGACCATTCTCACGACGCGGTCATGCAGCAGCTCGCGATCAAGGGGCGCGGTATCGACCGGCACGCGACCAATGACGGGTTTGTGGTGAGCTACGAGCGGAAGGCGCGCGGCCTGGCCCCGGTCGAGCTCGGCGGCATTCTTGGCCCGGTTATTGGCTGGTGGCAGAAGCGCAAGCGGGCAGGCGTGCCCACCGCCGCCGGCCGCGGGCCGCTCGTCATGCTCTGTCAGCCTCCCGAGCAGGTTCCGGTGCTCAGCCGGCTGGCCCTTGACTTCGCGGTATGTGACCGCTGGTTCTGCTCGGTGCCGGGGGAGACGTGGCCTAATCGCAATTTCTTGCATGCGGCGACGTCCGATGGTGAAACGGACATCGAGATCAGGTTTTATGCGGACCGCACGATCTTCGAGGTGCTTGAAGACAACGATGCGACATGGCGCATCTATCACGACGACACGCCCCAGGTCTGGGCGTTTCGGAAGCTGTGGGATACCGCGAAACGACACCAAAACTGGTATCCGTTCGACCGCTTCGCCGAACATGTGGCCCAAGGGAACCTGCCCAATTACTCCTTCATTGAACCCAATCACCGGCCGCCGCTGCACATCGGCGGCGATCCCGGCGTGAGCGACAGCCAGCACCCGGAGAACAACCTGGTTTGCAACGACGCCTACGACGCCTTCGATCCCGCCAGCGACACCGACTTCGCGCGGGGCGAGAGCCTGATCGCCGCTATTTACGAGGCACTGCGGGCGAACCCCGAGCTGTTCGCGCGGACGATGCTGCTGGTCACCTACGACGAGCACGGAGGGCTTTACGACCACCGGCCGCCTCCGTCGGGTATCCCGGCGCCGGGCGACAGCCGCGGCCCGATCAGCCGGATCCTGCACGAGATCTGGCACCGGAAGGTGCACCGCTTCGGCTTCACGACACTCGGGCCGCGCGTTCCCGCCGTCATCGTCTCGCCGCTGATCGACTCCGGCACGGTGGATCACCGGGAGCGTGATCACGCCAGCGTCCCTGCCACGTTGCGCGCGCTCTTCGCCCCCGACGCCAAACCACTCACCGGGCGCGACGCCTGGGCGCCGCCGTTCCACGATCTCGCCAGACGGCAGTCGCCGCGGACCGACTTGCCGGATCTGTCGTCCTACCTGCCCGCCGCACCCGCCGCTGCCGCGACCTCCGCGACCTCCGCGACCCCCGCGACTCCCGCACCTCGCACGGCCGCGGCGCCTGCGGCCGCGACGGCACTTCGCCCGCCCGGCGTCGCCAGCGACGTGATACCTGCCTATTACCGTGATTTCATCAAACAGGCTGATGCGGTACGCAAGAGGCTGCGCCGGGTCGGTGAGCCTGAGGTGTCAGCCGTCGTGGCCTCCGTCGGCATCGAGCGGGCCGTGCAGACCAGCCAGGCATTCGAACAGGCAGCCCACCGTCACCGGCATACCTCGTAGCCGGAGGCCAGGGCGTCGGTCAGCCTGCCGCGTCACCCATCAGGTCGCGCAGCCGGATGGCTGCGTCCTCGAGATCGAGGTGCCTGAGCCGCGCTGCGCGAACTTCGGCGGCGAGCACCCCGCAGCGATGCACGTTCGCGAAGTCGCCGTACGGATACTTGTACCTGGCCTTCGTGTGCTCGGACTCTTCGTCCTCGATGCCGAGGTGCCAGTTCGCGTACGCATCCCAGCCGTGGGAATCGATGAAGTCGTTCTCCTCGCGCGAAGACGGCTGATGCTCGCTCCAGTCGTCCATCTGGTCGAGCACTACCTTGCCGTTCTTGACCAGATCCTGCGCGAACGCGTACGAGTTCTCGTTCAGCTTGGTCGTCATCTTTTGTCCCTCGTGGGCCGCTAGCGGTAGGTGCGCGCCGTCGATTAGCTACTGCCCCTGAGCCGGCCTATCAAGCGCTTCAGCACCCGGCAAATGCTCCGTCGCCAGTTCGCGGATCCGCTGCACCGGAAAGCAGGCCCTCTTCAGTGAGCCGGATGGCCTGTGCGTGCCCGAAGACCTCATCGCCCGGACCGTCCTCGGCGACTTGGTAGCCGCGCTCGCGCAGCGCCTGCGACCATGCCGCTGGCGCGTCGCGCTCGATGCGAACGACCAGCGGAGACTCCGAGTCCCAGACGTCGAAGCCGTTCGTGGGCTCGCGGCTGAGAGCCCAGCGCGCAGCCGCGACCGCCTCGCCGACGCCCTGACGGGATACCAGCAATCGCGCGAGTATCTGCAGCAGGATCTGAGGCTGAGCGTCGCCGCCCATGGTTCCGAGTACCGTGTCGAGCCCGCCTGAGGAGTCCGTCACGAGCAGCGGGCTCAGCGTATGCGGCGGCCGGCGGCCGGGCCCGTATTCGGCCGGATGGCCCGGATCAAGCGAGAAGGCAAGACCTCGGTTGTGCAGGAAGATCCCGTGATCCGGAGTCACCAGATGAGACCCGAAGTCGGCCGCGTTGGACATGATCAGTGAGACTGCCGCCCGCTCGCGGTCGACGGCGCAGATGTGTGTCGTGCCGCCGGCCTGATAGCTGTCGGCGAGGTCGCTAGCCGCGGGCGCACGCACCGCTGCCGCCCGGGGCAGCAGCCGCGGCGGTGCTATCAACGCCGAGCCATCGGCGTGTTCGTGGAGTACGTCGGGCCGATCAAAGGCCGCCTGGCGTGCCGTCTCGACGAGCAACGACGCCCACTCCTCGTCTTCCGGGTCAGGCGGAACCCCGGCCTGCTCGGCGATCCACGCGCCGGCGAGCGTCAGGTAGCCCTGCGAATTCGGCGGGACGGTCCACAGCATGCGGCCGAACGCAGACAGCTCGAGAGGGTCTACCCAGTCAGCCTGTGGTGCCCGAAGGTCTTCCTCGCTGAACTCCCCGTGGCCCAGTGCGACGATTTCCGCACCGGCTGCGTCTTCGTAGAAACCGGCTCGTCCTGCGTCCGCAACACGTTCCAGCACACGGTCGATCCCGGCCAGCCGGATGCGCCGACCGGCGACTAGGGGAACCTCAGCTCCGAAGGCGGCGCTGCGGTCCCGGGCTGCTAGCGCTGCCGAGGCTCTGGCGAGTGTCGCGGAAACCGGGAATCCCGCAGCAGCCAGCCGCCGTGCTGGCGCAAGCGACTCGCTGAGGCTGAGCGACCCAAAGCGCTCGTGCAAGGCGACGAGCCCATCGACGCAGCCAGGCACGGTCACGCTCCGCACGTCGTGCTGGAAAGGCATCCGCCGGAGGCCCTGCCCTCGCAGCACGGCTGCATCGGCGCCTGAGCCCGCTCGGCCGGAGGCGTTGAGCGCCGCCGGGGGCTCGCCCGGCCAGGCCACGACGGCGAACAGATCCCCGCCCAAACCGCACATGTGCGGCGCCACAACCGCCATGACCCCCGCCGTCGCGATTGCCGCGTCGGCAGCGTTGCCGCCTCTGCCCAGCATGACGACCCCTGCCGCAGCAGCGAGATGGTTGGCGGCGGCTACTGCTCCATCCGGGGCGTAGCGCGTTGTCACCGCGCCAGCCATACTGGTCCACCTCTCAACACGAGCAGGTGCAGCAAAACCTTTTGGCACGGTAGTCAGGGCCGGACGGCAGTGTCAAGGCGGTCAGATCAACGCTTCTTGCGAATCCCCGGTCGATGCCCGTATATGCAGCGTCGCCGGGACATGAGCAGGTGACTCCACGGCATCGCCGCCTAGCCGGGCCAGCAGCATCGTCACAGCCATCTCGGCCAGACGCTCCGGATGCAGGTCCAGCGCCGTGACCGGGGGGTCGCCTTCACCGGCGTAGGCCCCGTCTACGCCCGCAGCGAGGAGCAATTGTCCGGGTACCTGCCTGCCAGAGGTCTGCGCTGCGCGCAGAACCCCGCGTATGAACCGCTCGGCCACGGCGAACACCGCGTCTGGTGGCGTACGCGACGCGAGTAGCTGGCTGGCAGCCTGGAAGGCGCTCTGCTCGCCGGGGTGCATCGCCACCGGTGTCACGAGCTGCGGCACGCCATGCTCGCGGGTCCACGACTCATAGGCCTTCAGCGTCTCGGTCGCCCAGGCCCAATCCGCTCGCGGCGACAGAATCGCGATCCTCCTGGCACCGCGAGCGGCAAGGTGATCAAGCATCAGCCTGGTGCTCGTGTTGGTGTCGGAGTCTACGTACCAGTGATCCTGCCGTCCCAGGTCGCGACCGATGGTCACGACGGGCATGCCCTGATCTTCCAGGGCGCTCACCCGCTGATCGTGCGGCGACGGATCGACCACGATGCCGCCGTCGATGGTGAACCCGCCAAGGCCGGTGCCCGCGACCACCGGCGGAAGCAGCATCAGCGCATGCTCCTGGGCGAATGCGGCAGCTGCCGCGGCGCCGGCGAGGCGCATGTAGTAATCCAGTCGCAGCGTCTCATCGGAGCGGACGTCCCCGCTCACGGGCAGGAGCAACCCGAGCGCGCCTGACCGACCGGATCGCAGTCCTCGAGCGTGCCGGTTCGCGCGGTAACCCAGTCGGTTTACCACCAGCGCCACCCGGGCTCGCGTGGCCGGATCAACCCTGCCCTTGCCGTTCAGGGCGTGCGAAACCGTCGTCACCGAAACACCGGCGGCCTTCGCCACGTCATGGATGGTTGGGCGTGATACCACTGGTCCGCGCCTTACCGAGATGGAATATGCGGCTCAAGCATAACCGGCTGCTTAATCGCGGCAGATCGCTGCGCTCAGTGACGTGGCAGGCTTGGACAGCCGCCAGGCACCGGCGCCAGCCCGGCGCACCGACAAGATCTCAGGCCCTTCTCTTGACATGTCTGCTTTCCACCCATACTCTGCCAAAAGGTTTCGGCACCTCAGGGCCGTCATTCTCAAGCCCGAGAGGCTGGTTGGGATGCAGGCACGCGATTTCGACGGCCCAATCAGAAACTCCCACGCGTTGTGTCGCCGCACGTGCTCACCTACGCCGACGGCAGCCACCACCCAGGCCGCGCCCCAGATGGCGGCGCCGCGTCCGCACACCGCAACGATCCGATGCCGCGACGGCCGTGCACCATTGCGAGCAGGCATCGGCGAAAACGGCATGAGGCAGATCGCGATGTAATGGTCAACCGCTTCCCGCGCCCGCATTGCCACGCGATGCCGGAAAGCGTGGAGCCGATGGAGAGGCATACTATGAGCGACGAGCTGCAGAAACTTCAAGACGACTTCATCACCGGATGCGTTACTCGCCGCGATTTGCTGGTCAGGGCTGCAGCGCTAGGGCTCTCGGCGCCGGCACTTGCCAGTTTCCTTGCCGCCTGCGGCTCGGGCGGGTCTGCACCCACCCACCAGTCTCAAGCGGTCGGCAGCACGGTGCTGACACCTCCCGCCAAGGGCGAGATAGGACGCGTCAACTGGGGCCTGTTCTATGAACCGTCCGGGCTCGATTGGATCTTCAGCTACAACTACGAAGAGAATACGGTCGTCACGAACATCACCGAAAGCCTGATGCGGCTGACTCCGCAGTTCACCATCGAGCCATCTCTTGCCGAATCGTTCTCCGAGCCCGATCCGCTTACCAAGATCTACAAGATCCGGCCCGGCGTGAATTTCTCTGACGGCAGCCCGATGACCGTCGAGGACGTCGTGTTCAGCCTGCGCCGTCATCTCGACCCGAGTTCCTACTGGAACTTTGCCTACGGCAACGTCAAAAGCGTCGATCAGACCGGGGCGGCCGAGGTTACCGTCGCCATGAAACGGCCCGACGAGGTCTTCCACCCGCTCATGGCCACGCCGGCGGGAGGAGTCGGCAAGGCCTCCTACGTCAAGTCCAAAGGCAAGGCCTACGGCACCCCCAGTGCCGGGCCGCTTGGCACCGGGCCATTCGTGTTCAAGAGCTGGGCGCAGGGCGCGTCCATCACGCTTGCGCGCAATGGGACATACTGGGACACGAGCCATAAGCCCAAGGCGCACGAGTTCGTGTTCAGCTTTATCCCGCAGGAATCCACCATGACGACGGCGCTGCTATCCGGAGAGATCGACGGCGCCTATCACACTCCCTACAGCGGACTCGGCCAGCTCCGCTCGAGCTCAAGCGGGAAGCTGTACCTGGGCAAGAGCATGATCTTTACCGAGATCATCATCGCCAGCTCCTCGGGTCCGTTGGCGAATCACTCGCTTCGCAGCGCTCTGCTGCTGGCCATCGACCGCGCGGCACTGGCCAAGGCCGTCTACAACAGCGCGGCGACGCCGCTGCGGAACACGGTCGTTCCGCTGGGTGAGTGGGGCTACGGGCAGTCGCAGGCCAAGGCAGCCTGGGCCAAGCTTGGAGCGCCCGTCGTTGATCTCAAGAAGGCCCGCCAGCTCGTGACTCAGGCAGGCTCGCCGAAGCAGACGATGACGATCGCGACGCGCGCTTCGTTTCAGCGCTACATCGATATCGCGACCATCGTGCAGGCCGCGGCCAAGCAGATCGGTCTCTCGGTCCGCATCAAGCCCATCTCCCCGAACAGCTACGGCGACCTGTTCTTCGACGCCAAGGCCAGGGCGGGGATCGACATGTTCATCAGCGAAAACTACGCGGACATCCCTGAGCCGCTTGAGATTCTGTATCCCGCGGTAGTCCCCGGCCAGTTCTACAACTACAACGGATACAACAACCCGGCCGTCACGAAGGACCTGAGCCGGGCGTCCACACAGCATATCGATAACAAGCGTGCGGCCTTGGTTCTCAGCGCCCAAGCGGTCCTGGCCAATGATCTCGCGGCCCTGCCGCTGGCAAACCCGGCCGTACCATTGTTCCTCAACCGGAAAATCACCGGAGCACCGGCCTCGTTCTGCTACCTGTACTACCCGTGGGCCCGCGACATAGGATCTTCCGGCCAGTGAGGGTAATCTCGTTCGCCGCGTCGCGGCTAGCCGGACTAGCCGTGACGCTGCTGGTAACGAGCTTCGTTGTCTACGGTGCCCTTTACCTTGCTCCGGGAAATCCGATCGCCGTCCTTACCGGGGGCAGGCCGCTTCCGCCGCGGACCATCACTGCGATCGAAGCGGAATACGGGCTTAACAGACCATTCTTTCTTAGCTACACGAACTGGCTAGGGAAGGTGATCCAGGGCGACTTCGGAAAGTCCATCGTCTTCCGCGAGAATGTTTTGAGCCTTATTACCGCACGAGTTGGCACAACGGCGTTCCTGGTGGCCTACGCGGCATTGCTCATCATCCTATTCGGAGTCGTCCTGGGAGTAGTTTCCGCCCTGCGCAAGGGGCCGACTGACACCGCGATCCTCGCCGGAACGACGGTCGGGATCGCTACGCCGTCCTTTGTCGCTGCAATCGTGATGATCTCTGTTTTCACTCTCGGCCTGCACTGGTTTCCGGCGATAGGCGCGGGTACCGGATTCACCGACCGGCTCTGGCACCTGACAATGCCGTCGGCAGCGCTCGCGCTCGCCGGAACCGCATACGTGGCCCGGCTGACGCGCGCCGCGGCGAACGAGGAGCTGGCGCGTGAGCATGTCGACACGGCGCGCAGCCGCGGAATTCCAGAACCGTTGGTAGTCCAGCGTCACGTGCTGCGGAATGCCCTCATTCCAGTCACCACGGTGGCTGGGCTCACGGTGGCCGGGCTGATCGCGGGCTCGGTTGTGGTGGAGAACGCCTTCGCCGTGAATGGCCTCGGCTCCTACCTGGTCACGTCGGTTCAGCAAAAGGACTTCCCGGTGGTGCAGGCCATCACCTTGCTCCTGGTCGCTGCCTTCGTCGTGGTCAACACCGTCGTCGACATTCTCTATGCGGTCATCGACCCCCGGGTCAAGATGTCGGGAGCCGACCGGTGAGCGTGTTGTCACCGCCGGCCCCGCTCCCCCGAGCGCGGCCAGTTGTGGTGCGCCGCCTCGGTCCTCTGGGCCTGGCCTGCGCCGCGGTGATCGCAGCATTGGCAGCAATCGCCATCTTCGCGCCGGCCATCGCGCCGCGCGATCCCAACGCCGTTGACTTGCTGCATACCTTCGCCGGACCGTCGCTCTCGCATCCGCTCGGAACCGATGACACCGGCCGGGACCTGCTCTCGCGCCTGATCGTCGGCTCGCGCACCAGCATGCTCGGGCCGCTTCTCGTCGTCACCATGTCCGTCTCCCTTGGCGTGCCGCTGGCACTCGCGTCAGCATGGATCAAAGGACCCGCGGATGCGCTGATATCGCGCCTCCTCGACGTGCTCTTCGCTTTCCCCGGAGTCCTGCTAGCGATACTGGCGATCTCGCTATTCGGAGCGGGCTTGCCCTCGGCGGTCGTCGCTCTGGGTCTGGCGCACATGCCCTATATCGCCCGGGTCACCCGGGCCGCAGCCATCCGGGAGCGTGAGCTTCCGTATGTCGCCGCGCTGCGGGTGCATGGCTTCTCCGCGATGCAGATTTGCTGGCGTCACCTGCTGCCGAACCTCGGGTCGTTGATTATCGCCCAGGCGACAGTCTCGTTCGGATATGTCATGGTCGACCTGGCGGCGATCTCGTTCCTCGGACTCGGCGTGCAGCCGCCCTCGGCGGACTGGGGCGTGATGATCGCGAGTGGCGAGCCGTCTATCCTGGAAGGCCACCCGCAGCAGTCCCTCTACGCCGGCATCCTCATCGTCATGACGGTCTGCGCGTTCACGATCCTCGGGGAACGGTTCACGGACAGCGACCGGGTTCCTGTCGTCAGCTGAGCCCCGAAGCCGGCGGTGTCGCGTCAGCGGGCATCTGCGCCGACCGTGACCACGCGCAGTGCCTCTCGTACGGTGGTCGGCTCATGCTCGGGGTCAAAGACCGCGATCAAGGTCAGGGCGGTCCTGGCCAGGTGGCGGGCGAGGGCGGTGCTCGCCGCGCCTGCGCTGCCCGCGACACATGCATCGACGATGGCCGAATGTTCGGCGAACGCGGCAGACCATGCTCTCGGCGCTGCCATGTACACGCGCCGGTATCGCTCGGCGTGATCGGACAGGTCCGCGGCCAGTCGGCCGATCCGGTCGCCCGCGTGAGCGCGGAGAAGCTGGTGAAACCTCTTATGCGCCGTCTCCCACAAGTCCAATTCGTGCCCTTTGAGCCGGGTCATGCTGGCCAGCGAGTCCTTCAGGTCGGCCAGGTCTTTGGCCGTGTACAGCGGGACCGTGATCCGCAGAGCGAGTGATTCGATCAGAACTCGCGCGGCGTACAGCTGCTCGAGGTCAGCGACGGAGAGCTCGGTGACGCGCACCTGGCGGTTCGGCGCCGAGTCGATGAGCCCCTCGCGCTGGAGCATCCGCAGGGCTTCGCGAAGCGGCGTCCGGCTGACACCGAGCCGAGCCGCGAGCTGAACCTGGGAGATGGGAACCTTTGGGTCGAGCTCGCCGCGGAGGATCGCATTGCGGAGCCGGCCGTGCACGACCTCCGTGGACAGTTCTCCCGTCCCGCCTGGTCGTGCCATGCCCGTCCTCAGCTTGCCGCTGGTCGTTGTGCGGCCGCCAGCCCGGCGGCTACCTCGATCATGAGATCCTCCTGGCCGCCCACCGACTGGCGTCGCCCCACCTCGAGCAGGATGTCGCGGGCGTCCACGCCGAACCTCTCGGCCGCAGCGAAGGCGTGATGCAGGAAGCTGCCAGGGACGCCGGCGAACCCCTGGGTCAGCGTCACCCGGTCCACGACCGGCGGAGTCGTCATGATCGGCCTGACCACCTGGTCGGCGATGTCCTCCAGGGTCCACAAGTCGATGCCGGTGCCGATGCCCATCTTCTCCATGACGGCCACAAGCGCTTCCATCTGGCAGTTCCCTGCCCCGGCGCCGGCTCCCGCCAGGCACGCGTCCGCGAGCGTGGCGCCCTCGCCGAAGGCGGCGATGGTGTTTGCCACCCCGAGCGACAGGTTCTGATGCGCATGGATGCCCGCCTCAGCTTCGCCGCCGAACTCGGCCAGCATGGCGGCGATCCGGGCGCGCACGTCATCCATGGTCAGAGCGCCGGCCGAGTCCATGATGTGGACGCCTGTCGCGCCTGCGTCCACCATGATCCTGGCCTGCCGGGCGATCATCTCGGGCGTCGTCATGTGCGGCATCATGAGGTCGCCGTGCACGTCCATGCCGAGTTCGCGCGACAGGCCGATGTGCTGAATCGCGATATCCGCCTCGGTGCAGTGCGTCGCGATCCTGACCAGGTCTGCGCCGAGCTCGGCGGCCCGCTTCAGCTGGCTCTTGGTGCCGATTCCCGGCTGGAAGGTGACGGCGAGCTTGGCGCGCTTGATCGCCGCTCTGGCCGCGGTCAGGAGCTCGTCATCGGTGTGCAGCGATCGCATGTACTGGATCGATGAGGCGCCAAGGCCGTCGCCGTGCCCGACGCCGATGGAGTGGACGCCCGCCTGGTCGAGCCGTCCGGCGATCAGCTCGACCTGCTCGGGCGTGTACCTGTGTCTGATGGCGTGCGAGCCGTCCCGCAGGGTGGAGTCCAGCAGCCGGATCCGGGTGGTGTGCGTGGCGTCCTTCATCCCGCCTGGCCTTTCGCATATCGTTCGGCGACCCGGACGGCCGCGGACGTCATGATGTCAAGATTCCCCGCGTACGGTGGCAGGTAGTCCCCGGCACCCTCCACTTCGACAAAGGCCGTCACGAGGCCGTCGGCCACCAGCGGCTCACCGACCAGGCGGTAGCCGGGAACGTACGCCGACACCTGGCTGACCGCATTCCGGACTGCGATTGCGGCCTGCTCGGGGGGCATGTCGCCGATCTCTGCGTAGACGGTGTTCCGCATCATGATCGGCGGGTCAGCTGGGTTCAAGATGATGATCGCCTTGCCTTCCGAAGCACCGCCAAGTATCTCCAGCGACCGGGCTGTCGCGGTGGTGAACTCGTCGATGTTCGCGCGCGTTCCCTGGCCGGCGGACCGCGAGGCGACCGTCGAAACGACTTCCGCGTACCGGACTGGGCCGACGTCCGATAGCGCGGCGACGATGGGCACCGTTGCCTGGGCTCCGCAGGTGATCAAACTGATGTCGGGTGCGTCGAGGTTCTCCTCCAGGTTGACCTCGGGTACCACGGCCGGGCCCAGCGCGGCTGGCGTGAGATCGATGCTGCGCACGCGGCGGGCCGCCAGCATCGGCGCGTGCTCGGCATGCGCATGCGCGGAGGTAGCGTCGAGCGCTACTTCCACCGCGGGATGTTCGTCAAGGAAAGCCTCGATCCCGCGGTCAGAGGTGGCGATCCCGAGCGTCCGCGCCCGCGCGAGCCCGTCGGAGGTCGGATCAATACCCGCGACACCAACGAGCGTGAGCTGGTGATTGCGCAGCACCTTGTACATCAGGTCCGTGCCGATGTTGCCGGATCCAAGGATCGCGACCGGCAGCGCCATTCGAAGCCGCCCTTCCCTCAGAACACCGCTATTGGATTCACCGGAGATCCCGTGCCCTTCTCGATGCGCAACGGGGCGATGAGGCAGAAGAACTCCCACCGCCCCTCCTGCTCGCACGCCGCCGCGAGGTCCTCGAAATTCAGGCTGTCCGCGTAGTACAGCCCCATCGCGCTGATGCCGATCGCGTGGATCGGGTAGGCGACGCCCTCGCACTGGCTGGGGACGGTTTCACCGTCGCCGTCCCAGCCGATCGCTGCCACGCCGCGGTCGCGGAGCAGTGGCATGACGCTGGTATGCAACCCGGCCTTGGCCACAGCGGCGTCCCATGGGCCCTCGTCCAGGCGCTTGCGGGCGTGCCCGGTGCGCAAGAACAAGATGTCGCCCTCGGTCAGCCTGACTCCGGCCCGCTGCTCGGCCGCCTCGATCTCGTCGGCCCACACGAAGTCTCCGGGCTCCACCCAGCGACTGCCGCGCAGGCGCGGGATGTCGAGCAGGATCCCGCGGCCGACCAGGCCCTCCTTCGCCACGTCCATCGTCTGCCTGGTCGCACCCAGCGAGTTGACCGCCTCATCCACCGGCACGCCGTTATAGAGCAGGCCTTTGTAGGCCATGTGACACAGCGCGTCGATGTGCGAGTGCGCATCGCCGTGGAACTCGATCCCGATGAAGTCACCGGTGAAGCGCAAATCGCCCGCATCGCCGATGTGAATGTCCTGCAGGATCGTCATGTGGTGCAACACCGGCTTCGGATTGTCCGGTCCGGCGTTTGTGTCAAGCGCCCAGGAGCAGGACACCCTGCG
>Ga0070706_100001843_pt1 | contig 21945 bp, 15 predicted proteins | sample KBSK5501metaG_FD_65476 | JGI IMG/M metagenome (GOLD analysis project Ga0070706, IMG submission 65476) | Corn, switchgrass and miscanthus rhizosphere microbial communities from Kellogg Biological Station, Michigan, USA - KBS K5-50-1 metaG | ecosystem: Host-associated > Plants > Roots >... | reverse complement strand
ATCTACCGCGCCGAGCGGATCATCAACTGGTGCCCGCGCTGCCTCACGGCGCTCTCCGACATCGAGGTCGACCACAGCGACGAGGACGGCGAACTCGTCTCCATCCGCTACGGGGATGCCGAGGATTCCGTCGTGGTCGCCACGACCCGGGCGGAAACGATGCTCGGCGACACCGCGGTGGCCGTCCATCCCGACGACCCGAGGTACAGCCACCTGGTCGGCCGCGAGGTCGAACTGCCGCTGTCGGGCCGCCGCATCCCGGTGGTGGCCGACCCGCACGTCGACCCGCAGTTCGGCACTGGGGCGGTCAAGGTGACCCCGGCGCACGACCCGGACGACTTCGAGATCGGCCGCCGGCACGGCCTGCCCAGCCGCACCATCCTGGACGAGCGCGGGGTCATCACCGTCAAGGGCCCATTCGAGGGCCTGGACCGGTTCGAGGCCCGGCCAGCGGTGGTGGCGGCCCTGCGCGAGCAGGGCCGCATCGTCGCGGAGGTCCGCCCTTACGTGCACGCGGTCGGGCACTGCATGCGGTGCGGCACGGTGGTGGAACCCCGGCTTTCGCTGCAGTGGTTCGTCAAGGTCGGCCCGCTGGCCAAGGTGGCCGGCGACGCGGTCCGTGACGGCCGGGTCCGCATCCACCCGGCGGACATGGCCGCCCGCTACTTCGACTGGGTCGACGACATGCACGACTGGTGCATCAGCCGTCAGCTCTGGTGGGGGCACCGGATCCCCGTCTGGTACGGGCCCGATGGCCAGGTCAGCTGCGTCGGTCCGGGGGAGGACCCGCCCCCGGGGGAGGGCTGGTACCAGGACCCTGACGTGCTCGACACCTGGTTCTCCTCGGCGCTGTGGCCCTTCTCCACGCTCGGCTGGCCGGACGACACCGATGACCTGCGTGTCTTCTATCCGACCAGCGTCCTGGTCACCGGGTACGACATCTTGTTCTTCTGGGTGGCCCGGATGATGATGTTCGGCCTATACGCGATGGCCGACCGGGGTCCCATCGACGCCGTCCCGTTCCGCGTCGTCGCCCTGCACGGCCTGGTGCGGGACGCTCACGGCAAGAAGATGTCCAAATCCCGCGGCAACACCGTGGACCCGCTGGACTGGATCGACCGGTTCGGCGCCGATGCCACCCGGTTCACCCTGGCCCGCGGGGCCAGCCCGGGCAGCGACGTGGCGATCAGCGAGGAATGGGTCACCGGCGCCAGGAACTTCTGCAACAAGCTCTGGAACGCGACCCGGTTCGCGCTGCTGAACGGGGCCCGCGTCCCCGCCGCCCGGCCGCCGCGCGAGGCGCTGTCGGTGGCCGACCGGTGGATTCTGTCCCGGCTCGCCGCGGTCACCGCCGACACCGACGCGCTGTTCGAGCAGTTCGAGTTCGCCAAGGTGTGCGAGGCGCTGTACCACTTCGCCTGGGACGAGGTGTGCGACTGGTACCTGGAACTGGCCAAGCTGCCGCTGTCCAGTGGTGACAGCGCCGCTGCCCGCGCGACCCGCGACGTGCTGGGCTATGTGCTCGACCGGCTGCTGAAGCTGCTCCACCCGGTGATCCCGTTCGTCACCGACGAGCTCTGGATGGCGCTGACCGGCGGGGGCTCAATCATGATCGCGCCCTGGCCCGGCAGCTTGGCGGAGGGCTCCGGGGGGTCGTCCCCCCGGGTCAGCACAGCGAATTCCGAGGCCTCGCCCGGGCCGGACTACCGGGATCCAGCGGCCGAGGCCGAGATCTCCTCGCTCGTGGCCCTGGTCACTGAGGTCCGCCGGTTCCGTTCTGATCAAGGCCTGCGCCCCGGCCAGCCGGTGCCCGCGGTGCTGTCCGGGATCGCCGGCACGCCACTGGCCGCGCACGAGCCGAGCATCCGCGCGCTGCTCCGGCTGACCCCGGCCGACGACGCGTTCGAGGCTACCGCGTCGATCCAGGCCGAAGGGGTCACCGTCGAGCTGGGCACCGCGGCGGCGATCGACGTCGCCGCCGAGCGCCGCAGGATGGAGAAGGATCTCGCGGCGGCCCGCAAAGAACACGATCAAGCCGAACGCAAGCTCGGCAACGAATCGTTCCTGGCCAAGGCGCCTGCCGATGTGGTGACCACGACCAGGGACCGGCTGGATGCCGCCCGCGCTGACCTGGCCCGGATTTCCGGGCGCCTGGCCGCCCTGCCCGCGCCGCAGCGGGAGGACGGTTGACCGCCGAGCAGCGACAGCGCGAGGTGGAACAGGAGATCCTCGCGCGCCGCCCCGAGCACGCCATCGAACCGACCCTGGACCGGATCGCGGAGCTGGCCACGTTGCTCGGTGACCCGCAGCGGGCCTACCCGGTGATCCATGTCACCGGTACCAACGGCAAGACCTCGACAGCCCGGATGATCGAGGTCTTGCTGCGCACCCGCGGGCTGCGCACCGGGCTGTTCACCAGCCCGCACCTGTCGTCCATCCGGGAGCGGATCGCGGTGGACGGTGAGCCGCTGTCGGCTGAGTCTTTCGTCGCCGCCTATGAGGAAGTGGCGCCGTATCTGGCCGTGGTGGATGAGCGCCAGCCGGCCCGCCTGTCGTTTTTCGAGGTGCTCGCCGCGATGGCCTTCGCGGCCTTCGCCGACGCGCCGGTGGATGTGGCGGTGATCGAGGTCGGCCTCGGCGGCACCTGGGACGCGACCAACATCGCCGACGGCGCGGTCGCGGTGGTGACCCCGGTCGCCATCGACCACACCCAGTACCTCGGCGACACGATCGAGGAGATCGCGGCGGAGAAGGCCGGCATCATCAAGCCGGGCGCGGTGGCCGTCCTCGGGCAGCAGCCGGTCGCCGCGGCGGAGGTGCTGCTGCGCCGGGCGGCGGACGTTGGCGCCAGCGTGGCCAGGGAGGGCCTGGAGTTCGGGGTGACCAGCCGGGAACTCGCTGTCGGCGGTCAGCGGCTGAGCATCCACGGCCTGCGCGGCGACTATGACGACCTGCTGCTGCCGCTGTTCGGCGAGTACCAGGCGGGCAACGCGGCCTGCGCGCTGGCCGCGGTCGAGGCGTTCGCCGGCGCCGGCGACATGGGCCCGGTCATGGTGAACGGCGAGGCCGTGGCGGGCGCTGAGATGAAGGACATGAGCCCCGCCTTCAGCACGGACCAGATTGACCCGGAACTGGTCCAGCAGGCGTTCGCCGCGATGACCTCGCCGGGGCGGCTGGAGGTGGTCAGGCGCAGCCCTCTGGTGGTCGTGGACGCCGCGCACAATCCGGCTGGCATGGCGGCGGCCATGGCTGGCCTGACCGAGGCGTTCACGTTCACCGCCATGGTGGGCGTGCTGGCGGTCAGCGCGGACAAGGACGTGGCCGGGATCCTCGATGAGCTGGAGCCGGTGATCTCCGAGCTGGTGGTGACCCGGAACTCCTCCAGCCGGTCCATGGAGCCCGATGCTCTCGCCGAACTGGCGGCGGACGTGTTCGGGCCGGACCGGGTGCGGTCGGCCGAGCGGCTGGACGACGCGCTGGAGATCGCCGTCGGCCTCGCCGACGACGCGGCTGGGCCGGACGGCATGGGCCGGCCGGGGGTGTTCGTCACCGGGTCGGTGATCACTGCGGGAGACGCGCGGCAGCTGCTCACCACGCCGACCCGGGGGGCTGCGGAGCAGGGATGAGGCGGCTGTGTGGCACCGTGCTGATCATGGAAGCGATCGTGCTCGGGCTCGCGATCCCGGTCGCCATCACCATCGGGCACGCGTCGCCCCGCGCCGCGGGCATCGCCGGCGGGGCGCTAGCGGTCACGGCGGTGTTGCTCGCCGCGGTGGCAGGCCGGCCGGGCCTGCGCTGGGCGCTGGTGGCAGGCAGCGTGCTGCAGGTGTGCGTGATCGCGGCGGGCGCGCTGGTGCCCGTGATGTACGTACTCGGCGTCATCTTCGCCGGGTTCTGGGTCCTGGCCATCTGGATGGGCCGGCGCGCTGAATCAACCTGACATCCGCCGGGCCGGCGGACAGGCCACGAACGGTATGTTCTACGCTGCGCGGGCGCGCCGGGTCCGGTCCGGCCCAGTCCAGCACCGATAGGATTCTCACGCAGCGGGCTTATCCCTGATCAGACAGTGATTGGCTCGCCACCGCGGCCCGCGAGGAGGAGCATTTCTTGTCTGAACGCACCCTGGTCCTGGTGAAGCCCGACGGCGTGCGGCGCGGGCTGATCGGCGAGGTCCTGTCCCGGATCGAGCGCAAAGGCCTCCGGATCGTGGCGATGGACCTGCGGGCCCTCGACATCGCAGCGGCGAGGACGCACTACGCGGAGCACGACGGGAAACCTTTCTTCGATTCGCTCGTTGACTTCATTACCTCAGGGCCTCTGGTTGCCCTGGTCGTGGAGGGTCCGCGGGCGATCGAGGCGTTCCGCGCCCTGGCCGGCGCCACCGACCCGGTCCGCGCGTCGCCGGGCACGATCCGCGGCGACTACTCGTTGATAGTCCAGTCGAACATCGTGCACGGATCTGATGGCCCGGACTCCGCGGCGCGGGAAATCAAGATCTTCTTTCCTGACCTCGTTTAGGCAGCCCGACACTGGCCGATGAACATATAGGGCCGCGGTCGGTTCTCCGGGGGAGGGTTTGAGCTGCGGTTTTGACACAGATCACCCCGGCATTACCCATTCTGGAAGGTCTCGTTCCTCATGAGCAACGCGTTGGCGTTTCTGGGCCGTGACATGGCGGTCGATCTGGGCACCGCGAACACCCTGGTCTACGTGCGGGGTCGCGGGATCGTGCTCAACGAGCCGTCCGTGGTGGCGCTGAATACCAACAACGGCCAGATCGTCGCCGTCGGGGTCGAGGCTAAACGGATGATCGGCCGGACCCCCGGCAACATCGTGGCGGTCCGCCCGCTGAAGGACGGGGTCATCGCGGACTTCGACGTGACCGAGCGGATGCTCCGCTACTTCATCCAGAAGGTTCACCGGCGCAGGCACCTGGCCAAGCCGCGGGTTGTCGTCGCGGTGCCGAGCGGGATCACCGGGGTGGAGCAGAGCGCGGTCAAGGAGGCCGGCCACCAGGCCGGCGCGCGGCGGGTGTACATCATCGAGGAACCCATGGCCGCGGCGATCGGGGCCGGCCTGCCGGTCAACGAGCCGACCGGGAACATGGTGGTGGACATCGGCGGCGGCACCACCGAGGTGGCGGTGATCTCGCTGGGCGGCATCGTGACGTCCCAGTCGATCCGCATCGGCGGGGACGAGATGGACCAGGCGATCATCACCTTCGGCAAGAAGGAGTACTCGCTCATGCTGGGCGAGCGGACCGCCGAGGAGATCAAGATGGCCCTCGGCTCCGCGTTCCCCTCGGCGGACGAGCCACACGCCGAGATCCGCGGGCGGGACCTGGTGAGCGGCCTGCCCAAGACCATCGTGATCTCCGCCGAGGAGATCCGCCGGGCCATCGAGGAGCCGATCAACCTCATCGTGGACGCGGTCAAGACCACGCTGGACAAGTGCCCGCCCGAGCTGGCCGGTGACGTCATGGACCGGGGAATCGCGCTGACCGGCGGCGGTGCGCTGCTGCGCAACCTGGACGAGCGGATCCGCGAGGAGACCGGCATGCCGGTGCACGTGGCCGACAACCCCCTCGATTCCGTGGCGCTCGGCACGGGCAAATGCGTGGAGGATTTCGACACGCTGCGCCAGGTGCTGGTGCCGGAATCCAGGCGCTGACCGCCGGAGGGCGTCAGCCGCCACGGCGGCAGGGATGAGGAGATCCGGTGCACGACACCCGGCGAACCCGGCTGGTTCTGGCCGTCCTCCTGGCGGCCGCTCTGGCGCTGATCACGGTCGATTACCGGGGCGGCGCGGCGTCGCCGCTGAGCGGCCTGAACTCCTTCGGCGGCTCGTTCCTCGGCTCCGCCGAGAGCTCGGTCAGCCTGCTGACCTCGCCGGTCAGGCGGATCGCCGACGCCGTCACCGGAGGGTCCGGATCGCAGGCGAAGATCGCCTCGCTGCAGCGCCAGCTGGCCCAGCTGCGGGCGGAACTCAGCCAGCAGCAGCTGAGCCGGGCGCAGGCGGCCCAGCTGAGCGGGCTGCTGCAGCTGGCTGGGCGCGGCGGGTACCGGATCGTGGCCGCGAACGTGATCGCGGCCGGGCCGGCCTACGCTGACACGGTCACGATCGACGCCGGCCGCCAGGACGGCATCAAGCCGGACGAGACCGTGCTGAACGGCGCGGGGCTGGTCGGCACGGTCACCGCGGTGAGTCCGCGGACCGCGACCGTCCTGCTGACCACGGACGCGAGCGCGACCGTCGGCGTGCGGCTCGCGGGCACCGGGCTGATCGGCGCGGTGACCGGTACCGGCAAGAGCATGTCAAGCGCCGGGCTGCTGCGCTTGCAGGTGTTCAGCAGCAATGCCGTGCTCCGGCCCGGGGAGCAGCTGGTCACCTTCGGCTCCGTGGGCGGCAGCCCCTACGTGCCGGGGGTGCCGGTCGGCGTGATCACCACAGTGGAAGGCAGCACGAGCTCGCTCATGCGGCTGGCCCTGGTCCGGCCCTTCGCGAGCATGGCCACCCTCGGAGTGGTGGGCGTCGTCGTGGTCCCGCCCCGGATCAACCCGCGGGACTCGGTGCTGCCGCCCACGCCGAGCCTCACGCCGGCCACCAGGCCGGCCGCCACGCGGACGCCGGCTTCCGGCACGACGGTCAGCGCCGGAGTGTCGCCAGTGCCGACCCAGCCAGTGCCGACCCAGGCCACGCCGGGATCGGGGGGCTGAGGTGCGCCGTGCCGCTTTGCTGGCCGCCGCATCGCTGGCCGCGATCTTGACCCAGCTGACCCTGCTCAACCGCCTGCCGCTGCCCGGTGGCGCGGCGCCAGACCTCGTCCTGGTCCTGGTGGTCGCGGTCGCGCTGACCGGGGGCCCGATAGAGGGCATGCTGACCGGCTTCTTCGCCGGGCTGGTGCTCGATGTCGCGCCGCCCGCCAGTCACCTGGTGGGCCAGTACGCGCTGGTGTTCTGTGTGGCCGGGTATGCCGCGGGGCGGCTCAGACCCGCCCTCAGCGGGGGCAGCTGGCTGCCGCTCGGGGCCGTGGCCCTGTGCGCGGCGGGCGGCGAGGCGCTGTATGCGGCGGTCGGGATGCTGTTCGGTGATCCGGGCGTCACCTGGTCCGCGGTGCGCCATGTGCTCCCCGTCTCGGTCGGCTACGACCTCCTGGTATGCCCGTTCGTGCTGCGGGCGACCGTGGCGGCCCGGGCGTGGACAACCCCGGGCTGGGCCGCCGGCGGCCTGGTGGCCGGCCGCGGCGCGCTGGCCAGCCCGTCCGGGGCGGCCACGGCTGGAGTGGCGGCGGCCGGAGCCGGCCGGGCCGTCCGGGACACCGGAACGGGACGCACCCCCCGGCTGAGGGCGGCCGCAGGCCGGCCCGGTGATGGCTGGATCGGCGGCGCAAGCCAGCTGGCCGGCCGGGCGGCGGCCCAGGTGCTCGCCAGCCGCCCGACCCACCTGCGGCTGCGCGGCGGGCAGGCCGGCTCGGCCACCGGTGCCGGGGCCAGCAAGACGCTCCCGGCCCGGCCGGTGCACCTGCGCTTCGGCCATGGCGGCGGGTCGGCCCGCAGCGGCCCCAGCAGCACGCAGGGGGCGAAGGCCCGCTCGGCCCGGCCGGTGCACCTGCGGTTTGGTGGTGGCGGCGCCCGGAGCCGGGACGGTGTGGTGGGTGGCTCGGTGCTCGGCCGCCTCGGGTCCGGGCCGAAGATGCTGCGCGGCCGGGCACCCAGGGGCAGCGCGCTGCGCAGCGGAATGCCCGGAGGCAGTGCGCTGCGCGGCGGCGGCCCCGGTGGTAGCGCGGTGAGTCGTGGCGGAGCATCGTTGGGAAGCGGATTGCGTTCGGGATCCGGAAAAGGCGCGGAACCCCGCTTCCGGCGCCAGTCACGCCGGGGCGCCGCGACCCGGGGCTGGGCCCGGCGCGGGCTGGCCGGCGGCGGCTGGCTACGGCGGGGCCGGGGACGGGCCAGGTTCGGCCGCCGGTCGACCGTGTGGCGGATCGGAAGCAAGCGGACAGGAGGCCGGTCATGATCCCGGCGTCGCGGCGGCGCCTGATGGTGCTGTATGTGGTGGTGGCGGCGCTGCTCATCTCGCTGGGCGGGCGGCTGTGGTACCTCCAGGTGATGACCGGCCGGTCCTACGTCAGCCTGGCGGCGCAGGACCAGGCCAGGTATGTCATCGTGCCCTCGGTCCGCGGGGAGATCGTCGACGACGTCGGCCAGCCCCTGGTGGACAACCGCACGGCGCTGGTCGTCTCGGTGGCCAGGACGACACTGTCGGCGCAGGCCGACGGGGGCGCCGCCGTGCTGCACCGGCTCGCCGCCCTGCTCGGCATGCCCTACCAGCTGCTGTCGGAAAAGATCCGGCTGTGCACCGCCGGGGTGTCCCAGCCCTGCTGGAGCGGGTCGCCGTACCAGCCGATCCCGGTGGACCAGCACGTCTCCGACACGGTCGCCCTGCAGATCATGGAGGACCACAACGAGTTTCCCGGGGTCAGCGCGCAAGTGCAGCCGGTGGTCAGCTACCCGGCGCCGACCGGGGCCGAGGCGGCCCAGATGCTCGGTTACCTGCAGCCCATCACGCCGGGGGAGGTCAAGCAGCGGCACCTGCCGGTGACCGGCTTCTCCGGGGTGGATCTCGTCGGGCAATCGGGCCTCGAGGCGCAGTACGACCAGCCGCTGCGCGGCGCGGCAGGCACGCAGGTGCTGTCGGTGAACGCGGCCGGCCAGGTGACCGCCACCATCCGGCAGACCCCGGCGAAGGCCGGCGACAACCTGGTCACCAGCATTAACGCGCAGGTCCAGGCGGACACGGCGAACGCGCTCAGCCAGGCCATCCAGCGGGCCCAGGCGGAAGGCAACGTCGGTGCCACCACCGGCGCCGCGGTGGTGATGACCACCACCGGCCGGGTCGTGGCGATGGCCAGCTACCCGAGCTACAACCCGGGCGTGTGGTCAGGCGGCATCTCCCAGGCGCAGTTCAACGACCTGTTCGGCACCTCCCGCGGCGAGCCCATCCTCAACCGGGCGACCCAGGGTGAGTACGCGCCCGGATCAACGTGGAAGGTCACCTCCACGGCGGCCGCGCTCGCGAACGGGTTCAGCGCGGACGGGCCCTACTCGTGCCCGGGCGCGGTGACCGTGGCCGGGCGCGTCTTCAACAACTGGACCACCCAGAATCTCGGTGAGATGTCCCTGCACCAGGCGCTGGTCATGTCCTGCGACACGGTGTTCTACCAGATCGCCTACCAGATGTGGCTGACCGACAACCAGCACGCGGACGTGGTCGCCAACCCCCGTGCCCCGGTGCAGAAGATGCAGCAGATGGAGCTGGCCTGGGGGTTTGGCCGCAATACCGGCATCGACCTGCCCGAGGAGTCACCCGGCACAGTGCCGACCCGGCAGTGGCTGTACAACTACTGGGCCCAGTACAAGAAGTTCTGGTGCTCCAACGGCAGGCAGAACGGGTCCTACATCCAGCAGATCGAGTACGACAACTGCCAGTCCGGTTTCGTGTGGGCGCCCGGTCAGGCGGTCAACGCGTCCATCGGCCAGGGGTATGTGACGGTGACCCCGCTGCAGCTGGCGCGGGCGTACGCCGCGCTGGCCAACGGCGGCACCCTGTACAGCCCCCGGATCGGCTCTGCGCTGCTGTCACCCGCCGGCCGGGTGGTCGCCCGGATCAAGCCGCAGGTCACAGGTCACCTGCCGGTGTCCCAGGGCGCCCTGGCCTACATCAGGGACTCGCTGGTCGCCGTCGTGACCCAGGGCACGGCGGCTGGCGCGTTCGCCGGATTCCCGTTGGGCAAGCTGCCCATCGCGGCCAAGACCGGTACCGCCGAAGTCGTCGGCGGCCAGGCCACCTCGGTGTTCGCCTCGTTCGCCCCGGCCTACGACCCCCAGTACGTGGTGGTGGTCATGGTCCCCCAGTCGGGCGAGGGCGCCGACGTGTCCGCACCCGCCGCGCGGCAGATCTGGGACGGCATCTACGGCCTGGAGGGCCACAAGGCGGCCTTCCCGGGCGGCCGCGCGCCCACCGCGCTGCCGGGCGTCTCCGCCGCAGGCGTGATCACCGCTCCGGCCGGATACGGGGGCTCATCATGAGCGAGCCGGAGGGGCGCGGCGCTGCCTGGACTGAGGAGCGAGGTACGAGCGACGAGGGAAGGCGGTGCCTTCAGGCGCCCCGGAGGCGAGCGGGGGATACAGCATGAGTTCCTGGCGGGGCCTCGGGCTGGGCCGGAGCGGCTCTGCGTACGGCCGGGCTTACGGCCGGCTTGAGCCGGTGCGCCAGGCCCGGCCGGGCTACGACGGCCGGCGTCCCGGCGGCCTGATGCGCCCCAAGACGCTCTGGCAGCGCGCCGTGGCCAGGCAGTCCCTGCTGCGCCGCTTCGACTGGGTGCTGACGGCCGCCGTGCTCGGGCTCAGCCTGGTCGGCGTGCTGCTGGTCTGGTCGGCTACCGAGCACGGGCTGGGGCAGGCGGGCGCCGATCCCCAGACGTACCTGAAGAAACAACTGCTCAACATCGTGATCGGCCTGATCCTGATGGCGTCCGTGAGCACGCTCGACTACCGGACGCTGCGCACCTACGCGCCGGTCGCGTACGCCCTGACGAGCCTCGGGCTGCTGGTGGTGCTCAGCCCGGTGGGCAGCACCGTCAACGGGGCGCATTCCTGGATCGCGCTGCCCGGCGGCTTCCAGACGGAGCCATCGGAGTTCGCCAAGGTCACCTTGATCCTGATGACGGCCGTCATCCTGTCCGAACTCCGCGACGGGGACCGGCGCCCGCGCCTGCGGGATCTGGTCGCCGTGCTGGCCTGCGGGGCGCTGCCGCTGGGGCTCGTGGTCGCCGAGCCCGACCTCGGCGTCTTGATCCTGATGGTGGTGATGCTGGCCGGCGTGATCGCGCTGTCCGGGATCCGGCTGCGCTGGCTGGCCGGGCTGGGCGCCGTCATCGGCCTGGTCGGCCTGGTGACATGGGGCATGCACCTGCTCAAGCCCTACCAGGTGCAGCGCCTCACCGCGTTCATCAACCCGTCGGCCGATCCGACGGGAACCGGGTACAGCGCCGCGCAGGCGAAGATCGCGGTCGGCTCCGGCGGGATGTTCGGCCAGGGACTGTTCCATGGCTCGCTGGTGGCCGGCAACTTCGTGCCCGAGCAGCACACCGACTTCATCTTCGCGGTGGCCGGGGAGGAACTGGGCTTCGTCGGCACGATCACGATCGTCGGCCTGATCGCCGTGCTGCTGATCCGCTCGCTGCGCATCGCGGTCCGCGCCGACGACCAGTTCGGCCTGCTGGTGGCCTCCGGCGTCACGATCTGGTTCGCCGTCCAGGCCTTCATCAACATCGGGATGACGATCGGGATCACGCCGGTCACCGGGCTGCCGCTGCCGTTCGTGTCCTACGGCGGCTCCGCCATGTTCGCCGACATGATCGCCATCGGCGTGCTCCAGGCCGTCCACCGCCGCCACTCGGTTTTCGACTGACCCGCCCCTTTCCATGATCGCGGTAATCTCTCAGTCGCCACGACTGAAAGTGTTCCGTGATCATGGAAACCTGGCGGGGGAGTGCGCCCGGTAGGCTGTGGGGATGCCCGTGGAATCGGTGTACTCCCGGCTGGAGCCGCTGCTCCCCCTGGTGCGCAAGCCGGTCCAGTACGTGGGCGGCGAACTGAACTCGGTCGTCACCGACTGGGACGCCGCGGAGGTCCGCTGGGCGCTCATGTACCCCGATGCCTATGAGATAGGCCTGCCCAACCAGGGGATCCAGATCCTCTACGAGATCCTTAACGAATCCGATGGCGTGCTCGCGGAGCGCACCTACAGCGTCTGGCCAGATCTCGAAGCGCTGATGCGGGAGCACGGGATTCCCCAGTTCACGGTCGATGCGCACCGGCCGGTTAGGGCGTTCGATGTGCTCGGCGTGAGTTTTGCGACGGAACTGGGCTACACGAACCTGCTCACCGCGCTCGACCTGGCCGCGATACCGCTGGCGGCTGCGGACCGGGCCGCGGGTGACCCGGTCGTGCTGGCGGGCGGGCACGCCGCGTTCAACCCCGAGCCCATCGCCGAGTTCCTCGACGGCGCGGTGCTCGGCGATGGCGAGCAGGCAGCGCTGACGATCTCGGCGCTGATCAGGGGGTGGAAGCGGGCCGGCCGCCCGGGAGGCCGGGACGGCCTGCTGGCCGCGCTGGCGGCCGAAGGAGGTGTCTACGTCCCGCGCTTCTACGACGTGGACTACCTGCCCGACGGCCGGATCCAGCGGGTCGCGCCGAACCGCCCGGAAGCCCCCTACAGCATTGCCAAGCACACCGTCATGGATCTGGACGCGTGGCAGTACCCGAGCAAGCCCATCGTGCCGGTGGCGGAGTCGGTACACGAGCGGTTCAGTGTGGAGATCTTCCGCGGCTGCACCAGGGGCTGCCGGTTCTGCCAGGCCGGGATGATCACCCGGCCGGTCCGCGAGCGCAGCATCACCACGATCGGCGACATGGTCGAGCGTGGGCTGGCCGCGAGCGGCCTCGACGAGGTCGGGCTGCTCTCACTGTCCAGCGCCGACCACAGCGAGATCAACGAGATCGCCACCGGCCTGGCCGACCGGTACGAGGGCACGAACGTCGGGCTGTCCCTGCCCTCGACCAGGGTGGATGCGTTCAACGTGACGCTCGCCGACGAACTGAGCCGGAACGGGCGGCGATCCGGGCTGACGTTCGCCCCGGAGGGCGGGTCGGAGCGGATCCGCAAGGTGATCAACAAGATGGTCACCGAGGAGGACCTGATCCGGACCGTCACCACCGCCTACGCCAGCGGCTGGCGGCAGGTCAAGCTGTATTTCATGTGCGGCCTGCCCACCGAGACCGACGAGGATGTGCTCGCCGTGGCCAGGCTGGCCCGCGAAGTGATCAAGGCTGGGCGGCAGGCGTCCGGGCGGCGAGACATCCGGTGCACGGTGTCCATCGGCGCCTTCGTGCCCAAGCCGCACACCCCGTTCCAGTGGGCGGGCCAGTGCGACCGCCAGACCGTGGATGAGCGGCTGAGCAAGCTGGGCGCCGCGCTCCGCTCCGATCCCGCCTACGGCAAGGCAGTGGGCTACCGCTACCACGACGGCAAGCCGGCCATCATCGAGGGCCTGCTGTCGCGCGGCGACCGCCGGGTCGCGAAGGTGATCAAGGCGGCGTGGGCGGACGGGGCGCGGTTCGACGGGTGGACCGAGCACTTCTCCTTCGACCGCTGGGCGCGCTGCGCGGCGCAGGCCCTGGCCGCCGACGGTGTGGACCTTGACTGGTACACCACCCGCGAACGGGAGTACAGCGAAGTGCTGCCGTGGGATCACCTGGATGCCGGGCTGGATCGCGACTGGCTCTGGCAGGACTGGCAGGACGCCATCGACCCGGCCGGGGCGGCCGAGGTGGATGATTGCCGCTGGACTCCTTGTTATGACTGTGGAGTATGTCCCACCATGGGCACCGAGATCCAGACCGGGCCGACCGGGGCCAGGCTGCTCCCGCTGACCGTGGCAGGCGCCCAGTCACCGGCCATGTCGGCGCAGGGCACGGTGGCGCGGGGCCCGGTGGCGCCGGCCGAGGGGCCGGGCGTCTAGATGGAGCGTCCCGCTCCGCCACGGCCGGCCGGGCAGGCCGCCCCGCCGCCCGTCGTCCAGCGTCTTCGTGTCCGGTACGCTAAAAGAGGCAGGATGCGTTTCGCCAGTCACAGGGATATCGCGCGGGCCGTTGAACGGGGAGTTCGCAGGGCGGGTTTGCCCATCGCCTACTCGGCCGGATTCACGCCGCACCCGAAGATCTCCTACGCTGGCGCGGCCCCGACGGGGACCGCGAGTGAGGCTGAGTACCTAGAGCTTTCTCTCACGGAAGTGTGCGCCGTGGGCGACGTGCGGGACGGGCTCGACGCGGCCCTGCCGGACGGGATTGATGTGATCGACGTGACCGAGGAAGCCGGGTCTCTGGGCGCCAACGCGGCGGAGGCGTCCCAGTGGGAGGTTGTGCTCCCCGGAGTCGGGCCGGAGCAGGCAGCCATGGCCGTCGAGGCATTTCTCGCCACCGACACTGTGGAAGTGGAACGCCTGACCAGCAAGGGACTTAGGCGCATGGACGCCCGCGCCGCGGTGGTCACCATGAAGACAGACCGGCGTGCCACCGGCGAGCGGAACGCCGGGTATGCGATACTTCGAATGGTTGTTCGGCACATGACACCTGCCGTACGACCCGACGACATCCTGGCCGCACTTCGCCACGTGGCTGCTCTTGCGCCGTCGTCACCACCGCTGGTGACCCGGCTGGCGCAGGGGCCACTCGCCGTAATGACTGCTTCGGCAGCCGAGGCGCATGTGCAAGGCCTGGCACAGGGACAGAAAGAGACAACGCGCCCGGGAGCGCTGACCGTCCACGAGACGGGCACCCTTCCAGCGAGCGCGTACGACCAGCTCCTGCGCGGAGCGGCGGGTTCTTTGCGGACCCACGCGCCCGGGAGCCTGACGGGAGAATACCCGGATGCTCGAAACCGAGCTGAACGACAGTGAGAACAGCAGTGATAGGCACGGAAGCGCTGATCCTGCTGGCGTAGGAGCTGCGCCGGCGGCCAACGGGCCCCAGGCGGGCAATGGGCCCGATACGGGGGCGCAGCAGCCTGCGGCGGCCGCGGCCCAGCCCGCGAGTCCTGAGAGCGGCGCAGGGGGGCGCAAGACGACGGGTCGTACCCGCCGCGCCGTCACCCGGGCGGCCGGTCCGCCGGCCGCCGAGCCCGCATCGGCGGTGCCGGCGACCGCAGCAGGCACGCCGGCCGCCGGGTCGGCCCAGGTACCTGACCCGGCAGCCAGCGGAGAGCCGACTATGGCGCAGGCTGGCCGGGCCCGCGCTAAATCGGCTGGCCGGACCCGGGCTGCGTCGAAAGGCCGGGCCGCGGCGGTTCCGCCCGTAGCGGTTCCGCCCGTAGCGGTCCCGCCCGTAGCGGTCCCGCCCGCTCCCGCGCAATCGGCCGCGGCACCAGTGGTCTCGGCTGCACCCGCGGCGATTCCGCCAGCGACCTTCCAGCCTCCGCCGGTCATCTTCCAGCCGCCCGCGGCCGGTGAGCCAGCGGACGGCGGCGATCGGCAGCGCGACGACGCCGGGGGGGCCAGAGGCGTCGAGCCCGACGGGCCAGCCCGTGACCGGGCCGGGTCATCGCGGCGCAGGACCACCCGCGCCAAGGGTGCGGCCACGGACCATGACGGTGCCGAAGGGCAGGCCGCGCAGCCCGGCGAGGTATCAGCAGACCGTCGCGCCGGTGCCGGCTCGACTTCGGCCGCGCCCGACGACCAGGAGACCGAAACGGATGCGGCCGGGCGGCGCCGCCGGCGCCGGGGGAGCCGGTCGAGAACCCGCAACGACAGCGAGGCGCCCGGCGCCGAGGACGCCGCGCCAGCGGACCACGACGCTGTGGCCACCGAGAGCGCTCAGGCCCGCGGCGGCAGGCGGAGGTCGGCCGAGGCGGAGGCCAAGTCCGCCGATGGCGGACCGGCCGATGACGCTGAGCAGGGCGGGGACGGCCAGGAGGGTGATGAGGGACCGGGCGGCACCAGGCGCCGCAGGCGCAAGCGGCGCCGCGGCTCAGTGGCCGAGGGTGACCAGCCGACCCCAGACGACCCGCCGAACACCGTGGTGCACGTGCGGCCGCCCCGTCCGCACGGGCCGGACGACTCCGGGCCCTCCAGCGATGTCCAGTCGGTCCGTGGCTCGACCCGGCTGGAAGCGAAGCGGCAGCGCCGCCGGGAAGGCCGCGAATCCCTTCGCCGGCGTCCGCCGGTCATTACCGAGTCCGAGTTCCTCGCCCGGCGTGAAGCCGTGGACCGGGTCATGGTCGTCCGCCAGCGAGGGGAACGGACGCAGATCGCGGTGCTTGAGGACGGCGTTCTCGTCGAGCATTACGTGGACAAGTCAAGTCACCAGTCGTTCGTCGGCAACGTCTATCTCGGCAAGGTGCAAAACGTCCTGCCATCCATGGAGGCTGCCTTCGTGGACATCGGCAAGGGGCGCAATGCCGTTCTGTATGCCGGTGAGGTTAATTTCGATGCCAGCGGCCTGGAGGGTGAGTCCAAGCGGATCGAATCCGCGCTCAAGTCCGGCCAGTCGGTGCTCGTCCAGGTCACCAAGGACCCGGTCGGGCACAAGGGGGCGCGGCTGACCAGCCAGGTCAGCCTGCCCGGGCGCTACCTCGTCTACGTGCCCGGCGCGTCGATGATGGGCATCAGCCGCAAGCTGCCCGACAAGGAGCGGACCCGGCTGAAGCAGATCCTCAAGCAGGTGATGCCCGAGGGCGCGGGCGTGATCGTGCGCACCGCGGCAGAGGGTGCCGCAGAGGAGGAACTGGCCCACGACGTGGCCCGGTTGTCGGCCCAGTGGGAAAGCATCGAGCGCAAGGCGAAGACGGCGAGCGCTCCCGAGCTCCTCTACAGCGAGCCAGACCTGACCATCCGCGTGGTCAGAGACATCTTCAACGAGGACTTCAGCAAGCTGGTCGTGGCCGGCGACGAAGGCTGGGACCTGGTCGATGAATACGTCCGCTACGTGGCCCCGCACCTGGCCGACCGCCTGGTTCGCTGGGACGACGAGGCCGAGGACGCCTTCACCCGGTACCGCATCGACGAGCAGCTGGCCAAGGCGCTGGAGCGGAAGGTATGGCTGCCCAGCGGTGGCTCGCTGGTGATCGACAACACCGAGGCGATGACCGTCGTCGACGTCAACACCGGGAAGTTCACCGGCAAGGGCGGAAACCTGGAGGAGACGGTCACCAAGAACAACCTGGAGGCGGCCGAGGAGATGGTCCGCCAGCTCCGGTTGCGCGACATCGGCGGCATCATCGTGATCGACTTCATCGACATGGTCCTGGAGAGCAACAGGGATCTGGTGCTGCGGCGGCTGCTCGAATGCCTCGCGCGGGATCGGACCAAGCACCAGGTCGCGGAGGTCACCTCGCTGGGCTTGGTGCAGATGACCCGCAAGCGGGTCGGAAGCGGGCTGCTTGAGGCGTTCTCGGAGCCATGCGAGTGCTGCAACGGGCGCGGCCGCATCGTGTCGCTGGAGCTCACCGAACATGCTCCGGAAGGCCAGCGCGGACGCGGCGCCAAGGCGGACGGCCGCCAGCCGAAGGACGGCAGGCAGGCCAGGGGCGGGCGGCACGAGAGGAACGGCAAGGTTGATCAGGGCGATGCCGGGTCGGAGACTGCCGGGTCGGACACTGCCGGGTCGGACCTTGCCGGGTCGGCTGCCGCTGGGCCGGCCGCTGCGGTCGCTGCGGCCGCTACGGATGTGCGGGCGTCTGATGTGCGGGTCTCTGATGCGCTGGGGTCGGATGTGGTTGGGTCCAGCGCGTCGGTGCCTGCTGCGCCGCCGGACTCCGGCGCCGAGACGGGCGGCTCCGCCCGGCAGGGCGGCCGCCGTCGCCGGCGGGCCGCGAGCAGGGAGCAGGGCCCCCCAGACCAATTGACCCTGGAGGACTCGGGTCCGGTCCAGTCCCCTCCGGTCCAGCCGGCCCTCGGCGGGTCGGCGCCGGAACAGTCGGCTCCGGTCCAGCCCGCCCTGGGCAACTCGGATCCGGTCCAGCCCGCCCTGGGCAACTTGGGTCCGGTCCAGCCCGCCCTGGGCAACTCGGATCCGGTCCAGCCCGCCCTGGGCAACTCGGATCCGGTCCAGCCCGCCCTGGGCAACTCGGCGCTCAGCCGGTCGGTGCCTGACCAGTCGGCGGTTGAGCAGTCGGCGACCGTCGCTCCCGACGGTCCGGATCACGTCGCTGCGGCGCCTCCGGCCGCCACCGAGGCTGACGCGGGATCAGCCGGGGAAACGGCCGAGGGCTAAGAGCGCCCGGCAGTAGGGCTGCCGGGCTCGCGGCGCCCAGACGACGACCGGCGGCGTTCTCACTCGCCCGCACACAGCGAGCCGAAGGGACGCGGCGTCGCCTGGACTGAGGAGCGAGGAACGAGCGACGAGGGAAGGCGGCGCAGTGTAGGGGGAATGGGGAGGCGGGCGGGGCCCCGGAGGCGAGCGGGAGGATACATAGCTCCGCTATGCGGACTCGCTCGGCCTTGCCGGACCGCCGCCTGGATCGCCGCTCCCTGGTCCAGCGCCCTACTGCCGGGCGCTCTAAGCCCGCTGGCTGTCTGATAACCTGAGTGGTCGGCGCACAGAATGGATCCGGGGCCACGTTGCCTCAGGATGCCGTGTGCAAGGCAGGCAGGCTTTCGTCGTGATGTCGCCCCGCTTCCGCGGGCGGCACGCTGAGCCCGCACAAGGCAGAGAGAGAGTTCTCGGTGTACGCGATCGTGCGCTGCGGTGGCAGGCAGGAGAAAGCGGCGGTGGACGACGTCCTCACCGTCGACACGCTCGCCGGTGAAGTCGGCTCGAGCGTGAACCTGACCGCCTTGCTCGTCGTCGATGACGACAAGGTCATCAGCAACCCGGCCGAGCTCGGCCGGTACAAGATCACTGCGGAAATCCTGGGCGCGGTCGCCGGCCCGAAGATCAGCATGATCCATTACCGCAACAAGACCGGCTACCGGCGTCGTCTGGGTCACCGCCAGCGCTACACCCAGCTCAAGATCACCGGTATCAGTGCCGCAAACACCACCGCCGAGAAGGCAGCGACCGGGAAGAAGAGGGGCTGACGTGGCACACAAGAAAGGCGCGTCGTCCAGCCGCAACGGCCGCGACTCCAGCGCCCAGCGCCTCGGTGTCAAGCGGTTCGGCGGACAGCAGGTCAACGCGGGCGAGATCATCATCCGGCAGCGTGGCACCCACTTCCACCCCGGGCCCGGTGTCGGCCGCGGCGGAGACGACACCCTGTTCGCGCTCATCGCAGGCAAGGTCGAATTCGGCAACGTCCGGGGTCGGCGCGCGGTGAGCATCATCGCGGGCGCCCCGGCGGACGACCCGGCCCCGGCGGATAGCCCCGTCGCGGCGGCACGTTAGGTCCGCCAGGAAGCGATTCATCCAGACCAGATGTCAGGGGCGGACCGTGGCCGGTCCGCCCCTGATGTGTGCAGTACCCCAGCAACCCAGAAGGACAGGCAGTGGCCGAGTTCGCGGACCAGGTAGCCCTGCGCGTGAAGGCGGGCGACGGCGGGCACGGCTGCGCCTCGGTCCACCGGGAGAAGTTCAAGCCGCTCGGCGGCCCGGATGGCGGCAACGGCGGACGTGGCGGGGATGTCATCCTCGAGGTGGACGCCGGCACGGTTACCTTGCTGGACTTCCACCGCCGCCCGGTGCGCAAGGCAGCCAACGGCACGCAGGGCGGCGGCTCCAACCGGAGCGGCGCAGAAGGGGCCGACGTTGTCTTGCGCGTCCCGGACGGCACCGTGGTGAAGACGGAGGACGGAGAGGTCCTCGCCGACCTTGTGGGTGTCGGGACCAGGTTCGTCGCCGCGCAGGGCGGCCGGGGCGGCCTCGGCAACGCGGCTCTCGCATCAACTCGCCGCAAGGCGCCAGGCTTCGCCCTCCGGGGAGAGCCGGGCACCGAACGCGCCCTGGTGCTCGAGCTCAAGACCGTGGCCGACGCGGGCCTGATCGGCTTCCCCAACGCCGGCAAATCGTCACTCATCTCGGCCATGTCCGCGGCCAAGCCGAAGATCGCGAACTACCCGTTCACCACGCTGATCCCGCACCTCGGGGTGGTAGAGGCGGGCGACACCGAGTTCGTCGTGGCCGACGTGCCCGGGCTGATTCCCGGCGCGAGCCGCGGCAAGGGCCTCGGTCTCGACTTCCTCAGGCACGTGGAGCGCTGCTCGGTCCTCGTCCATGTGCTCGACTGCGCGGCCGGGGTGACGGGCGGGGAACCGGGCCGCGACCCGGTCACCGACCTCGACGTGATCGAGGCGGAACTCGACGCCTACGAAGCCGCCACCGGCGCCAGCCTGCGTGACCGGCCGCGGATCGTCGCCCTCAACAAGATCGACGTGCCCGCGGCCCGCGAACTCGCCGCCCAGGCCGCGCCGGTGTTCGAAGCGCGCGGGCTGACGGTCTGCCAGGTCTCCGCGGCCACCAGGGAAGGTCTGCGTGAATTCGCGTTCACGGTGGGCGGCGTGATCGCTGAGGCCCGCGCGGCGGCCCCGCCTGCCGAGCCGACGAGGCATGTGATCCGCCCGGCGCCGGTCGGCGGCCCGGAGTTCGAGGTGGTGGCGATCGGCGACAACAGCTTCCACGTGCATGGTGAGAAGCCCTGGCGCTGGGTTCTGCAGACCGACTTCGCCAACGAGGAGGCGGTCGGGTATCTCGCGGACCGGCTGGCCAGGATCGGGGTGGAGGAGGCGCTGGCCAAGGCCGGGGCGCAGGACGGTGCCGAAGTCGTGATCGGCGAGGGCCCGGACGCGGTCGTGTTCGACTGGGATCGGGAGGTGCGCGCCGGGTCGCCGGGGCGCGGGCGCGGCTTCGGGCCGCGCGGAACCGACCGGCGGCTGGCCCCATGATGACCCGGCCTGATCGGCACGTTTCACGCGTTACGACCACAATCACCTCCGATTTGATCCGGTATGTGGGCACCGAACGCGTGAAAAGCCACCGAACGCGTGAAAAGTCGTGGCAGAAGTCGGCGCAGCGCTGTGACCACAGAGGCTAGTGAGGCGGAGGGCACTGGGCGGCCGGACATCGCCGCCGCCGCCCGCGTGGTGGTCAAGGTGGGCTCGTCGTCGCTCACCACCGCCGACGGCGGGATCGACGATGATCGTATTGGCGCGCTTGCGGACGCGCTCGCGGCCCGCGCCGGGCAGGGCAGCCAGGTCGTGCTCGTCTCCTCGGGCGCGATCGCGTCCGGGCTGGCCCCGCTCGGGTTGCCGCGCAGGCCGCGTGACCTGGCTACCCAGCAGGCCGCGGCGAGTGTCGGGCAGGGCCTGCTCGTCGCCCGCTACTCGGCGGCCTTCGCCCGGCATGGTGTCCGCTCCGGGCAGATCCTGCTGACCGCAGATGATCTGATGCGCCGTGCGCATTACCGGAACGCACAGCGCACGCTCGGCCGCCTGCTCGAGCTTGGCGTGCTGCCGATCGTGAACGAGAACGACACGGTGGCCACCGACGAGATCAGGTTCGGCGACAACGACCGCCTCGCGGCGCTGGTCGCCCATGTGGTCCGGGCGGAGGCGCTGATCCTGCTGTCCGACGTGGACGGTCTATACGACGTGGACCCACGCGACGGCGGCGCCCGGCGGATCACCCGTGTGCTCAGCCGTGATGACCTGGACGGCGTGACACTGGGCCGTGCCGGGCCGGGCAGCCACGGACGAGCCGGCCGCGCGCCAGCCGGCGCCGACGGCCGCGTCAGCACGGGCCCGGGCCCCGGTATCGGCACCGGCGGCATGGTGACCAAGGTGGAAGCGGCCATGATCGCGACCGAGGCCGGCATCCCGACCGTGCTGGCCAGCGCCGAGGATGCGGCAGCTGCGCTGGCCGGAGCGCCGGTGGGCACCTACTTCGCGCCCGATCACAAGCGGCCCGCGGCACGCCAGCTATGGCTGGCGCACGCCACGGTGGGACGGGGCAGGCTACTGCTTGACGATGGGGCGGTCACCGCGGTCCGGGCCGGTCGCGCCTCGCTGCTCCCGGCCGGGATCACCGGCGTGGAAGGCGTATTCGACGCCGGTGACCCAGTGGATCTGTGCGACTCCGCAGGCCACGTGGTCGCCCGCGGCCTGGTCAACTACGACGCCGCGGAAATCCCCGCGCTGATGGGCCGGTCTACGAAATGGCTCGCCGCCGAACTCGGCCCCGAGTACGAGCGAGAGATCGTGCACCGCGACGATCTGGTCGTGCTCAGGAGTCCCCGCCGCCGTCGCGTGGCCGAGTGACTCTGCTAGTGAGGGTTCACTCGCCGCTGTTGCTGAGTTGCAGGCTCAGGAGTCTCCGCCGCCATCGCATGGGCGAGTGACTCTGCTAGTGAGGGTTCACTCGCCGCTGTTGCTGAGTTGCAGGCTCAGGAGTCTCCGCCGCC
>Ga0070706_100001842_pt1 | contig 21952 bp, 14 predicted proteins | sample KBSK5501metaG_FD_65476 | JGI IMG/M metagenome (GOLD analysis project Ga0070706, IMG submission 65476) | Corn, switchgrass and miscanthus rhizosphere microbial communities from Kellogg Biological Station, Michigan, USA - KBS K5-50-1 metaG | ecosystem: Host-associated > Plants > Roots >... | reverse complement strand
CCCTTCGACCAGTCCGACTCGAAGAGCACCGTCCCCGGCGAGGCGGTCGCCCAGGTCACCGGCGGTATAGTAGACGTCGCGGTCGGCGCGACGACCAGGGTTGACCCACAAGCCACGAGCCCCGCAAGCAGAGCGACGAGCACACTCAGGAACAGGGAACGCGCAAGCAAGAGACGCTGCGCGCGTGGATTCATCACCGGAGAGCGCATAGACCTCATACCTCGATAAGCGCCTGCTGCTCTCAACAGTCGGCGCGAGAGCATGTGGGACGCTGATACGGTGGCGCCAGTCCGCCACTCGCCAGTGTCGCTCCAGAGGCGCCCCTGCGGTCAAGAGGTTATTTCAAAACTGACGAAAAGTTGTCACCCGACGGGGGCGCGGTCTCTGGAGGGCTCTCTATCGAGCGCCGACATCCTCGACGCGGTGGTCCGCAGTCCGATCGCGGTATGCTATCTGCGAGGGCGGACACTGGCCAGCGGAGACGGCAGGAATGGCGGGCCAGCTTGCCAGTCGCCGTTGTTTGCCGCTTTCCTGATGACATGGAGGAATGGCGTGGACTTAAACTATGACGACGCGCTGGCGACGCTGCGTGAGCACAACACGAATGAGAGCCTGGTCAAGCATGGCATCGCGGTTGGCGCGGCGGTCCGGGCTTACGCCCGCGAATTCGGCGAGGACGAAAACAAATGGCGCATCGCAGGACTGCTGCACGACGTGGACTACGAGAAGCATCCCACCATCGAAGAGCACGGCAAGGTCGGCGCAGGCTGGCTGCGCGATCTCACCTACCCCGACGATGTGATTCACGCCGTCCACGCGCATAACGACTATCACGGCGTGCCGCGCGACGACTTGCTGTCGAAAACGGTGTTCGCCTGCGACGAGCTGACCGGGCTGATCACCGCCTGCGCCCTGGTGCGTCCCGATAAGAGCCTGAGCGGGCTGGAAGTGTCGTCAGTGCGCAAGAAGATGAAAGACAAGGCGTTCGCGCGTGGCGTCAATCGCGACGATATCGTGAAGGGCGCGCAAGAGCTCGGCGTGGACCTCGATCAGCACATCGCGTTCGTCATCGCGGCGATGCGGGAAGAGGCCGACGCGTTGGGATTGGCTGGAGGCGCGGCGTGAACCCGACGACACGGAGACGCTCATGGAACTGAAGGAAGCGGCTCAGCGAGTCGCGAATGCGCTGGCCGCGGCAGGTGTGGAGGCCGAGGTGCGAGCCTACACGGAGAGCACACGCACCGCAGAGGAGGCCGCGACCGCGATCGGCGCGAGGGTCGGACAGATCGTCAAGTCGCTGATCTTCCTGGCGGATGGGCAGCCGACTCTCGCCCTGGTCTCCGGCGCCAACCGGCTGGACACCACCAAGCTGGCGCAGGTGGTCGGGGCAAAGATCACCCGCGCCGACGCCGAGACCGTACGCGCGACGACTGGGTACGCCATCGGCGGCGTGCCGCCGATGGGCCTCGCGACGTCGCTGTCGGTCTACTTCGACCGCGACCTGCTCCAGTACGCCGAAGTGTGGGCCGCCGCGGGCACACCGCATGCCGTTTTCTGCATCGCGCCGGACGCGCTCGCGCATATCACCGACGCTCAAGTAGCCGATCTGGCGGGATCCCATGATGTGGCGGATGAGCCGTGATTGGCTGGCGCGACGCACACTACGCGCCAGCCACGTCCTGAGCGCGTGGCGGTCGAGGTCCCTGTGGTAAACAAAAATAGCCCCGCCGACGTGCGACGGGGATGATTGGCGTGCCCGAGAGGATTCGAACCTCCGGCCTTTGGCTCCGCAGGCCAACGCTCTATCCACTGAGCTACGGGCACAGACGCACACAGGTGAGACGCCTGAGCGCAGAAGTATTCTAGCCCACGCCGCTCCGTCTGTCAAGCGCGCCGCCTACCAGGGGTAGTGGCTGATCGCCTGCCACTGCTCCTGGGTGGCCGTCTGCCACTCGAAGTAGGAAACGCCAATGCAGCCGAGGTCTTTCGCCGCGTCCATATCAGCGATCATCTCATCCCATCCTGGACCACCCTCGCCACCGGTGAAATCGTCGGTGAACATGTTGTATGACTGGCCAAGCTCCTCGATGGGCAACTGGCTCGCGCCCATGGCGGCGCGTATCGTGATAATCGAGGCGGCGACGAAACGGGTCACGTCCACGCGACTATAGAGGCGAGTGGCGCGACTGTGCCAGTAGTCCATCGGCGCGAGCACGTTCCAGCTGGCGGCGATGGCGTCGTAGGGATAACCTGGCTCGGCGAAGGGGTGAAAGACGGTCGCGACCATTAGGGTATCGTCGCCCAGCAGCGCGCGAGTCAGCTGGCCATACGAGTAGACGCTGGCGCGGTTGATGATCTCCTCGATGTCGACGGCGAGGCCATCGGCGCGCTCGCCACTCGGCGTGACGTAATCGGCGACGAGTTTCGTCAGGCGCACATCCAGGCTGACATCGCGCAGGTAGGGATAGACCCAGGCGGTGACGGCGATACCCTGTTTATGCGCGGCGGGGAGCAGGCGGTCGAGTGTGTTGCGGCCGTAGAAGCCATATGTGGTGATCGCCACCTCAGCGTAGACGTGTGTGATCCCGGCGAGCTTCGCCGCGCGCATCATCTGGTCCACGTCCGAGTGGTGCGGCAGGTAGTTGGTGAACCACATGCCCTTCCCGGCGACCGGACGCCAGATCGGCTGCCCCTTCACCTGGCGCTTCGCCGGATCGGCGATAGTGAGCCGCGCCTGCGCGGACCAGAGCCAGCCGCTGCGCCCATCGGAGGTCACCTGATACCATGCCTTCCCACCCGGCCCCGCCGCCCAGTGACTCACGGCGAGAGATTGGCCCTGCCCCAGCGTCGCCACCTGCTGAGCGCCTGCGTCCGGCTGCGCGTAGAGTGGTGTGGTGACCAACGTGACGCCGCTGGCGGTGAGAGCCGCCGGTCCCGTATCGGTCGTCGGGTCCTCAGCAGCGGCGTCGGGCAGTCCAGGATAGTTGCAAGAGCCCTCACGTAGATGTTCTGGCTGCTGCGTCCCCAGGAGCGAGGATGGAATGTAGCCGTCAATGCCGCTCCAGATGCGCACGTGCGTCCAGCCGCCGACATCGCCCGCGCCGGTCGCGGTGACGTCCGTCCCGCCAAGTAGTTGCGTGATGAGTAGCGACTGTTGCGACGGCGCGGAATAGACCGGCGCGCACGGCGGCTGCGTGTAGAGCAATGTCGGGCTGGCGGCGCGCGCGATAGGCGGGTAGGCGCCAAGGCTAGTCAATAGCGCCAGAAATGCGAGCGCTACCTGAAAAACGGCGCTCCAAGAAATCGCTCCGCGCGTCGCGCTTCCCCGCACCCACGCCTCCTCTACGTCAGCATTCAGACCGTACAGCGCCTGCGCCCACAAGCAATCCTATAACGTATCCTACCGCGCGCCGGCAATCTCAGCGAGGTTCATCGACACAATTCGTGAGACGCTATCCGCCTGCATCGAGATGCCATAGACCGCGTCCGCGTACGTCATCGCCACCTGATTATGGGTGATGGTAATGAACTGTGTCTGCTCCGAGAGCGCCTTGAGTATCTCACAGAAGCGCACGACATTTGAGGCGTCCAGCGCGGCGTCCACCTCATCTAGCAGGCAGAAGGGGGGCGGATTTGTCTCCAGCAGCGCGAAGAGCAGCGCCGCCGAGACCAACGCGCGCTCGCCGCCAGAGAGGAGCGTGAGGTCCTGCACCTTCTTGCCGGGAATCTGCACATAGACCTCGACACCGCCGAAGCTGGCGCGTCGTGGCGGTCCAGCCCCTGCCGTGTCATCGTCCTCATCTTCGCTCGCCTCGCGCCGTGGCGCGGTCAACTCCAGACGCGCCGACCCACCGGAGAAGAGCGCCGTGAAATGGCGCTGGAAGCGCTCATTCACCGCGCGAAAGGTCTCCTCGAACTGTCGGCGCATCGTCACGTCCAGTTCAGCGATAATGGCGCGCAGGTTGTTCGACGCCTGCTCCATGTCGGCCATCTGCGCCTTGAGGAAGTCGTGGCGGGTTTTCAACTCCTCGTAGGCGGCAGGCGCGCCTGGATCGAAGCCGCCGAGGTTCTTCAGGCGAGCGCGTAGTTGATCGATCTGCCGCCGGATGCGTGTCGCTTCCTCCGGAGCAAGATTCTGCTCGCTCTCCATCTCCGGCGCCTCGGTCACGAGCGCGTCGGCGAGCTCCGCGCCCTCCTCACCCTCGAACTCCTCGCGCACTTGGGCGATGAGCGCGTCCAGCGCATCTGAGGCGCGCTGCGTCTCGACCAGCAGGCCGCGATACTCGACCTCCAGCCGCGCAAGGTCCTGCCGCCGCGTGTTCGCGCGCTTCTCGATCTCGCCGATGCGCCGCTCTTGAACGCCTTGTTGCGTCTCCAACTCGCGCAATCGCTCACCAAGCTCGCGCATGCGCGCGCGCATCTCGCCGAGCGCCGCCTCATTACCTTCGATCTGCGCGCCCAACTCCTCGCGCTGCGCCGCTATCGCCAGTAGTCGTTCGCCTCGGCGGGTATATTGCGCTTCGAGTTCGGTCGCCTGCGCGTTCGCCTGATCGGCCCGCTGCTCCAGCGCCTTACATTCCTGCCGCTGCACCGCAAGCGCTGTCCGGCTGCGCGCCACCTCCTCCTGTTGCGCGCGTCCACGCGCCAGCAGGTCATCGGTCTCGGCCTGGATCTCCTCGACACGTACGGTAGAATCGCGCTGCGTCTGCTCCAACTCGGCGACACGCGCCTCCGCCCCCGCGACCTCCTGCTCAACGCCCTCAATCTCGGCGGCGAGCTGCTCGGCCAGGGCGGCGTAGGTCTGCGCCTCGCTCGCGGCGCGCTCGTGGTCACGTTGCAGCGCAGTGACCCCACGCGCCGCCTCCTGCGCTGTCGCTTCTTGCCGCTGGAGTTGCGTACGCGCCTGCTCGTCCTGCCGCTTCAACTCGGCCTGCGCCTCCTGGGCGCGCTCGCGCTGTGCGGCAAGTTCCTGTGTCTGGGCAGTCACCGTGTCGATCTGCGCCGGGAGTTGACGCAGCGCGCGCTCCTTCGCCAGCACACCGGCGTCGCGGTCGGTTCCCTCAGCAGACCGAATGGCGCCTCCTCCGCATAACCAGCCAATTGGGTGCAGCATCTCGCCACCGAGCGTGACAATTGGGACCGGAATCGCCGCTCCCCAGCGCGCCTCGGCTACCGCAAGGTCGCTCACGATATAGGCGTCGCCCAGGCATACGTCCAACACCGCGCGTAGCTCCTCACGACAGGTGACGGCGTCGCGCGCGTAGCCGAAGAACTGCGCGCCATCGGGCGGCGGTAGCGCTGGCGCGCTGCGCTGGCCAACCATTGGCGCATCCTCCAGCCAGAGAAAGAGCGCGCGCTCCGCGCCCCGCGACCGCAGCCAGTCCGCCGCGAGCAGCGCATCCTCACGCGAGGCTACGACGACCGCACGCAGGAAGACGCCGAGCGCGGCTTCAACCGCCGCCTCCAGGCCCGACGCAACATGTATCAGTTGGCCCACCACGCCGATGACTGGCGGGCGCGTCTCCTCCGTGGCCTCCAGGAGCGCGTGGACGCCGCCGTTGAACCCTTCGAGGCTACGACGCCACTCTTCCAGCAAGGCCAGTCGCTCCACCAGCGCGCGACGCTCGCGCTCCGTGTCGGCGATCTCGATTCGCAGCCGCTCAACCTCCGCCGTCGCCACGTTCAGGGCGGCCGCATTCCGCTCGCGGTCGGCGGTCAGCGCCTCCAGCGCGTCACGCGCCTCTTCGTAAGCGCGCCTGCGCTGAGTGACCTGCGCCTCGATCTGCTCGAAGCGTCGCTGCGCCTGCGCGGCGGTGTCTCGTCTGGCGGCCAGCGCACGGTTGCGGTCACCTAGTTGCCGCTGGAGCCGGCCAAGCTCCGTCTGCGCCGCGCCGAGCCGCGCCTGGGCCTGGATTACATCCCGGTGCGCCGCCCGCAAGCGCGCTTCCTCGCGCTCCTGCTCCTGCCGGGCGGCATGCTGCGCGCGCTCCAACTCGTCGAGCGCCGTCTGCATCTGCGCCGTCTGCTCCTCCGCGCGCGCGAGTCGTTCTTCGAGCGCGGCGCCGCGCTCTTGGGCGGCGTGGATCGCCGCCTCCTGGCTCCCTTGCTCAGCCGCGATCTCTTCCCGCTGACGATCAAGGCTGGTCATGCGCTCACGTTCCACCGCCAGGTCGCGCTCGCTGCCCTGTAGGCGCCCACCGACCTCACCGCGCTCACGCCGCAGGAGATTCGTCTCCGCGAGCGTCTCTTCACGCTCCTTTTGGAGAACCGCGAGCTCCTGCTCCTCCTCGGCAAGCGACGCCACCAGCGTCTCGATCTGTGTCTGCGCGTGTCGTTCCTGCTCCTGGGCGCGCTGATGGCCCTCACGCAGCAATTTCCATTGGTGGCGATACCACAGGCGCAGCAGCCGCTCCAGTTCATCCTGTGCGCCAATAAAGTCCTGTGCGCGCCGCGCCTGATCCGCAAGTGGTCCGAGACGCGGCGCGATCTCGCCCAGGATATCCTGCAGGCGCGCGAGGTTCGACTGTGTGAGCGCCAGTTTCTGCTCGGCGTCGGCGCGCTGCGCCTGAAACTGCCGGATACCTGCCGCGTCTTCGAAGAGCGCGCGCCGCTCCTCCGCTCGCGCGCTCAGCGCCTGATCAACCAGCCCCTGCCCGATGACGGTATAGGAATCGTGGCCAATGCGGGCCTGCGCCAGCAGCAGCAACACATCGCGCAGCCGCCCGCGCTGGCCGTTCATGAGGTACTCAGTCTCACCGGAGCGGAAGCTGCGCCGCGAGACGGTCACCTCGGCGTACTCGGAGGGCAGCCAGCCCGCGCTGTTGTCCAGCACCAGGCCGACCTCGGCCATCTGCATCGCGTTGCGCCCGGCCCCACCCGCGAAGATCACGTCGTCGCTGCGCTTGCCCCGCAACTGGCGCATGCTCTGCTCGCCCAGCACCCAGCGAATGGCGTCTGCCACGTTGCTGTTGTGAACGATGATGTTTTCAGCGACGAAGTTGTGCGTCTCATCTACACATAAATCGTAGACCCATGGGTCTCGCGGAGCGACACGTTCAATCTCGACAATCTCATCCCAATACACATCCGAGGTTGCCAGAGCGCGCAACGTGTCGAGACAGGACTGCGCCTCCAAGAGGCGCTCGCCCACGTCTTCAATATTACGGATGACCTCCAGCAGTCCCTGCCGGCTCGCCTCGCATCGTCCTTCGACATACGCCGCAAGTTTTCCACGCCCCACACGATGAACCTTCACCTTGACACCTGCACGCCGCGCCGCATCCTTCACAAGCGGCGTGACTCCGGGAACAAGGTCCAGATTGGGATTGCTTCTCACCGGGAGCTTCGCCAGCGCGTTCAGGCTTTCACGCTTCGCGCCGACAAAAGATAAATGACGAGCGCAAAGACGGAGTTGGTCTGCGCCATAGATATAGACTGCGTAGTACGTTCGTTGGCGCTTCTGTTCTGTGTTAGTGGCGTGCTTTTGCTTTGGACGGATGATGGCGAACACGCCTCGCCGCGTGAGTAAGCCAACCACCTGGCGAGCGAGAAGCGGACTTGCCGTCATATATTCGATGTAGGTGGTGACTCGCCCCTTCACGTTCTTCACACAGATATGGGCGTCACCCTCGAACAAACCCGATAGGAACGCCCACTGCGCCTCGGCTGGCGCCTCAAAGAGTTGAGCCGGAACACGTTTGGTGGCTGACCGCATCTCAATTTTGTACTCGAAGATGCGCTCCAGAAGCATCCCCAGTGCCCTTGAAAAAATGATGCAATCATCCGCCGTCTGTTTGTAGCGCCTGCGGAAAACATTGACTCCAAAGACGGTGGTGGCTAGGCGAACGAACTCGTCGTTGATTGCTGAATCAGAATTAACGAACCACACATTGCCCTCTGCGGTGGTGCGCCCTTCCGCCACCAGCAGCCCGAGGAATCGCGCGAGGTCAGGCGTGAATGTAGTTGGAAGGCGTATCGCCTTCGCAGCGTGAGATTGGAGCGTTCCGTCAAGCGGAGGGGGTGCATCAGTGCCATAGGCCAGTCGCGTGAGGACAGCCGCATTAACCGCCTGACCATCCAGAAAACCTGACATCTGCGCCGCAGGCGCGTTCGCACGCTCGCGCCACCGTCTATATGTGCCGAATGTTGCGCGACCCTCATCTGCCCAAGCCTGTAAAGCGGGAGATGGAGCGATATACACACCATCGCCTTCGACAAACTGCTGCGCCGTTTCCAGAGGATTGATCGCGATATCACGACTCACGACTGGCAAGGCTCGCGGTACAGCGATGCGAACGCCAGGCTCTAGTTCCTCCGCCTTCAATGCGCGTAGGCGTCCATCTTCGAGGGTAAACAGTGGGTGATATGGGGTCGCCGTTACTTCTCTGCCCGCGCGCGTGCGAATCCGCAACAAGAAGTCTGGGGCAGTCCTTTTGACAAACGCTGTCACAGGGCGGGGTTCGAGCCGCAGTGTCTGGGGATCAAGTGAAAGAACCACTACTTCGTGTGGGTTCTGCCTTGTGAGGAGACCGTCGTCGAGATATGACACCTGCGATGATGAAGCCAGCGCCTCCTGAACAAAATCACGGATTGGCGCCTCGCGGCCGTTGGCAAGCGTCACACGGCTTGAACCTTCGAGGCACTTACCGGCGCCATTTGGGCCAACAATAGCGGTGATGCCTGGGCTGAACTCCAGCGTCGTGCGGTTGGCGAAACTCTTGAAGCCGTGCAGCGCGAGGCGTTTCAAGTACACGCGGTGGACTCTCCCTGGATGTCTACTAGCGCGAGGCGCGGCGGATGGCGCTGCCCGCTTACCAGAAAGCATACCACCTGGTGGTGGAGCGCCAGGTAATCTGAGCCGCGCATGACCCGGCTGGGCTATATCTCCCTGGCCGTGCGCCGCAGTTCACCAGGTCAGGACGCGAGCAAGCGCGATACCAACCGTCTCGACGCCGTGCGCTGAGGCCGCCCGTACAACGGAACGAATCGCGGCGTTCATGCCCGGCGCGTCTCCTCCACTCGTGAGGACGGCGATCCGGCGCATGGCTCTCATGGTATCGTCGCTCGCTTTCGCCGCCGCGCAGGACGGCGCTTTCCTTCGCTACATGCATCAGGAGGATAGCATGTGTTCGCGCGGGGTCCCCATCCTCGTGGTTGGCGGCCCAGTTCAGGCGCGCAGGTGCGCGGCGTGCGCGCGGTCGTAAGCGGCCAGTTTGCGCTCCCCCAGATGGTCATAGATCTCGGCGCGTTTGGCAAACACCTCTGCGGACTCTGGCTCGCGCCGGATTGCAGTGTTGAGCGCGTTGAGCGCCTCGCGCTGGCGCCCGAGCGCCGAGAGCGCGAAGCCGACCATCAGATAGCCGCGGAAGTCTGACGGCACACGCATGCACAGGATCTCGCCAAGCTCCAGCGCATCGAGCGGACGACCTTCGCGCAGATTGATCTGCGCCTTGAGCAGCAACGCGGAGCTATCGTCGGGATTGGCGCTCAAGATACGGTCGAGAATAGCATAGGATTGGGCCATGTCGCCCGCGCGAGCGTGGCGAGCCGCCTCCCCCAACGCCATGCGCGCGAGAAACCGCCGTGCGCTCTGCGATTCACGCTCGCCTGGCGCGGGCAGGTCAATCAGCCGCAGCCGGCCATACGGCGCCTGGTGATCGAGGTCCAGATTCGAACCGACGGCAAGCAGCGCGCCCACCTCATCGTCGTGAAGCTCCTGTCCTGACACGAGCGTCGCCCCACGCGCGAAGTTCACCGTCATCTCGCGCAGAAAAGCGAGCGCCTCGTCCTCAAGGGCCTGTGGCGCCATGACAAACTCCAGCTCCGGACGGCCAAATTTCTGGAGGCCGTGCGTGTGCACCCAGCGATCTTCGCCACCCATGAATTCGTTATGGAAGACGACATGCGCCCACGGGGTCCCGCCCTGAAACTGCGCCAGATCCGCGCGGCCGAAACAGCGCTGGCAGGCGGGATCGACGGCCACTCCGCCAGTTGTGTCGGCAAAGAAGCGCAGGGTCTGCATCATCCAGGCGAGCGCAGGCGCAATGGCCCTGGCGTCCGCGGTAAGCCGCGCGTCGAACAAGAGCGGCCCGTCACGCATAGTGGCGCCGTCGGCGACGCTGAGACCACGTGTCAGGCGAGCGAACGCGCTCTCGCTCATTCCTTCTGTGACAGGATCATCGGAGCGGTAGACAGTAATACGCGCCTGTGCTGGGAGGCTCTGCGCATCGAGGAGGTAGGCGCCCAGGCGTTGGCGGGTCACCGGCTCCAGCGGAGAGCGCGCGCCAGCGGGCGCATACTCGGCAGCGCCTAATCCAGCGGCGGTGAAGGCGCGTCTTACGGCTTCAGGTGTGGGAGGATCCACCTTGGCGCAGATGACCAGGAACGCGACCGAGAGTTCCTGTGCCATGGTCAACCTGCTTCTTCATTGGCGCGCCGCCACGCCTTTGCCCGACAGGAGCGCATTGTAACACGCCGTCGAGGCCGATTCTAGCTCTGGGGACAGAGTCGCCTGCGCCTGCTCGCGTTATGGTGAAGGAGCGTAGCCGGAGGCAGGCGCGACCCGTCCAGTACGTGTCGGATCCTGCCACGCGCGCCGGTCGCCGCATCGACGGCTCGCGGCAGGCAAGAAGTCCCACGACGAAGCCCGACCGGACGGCGATCCGTTCAAACCCTCATGGCGCTCACATCGCGCCGCGCGCACGCGCGGGAGCCACGAGGCGTCTTGCATTCTTTGGGGTTGAGGTGGAGGTAGGGAAGGGAAGGTCACAGACGATGGCGAAACCGCCAACAGGATTGCACATCACGTACCAGTTACAGTATCGGAAGTGCGGTAAGCCCAGCTGCGGCACCTGCAAGCGCGGCCCCGGGCATGGCCCGTACTGGTACGCCTACTGGCGCGAGGGCGCTAAATTGCGATCGGGATATATCGGCAAGATCTGCCCTGCTGATATCTCACCCGCCGTCATCGCCCGCGCCGAAGCGCGTATTCAGCATGCGCGCGTCGGCGCATAGCGACGCGGTCAAAACGGCGAGCGTAGGACAACATACACAAAGGGCGTCATCGGAATCCCGACAACGCCCTTCAGCGACGATGATTGCTATTAAACCGCGAATTCATTGATGACGCCACGCTCGATCAGCCAGCGCGTGAAACGCAGGCGATTCATGACAGCCTCTGACTCGCGCGCCTCGGTGGAAAACACTGCCCGCGCGGAGACTTCCAGAAGTCGAGCGGCCTCACCATCCGAGAAGCCCTGCGCCATGAGACTGGCCACCGACTCCTCCCGCACATTCGTTTGTGGCTTCGCGCGCTTAGCGCGGGGCCGCTTCGTCGCTGGCTTTGCCGGCGCGGGGCTCTCGCCCGCAACGCTTGGTTTTGCGGCTCGTGGGGACGCAGACGATGCGCTCTTCTTCCGTCTGGTCCGCTTGGGAGGCGGGGGCGTCGACGCATTTGCGGCGCGTTCGGCCTCGTCCTCAGGCGTGTTCGACAATCGCTGATCCATATAAATCCTCCGGATGGCCTGGTATGCCACACTCGACTAGGCGCCCCGCTGCGAATGTTGGCCGCTCTGCCACCCTCACTGATACTTACGAGCAGGCCGCGCCGTGGTTGTAGCGATGGCCTGCGCGCAGACCGCTAGCGCCGGCCCGAAGCGAGTCCAGGCCACGCGAATCGCGTGAGCCGCTCTCACGCTGTCGCCCCTTTAGTAGAAGGGGGAAGGTTGGCGCCGCCCTTGACGAAGGGACTCAGCAGTCGCCGCAAGACGTGATTGGTGTTTTGCAGCAGCGCGCCGTCCTCGGCGTCGAATGGGCGCAAGGTTCGCAGCATGATGACGAAGAGCGCGGCGAAGATCAGCCCTGCCGCGATCAGGCCTACCCAGTCGGTGGGCCGCCACAGATAGGAGAAGATCAGCCCAGGTACCAGCGCAAGCAGGATACGGAACATGAAGGCCACCGGGAATGGCCGCCGCAGGCGGTACCGGGCAATGGCGAACTGGATCATCTCGGCGGTCATCTGCGCCACGCCGACCGCGAGGAGGCAGCCAGCCACTCCGTAGCGGGGGATCAGCGCAAGATCCAGGACGAAGAGCACGCCGAGCGCGAACCAGCGTGAGAACACCGCCCAGCGCGCGCGGCCCAGCACGTAGAGCGCCGCCTCATGCGCGCCGCCGCCGGCGATGCGGGTCAGCGCATTCAACCCAAGGAAGAGCGCGAGGAGCGGTCCTGCCCGCGCGTAGTCTGCGCCAAACAGCCGCACCATGATCGCGGTGGCATTTGGAACGCAGAAAACCAGCAACGGTACGCCAAGCAGCACCTGGAGCTTGCTGATGGTGCGCCAGGCGATGGCCAGATAGGGCAGCCGGCGATTGACGTAGGCGGCGGACATGACAGCCAGACCGACCCCACTGATGCCGTTGATGAACAGGAATGTCGCCGCATGACCCATTTCATAGGCGACACCAAAGAACGCGACCTGTTCCGCTTTGCCTGTGGGGGCGAGCGCGACGCCGAGTTGCACGAGCGCTATGGACTTTAGCAACGAGCCACTGGCCAGATCGGTCAGCCAGGCCCCACCGCCAAGCGCCAGCATGCGCCCGGTCATGCCTAATCGTAGCGGCGCGAGGCGCGTCCCCAGTAAGCGGATCAGGGCCACGGCGTAGACGAGGCCAGCCAGCGCGCTTGGCACGCTGAGCGCGTTCAATGCAGCGTCCGCACCACCACCTGCCACCACGACGAAAACATAGGCGAAGGCGACGATCAAAAGCTGCGCCAGCCCGCCGACGATAAAGATGAGACGGGTGCGCAGTAGGGCCGTGAGCAGCGAGGCTAGCAGCGTAGACATGCCGACCGCGACGACATAAAACGCCATCGGCGCGCGGTGCGAGAGCACCTGTGGATCGTTGATCGCGCGCGCCAGGTCGGTGGTCTCCGGGAACGCCAGGAGCAACTGGCCAAGCGCCGGTAGACCCCAAATGATAAGAGCCGCGATCGCACCGAGCGCGAGGGCGCGGACGAGGATCAGGCGCAAGGCGACAGCGGCGGCATGCGCATGCCCACCCTCGGCGAAGGCGCGCGGCAGATAGACCGACCCGGCGCTATCCAGGCCGAGGGCCGCGACATAGACAGCGAGAACCGCGAACGTCTTGACAGGCTCAAATATCCCACGCTCTCTGAGCGAGAGGTTGTTGGTGATGATGATCTGGTGGAGAAAGAGGGTCGCGAAGGTCCAGAAATTAAACGCCTGGTTCCACAGATAGCCGCTGGGCGCGCGCCGGATCAGGTCCTCCGCCTGCCCCACGGTCTCCTCGGTCACCACCTCTTCGCGGGTCGCCGCCATACCGCCCCACCACCTGTCATTGTTCCACGTCCGTGTCTATCCCAGTGTCGCATAGCGGTCAATTTGGCGCCCAACTGGTGGGCGCCGCTCTGGCGTGGACCTATGCTAGGACGAACGGCTTGCCTCTTGGTATTCATCGGCTGGTAGGGGAACTGGTACCATCGGACGCGCGTCCTCTCTCTGGCGCGCCGAAGAACGATCCGATTTTGCGCGTGACGGATGGGCCGAGACATGAGATAATGACGCCGACCTCGGGACGAGCGATGGCTATCGGAATCGACGAGCGATCATCTACGCGCCAGTCGCGTGTGTGGGGAAGCTGGAGGTGGGTATGTCGCGTGGCGCGCCGGCGAACGCGTATGATGACCGCGGTCGCGCACCGAATCCCGGCTATGCGGCGGCTTCCGGATATGGCCCGACGAAGCGGGCGCGTTCAGACAGCCTGTCACCAGGACATATCGTGCGACTCGGCGCGCTTGGTGTGTGCGTCGCGCTCCAATGCGCGCTCCTGCTCATCTCCCTCGTGCCACAGACCACCTGGGCCGGGTTGGATCTGCCCGATGGGCCGATTCCGCTCTCACTCACTCCAGTTGTTGGGGGGCTGTTCTTTGCGCTGCCCGCGATCATTGGCACGCTCTCTCGCCGCTGGCAGATCGCCATCGTCCTCGCCACTTTCCCGGCCTGGCTCGATCTCGGCATCTTTTCCGTCGCCGCCGCGGAACGCCTCAGTCCATTCTACATCGCGCAGGACCCGCATGCGGCTGGCGCTGTCGGGCTACTGGAACTGTTCGCGGCGCTTGGCGCGCTTGGCTGGCTGGCCGCCTGGGCGGCCCGCCTCATCCTGCGCGAGCGCGCGGAAGCTACGCGCGCATGAGAGAGCCACCGCCCTGGAGGGATGGTCAGGATGACCGCGCGCCAGAGAATCCGCTGCGCCGTTCGCCGCGCGACTCCCAGAGGCCGAACAGCGGCGTACCCCCAACGCGAAGCTCACGTGGGCCAGCGCCTGGCATGTTCGGCCCCCCGCGCCTCGAGCCTCACCCACAAGCGCCACCCTCAAACGCTCGCTCATCCGCGTCCCCCGATATCGAAGACCTGCCTACACGCCGGATGTCGTCCGCGCCCGCCGTCTCGGAGATCGAGACACAGTATCTGCCTAGTCCTGCCAGGCGACGCGCCACACGGCCGCCTGCGTCAACGCTCTCCGGTCGTGTCAGTCGAGCGCGACCGCGTTGGCTTTCGGCTATGATGCTGGCGCTGGCGCTGATCTTGATCGGCGTCCGGGCGGCCTTCGCCAGCACGGCGTTCATCCTGCCGGGCGGCGAGATACCGGGCTGGACCAAACTGCCGCCTACCGTCTGCAAGCTCTGCGTCCCAACGGTTGTCGGGCAGAAGCCGCTGACACAGGCTGATTATGCAACCCTCCTGACAAACAACATGTCGCTCGACGACAAGCTCGGCCAACTCATGCTGGTGCAGTTCGTTGGGCACACCGCGACGCCCGACGCGATTCGCATGATCAACCAGCAGGGCGCGGGCGGGGTGCTGTTCTTCGGCTTGAACATCGACACCGCGAGTCAGGTGAAGGCGCTGACGGCGCAGCTTCAGGGCGTCGCCTCCATCCCGCTGCTCATCGCCGTCGATCAGGAGGGCGGGCCGGTCAATCGCTTCCAGCGCATCGTCGGCGATCTCCCCTCCGCCAGCAGCCTGACATCGCCCGACGAGGCGCACACACGTGGCGTGAACGATGCGCGCTATCTACATGATCTCGGCTTCAACCTGAATCTGGCGCCAATCGCCGATGTGGGCGTCTCCAATCCAGAGCTGGCAGGGCGCACCTTTGGCAGCGATCCAGCGCGCGTGGCGACCTACGCCGGCGCATATCTGGACGGCTTGCAGCAGGAGAATCACGTCACCGCGACGTTGAAGCATTACCCCGGCCTCGGCGCGACCTCCACCGATCCGCACTTTGGTCTGCCCGTGCTGAACCGTTCGCGCGCCGATTGGGAGCGCATTGACCTGGAGCCATACCGCGAACTGCTCGACCAGCACGACGTCCGCGCGATCATGGTCTCGCACGAGATGATTCCCGCCGTCGACAAAAATTATCCCAGCTCACTCTCGCCAGCGACTGTAACGGGGGTGCTGCGCGACGAGCTGGGGTATCAGGGTGTCGTCGTCACCGATAGCCTTTACATGGGCGCGCTCAACGCGCACTGGTCGGTGCCACAGGCTGCCGTCCTAGCGGTGATCGCTGGCGCCGACCTTATCATCGGGCCAGACGGCCCACAGACCGTCAAGCTGACCAAGGACGCTTTTCACCAGGCGCTGGACTCTGGCAAACTGACGCAGCAGCGGCTGGACCAATCGGTGCAGCGGGTGCTGCTGATGAAGATCAAGATGGGCGTCATTCCCATGCCGGCGTCGAGCCAGGCGACCGAGACACCAGCCAGCGCCACGTCCACGCCACTCATCCGGCCGAGCGCGACGCCCACCCGCTAGCAGGGACTCAGGCCTCGCGCGCGACCACCTCCAGGATTTCTGGCGCGCGCCGGAGCATAGCTGGCGCGATCAGCCAGGTCGCCAGTTGATACAGCGTAGTGGCGTAGACAACGCTCGCGACCAACGTGAACGGTAGCAGCTCACCGCGGTCAAGCAGCAGTGGCAGCGCGACCGCGGCGGCGACCGGCGCCAGCAAGATCCACACCACCGTGAGCGCCACACCTGAGAGCAGCGCGCGCAGGCAGCCGTTCTCGCTCGCGATGCGGTTCTCTCCGGCGCGCATCTGGCGCACGCGCGTAGGCAGCAGAATCGACACCACGTTCCCACAGCCCATCGTCACCAGCATGCCCGCGACGCCAACGGCGAGCGCGACTGGCGCGTCCTCCCACTTGCCAGAGAGCGCGGCAAGACCAAAGGTCGAGACCAGCAGCGCCATGACCGCGACGAATGCGACGGCGAAGTTCTTGCCCCAGAGGACGTAGAGCGGGCGCACAGGGAAGAGGAAGAGCGTCTGCGCCGCCTGCCGCTCCAGCCCGAAGGCGTTCAGCGAGAGATTGAGCGCCAGGAAGATCGAGGGAATGGGGGCGACGAGCACGAGGTACGAGCCGAGGAACCCGGAGCCGGAGCGGAACGCCTCCGGCCCGGCGGTCAGGCGCGGCAGGAAGATGAAGACGAGGATCAGCAGCGAGCTGAGCGTCATAGCTTTCAATTGTGGGTCGCGCCAGAAATAGCGTAAATCCTTCCCGGCGACGGCCAACACCGGCGCAGGAATCAGGGAGCGACGCGCGTGTGTGGACCTGGCGGCGGGTATCGGCGCGGCGACTGGCGTGGAAGCGGCGCGTCTGCCTCCACGAGCGGCTCCGCCAGCTTCGGCGGTCGTGATGCCGCGGTCCAGCGCGATAGCCCAGAGCGCGACGACGAACGGCGCGAGCGCCACCAGCGCTACCAGCCAGAGCGCCGCCTCACCGTAGGCGCCCTCGCTCGCCCGAATGATCGCCTGCGCGGCCATGCCTGGCGGCGTCCATTGCAGATAGTCGACGATCGGCAGGCTGCTCAGGGAGGTGAGATCGGATCCGCGTAGCAGATAGCTGATGATCTGGCCGGAGAACGAGCACGCCGCGCCGAAGAAGGCGAAGAGGATGATCGAGAGGTCGCGATAGCGCCGGCTGCGCAGGAGACCCATTAGGGCGGCAAGCACAAACTGGCTCAGGCTCACGATATGCACGTAGGCGAGGGCCAGCGCTGCCACAATGAGTGCGACGGCCACGGCATCGGCGCTCCACCAGCCCACCAGGATGGCGATGAAGAGGCCCGCGATGAAGAGCGCGCTGACATCCATCAGCGTGACCAGCACCAGCGTAACCATCTGCTCGGCGCGTGTCACCGGATACGTCTGCAACCGCGTGACGTCCAGCCCCTCGTTCAGGGTGTATTGCAGCAACGGCAGGAGCGCCCACAGGACGTAGAGGCCGAAGAGGACGACGAAGAGCAGTTCGACCGCGTAGGGACGCTCGAGCTGGGTATAGCCAAGCCAGGTTCCGAAACTGGCGGCAACGGCGAGCGGGAGGAGTATCACGAGCAGCACGATGAGACCCACGGCCTGCTGCCAGTTACGCGTGTAGCCACGTAGGCGCAGCTTCGCGCTCAGCCAGAAGAGCGTACGTACCTGCGCCGGGCGAATCAGCCAGCGGCTCTGTGTTCGTGTAGACTGCGCGCGCGATTGGGATGTGGCAGTTGAGGCTATTCGAGCCACTCAAGCCCTCCCTCACGCGTATTCGCGCCGATGAGGTTAAGGAAGACATCCTCCAGGGTCGAATCAGCTCCGCCCGCGCGGGCGCGCAACTCGTCGAGCGTGCCCTCGGCGACCAGCGTGCCCTGCGAGATGATGCCGATGCGCGTACAGAGGCGCTCGACCACCTCCATGATATGCGAGCTAAAGAAGATCGTGGCGCCGCTCTGCGTCAAGTCGCGCAGGATGTCGCGGATCACACGCGAACTAATCGGGTCGATACCCTCAAATGGCTCGTCGAGGAAGAGCACCTGCGGACGGTGGATCAGCGCAGCGGCCAGCGCGACCTTCTTGCGCATACCGACGGAGTAATCCACGATGAGTTTATTCGCGTCCTGCTCCAGTCCCAGCGCTTGCAGGAGCGAGGCGGCGCGATGACGCGTCTCGTCGCGCGGCAGGCTGTAGAGACGACCGGCGAACTCGATCAGCTCTCGTCCAGTCAGCCGCTCATAAAGATTCAACTGCTCCGGTAAGACGCCCATCAGCGCCTTGGCCTCCAGCGGGCGCTTCCAAACTTCGACGCCGCCGATATAGGCGACGCCGGCGCTTGGCCGCAGTTGTCCAACGAGCATCTTGATCGTCGTCGATTTGCCCGCGCCATTCGGCCCCAGGAAGCCAAAGAACTCGCCGCGCCGTACCGCGAGGTTCAGGCCATTCACGGCAACTTTCTGCCCGAAGACGCGCGTCAGCCCATACATGGCGACCGCCGCATCGGGTGGAGGCGTGAAGGTATAGGGTGGTTGAGGAAATTGATTCGGCGCGACGCCAGCGGATGGCGGGGTCGTCGGCTGTGACATAACGAAATCGTGTCCTCACTGGGTGATGGTCGTATCTCTCGCGCCAGTTCGCTCGTGAATCGGCGCTACTAGAGATACGACGCGGCCAGTGGGATTGTAGCATAGCGGCTCAGGCGCGCGGCGGAAGACGGTCGGCGAGCATGGACTGGCGTCATCTTGCCCACAGACCAGCGACCGTTCAATCCTGGCGCGTCAATCCGTGACGGCTGGCAAGTCCCTGCTCGACGAGCGCGACGACGAGTAGCGCCATATCCGGCGCCAATTGGACACGCTCACCAGGCTCGTAGAGGCTGACGATCTGCAGACAAACCGGGTCTCCAGCAGGCCGCGGGCGGCTGACCTTTCCTTTCGGCGCGCGGGCTCCTGGCTGAGCTATGGGGAGAGCGCCTTCCGTTTCTTCTTGGCAGTGTGAGAAGAAAGACAGGCAAGGTGCTGTAATCGCTCTCTCCTCCGACAGAGCGTCCCTTGCAGTAGGCGGGGATACCGCCTTCAGGCGCCAACGTGGTCCGTTGGGACGTGCGTAGCCTGAGAACCCCCTTGCTTTAGCGAAGTGGAGTGTCAGCAGATACACCTGCTCGCCCGCTGTCACTTTGATCACGCTGGCTCCTGGCGGCGCCAGATCGTCGAGCAGACAGTGGCACGCGAAGGCCAGCGCCTCCAGCTCGAGACAGTCAAGGTCGAGGCCCAGTGAGCCGCCCCGACCATCGCAGATGGTCATCGTGCGAGGAAACTCACCGCTCGGGGCCAGCCGTTGGCGCGCGCTGGCGCGGTCGAGGGATGCCATTGTCTCCGCTCCTTGGGTATGCGACACGGGAGAGGAACTGAATTGACGCACAATAGCGCTGTGGCCAGCAGGAGCCAGGTCTGCGGAGACGACGTACAGAGTGGAAGGACACGCCTGACCGCCGCGGACTGGGTGTGCAGCGGCAGGCGCTGCCTTCCTGAAGAGCAGCGTACCGCGCGCATGTTAAGCAGGCGTTATGCGTGCGTAAAGGTTCTCGCCGGTTCTGTGCGGATCACTTCGCAACGGTAGCGGGGACTCGTTGCGATGGCGAGCGCCGTGTGCTACACTGAGCCTGGCTGCGGACATCTATGCGTCTGGCCACCCCAGCCCCCATAGCTCAGCGGATAGAGCACCGGCCTCCGGAGCCGGGTGCGGGCGTTCGAGTCGCCCTGGGGGCGCCCTCTAACGGGCTGTCAAGCGACGCAGGTCTCTAGCTTGCGCGTGTGTCACAGGTTTGCATCTTACCAATCTGCGCGGTTCCCATCCACCAGCGCGCGAGGTCAGACCTGACCTTGAGTCAGTCTATTATCGGCAAGATTGCCTGCGTCCTGAATCCTACATGGCGATTTCCAGCACCATGGACGAGTGTATACGCCGCGCGATGGCTGGCATCGACTGCGCCATGTCCAAAGATGGCGCAGCGTGGCAGCCCACCAGGGCAGGTAGCGCGCGAACATGTGCTGGCCCACTTAGGCCCAACTGCCTCTATACGCTCGTGACCATTCATGCCGAGACATCGCGGTTCGGAAACGTCCTTGGTTTCTCATACCCCATCGCTTCATCGCATTGATGTCGAGTCCCTGACGACCTCTCGCTCAATTGCAGGTGAAGTGAACGGTCGGGTTCCCGCCATTGCTGATGAATCGCACATCGAAGGGGCTCCCAGCGGGCCTGCCTGTGACGTGCACCGGCATAGATGCGCCGACGGCGAGATCGCCACTGTAGACGTCCAGCGTGACGCCTGCGCTATTTGGGCCAACGGGCGCGGCCGACCAGTTGAGCGGGCCGTCACCCCCATTGATAACCGTCAGGGTCATGTCGACGGAGCCATTGCATGGAAATGACCCCATCATCGGCGCAACGATGAGTGGAGGCCCTGGAGGTCGTGGCGGCGGTGGTGGCGGGCGTGTGGGCGTCTGTGCCACGGCGGTCGGTGTGGCGTGATTGTCTCCTCGCGCCATGATGTTTATCGCCAGGTTGAGACCACTGACCAACCCGGTGAGGAGCAACACCGCCACTAGAGCGACGACCCACAAAGGTTGGGGAATCCTGCGCCTGTGATCGTCGCGCGCTGACCCATTGCTTGTTTCATTCCCTCTGTCGTTCCCCTGTCCACCACCCTGATGACTATCCCCCCTGCTTCCTCCAATTGCACCCTGTTGGGCGGGTCGGGGAACGGCCGGCGCCGCGCCGGGCGCAGCGCGCGGCGCCGGAGGATGTGGCGATGGTGGCGGCGCCGCTTTCGTCTCGTTCTCGTCTGGCCATCCCCTGGAAATCGTCTTATCACGCCGATACTGTTCCTGGACGCTGTGGAGTGCGGCACGCATGCTCGCTGCGTAGGGGTAGCGATCCGCGGGATCGCGAGCGAGCGCGCGCATCACAACAGCTTCGAGTTCTGCTGAGATGGCTGGATTGAGCGTAGAGGGCGGCTGAATGTGCTCGCTTAGCACTCGCGAGGCGATCGAGTAAGGGGTATCACCGCCATGGGGTGGGCGCCCAGTCAGCATCTCATAGAGTACTGCTCCCAGCGCATAGAGATCGGCGCGGTGATCGACGTATTGACCGTCTAGCTGTTCTGGTGCCATATATTGTGGCGTGCCAATGGGCAGTCCACTGCCGGCAAGAGTGGGCGGTTGGCCAGCGCCTGTGAACTCGATTTGGCGGACGATACCGAAGTCGCTGAGCAGCGCTCGGTCATCGCTCAGCAGGATGTTATCCGGTTTGATATCACGATGAATCAGCCCAAGAGAGTGAACCGCAGTCAGCGCGGCGGAGATTTGGATGGCAACATTCAGTGCGGAAGAAGGGGCAAGACGTTTGTGACGAATGAGCACATCGCGCAAGGAGGCCTTGAACAGCGGCATGACGAAATACGCGTACGGTCCTTCCACGCCAAAATACTCAATAGGGACAATATTGGGATGCGCCAACTTGCGGACTTGGGCAACCTCATTCTTGAAGCGCGTCACGGAGACCGGGTCAGTTGCGAGAAGCTGCGACAGCACCTTGATCGCGACCACGCGACCCGTGTCCGCCTCTCTCGCGCGGTAGACAGTGGCCATACCGCCACTCTTCAATAATTCTAATAGTTGATACCTCCCAAGTCGCTGACCACTCTGCATACTGCTTTTCCTAGCGCTATGCGATGGCATTCATTTCAATCGGCGCGCCGGCTTGTGAAGGAAGCGATATTCCAACTGATGGTGCAGCAGCGGAGCGCCGCTAGTATAGGAGTTCCCGCCTGTCTGTGTCAAGCGATACAGCCTTGTCTCATACTCCCACTTGCTGGGCTCCCAACCGACCTCCACTGGAGATGTGCGTCGAAGAGTGATACTGGATCATACCAAAACTGCCCAGGCAGTTTTAGAAAATGCTGCTCCAACCTCGACTGTATGGGGATTCGTTCGCCGCCATCTTACAACTACCTAAGTGCGTCGTTCCTCAAGTCTGGTATGATATATGCGGTCCGTCGTGAGAAGGAGGGCTTCAAGATGGCGCTGCATTTACGGGCACTGACAGAAGAG
>Ga0070706_100001840_pt1 | contig 21967 bp, 14 predicted proteins | sample KBSK5501metaG_FD_65476 | JGI IMG/M metagenome (GOLD analysis project Ga0070706, IMG submission 65476) | Corn, switchgrass and miscanthus rhizosphere microbial communities from Kellogg Biological Station, Michigan, USA - KBS K5-50-1 metaG | ecosystem: Host-associated > Plants > Roots >... | reverse complement strand
TGTGGCGCCGAGTTTGTGTAATCGATCGCCGTCGTGATGTAGAAAGTCTTCGACATTTCGCGCGACAAACTGATGGAACGTCACCTCACGCGCAACTCGCGTTCTCGAATTGCCAATTATCCTACTCGCTCAGTGCAGGCGGGGACTGCTCGATAAGACGTCGCCGGAAATTCCTCTGCGTGCGCCGGTGAATCCACATGATGACAAAGAGCGAGAGATAAATGAAGCCGGGCAGGTTCCCAAACTTTTGCGTCAGTGCAATAACGACGGAGGCAACTCCAACCGTTGCGTGACAAGCATCCCGTAAATTTCCCAGCGTGTGTCCAAGGACTCTAGTTCACCGCGGCGGTGATAGGCGCGCAAATAAAGCGCCGTCAACACGAAGTAAATGGCGGCAAAACCAACCCCGTAAATGACAAAAAGTCGTCGTGCCTTGCGCCAATGTGAGCTGTCCTCTCGCTCCGCGGAGGATCATTCCGTTAATGAAAAGATTAAAAAGAAACTTTAAAGGGTAGACATAGAGCAACACAATGAAGAGCAACACGCAGGTCAAAGCTCGGACAAATCCATCCTGTAAGCCGAAGCGGCGGCAGAAAGTGTAATGGTCATTCCAGATCATGGCCAGGATTGCGAAACAAACCGCGAAGGCGAGAAAACCACGCATCGTTTCGATCAGCTGATCGAAGTTTTTCGGAACCTCCAGGGAAACAACCAACAAAGTGAGCGCGAAACCGAAGACCGCACCGCTGAAAGATTCCAGCCGGGTGACGTCGCGGCCGCGCATGCGGAAACCACGCACGATTTCCGGGCTGCCTCTCAACCGCGCTTCGCGCAACATAAAAGCTCAATCCCTATGTGGGAATTGGCGTAGCGACAAGCCTTAGTCCGCAACGCCCCCAGTTAAATTAGGTCGAATCTTGCGCAAGATCTGAAGATTAAGTCGACAGCTACGCATCGAGCTTAAAGTTCCCGCACAGTGACGAAGTTGCAGCCATCCTCAGACTGAGTTGTTGAAAGAATTCCACTATTCTTTAAATGAAGGAGATTTCGCGTGAACGAGCTTTATAGACCACTCTTCGGGGCCGCGGTTTTTGCCCTGCTATTTACGCTGGAGCGGTTTTTCCCTCTGCGCAAAAGCACGCGCTCGCTCATCGCACGCCTCGTTGTCAACGCTGTGCTTTCGGCCCTGACGTTTGTGGCAGCCGTGACGCTGGTGCGTCCGGCGACTCATTGGGCGCTGCACTGGTCAGCTGAGAAACCGTTTGGGCTGGTGCACGTTGTTTACCTTCCGACATGGGCCGAATTCGCGCTCGGTTTCCTCATGATGGACCTGGCGTGGTACTACTGGCATCTGGCCAACCATCGGGTACCGCTTCTCTGGCGCTTTCACAATGTTCACCACATCGATCCAGATTTGGATGTTTCGACTGCATTCCGTTTTCATTTTGGCGAAATCGCGTTCTCGAGCGCCTTCAACCTGCTGCAGATAAGCTTGGTCGGTATTTCAGCCTGGGCCTTTACCGCCTACCAAATCGCCTTTCTGAGCGAGGTGGTCTTTCATCATAGCAATTGGCGGTTGCCGATCCGCCTGGAGCGCATTCTCACCAAGGTGATCGTTACGCCACGCATGCACGGCATTCATCACTCGCAAATCCATCGCGAGAACAACTCAAATTTCGGGACCGTATTCACGTGGTGGGATCGAATGCACCGCACGTTGGGTTTGAACATCCCACAGTCTGAGATTGTGATTGGCGTTCCTGGTTATTCGCAGCCGGAAGATAATCGGGCGGGAAGTGCTCTTGTCATGCCGTTTCAGAGCCAGCGTGACTACTGGCGCAGTCCGGACGGCAAAGTGCTCGAGTACAGGGAAACACCCACGGAAAACGATCCCGCAACGCTGGCCGAGTAACAAAGATCCAAACCGCAAAGCCTGCCCTGAGCGAAAGCCGAACGGGCTCCAACATCCAGAGAAACTCAAAACTTCCAATATCCAAGAGGGCGCACGCGTCGTTTTCCCGGAATTTGAATGATTGATGTTTCTCTGGAGCTTGGATGTTGGATGTTGGAGCTTCCGTCACGCCCGCGTGCGGCGGAAACTGAAACTCGTCTCGGGCTTGACGACGGTGCCGTCCATTTCAAGCAACGGATACGCAAGGAAATTGATCGGACCGGTCGCTGGTGCGGGATTGACAATAAGATCGCGTCCCTTTGTCAATTCGAAGCGATTGGCCGGGTTGTGACCAAAATAGTAGTCCGCGAGCTGTGGATTTTTCCAAGCCTCGCTAATATCAACCGGGACCCAGCGGCCATCGGCCAAGAATTCCGCCCAACAATGGTAGCCTTCAATCGGGCCTTCGTTTTTGTCGGCGGGAATAGTCGCGCCAATCGCAAACCGTGCCGGGATGCCGACGGAGCGCGCCAGTGCAATAAAATAAGCGTGAAAATCACTGCAATTGCCTGTCCGGGCATCACATGCGTAAATGGCATCTCCCCTGCCCCAACCAGTCCCTGATTTGTCGTAACGCATTCGACCGAGCACGTGGTCGTAAAGCGCTTTTGCGCGGTTAATATCGCCTTCCTTCCCGGCGGTAGCCTGTTGGGCGAGCGTTTTGAAGGTTTCGTTGACCGGCACCAACTTTTCCGGACGTAGAAAACGCGCAGTATCCTCGCCGCTGGCGGGGTAAGCGGCTTTCTCTTTGCGCACGACGCGATAACGTAGCTCAATGGTTTTGCCGCTGTCGGCCGGTTGCGGACGCAGCACACAAATATCGTTGCCGTAATCGCGGTCTTGGACCTTGTTCCATTTGACTGGAATGCTGAGCTCCTCCTGAGCGACCGTCTGGAACGCATCCGTTTTCGCCAGTGGCATCCAAAGGCGCGCCTCGCCTTTGATTTCCGGCAACTTTACGCGGTAAACAAACTCGAACTCGTCGGAGCCCTTGACGATGCCGGGCTTATCGGCAGCCGAAATCGTTAATGCTCCAAGAAAAATGAGCGTCAGAGCGAGTGTACCGCCCACGCCTTGAAGACAGGTTGTGATGACTTGGTCACCACCTTTTTCCACTATGGCCGAGAACGATCGATTGATCATGGAAATTCGCATACCAAACTTCTCAGTCGCTCACAACTATTTCTCTATCGAGCATTCAAGAAATTGCTCTGTGAGATAGAAACCCACCGAACATAAAAGAGAAACTGCGCGGCGAATCGTTCTCGTTTTCAACGGATCTGTACGTGAGCCGGCGACCCAACATCGCTTCTCGCGCAGTCCTCGATTCGAGTGGACGAAAGACCGGTATCAAACGTCGATATAACCGATAAAAACGTCCGGCGAACTGTTACGCGTCAAAGAAGACGCCGTTGCGCATGTGTCCCAACTGAGCGAACGCGCTGGTGGTGCCGGACGGGTCGGACACAAATCTGAAGCCGTCGGCGGTCGCCGCGGACCACGTCATGGTCGCCTGGCTGAGGACAAACTCACCTGCGAACCCAACGGTGGGATCACTCACGTGCGAGTGATCAGTCGCCGGGCCGCTCCAGCGAAAATCGAAGGAGATCATCGCCTCCACCGAGACAGGGTTCAGGAATCGGAAGAGCCCGTTGGGGATGTTGAAGAAGTCGAAGAGCCGCAAGTTCGCGACGGTCATGGACGCCTTGCCCGCGCCCATCTCGACGGTGACAGCGTCGTCTGCTAACGGGACTGTCCAGAACAGGCCATCGGGGTATGGATCGATTCCCGGGTCGAAGTCGTGGACCTGCGTGCTAAAATTGACGAAGTCAAACTGACCTCGATAGAGGTCTATTCATATGAACCCGAACGTGCCCTTGTGAACGGCGCCGTCCTTGCCGACATAGACCCCCTTCATGAAGCGGACATCGGTGTCGTAGAGGAGCGTCTCGGTGCTGCCGTCTGGATTCGTCGCGGTACCCGTGCCCTGGACGTCTGCGACCCCGACAAAACCGTTAAAATCTGTGATGCTGGCGGGCTCCAGACCGGGGCCGAAGAAATTGAAGTGAAACAGTTGGCCACCGACGTTGGTCCCACCGGGAATCGGGTTGGGTGCGGCATTCCGAGTCTTGACCGCCAGAGCCGCTCCGGGACGCAGTACGGAAGCGCCCAAAACGGTACCGAGGGCCGTCGCAGCGCCGCCGATAAACCGGCGCCGCGAGACTAGCGGGTCATGCGCGTGCCGGTCACACGATAACGGGCAGGAAATTGTTTTTGTCTTTTGTGACGCTCCGCCAAGGACGGGGAATCGCCTCTCGGAGTTCATAAAGAAATGTCTAAATAGCCAGAGAGCTGGCGTCAAGCTTAAAATGCAGAGCGATCACTCCTCAGTAAGTGTTGGTCAATTGTCAGTTGGGAGCGCGAGGAGATGAAGGCCAACCGATGAGCAGCAAACGTCCAACGCCCAACTCAGAACGTCGCAGTCAAGACATGGTATACATTTCTGGTTCAGGGAATCGAAACGCTCTGCCGAACGGATATCACGCCGATCGCCACCGAAAATCGGCAGTGTTCCGACAAAAATGAACGCTAGAGCCAGCAAACGGCGCAATGGCCTAAGCTTCGGTTTCTACGCCTTCACTTTCTTCCACACTCCCCCTTTTTCTTTCCAATTGTAAAGCGGCTTCCCGTTGATTTTGTGAACGGAGGTTTCAGTGACTCTCATGTCGCCCGGTTTCCCGGCCATGAAGAAATCGATGTCGTAGAGGGTGTCGTCGCTCGCTTTCATATCGACACAGGCGAAGTACTTGCCGCCACCAAGATTTGAAAGCCGGTCGTCATGAACTTTGACCAGGTCGAGCGCGAGATTTTTGCCCCCATACGTAACGTGAAACTTTCGGTCGCTCGATTTCTTTTCGTCCCTCGCGATGTGCTTTTTGATGCCGGCGGAGATATCAGCTTTGGTTACTTCCTGTGTCTGGACAGTTCTGGGCTGAGACTGTGTTGCTTGCTGCGGGAGTTGAATCGGTTGCCGCGGGTGCTCCGGGTGTTCACCAAGGAGCAACGTTGCCGGTGTGAAAAAGAAGGGAACGAATACGGCGATGACGGTTCTTGTAAACATAGGAGGGGATGTTGAGACGATGGAGTTCAAATTGAAAGTGCATTTTGTTGGCTCGTTCATACATCACTTCGGAATGGCGGAAATGAGATTCTAAATTGGCACCTTCTTCCAGACGCCGCCTTCTTCTTTCCAGTTGTAGAGAGGCTTGCCATTAACCTTGTGGACGGAAGTGTCCGTGACTTTCATGTTGCCCGGTTTTCCCGTCATGAAGAAGTCAATGTCATAGGTTGTGCCGTCGGTCGATTTCATGTCGACACAGGCGAAATATTTCCCGCCGCCGAGGCTTGAGAGGCGGTCATCATGGACCTTGATCAAATCGAGCGCGAGATCTTTGCCCTCATGCTTCGCGTGAAACTTTCCGTCGCTGGACTTCTTCGTCTCGCTCTCGATGTGTTTCTTAATGCCGGCCGAGATCTCCGCCGTTGTCACTTCTTTCCCGCCGGCTTTTTGTGGATGTTCTCCTTTCTTCGGATGTTCTGCTGTTTTTTTCGGATGCTCCGGATGTTCCTGAGCGAACACGGCGGCAGCCGGTGTGAAAAACAATGCAACAGACACTGCAATGATAAGTCGTGTAATCATAGGATTGAGATGTTAGGTTTTGTTTAGCTTAACCAAAAGATAAACTTTGTCGCGAGCGCGATCGCACTTGCTGTCGATCAAGCTGTGCAACACTGGTGTTCACCGCGAATCGCCGCGTGAGCTTCTTTGATCAGGAATGGTATCAGCGCCAAGGCGGCGACACTGTCGAGCCACCACCACCCAAGCAAACGCGTCGCCCCGACCCGATCATCAAGACGATCGAAAGATAGCCGCACGTAATGGATTCATAGCGTCGGCCGAATCGACTGTCTCGGGTTCAATGTTTATGCAGGCGCTTGCCGACGCTCCTCGCGCGCGGGCGTTCCAGACTGCGCGGGCCGCATCAACATTGATGGCCATGATGCCGAGACCGACGATGAGGTCGGGCCATCCAGAAAGAGTGTAAGCGCACTCCAGCCGAGCGCTACGGCAATGAGCAAATTCACTGACGTATCCTCCAAAAAGTCAATACTGTCCGCAAAAAGCGACACTGATCCGATCGCAACCGCAACCGCGAACTCGACACCAAAATAAGCCAAATTCAGGCTCGCGACGATGATCACAACTTTGCGTAGGGTCTTCGGTGCTATTCCGAGTCGGCTCACCGATCTGACCGAATCTCAGGCCTTCGTTCGCAAGAGTCGCAAAGCATTGGCAATCACAACCAGCGTCGCGCCCGTGTCAGCGGCGATTGCCAGCCAAAGACTCGTGTAGCCAAGCAGAGCAAGGACCAGAAAGACCGCTTTCACAGCGAGAGCGAATGCGATGTTGAATTGAATGACGCGTAGCGTGCGGCGTCCAAGCTGAATTGTTTCAGCAATTTTGGCCAGGTCGTCCTTCATCAGTGCGATATCCGCCGTTTCGATCGCTGCGTCTGTGCCCGCGGCGCCCATGGCGATGCCGACAGTAGCGATGGCCATGGCAGGTGCATCGTTGACGCCGTCACCCACCATGCCGACGTAACGCTCGCGCTTCATCAGCTCTTTGATGCGATCGACTTTCTGGTCGGGCAAAAGGTCGCCGTGCGCTTCGTCGATGTCCGCTTGTCTGGCGATTGCATCGACAGTGCGCTGATTATCTCCGCTAAGCATGACAACTTTGCGCACGCCGGCATCGTGCAGCGCGACGATTGCGTCCTTTGCGTTTGCACGCACCGCATCGCCGACCGCGAGAATGCCGAGCACTTCACCTTTACAGCCGTGATGCGGCATGTGACCTACCACGACAACCGATCGCGCCGCGCCTTCAATCTCAGCCAGGAGCCGCTCGATTTCCTCGGAACAAACGGCTAACTCATGCGTGAAGCGATGGTTGCCGACAAAGTAATGGTGATTGTCGATTTTGCCGGAAGCACCGCGCCCGCTGTGCGCCTTGTAATTTTCGCTGCGCGCAAGATTAACATGTTGTTTCTGCGCGTAATCCACCAGGGCCTGAGCGAGCGGATGCTCGGAATGCGAATCGATCGAAGCAGCGATGCGCACGATTTCGTCTTCCGGCGTCGCGTCGAGCGCATGCACTTTTGTGACCCGCGGCTTGCCTTCGGTGATGGTGCCGGTTTTATCCAACGCAAGCGCGCGCAGTTTGCCGATAGCTTCCAAAAACGCGCCACCTTTGATGAGCACGCCCCGTCGCGCCATCGCGGTAAGACCGGACACAATTGAAACCGGTGTCGAAATCACGAGCGCGCACGGACAGGCGATGACCAACAGAACAAGCGCACGATAAATCCACGTGAGCCAAGGCTCGTGAAAAAGAAGTGGCGGAACCAATAAAACGAGCACCGCCAGCACCATCACACTCGGTGTATAATATTTTGCAAAGACATCCACGAACCGCTGCGAAGGCGCTTTCTGCGACTGTGCTTCTTCGACAAGATGAATGATTTTCGCAAGCGTCGTATCGCTCGAAAGCTTCGTCACGCGCACGTCGAGTGAGCCAGCACCGTTGATCGTTCCCGCGAAAACGATGTCGCCTTTCCTCTTTTCTAGCGGAACGGATTCACCGGTAATTGGCGCTTGATCCACGGAGGATTCGCCCTCGATGACTTCGCCATCAAGCGGAATGCGCGTGCCGCTCTTGATCGCGATCACATCACCTGGCTTTACTTGTTCCACCGGCACTTCGCGCGACCCATCGCGTTCTTTGACCAGCGCTACAGGTGGCGATAGTTTCACGAGCGAAGAGATCGCCTTGCGCGCACGCGCCACGCTGAAACTTTCGAGCAGCTCCGAAAGCGCAAAGAGAAACGCTACTGCGGCGCCTTCCGACCATTCACCGATTGCGGCCGCGCCCGTCACCGCCACGGTCATGAGCACGTTCATGTCGAGCGCGAAGCGCCGCGCAGCGCGGATCGCTTTTGGCAAAATGAACCAGCCACCGCTGACAATCGCTGCCGCAAACAGGCCGATGGTCAGGATATCATCTCCGCCCGCACGCCAGCGAATGAGCAATCCCAAGCCAGTACAGACCCCCGAGATCACCACCGAAATCAGGCGCGCTCTTTGCGCGGTTTCACTTGCCTCACCGGCGCCAGCGCTTGCGAAAGTGGCCTTGAGTCCTTCACCCGCGATCGCGTTGATCAACGTTTCGGGTGTCACGCTCGCGTCGTGGAAAACTGTGGCCTTGCCGACGAGCAGATTTGCACGGATTTCGCGCACACCGCTGATCGGCTTAAGCGCGCGCTCAATTGCGGCAACTTCCTCCGCGCAATCCATTCCGGAGACGCGCAGAACCGTCTGCTGGCTGTTCATTTTGATTAGGCGAGCTCGATGGTGAGCGGCGGATTTGGTAACGGGTGCGGCGCCAGCCGCGCCTTTCGTTCGAACACGTTATAAAGCGTCGGCAGGATAAAGAGGGTCAACGCCGTCGGGCTAATAAGGCCACCAATAACAACAGCGGCGAGCGGTTTTTGAATTTCGCTGCCGGGACCAGTGGCAAAGAGCATCGGAATCAATCCCAGGGCAGCAACGCTGGCGGTGACAAGCACGGGACGCAGACGCAACACCGCGCCTTTCACGACAGCGAGTTCAACGTTCATTCCTTCACGACGCAGTTCATTGAAATAGCTGACCATAACGACGCCATTGAGCACCGCCACGCCGAAGAGCGCTATAAAGCCGATGCTTGCGCTCACGCTCAGGTTAAATCGCCCGATGACGAGTGCCAAAATCCCGCCGATAAGCGCGAACGGAATGTTCATGATGATGAGGAGCGCCTGTTTAACGGAATTGAACGAACTGAAGAGCAACAGGAAAATCGCGGCTATGGTGATGGGTACGACAATCGAAAAGCGCTTCATGGCCCGCTGCTGATTCTCGAACTGACCACCCCACGTCATCATGTACCCGGGCGGCAACTTCACCGCGTTGTCGATCTTTTGTTTGGCTTCGGCGACGAAACTGCCAATGTCGCGATCGGTCACATTACATTCGATGACGATGCGGCGTTGTGCCATTTCGCGACTGATCTGCGCCGGGCCTTCGCTCACTTCCACTTTGGCGAGTTGACCGAGCGGAATGAGCGCGCCGCTCGGGGATGGAATGAGAATCTCGCGGATTGGCTCGACGTCGTTGCGCGCGGATTCGGGAAAGCGCATGGCAAGCCCAAAGACTTTCATTCCGTCATATACCTTGCTTGCTTCTTTACCGCCGATCGCCGTTTCGATGACATCATGAATGTCGGCGACGTTGATGCCGTAGCGGGCAATCCGTTCGCGATCCACTTCGATTTGTAGATACGCAAGGCCGCTCACTTTCTCGACGTTCACGTCTGTGGCGCCGCCTACCTTCGAAAGAACGCGCCCGACCGCGTCGGCTTTGTCTTTTAGCACCTTAAGATCGTCACCAAAGATTTTGATTCCGATGGCGGATTTGACTCCGCTGACCAGCTCATCGACTCGCAGCGCAATTGGCTGCGTAAAGTTGCCCGTCACGCCGGGCAGATCGGCGAACGCGCTGCGCATTTTCGACACGAGCTCTTCTTTAGTTTTCGCGCTGGTCCACTCGGACTGAGGCCGCAGTGTCATCATCATGTCCGTGGAATCGATGCCCATCGGATCGGTCGCGATGTCTGCTCGTCCAGTTTTTGAAACCGCGTCGATCACTTCCGGAAATTGTTTGAAGATTCGTTGTGCGCGCGTTTGCAAATCAACCGCCTGTCGCAGCGAGATACTCGGCAGCGACCGCGCTTCGATGGCGACCGCGCCCTCATCAAGCGAAGGCAGAAACTCCGTGCCGATAAAGGGCACGAGCAGAAGCGAAACGATCAGCGCGATAAGCGCAGCTAGCACGATACGCCAGGGATGCGTGATACATGATTTCAGCGCGACAAAATAGAAGTGCTTGAGCCAGCGAATGTGAAAAGGATCATGCTCGTGAGGCACTTGCTTAAGAAAGAAAGTACCCAGCGCCGGCACTAGCGTGAGGGAAAGGATCAGCGAACCAAACAGCGCGAACGAAATCGTAAACGCGAGCGGGCTGAACATTTTTCCCTCGAATCCCTGCAAGGTAAAGAGCGGTAGAAAAACGATAATGATGATGGCTATGCCGAAGACGATTGGCCGCCCGACTTCCTTCGCTGCATAAAGCACCGTTTCGATTTTATTGGCATGCCCATGCTTTCTACCGGGATCAGGTTTCTCGGTGAGATGGCGATGAATATTTTCCACCATCACGACCGCGCCATCCACCATCATGCCGATGCCGATGGCTAATCCGCCTAACGACATTAAGTTCGCGCTAAGGCCATACCAGCGCATCATGATGAAAGCGAAGAGCGCGGCCAATGGCAAAACCAGCGTCACGATAAGCGCGCTGCGAATGTCAGCGAGCAAAACGACGAGGATGATCAGCACCAAAACCGCGCCTTCCTCAAGTGCAGATGTGACGGTGTGGATCGCCTTCCGGACGAGATCGGTTCGGTCGTAGAATGGAATCAGCTCGACCCCTTTCGGCAGCGCCCTTTGAATTGCCGGTAGTTTTTCCTTCACTCCATTTACCACGTCGCGACCGCTCGCTCCCTTGAGCATCAGCACAATGGCACTGACCACTTCCCCTTCACCGTTCATTGTTACCGCGCCTTGTCTCAACTCCGCGCCAATTCTCACCTCGGCGACATCGCGCACGTAGATCGGCGTGTGCTCGTGCACGGCGACAATGATATTGCCGATGTCCTGCGTGTTTTTTACCAAGCCCAGCCCTCGCACCACGTATTGCTCGGACTGATGCTCGATGAAGTTACCGCTCGCGTTTGAATTGTTCTTCGCGAGCGCCTCAAAGACCTGCTGCAAGCTAACATGAAATGAAGTAAGCCGCTCCGGTCTGACGACGACCTGAAATTGCTTTACGAAGCCACCGAACGAGTTCACATCTGCGACACCCGGGACTGTACGTAGTGAAGGGCGCACAATGTAGTCTTGGATCGTGCGTATTTCCGTCGCGTCGTACTTCGGATCCTTGCTGACCAGGGTATACTGGAAGACTTCTCCCAAGCCGGTGGTAATCGGACCAAGCTCAACGTCGACGCCAGCAGGCAGATTTTCACGGGCGCTAGCCAATCGCTCCGATACGAGTTGGCGCGCGAAGTAGTCGTTGACCCCGTCTTCGAAAACGATTGTGATCGCGGCAAGGCCAATCTTCGAAACCGAACGAATTTCCATCAACCGCGGAAGACCGCCCATCTGGATTTCGATCGGGCGAGTGACGAGCTTCTCCACTTCCGGCGGCGACATTCCGCCGGCCTTCGCGAGCACCTGCACCTGCACGTTTGTCACATCGGGAAAGGCGTCGATTGGAATGCGCTGCAGTGCCAAGATTCCAAAGCCGGTGAGAATTACGGCGGCAAGAATGACGAGCATTCGCTGCCGCACGGAGAAATTCAGGATCGAATCGATCACGATTATTCCCCCAGTTCCCCTTTGAGCATCTCCGATTTGAGAATGAAGCTGCCGTCGGTCACGATTTTCTCCCCAACCTTCAAACCCTCGAGCACTTGCGCCCGTCCGCGCTGTTCCATGCCGAGTTTCACCACGCGCTTTTGAAATTTGTTTCCGTCCAGCGCGACAAATATGATCTGGTTCTCTTCGTCTGGTTTGAAGCGCCGAATCGGGGATGACGATAATGTCCTGTAAAATCGTCGTGGTGATTTCCACATCGGCAAACATTCCCGGCTTCAAGCGTCCATCGGCGTTGCTCACTTCAATGCGCACTTCCAACGTGCGCGATTCGGCTTCGACTTGATTGCCGAGCCGGACGACTTTCCCGCGAAATGTCTCGCCGGGATACGCCAGCACCGAGAAGCTGGCGTCCTGACTAACCTTCACGGCACCGATGTCGCGCTCTTTGATTTCAGCGATCACCCATAGATTTGTCGGCTCGCTAATCGTGAAGATTTCCTTGGCCTTATCGACCTGCTCGCCTGCGGCGCTCTTTCGCTCGACGATGACTCCGTCTATTGGCGCTTTGAGTTCTAATTGTTTGCCAAGAAGCTCCGGCGCTTCGACGAGAGCAAGAATATCGCCGCGTTTTACTCGATCGTTAAGATCGACATGAAGCGTGACGAGCCTGCCTTCCAGGGTGCTCGAAACCTTCGCCGTCTTGTTCGCGTTCGCGCTCACGCGGCCGGCCGCTTTAAGGGTCGTCGCCAAATTGCCGAGAACGACCGGCTCGGTTTTGATCTCGACGTGCTCGAGATTCGCCTTCGTCAGCGTGACGATATTTTCGTCCGCCTTCGGCTGCTTTTTTTCCTCTTCAGGTTTCTTACCGCAACCACTCAACATCGCCGCGAGTGCAATGCATAAAATCGCCAAATTAAGTTGATGTCGCTTCATTGCCTCGATTTACTCCGATTCGGGATTTTTTAGATCGACGGGCACGCCGATGGCGGACTCGAGTTCGGCGCGATTGCTCGCGACGTGACCGAGCGCTTCGTAATAACTCGCGAGCGCGTCGAAGTAGGTGCGTTTTGTGTCCAGATAGATCAGGATGGTGGTGGCGTTCTGCGCATAGCTCTTCTCCGCTTGCGCGACGAACGTTTTCAGTTTCTCCAGAAACGCTGGCGTATAGAGCGTGAGCTGGTCGCGCGAAACATCCAACGTCGCTGCGGCCTTCGTCACCGCTCCGGCGATTTCCGCACGGAGCTTTTCCGCCGCTGCGATTTCTTTTTGCTCTTCAGCGAGCGCGGTTTGGATTTCGCCTTGCGACTGATTCCAGAGTGGAAGCGCAACCGTTGCGCCAAGGCCGTAGGTCCGTTCGCGATCCGTGTATTCGACACGCGGGCCGATCGCGAAATCGGGCCGCCGTCCGAGCCGTGTCTTGCGCAGGTTCAATCCGGCCAACTGCGCCTGCATTTCCTGAGTGCGAAGACTCGGATTGTGCGTCATCGCTAACGTGATGTAGTTGCCGGTCGTCCCGCGCGGCGGCGCATTTTGTAAACTTCCACTGAGCTTTAGCGGCGACGAGGGATCGCGGCCGAGCAAAGTGTTCAGCTCCACGCGCGCCGACGCGATCTGACCTTCGGCTGTGCGAGCTAGTTTTTGCGCATCGATCAACTCAGCCTGACCCTTGACCGCTTCAAAGTCCGATGCGTACCCGCCTTCCGCGCGTTTCACTGCCGCTTCATAAAACGTTTTCGCTGATTCGATCTGCTCTCGACGAAGACTGGCGATTTGTTGAGCGGCGAGCACTTCGGAGAAACCTTTCCGCACCGCCGTGGTGAGCTGAAACCGCAAACCTTCGAGCGCGAGTTTGCTGAGCTCCACGTTGCGCTGGGCAATCGCGACGAGCAGTTGTCGCTTGCCCGCAAATAGGAAGAGCTGATTCAGCTCGAATTCGCCGTGAAAAATATTCTCGTTCGCGCCTTCCCTAAGTTGGCGAACACCCGGTGCGGCCGAAAGTTCTGGGTTCTGCCATGCCTTCGCTGTTCGCACCCCGCCTTCAGCTGATGCGACGCTTGCTTGCAGTACGCGAAATTGGGGATTGTTCCGCAGCGCTTCAGCCGTGAGTTGTTCTAGTGTCTCGGCGCGGACCACAGAAGCGCCCGCGAGCGAAACTGCTATCAGGATTTTCGTAAAGTTGTAATTCGGCATTGATCAAATGGTGTGAAGTGCAAGCCGCGAGGGCGGCAGGAACGCGACGCACACGTCGCGTCGGTCCGACGAAAGGACCTGAGCGTGAGAATTCGCGCCGTCAGGGCGCGAAGGTGCAACTCAGGTCGCTAGCCGAGTTGAGGCGGATGATCGATTGCCGCTGGCAAACCGACCACGCAATAGCCGTTCTCTTCTGGCAAAGAAGCGCCGGCTCCGTCAGTCGCCGCTATGGCCACTGCGCCTTCATCTACCAAAGCTGCCCATGTGTGGACTGCACATCCGGCGCACGCAGGACAACTATCGTGGTCACCGCTTTGAGATTCTGTGACGCATGCACCAGTTGCGTCGTGCACTGCATCCGCGACTAAATCGCCGGTGATCACGAAAAACGCAAACAACGCGCAGAGCACACGAAACCATTTGCAGCAAAAAGAAAGCATTGCGAAAGGAACGGATAAACGCAGGTATTCGAACCGTCAACCGGTTACAGCTTTACGGCACGCAGCCGCAGCGCGTTCGCGATAACTGAAACAGAACTAAGACTCATCGCCGCGCCTGCGATCATTGGGTTCAAGAGCAAACGGATAAAAGGATAGAGAACGCCAGCCGCGATTGGAATGCCGAGCGCGTTGTAGATGAAAGCAAAGAAAAGATTTTGCCGAATGTTATGCATTACCGCACGGCTGAGCCGAATCGCCTTCTCAATTCCGCGCAAATCGCCTTTTACCAATGTGATGTCGGCGCTTTCCATCGCTACATCGGCCCCCGTACCCATGGCAATGCCTACATCCGCGGCGGCAAGAGCGGGAGCGTCGTTAATCCCGTCGCCAGCCATCGCGACGGTGTAGCCTTGTTCGCGTAGCTGACGCACGCGTTCGTGCTTGCGTTGTGGTTCGACGCCGGCCTCAACTTCATCGATACCGAGCTTGTCTGCGACGGCTCGGGCAGTGCGCTCGTTATCCCCCGTCAGCATGATAATTTTGATTCCGAGTCGATGCAGGTGTTCTATTACCGCAGGCGCCGATTCCTTTATCGGATCAGAGACTGCGAGAATGCCGACCGCGCGACCGTCGATGGCAACGAACATCACGGTCTGTCCTTGTGCCTGAAGGTCAGCCGCCTTTGATTCGAGCTTGTCGAGATCGCGAATGTTTTGTGTCTTAAGAAATTCCGGTTTGCCCACGAGCACGATTCGTCCGTTCACGTCACCAGCGACGCCACCACCTGTCCTTGATTGAAAATTCGCGGCTCTCGGGATTGACAGTTGTCGATCTTTCGCGCCTTGGACAATTGCTCGTGCAAGCGGATGCTCACTCTGGTCTTCGACCGCGGCTGCGGCCGCGAGCAATTCGTTTTCAGTTGCCGAATTGGAAGCAATGATCGCAGTCAGGCGCGGCTTGCCTTCGGTAAGCGTGCCGGTTTTATCGACGACGAGGGTGTTTACGTTTTCCATCGTCTCGATGGCCTCGGCATTTTTGATCAACACGCCTTCCTGTGCGCCGCGACCGATCCCAACCATGATCGACATTGGCGTTGCGAGACCGAGTGCGCACGGACAGGCAATGATTAGAACAGCGACGGCGTTCACAATCGCATAAGCGAATCGCGGTTCTGGGCCAACTGATGCCCACACCAGAAATGTCAGCACCGCAACGACAATTACCGCTGGAACAAACCAAGCCGATACTTTGTCTGCGAGTGCTTGAATTGGGGCGCGGCTCCGCTGCGCTTCTGCCACCATTTGCACAATTCGCGAAAGGACCGTCTCGGCGCCGATCTTTTCTGCTTCCATCAAAATGCTGCCGGTTTGATTGATCGTGCCGCCGATAACGGTGTCGCCCACCGTTTTCTCGACCGGCATCGATTCGCCTGTGATCATTGACTCATCAACGCTCGTTCGTCCTTCGATGATTTTTCCATCGATCGGAATTTTCTCACCCGGTCGCACCCGGAGCTGATCGCCGACATGTATTTCAGCGAGCAGCACGTCGATCTCTTGCCCGTTACGCAAGACATGGGCTTTTTGCGGCGCAAGATCGAGTAGCGCACGAATCGCGCTGCTCGTGCGACTACGCGCACGCAGTTCCAGCACCTGCCCGAGCAGCACGAGCACGGTAATTATGGCCGCGGATTCGAAATAGACTCCGATCTTGCCGTGTTCCTGAAATGACGGCGGGAACACTTGCGGAAATAACATCACGACGGCGCTGTAAAAGTAGGCAACGCCCACGCCCATCGCGATGAGCGTAAACATGTTGAGCGAACGGTTGCGAACCGACTGCCACCCGCGCACAAAAAATGGCCACCCGCCCCAGAGCACAACGGGTGTGCTCAAAATAAATTGTAGCCAGCGCGACCAATCGCTCGCAACCCAAGTCGGCGCATTCGGAAACAGATGCGCCATGCCTAGAATAAAGACCGGCAACGCCAACGCCGCACCGATCCAAAATCGCCGCGTCATGTCGCGCAGCTCCGCGTTGTCCTCTTCGCTGCCGGCCAACACCGTCTTCGGCTCAAGCGTCATGCCGCAAATCGGGCAATTGCCGGGATGATCCTGTTCGATCTGCGGATGCATCGGGCAGGTGTAGATCGTGTTCGTTTGCTCGCTCTTATTCACTTTTCTTACTGCCTTTGTTTGACCAGTGAATCGCGCGGATGCGCCAGCTCGATTCGCTTCGTGTCAGCACGATTAACAAGTTGCCAGAGCAGGCCTGCTTAACTCAATAAGATCGGCAGGAGCACGCCGAGGCCGAGCGCGAAGAACCAGAGCGCCGGGGCCGGTGTGCCAGCGGGACGTTGGAGGCGCGCCTCGCGTGCGGCGAAGCGCGGGTCGAGCCGCATCCAGTCGCGATGACGACGTTCGAGCAGCAGGAAAACGGTGGCCGTGACCGCGCCGTAGATCAGATGGCCGAGGAGTGAGGAGAGCGCGTTGGCGGCCGCCGCGGTGGTCCAGGTGAAGGAAGCTCCCAGCCAGATGGGGAACAGAGTCAACGTGCCGACAAACCACCAAGTGATTCCATAGAGCATCCCCCAACCGACGGCTGCACCCCAGTCCGGCGACTCGCGCTCGAAGAGCACGCCGTAGCCAGCACCGATGGCCACGCTGATGGCGAGATGGACGACCAACCCGAGGGCGGGTGATGTGCCGCCAGCCAGCCGCGCAATCCAAGGCAATCCATCCACGGCCACGATCTGTGGCCAGAAGACGAGCCCGCCGGCGAGGCCCGCCACCGCACCACGGCCTAACGAGAGCAAAGTGCGCGAGCCGGGGCCTTCCGGCTGGCGATTGATCGGATCGCTATCGATAAAGAAGCCGACCCAGAGTCTGTCCAAAGCGGCGTAGATCACGCCGACGATCAGGCCGTAAACGATATGACCCATGAGCGAGCCGAACAGTTCTTGTCCTTGCGTGAGCGACCAATCGGGTGCTTTTCCGTGCAAGAGCGGCTTGAGGGTCAGCGGTCCCAGAAACCACCAAAAGATGCCGTAGGCCAGGCCCCAGCCCAGACTCGATCCGTACCCGCGCACGTCGCGTTGAAAAAGCAGGCCGAAGGTCGCGCCGATGGTAACGGCGATGACAAAGTGCAGCGTCTTTCCCAATCCAGGCGAGGAGGATCCCACCAGTCCGGCGATAAGGGGGAAGAAGTGCGCTTTCTCCATCCATTGTCCGAAAGCCCAGCCGCCGACGATGCCTGCCAGTCCGCCCGCCACGAGCGCGCGCGCGAGACTAAAGTGTAGCGGCAGGCGTGTCGCCTGCTTCGTCCCTGCGCCCGCCTGCGTGCTCAATCCCGGCGATGGCTTTCCCACGGACAAAGCGCCGAGCACCAGACCGAGCGGCGCGCCGAAGACGAGCAGGTAGCCTACCAATTCGGAAAAGTGCGCTCGGGCGGCGTCCAGCATTCCCATTGCTCCGTCCGATGCGAATCGCGGCAGCAGGCACGCAGGTCCAGCCAGCCAGAGCAGAAGCGAAAAAGCCAGCGCCCAGAGCAGACCAGCGCCGGGCGTCGTGGCCCGCGAGCGCGTCAGGAGCCCGAAGCATCCGCCGAAAAGCGCGCCGAGCAAGATGACCACCACGCTCCAACCCGCGGGAGCCAAGCCGAGACATGCGAGTACGAAAGCGCCCAGCGCGCCGATGACGGCGCCGGTTGCGAGAGAAGAAGCAGATGTCTTCATGGCTGGGATTTCTCGCGGGGCGGGCCGAAGTCGATCGTTTGAACGATGTCGCGCGGGAAGAACAATTCGATGGTCCAATCTCCCAGCACGCGCACCTTGCGTTCCAGTCCCGGGAGCTTGCCCAGATAAAGGCTGCGCCACAGGAACCACGCGAAAAAGCCGCTGAACTTATAACCCTTTATTTCCGCGCAGGCGGTGTGGTGGCCCACCACGCAGAGCGTGCCGAGCGAATCAAAATGAAATGGTTTCAACGGCTCGCCGTTGATGCTCGCGCGAACGTTGCGGGCGAGCGTGCGCGCCTCGCGGATCGCAAATTGCGCAGTCGGCGGACAAGGCTTGCCCGTCTTTGCATCGGGCACGATGGCGCAGTCGCCCAGCGCCCAAAGTCCGCGGTGACCTCGCACCGCGAGCGTGTTTTCGACGAGAACGGCGCCGCGTTCGTCGCGCTCGACAGCGAGCTCCTTTAACAGCGGGCTCGGTGCCGCGCCGGCCGTCCAGACGAGCGTCTCGGTGGGAATCTCCAACTCGAGGGGCAAGGGCTTCTTAGTCGCATCCGTTTTTTCCGGCTCCTTGCGCCTGAGCACAACGACGCCGGGACGCGCCGCAGACACACGAGCGTTAAGCTCGAACGTCACGCCGCGCGCCCGCATCCGTTCCAGCGCGTAGTCGGCCAGGGAAGCGCTCAGCTCCGGCAGGATGCGCTCGCGGGAGTGAACGAGAATGATGCGCAGATCGTCCACGGATAAGACCGGGTAGTCCGCCAGCATTCCACGGGCAAAATCATTAAGCGCGCCCACCAGTTCGGCGCCCGAGAAGCCGCCGCCGGCGACCACGAAAGTCAACAGCGCACGGCGACGTTCGACATCGGCTTCCGCGTCAGCGCGATCGAAGGCGTCGATGACGTGGTTGCGGATGCGCATCGCATCGGCCAGCGTTTTGAACTCGAGCGCGTGCTCGGCAATGCCATCGCCCGACGGCAAACTGGAAACCGCACCGAGGGCGAGAACAAGATGATCGTAGGGCAACGTCTCCTCGCGGTCGGGCAACTTGACGCAGCGCTCCTCGAGATCGATGCCGGAAACCTGGGCGCGCACCACGCGGGTGCGATGCAGACTGCTGCGCAACGGCGTGGAAATGTGTGTCGGTTCCAGGCTGCTGGCGGCCACTTCAGCCAACATCGGAGTGAAGAGGAGCGCGTTGGTTTCGCTGACGAGCGTGAAGGCAACGCTTGGATCGTGGCGAAATTCCTTCTCCAGATTCATGGCCGTGGTCACACCCGCGAAACCGCCGCCGAGGATGACGACGCGCGTTTTCACTTCCGGTGCGCCGGGCTCGGGCGCGGCCGGCGTGACGCCGAACAAACGCTCGGCTAAACGGACCGCACCGGTCGTGAGCAAGCCCACGGCGAATCCGAAAAGCAACCAACCGACAAGCGCCGGAAAGAGCGCGCGCATCCCTTCCGCCGTCCACTGCGGCATCTGGCCGGCGAGAAGCGGAAGGAGAATGACATTCAGCGAACCCCAGATTGGCAGCCCGAAAGCGGCGGCCGTCATTGCGCGATCGGCGGCCGCGCCTTCGCCGCCGATCGGGCGTGGCAAGGCCAGCGCGTAAGCCGTTCCCAATACTGCCCCAACCGCGAGGCCTAACGAGACGTTGCCAAACGCGCCCGCGAGCAAGATTCCGCAAGGCAGGCCGCAGACGAACCCAGGCAGCGCACGCCGCAAAAATGGCACTACGCGTTCTCCACTCTAGCTCTCACGTGATGCAGACCGGTGGCGCCGTCAGGCACTTGATCGCGGTACTCGCTGATCTGCGGCTTTCCCTCGCCATCGGTAGCGCGGACCAAAAGCTTGAAATCGCCCGGCTGCTCCGGCGTCCACTGGTAGCTCCAGAGGCTCCAGCTTATTTTTGTTCCCGGCTGAGTGATCGGGACCTGTCGCCAGCTCGCCCCATCGTCGGTGCTGATCTCCACTTGCGAAATGCCGCGGTCGCCGCCGAACGCCATGCCACGCAGCTCCGTTGGTTGGCCCACTTTGAAGGGCGCTTCGAAATGGTCGCCCGCCACCTGCGGCGCATCGAATCGGCTGTGAGTCGGGATAATGTCGCCCTCGCGTCCCCAGCCTTGTTGTTTGTAAAAGCCGCAGCCGTGCCGGCGGTGCAGGCGGCCATCCGCCTCGTCCAATAGCTCGATCCGCGTGAGCCACTTGGGATTCTTTTCGCCGTAGAGGCCGGGCACGATCAGGCGCAGGGGGTGACCGTGACGCTGCGGGAGCGGCTCACCGTTCATCTCGTAGGCCACGAGCGTGGTCGGCTCCATCGCTTTCGCGAACCGGAAAGTCTCATAGTAACCGTCGGCGGCGCGAAAGAGCACCGTCGTGACGTTGGGTTTCGGCTTTACCTGCGCGAGGAGCACGGGCAGAGGCACGCCTTTCCAGAGCGCGTTCGAGCAAAGCCCACTGCCGACCCCGTAAGAGATGCAGAGCAATGTCGTTTCCTGCTCGACGGCGGGCAGGGCGGCGATTTCCGCAAACGAGTAAACCCGCGGATTCTCGACTTGCCCAATGATGTCGAGCCGCCAGAAATCCCGCTTCACCACGGGGTCGATCAGGTTCTTGGAAACCTGGTAGAACTCATCGTCCGGCCGGATCGGAGTGATTTTCTGCACCTTCGGTCCGCCGTATTGGCGCCCATCGTAGCCGAAGGTGCCGAGGGCGAAGAGCCGGCGCAGGATGCCACCCAGCGCCGCGGCGAGGGCCGCGCCGATTCCCAAGGCGAGAAAACGACGGCGGCCAGCGGAGGCTGGCGCGACCCGCGCCGGCTGCCCCGCGACCGCCCTTTGCGGCGGTCGGTTCAGCAGCTCGTGAAAAAACATGATGCCCAGCCCGCAGACCGCGAAGGAGATGAGCAATTCCAGCGAAGCGACTAAGCGCGCGTTGCCCGGCGGAAGGCCGCGGTAGTTAGTCAGGAGCGTTGGCCAGAGGAGGGCGACAAAGAGAAGCGTCGCCGCCAGAACCCCGGGGACGATCAAGGACCATCCGCGCGTATCCAAGAGGCGGCCATCGGATGCGCCATTTCCATCTCGATAATCACGCCGTCGCAAATAAAAGGCGTAGATGACGCCTCCCAGTCCGGCGACGAAGATCTGGCCAGCGAGCGCGCCGTAAACTCCCTGAAGTTTCAGCGGCGTGTATCCGCCCGCGCGCACAAGTGAGCTAATAAAGAACTCGACGGTCAGCAGCGGAAAAAGCCGATCGAAGATCAGCTCCGTCGGCGTCGGCCAACCCAGGAGTAGTCGCAAAAGCGCCATGGCCAGAAGCATCGCCAGGCTGCCCAAGACACCGGCGAGAAATCCCCAGATAAGTGTCTTCACCCAATGCCGATCAGCTGATGACTGAGCCAATGAGTTGGCCATAATAATTGGGAGCGTAGACAGGCCTGCAAGGGACCGTCAAGGGTTTCGAAAGGCGGCTCGCGCGGGGGATCTGATCTGCCACGAGCGCCTCGAAAGCAACGTCGTCGGTAGTGGCAACAATGTGCTTGGTCTGTCGCGCGTCGACGCAATGAACAGTAAGAACCGCGTGGCAGGGAAATAACGTAGTCGGGACCGTTGTCATCGTACGTGGCGGCTAAGGATGCTGTACGGCCGGAGGCGCGCCAGGTGATTTCAACTGCTTCTTCGCACCCTCGCCTAGATAAAGCAGCAGAATTGGAATTGCGATTCCGGCCGCCAGCGTTAGCGCCATGGTGGTCTTGTTTTTTACGAAGCGAAACGCCATCACTAGGCCGAGCAACGTGGTAAAGATGAGGCCCACGCTCATTGTAATCACCAGGCCTTTGAAAAGGTAAGTCGAGTAATCGCGCATACCCCAAGGGAAGTATTGGTCGATGTGAATGGTAGAGAGTCTTTCAATCCAGGATTTGCCGAAACCGAGGCCCTTGTTGCGATTGATGGTAACCGTCTGCCACCATCCGGTGGCGATATAGAGCAACAACAGTGGCGCAAAGAAAACGCCGAGGTAGCGGTGCAATTGACGCAGCCAGCGGTTCATAATTCCAAGCC
>Ga0070706_100001839_pt1 | contig 21968 bp, 19 predicted proteins | sample KBSK5501metaG_FD_65476 | JGI IMG/M metagenome (GOLD analysis project Ga0070706, IMG submission 65476) | Corn, switchgrass and miscanthus rhizosphere microbial communities from Kellogg Biological Station, Michigan, USA - KBS K5-50-1 metaG | ecosystem: Host-associated > Plants > Roots >... | reverse complement strand
GAACTTTCGTATCCCCATACTCAATATCGATATCTCGAAAAAGAAAGTACTTCTCTGATCATACCAGTGGTGAACGAGAGTGACAACTTCACTGATGACAGACAGATTTTGGAGATAAGAAACTATCGGCTCTCCTCCTTTCGAGTGAGACAACGATACCACTAAAGGGTGAGACCGCATCCACCCTTCCGGGCGATGTGTTCTCCGGCACATCCCCCTATACTTGTCTCAACAGGAAGCAGGCAAAGAACTCATCTTGCGTTGGGAACTGTATCGGGATCATTTCAATTACTACCGGCATACTCCTGGGCGGATGACATTAGAGCTTCCTCTTGTCGGCACGCTGAGAACACGTCTGCGTGAAGAAAGACAATTGAGCAGACTTATGGCGCAGGCAGCATCACCACTTTCCAAAAGGAATGGGCAGCATCAGAGCATAGGCCAGCTCGGCCCTTTGTTGTGCTGGGCCGTCGTCTTCGCCGATATTGGCTCTTCCATCTACTACGTTCCTGGTATCCTCTACGGGAGGGTCGGCAATCTCGCCGGTTTTTTTGTGCTGCTCACCATGTCGGTGTTTGTGCTACTCACCCTCAAGTATGCTGAGGTGAGCGCCCGCTTCCCCGAAGGTGGCGGCGTAGTGTCGGTCGCGGCACAGGCGATCAACTCCTGGGTCGGCGCGCTGGGCGGCATGTTCATCCTGGTCAGTTACTTCCTCACAGCTGCCATCAGTTGCCTTGCGGCGGTCCAGTACTTCAGCGTGGTATTTCCCGCAATTGGTTCCTTGATCTTAGAGATCACGATCAGTGTGCTGGTGCTTCTGGGCCTGCTGAACTGGGTCGGAATTAGCGAGAGCGCGAAAGTCAGCCTGGTCGGTGCGCTCATTGCCTTTGTCAGTGATCTCGCCATCATCTGGACCGTCTTTACCCATATCCCCATTGCTGAGTTACCTTCTCTCTTCGCCGGGATGTTTGCGCATGAATCTCTCACCCCCGCTTCAATCCTGGTCGGGTTTGCCGGCGCATTTCTAGCGTTCTCCGGCCTGGAGAGTATCTCGCAACTCTCCCCCTCGATGAGGGCACCCCGCAAGAAGATTATCAGCCTGGCGTTGCTGCTCGTGGTCATCACGATTGGCGTGACCAGTCCGCTGTTGACATTACTTGCAACCCTGTTGCAACCAGGTGCGGCAGCCGATCCTGTGCTCTCCACGCAACTGCTTTCGTTGCTGGGTGGACACTGGGGGAACCTCGTCTTGCAGACAGAGGTCGCGATCAGTGCCAGCCTGATCCTTGCGTTCGCCAGTAATACCGCCCTGATCGGAGCCTATCATGTCTTTCTGGCCCTCGCCCGCATGGAGTTCTTCCCCGAATTCATTTTGAGGCGCAACCGTTTTCGAGGGACTCCACACTGGTCGATCGCTTTGGCGACGGGCATTCCCATTGCCGTGCTGTTGCTTGTACGCGGCGAGATCAATATCCTTGGTGATATGTATGCATTTGGGCTGCTAGGGGCTTTCACCGTGACCTGCATTGGACTAGATATTATCCGGTACCGCGAACGTAGGGCGGCTCGAGTCGCCGTCCATCCTGATCGGACTGATAACCACGGTAACAATGGGTATGGCTCCAACGCGAGAGGCGGCGGGTTCTCTAGCTCCTTCATTGCATACCAATTGTTTCCCCACTCCATCTCTCAAGGAAATGGGCATAAGGCCACGACAAGTGCATTGCGGGAATGGAAAGTGCTAGCTGGCGCCTCTTCGCTGAGGGAGAGGATGGCTGCTTTGTGGAAACGGCTGGATTTCTGGTTGGGTGTGCTCACCACACTGCTGGTCATGCTGGCCTGGTCGATCAGTATCGTCTCCCAGCCACTGGCGACTGCCTTTGGCTGTTCGGTCGCGTTTGCAGGGATGGCTGTCGCCTACGTCAACTACGTCCGAGGGCGTGCTCCTGTGGTGACCCCTTATCTGGAAGGGCGCATGCCAGAGTCGCTCCTCGCTGTGCTCGCTGCCGGCGACCAACAGAATGATGCCGTGATCGAGGCGGCCATCAACCATGCTCGCAGGAATCCCGTGGTGTTTCTGTATCTTGCTCAGCCGAAAGCGATACGCGTCCCACAGTTGTTCGAGATTGTGGATCCCTACCTGGAAGACGAACCTGCCAAAGACACGTTGAAACAGGCTGCTTTGCTGGCGCGCAAGGCCAGGCTGATCTCCCGGTTTGTCTATCAGCCACAAGAGCCAGGGGTGGCAGCGAGCATCTGGCGAATCGTTCACCCACGCGATGTAGTGCTTACCGCAGAGCACGCAGCGCAGTTCGAGGAGATCAACCCCGACCGCATCCGCTACGAGCTCACCCCGCGCGGGAAAATCGCGCACCTGCTTAAGCGCTGGTGAGACGTCCGCTTCTTCTAAAGAATCTTTTGACTGTTGGATATCTTCCAGCCGCGGATTTTGCGCGCAGGGCGTCTCTGGAAGACGGATCAGTGATCAGGCAACCAGGATGAACTGCAAGTATTGCGCCAATGCGAGTGCGTAAAAAAATCACGACTGCATCCCCCACGACAGAGGATCTGACTTCAATCATTGAGGTAGCACAACTCACCTTTGACTTTATGGCAGCAGAGGTGGCCATCGCTCGCTAATTGCTCCAGGGCACTTGCTGCCGCCTCCATCTCTTTGCTCCCTACCGTTCTCTTTGGGGGAGCAAACCTCTGGGCCACTTCACAAGTCGTGAAGACCACAAGGGACCCTGGATGCTCGCGCAGGGAGCGCTTCACAGCCTCCTTGTACCAGGCTACCAGGTTTCTGACACGCGGCTCGCCAGGGGGGACAACCAGCATCACGGTGCATGGGGCGAGCCGCATGACACGGTGTGAGATACTTCCCACCAATACGCGCCGTATCTTTTGTGCGAGGGCGTTTCCGCGAGTCCCGATTACGATGCGGTCAACATCCAGTTCCATCGCTGCCTTCACAATTTCGTCTGCGGGCGTTCCCACGCGTTGCAGCCACACTATCCGTTCAGAAGCAATACCCCGTTGCTGCAAAGCTCTACGCGCTCTCCACAGGACACGCTCTGCCTGCAGGCGTTGCTGGGTCGCAGGGGAAAAGCGGGGAATGTCCCCGATTGACGTTCCCCATGAAAATAAGGGGTTATAGGGGACGGCGATGACATGGAGCAGCACCAGGCGAACGTCTGGCGAGGACTGCTCGAGGAGTTCGCTTGCGATACGAAGCGCGTGCTGTGCTGGTGGGGAGAGGCTTGCATCAACTCCTAGCAAAATGCGCTTATTCCTATCCATTTCAACTGCTTCACCTCCTCTTACGCGAGTATCACCTGGCTGGCCCATCACCGGGCATCTCGCCAACGAAGCCCTCCGGGTTGACTCGCATAAGGTGCCAGGCTCACTCCTGGACCGAACATCTTCATTTCATTGAGGCCGAGGATCGCGAGAATACGCGTAGGCACCTGGTTTCCTCCTGCTCGGACGAAAGGCCATCGCTCTTCTTCCGAAGTATTGCTCATGCTCAAACACTTCACTCCTGAGCAGGCACGTGTCTCTTCCCTCCTGCTTCGCGTATCGCGGTCAGGAGAGCTCTGATCCCTTCCTGTTTCCCGACCAGGGTCACCGCTCCGGCTGCATGTGCTTGTGCTCGCAGGGTCGCATCATCATAGAGACTAAGGAGCACAATCGCACAATGAGGAACTGATGCGCGTAGAGCCGCAGTGGCTGTGATCCCATCTATAATTGGCATGGAAATATCCATGAGCACCACATCTGGATGAAGTGCTTGTGCCAGCGCAATGGCCTCAGCCCCATCGCTTGCTTCCCCAATTACCCTGATTTCTCCTACGCGTTCGAGCCAGGTATGCAGCCCCTGTCGAACCAGGGGTTCATCCTCAACCAGGAGCAGCGTAATCATGGTCTCCTCATCTTCGTCATACAGCTCAGGTGTCCTTTGTGGCGTTGCTGCGCCACCCTGTGGTACACTGGTAGCGAGTATACTGCCCGGTACCGTTCATATTCGTACTCGGTTCTCTACGTATGTTCTGCTGAGACAAGTATACGACGGAGCGTTTCTCAGAACATCGCCCGTGCGGGTGAACGCTGCCTACCCTTTTAGTGGTATAATCGCCTCACCCAGAAGGAGGAGGGTCGATGGTGATCCGTGTCTTGATTGCCGACGATCATAGTGTCGTGCGCGAAGGGCTGTGTATGTTCCTGGGGCGCGACCCGGAATTAACAGTCGTGGGTGAGGCGGTTGATGGGGCCGAAGCGGTCGAACTCTCGCGACAATTGCACCCTGATGTCGTGCTAATGGACTTGCTCATGCCGGTGATGGATGGTATTGCGGCCACCTCGGTCATCCGCAACGAACTACCGGAGACGGAGGTCATCGCCCTGACAAGCGTGTTGGAAAGTACTGCAGTGGTTGCTGCAGTGAGAGCGGGTGCGATTGGCTACCTGCTCAAGGACATACAAGCCCCCGAACTGCGTAGAGCGATCAAGGCCGCTGCTGCCGGGCAGGTCCAGCTCTCTCCCCAGGCGTCAGCTTATCTTCTGCGCGAAGTACGAACACCTGAAAAGACAGAGGCATTGACCGAGCGTGAAACGGAGGTGCTGCGCCTCATGGTCCAGGGGCAATCGAATAAGCAAATCGCACGAGACCTGCAAATTGCCGAGGACACCGTCAAGACCCATGTCAAGCATATTTTGGCGAAGCTCGGCGTGCAGAGCCGCACCCAGGCAGTCCTGGGTGCGATACGTCTTGGCCTTGTATCAATCGAGCAAGGAAAGCAGCTGCAGTGATGGTTCCACTAAACCCCTGATAGACTGTTGACTTTGCCTTTATGCTGCTATGCCATCTTTACTCGTGTGCTGTTAGAGTGAGAAGAACAGAGGAATAGATGATAGAGCACGTTGAACGTATCTCTTCGCTGGAAGCTAGAGCAGAGCCGCGTTGGAGTTGGAGGGACTTTGTAGGCGATAGCTTGCTGGCTCTAGCAGGAGTCACACTCATTACCTGCGTGATTGCTGTTGCCCATCTCTATCCAAGAATTCCTACCATCGCATTTGTATATTTGCTCCTGGTTTTAGCCTTAGCCAGTACACGGGGACTCTATGCTGCTATCCTGACGTCGCTGCTGGCCTTTCTCTGCTTTGATTTCTTCTTTTTCCCACCGCCGTATACCTTTCTCGTCATCAAAGTGGAAGACCTGCTCACACTTGTGGTCTTCCTGACGACAGCAATCATCACTGGCCAACTGGCATCGGCATTGCGGCGACGCGCTGAGCAAGCCAGCAGCCGGGAACGGGAGCTACGCATCCTCTACGAACAGGCGCAAGAACTCGCGTCGCTCCAGGAACGCCAGCGCTTGGCCCGCGAACTACACGACTCCGTCTCCCAGGCCCTCTACGCTATCGGGCTGGGAGCTCATACTGCCCGTGAGGCGTTGGAGAGCGACCCTGAACAGGCGATGGCATCGATTGACTATGTGCTCACGCTCGTCGAGGCCGGTCTTGCCGAGATGCGTGCCCTCATCTTCGAGCTCCGTCCCGAGTCACTGGAAATAGAGGGACTGGTGGCAGCTCTTACCAAGCAAGTGGCAGTCTTGCGTACCCGTTACAAACTAATTGTCGAGGCAGATCTGGGTGAAGAACCTGATCTCTCCATAGAGCTGAAACACACGCTGTACCGTGTCGCACAGGAGGCATTCCATAACATCGTCAAGCATGCCCGTGCCAACATAGTCGTACTACGGCTCGCAGGTGAGGCAAACGATATCATCCTCGAGATACGCGATAACGGGAGAGGCTTTAACCCGGCATCCCCTTTTCCAGGACATCTCGGGTTGCGTTCAATGCACGAACGTGTCACGAAGATGGGCGGTACACTTACGATTGAGAGTGTACCAGGACAAGGAACGTGTGTAGGGGTTCGTATGCCAATTGTATTGGGGAGCGAGTGAACCTGGGCGGAAATACTCTCGCTGTTTCAGCAGTCAAAGCCTTCCTGATGGTAGGTCCATTTGAAAAGCTTGGCGATCGTCCGGTTGTAGTAGTCAATGAATGCCGGGACTTTGGCCTGTAAGTCCTGTGCGGATTGAGAAACTTGCGGACCGTAGATCGGAAAACTCTATCTCACTAGCATCGGGAATGAAAGTCCCCTCCACTTATGTTAAAATAAACAGAACTTACATTATGACGAGCCACAAGAGTCAATGAATCCTGTGAGAGCCAGGAAATTGAGGGAATGACTATGAATTGTTTTGAGACAGCAGCTCGTCTTCATCTGTTTATCGATCGGGAACTCAGCGTTCACGAAGTTGAAATCGTACAGCAGCATCTCACTGACTGCCCATATTGTGAGTGTCGTTTTCATTTCGACATGCGAGTCAAGCGACTTATGCATGAACGCTGTACAATCGAGCGCGCACCTGCACACTTGCGTGAAGCTGTATTGCGCCTGGCGCGAACGCCTATGGGCGAGGCCGTCACTCTTGATCCCGATCTTGAGATGGAGATTCGAGCAGATATCGAAGATTGCTAAAAGCCTTAGCTTTCTTCATGTCTGCTTAAGAATAGCCGACTTCGTAGCAATGGAGCCACAAACATGCGGAGAATCTTGGGTTCGTCGATTAACCTTGCAATATCCTACTCTGCACTTTTTACTGGATTTTGTCTGGCTAAACAGAAACGCCAAGGTTGAAATATCTGTTAAGGTAGATCAACCAGTTGAAGTAGATCATGATACCCATCAGAATCATGATTACCCCTGTGCCAATTTCAATCTTTCCTGCATGCGGCTTTAGCCACTTCAATAGCTTGCTGAAGCGGTCGAGTCCGAGACCTAACAGCAGAAATGGCACGCCCAAACCAAGTGAATATACCAGTAGTAATAACACGCCCTGGCGCAGTGTGGAGGCATTGGAAGCTAACACCAGGACAGGTCCCAGAATTAGCCCAACGCAGGGTGTCCAGCCTATAGCAAAAACCAGGCCAATTACAAAGGACGCTGGATAACTGGGACGATTCGGGCGAAAATCAAAGCGCTTTTGCCAATATAGAAATGGCAATTTCAACAGACCTGTCAAATGTAGTCCAATGATGATCAGCAGGATACCACCGATCTGGCGTAGTAAAAGCTGATGAATACGTAGGAATCCTCCCAGCGTACTGGCCGTAGCTCCCAAGGCGACAAAAGCCAGTGTAAAGCCAGTTACGAACATGACTGCATGCAGGAATGTCGTCAGTCGCAAGGGACGTTCTTCCTGGTCACCGGCAGATTGATACACGCTCTGTCCGACGAGTTGTGCCAGGTAAATTGGTACCAGTGGTAACACGCAGGGGGAAAGGAAAGATGCCAGCCCTGCTAAAAAAGCAACTCCAAATGTCAGTTCCGCAGAATTCATGCGAAATAAGTCTCCACATTACCAGTTTGCCTCACTGCATCTAGTATAGCGTGTAAGCTGGGACTGTGCAATGTTCTTGTTTTGGCTATGTTGCATTCGATTTGAATATGCGCTGCAACTGTCGCCAAAGGGTACGGCGCGTATCTGGAATCGAATTTGTTGGAGGTTCAGCTTGTTCAACCTTCTGTTGAGTTAGTGTATCGAGGTCCATAATAGGTCCAAGTGGCCTGGTAGGAACTTTATCCCCATAGTTAACGTCGACTGTTTTGACTTCTGTAGGGGACTTCTCGTGCGAAGGCTCTCCCGGTAAATGTTTAGGCGAGAGAACCCTGGATTCACCTGGTGGTGGTTGTGTGGCTTCCAATTCCAGGTAGCGCGGTCGCTGAACCTGTGGTCGTTTGGGAGGCCGTATTACTATGCTCTCGCGTGAACCTCGTTGATTTGCGGTTGAAGGGAGGTTGGGAACACGTGTTGCAGAAACAGGGGATGGTTTTAAATTGAGCTTGCGTAAGTCCTGTGACATCAACGCAGCATGTTCATAGCGTTCGTCGCGATTGCGCGCCATTGCTATCAATATGATCTGTTCCAACTCTTTAGAGATGTCAGGGTTGTATGTACTGGGTAAACGTAGCGTACCCCCAGCAATGGCCTGTGTCAGTTCTGGCAATGTACGCCCGTTAAAGGGACGATGTCCACTGACCATTTCGTAAAGAACAACAGCTAGTGCATAAATGTCGCTGCGGTTATCCAGTGTTTGTCCCCAAACTTGCTCAGGCGAGGCGTAGTATATGCTACCTACCAACGTCTTTGCCAGTGTGATTTGTAGCTGACCGGGAGCGCGAGCAAGGCCAAAGTCCATCACTTTAATCTTACCCCAGCGATCAAGCATTAAGTTTTCTGGTTTGATATCGCGATGGATTACGTTACGCGCTTTGTAAGCTGAATCGAGCGCGTCTGCAATCTGCGCAGCATACTCAGCAGCCAGATGTTGGGGCATCGATTCATCGATCAGCAATAAACTTCCGATAGTCGGCCCTTGTACGTATTCCATGACGAAATAGAGCAACCCGCCTTGTTGCCCTGCATCGTAAATTTGTACAATATTTGGATGATTCAATCCAGCGATAATTTGAGCTTCTCGGATGAAACGCGCAACGTAGGAGGGGTCCTTCGCCAGCGCGCGTGGTAGAACTTTAATTGCTACCTCTCGTCCAAGTGCAATTTGCTTACCGCGATACACCATCCCCATGGAGCCGCGCCCTATCTCCTCCTCCAACTGATAGCCACCCAGGCTCTGGCCTGCCAGTTCGTTCATGTGTATTGCTTTCTTATCTAAATGACAAGGAAGTAATCTAATTCAGTGCTGAGCGTTCTAAATGATGGCACATCAATTGAATACCCAGGTTTAATCTCTCTACAATGATTAAACGTGATGAGTGTAATGGCTATCGTTTTATTATCTAAAGGTACTTATTGCTCATTCGTACTGCCGTAACGTAAAAGAGAGAGATTTCTCAATCGAGGTAATCCTTTAGAATGCGGCTTGCCTGTGGATGGCGTAACTTACGAATGGCTCGTTCTTCGATCTGGCGTACTCGTTCGCGGGTGACCTTTAATTTCTTCCCTACTTCTTCAAGTGTATGGTCATGATCGTCTATCAATCCGAAACGCAATTCGATGACTTGACGTTCGCGCAAGGTGAGTTGCCCCAGCACTTTGCGTATCTCTTCACGCAGCAGACGCTGATCGGTGATCTCCATAGGCCCGCGCTCGCGTGTATCTTCAATGATATCACCGAGTGTGTTTTCTTCTTCCTCGGAGAGGGGAGCATCCAGCGAGAAGACTTTCTCCGCCCAAATCATCAGTTCGCTTACGCGCTCGGCACTCATACCGAGGCGTTCTCCAATATTTTCAGGGGTGGGTTCGCGTCCGAGCTCTTGATAGAGTTGGCGTGTCATGCGCTTGACTCGCATAACCTCTTCCATGATATACACGGGTAAGCGTACAACGCGTGTACCCTCTAAGATAGCACGTGTGATCGCCTGTTTAATCCACCAGGTGGCATAGGTAGAGAAGCGGAAGCCTTTGCGATAGTCGAACTTGGTTACAGCGCGGATCAGCCCTATATTACCCTCACCGATTAAATCTTCAAGAGAGAGACCCTGCCCAACATATTTTTTCGCAATACTTACGACAAGGCGTAGATTGGCTTCGATCAGTTTGTTGCGGGCCTCTTTATCTCCTTGTTCAGCTCGTTCAGCGAGATAGGACTCTTTGGCTGCGGAGAGAAGTTGAATACGCGAGATTTCGCGGAGGTAGAGACGCAGACTATCGCTTTGTGCCAGGCTATTCAAGTCTGTTTCCTGGATGGCTTCACGTTCTGGCTCGACGGGTTTTTTAGCTTCAAACATAACTTCTTGTTCCAAATACTCGCTCTCTTCCTCATTGGTATCTCCCGTTGGAGGTGCGGGAGTACACGCCATACTCTGTTATCCGAACAGGGTGCATGAAAGATCAGCTATCTACCGTGTCATTTTATCACACCACAGAGTTATTGCAAGCAATGATAGCAATCTAAATGATATCTAATTACCCTGTTCATTTTAAAATAGATACGTTTATACGTTGATGTATTAGGGTAGCGATCTCGAGGAAAATGAAAAGCTGGTCCCAAATTTCTTCTGCTCCCCTCGTTGGAAATAAAGTGAGGGAATTTATCGCAATTTTGGACACAAAAAGCTGTATAATATCGCTATGGCCTGAGTGAAGCTCTTTAAGGGAAACTTGTATGACCGAATCGAAATCGCTAGATCCTGGAACAACTATTGGGGGACACTATGTCATCGATGGACTTATCAATAGAGGCGGTTTTGGCGCTGTCTACCGTGGCATTGATTCCAGCGAAGAGGATCGGCCCTGCGCAATCAAAGAAACATATGATGTAACTCCATCTGCGCGTCGCCGGGCACTCATGGAAGCTGCCATCCTTTTCACTTTCAAGAGTAAGCATCTACCAGGAGTATATGATGCCTTTGAATCCAATGGTCGTTTCTACCTGGTCATGCAATTGATTGAGGGAAAAACCTTGCAGCAACTACTCAAGCAGCAAGGTAGACCATGTAATGAGCAGGAAGTCCTCATATGGCTCTTGCCAATTATGCACGTTTTGAACGAATTGCACAGCCGCAATCCTGCAGTTATTCATCGCGACATCAAGCCAGGGAATATCATTTTGACTCCTGATCAGACTGCGGTTCTGGTTGATTTCGGATTGACCAAACTCTATGATCCAAACAGTGATACTCAGACCATGGTGCGAGCTGTTTCAGGAGGGTATAGCCCTGTTGAACAATATGTTGGGAGAACCAGTCCGCAATCGGATATTTATGCAATGGCTGCCACAATGTATTTCCTATTGACCCTGAGATTACCTCCTGAGTCAGTCAATCGTAGCTATCGTGATGAGTTGATAGCGCCACATCTGCTCAATCCTATGTTATCTCCGAACATAGAACGTGTTCTTCTTAAAGCATTGTCTGTAGATGCTGATCAACGTTACCGTAGTATGGACGAGTTTGCTCAGGCATTACAGAATCCGTCTTTTATGGCACATGCAGATCCGACCATTGCAAATGGCGGCTTCGGTACGTCTTATGCTTACACACAGGGAGCTACATCTCAGATTCAATCGCATTCCCAGGGTATTGATCGGCAAAGTGTGCCACAACCTGTCTCAGCCCCTACTCCCGCATATCAATCCATGAATCCGCAACCTGCCGCGTATCCTGTGCTACCCGCCAGTCCTGTTACCTCGAAGTCGAAACCAGCAAGAGCGATGCCAGACAATCGACCATTACCCAGTCCAGTCAGACAGGGTTGTCTTTGGGGACTGGTTCAGGGAGTGTTGGCTGCTTTAATCGTGCTGATCATGAAAAAAGATGTTTTTTTCTACGTGGCAATAGTAGAGGGCTTTCTTTTTTTCATGCTGGCCGGTTTCTTAACCACCCGCAAGGGCGGAAAAACCTCACGAGGGGCCTGGGCAGGATTCTGGGCAGGAATTGTTAGCACCGTTATGTTCTGGTCTGTAGTAGCCGTTGGTTTCGCAGTATTAGTTTCACAAAACATAGAACTACAAACAGCGAGCGCGCGGCAAAATGGTATTTCTCAAGATGCTGGCACAGAGCTGCATAACGCTTTGACGGTAGTCGGTGCTGCCCTTCCCTTTCATCCTGCAGCTCCGCAGTCGGGCACAAACGTGGCAGCTTTTCTCATTGGTGGTTTGCTGTGTGCGATAGGGTTTGGCCTGGTTGGCGGCATACTGGGCAAATCTAGATTTAGAGCAAAAATGCAAAGGAGAGGATATCCTTAACATGCGTGCAATAATCTCCGAAAAACTACAAGCGTATTTACAGCAGGTAGGGAGTAAGGTGCTGACTGTCACCCTCGATCCTCTACGTTGCTGAAGCGGCACTTTTTACGAGTTATCGGTCGATACCCACGTACCAAATGATGTTAGCCGCTACGCTTCGTTTGACCAGGACGGTACGCGTATTTACTACACACCTAGACTCGGTCGCAAATCCGATGTTTTAGAGTTAGATTATGTGCGAATCTTGTTCCGCAGTAAACCAATCATGTCTGGACCAGAGGATCTCGTTGCAGAGGTAATAATGGGCCGTTTATAAAAGGAGCCAGGGAAGGTAGGCAACGTTTTTGACAGATCACGAAACAACTCTCATCGAAACACATGTTGAAGAAACATTTCCCTTAACAGAACTGGCCCGCATACTTAGCCCCAAATTACAGATAAATAGCGGACAGATTGCGCGCACCATAGCATTACTGGATGAGGGGAATACTATCCCCTTTGTTGCACGCTACCGCAAGGAAGTAACGGGTAGCCTGGATGAAGTGCAAATTCAGGCCATCGCCGATCAAGCGGGCGCTTTGCGAGCATTGCACGAACGCAAAGCTGATGTACGGCGTTTGATCGATGCGCAGGGCAAGTTGACACCAGAACTTACAGCCGCCATTCTTGCTGCCTCCAACTTGCAAGAGGTAGAAGACCTCTATTTACCCTATCGCCCCAAACGTAGAACTCGTGCCAGTGTCGCCCGTGAGAAAGGCCTCGCTCTACTGGCTGAACTCATACTCCGCCAACCTGAACTGAAAGGGAACATAGACGCTATCCTTGAGGAACATGCACAACCTTTCTTGGATACCGAAAAGGGTGTTGAGACAAGCCTGGAAGCATTTGCTGGAGCGCGTGACATCGTAGCTGAAATCATTTCCGAGGATGCGAACGTGCGTGGGAATGTACGTGCCTCATTTTTCAAACACTCCATTATCACATCCAAAGTCGCAGACTCCGAAAAAATTGCTGAGAAGGACCCAAACGGCGTTTATCAACTCTACTACGAATTCAACGAGAGTGTCTCTAAGCTTGTTCCTCATCGCGTACTGGCATTAAACCGTGCTGAACGCGAGGATGTGCTACGTGTAAGCGTCTCTCTACCATACGAGCAGGCACGAGCAGATATCATGCAACATTATCCGGTCAAAGCCACTTCGCCTTTCGCTGGACATCTTGCTGAAGCGATGGAGGATGGTTATAAGCGTCTACTTGCTCCGGCCATGGAGCGCGAGGTGCGTGTAGAACTCACGCGCAAGGCTGAAGAACATGCCATCAACATTTTTGCAGCGAATTTGCGTAACCTGCTTTTGCAGCCGCCGCTAAGAGGACGCAAGGTGCTTGGCATTGATCCGGGCTTTCGCACAGGCTGTAAGCTCACCATTGTGGATGAAAATGGTAAATATATCGATTCTGACACGATGTACCTGCACCATTCTGAGAAGGCTCAGCAAACGCTGCGCAAGCTGCTTACTCAGCATAACATCGATGTAATTGCTATAGGCAACGGCACAGCCTCGCGTGAGACAGAGCAGTTGGTCGCTGGGTTCATTAAAGAGCTTGAACGGGAGACGGGCAACAGTGGGAAGATAGGTTACGTTATTGTCAATGAGGCGGGCGCATCGGTCTATTCAGCGTCAGAGGCAGCACGCCAGGAATTCCCCATGCTTGATGCGACACAGCGCGGCACCATCTCCATTGCTCGGCGCTTGCAAGATCCACTGGCCGAATTGGTGAAGATCGATCCCAAAGCAGTCGGGGTGGGACTGTACCAGCACGATGTAGACCAGAAAGAGCTGGCAGCTATGCTGGAGCGTGTTGTGGTGTCCTGCGTCAACTTCGCGGGTGTGGAGGTTAATTCTGCCTCTGCTGCACTGCTCAAGCACGTCTCAGGCATTAATGCGCGTGTTGCCAACGCCGTTTTCAAATATCGCGAAGAACACGGCCCTTTTAAATCGCGTGTAGAACTGCAGAAGGTACCTGGTCTCGGCCCAGCTACGTTTGTGCAGGCAGCGGGCTTTCTCAAAGTCGCTAATGGTGTCGAGCCACTTGACAACACCTTTATTCACCCGGAGAGCTATCCCGCCGCGCGTGCTCTGCTCGCATTCCTTCCTGCGAGTGATGATGCAAAAGGCAAGTCGGCGAAACCTGCTGAACGTGTAGCGCAGTTCCGCCAGTTCGTCAAGCTGCAAAACAGCCTGGGACGAGGTAACCGGGGTGATAGTGAACAGGCAGCCTGGGCCGATATTGCGAAAAAAGTGGGAGTTGGCCTCCCTACATTGAACGATATCCTGGAAAATTTGGAGAAGCCTGGCCTTGACCCTCGCGATGCGCTGCCAGCGCCCATTCTGCGCCACGATGTGCTGAAGATGGAGGACTTAGAAACAGGTATGATCTTACAGGGCACGGTGCGTAACGTGGTCGACTTTGGCGCTTTTGTCGATATTGGCGTTAAGCAGGATGGCCTGGTACACATTTCTGAGATGGCGGATCGGTATGTGAAAGACCCGTTGTCTCTAGTGGCTGTAGGCCAGGTGGTGCATGTAAGAGTGCTCAAGGTGGATAAACAGCGGGGGAGGGTCCAGTTGAGTATGAGGGGGATAAAGTAAAGTGCCAATCGACTCGTTGCGCATCCCGCTATTGCTCGTTTTCTTGATGAATGTTTGTGTCCGGGTTGATGACATTGGCGAATTCGTGTGCCTCCCCATGATCGTCTGCCATTGCTCCTTTTTTCACTCACCTTCATGCGAGTGTGCACTCCTACAAGTGGTTCCCAGTAAACTTCTTCTCTGAAATATGAAGTGCCAGTTCGACTGTTCAGCTACTCGAGGTAAAAGACAAAGAGATGCTGAGGCATAACTATGTCTATTCACTACCTTTGATAGGGAGATATTGGGTAATCTTACGCACAAATTTTCCGCGACCTCACCGTACACTTCTAGGAGGATGTAGAAGCAGCTCATGCTCAAAGCATTGAGATGCATGTGTGGTATCGAATAGATCTATCTTTACTTAGCAGAAACTCTCTATTGGTAAGACACAATAAAAACCTAGAAAGAATTGTGAGGTGTCATGTGATCTACTTTCGAGTAGCAATGCGAATGGATCAATCGTCTCTCTGGCTGTGGAAATCAACCGTCTTAAACTCTCCTGGGACATTGTTCGACTTCCTCAAAATCTATGATGGTGTCGCAAAAAATCGTCTGCGTGTTTTTTTCGCCACATCAAGGGAGTTCATGAACGAGATGTTGGTACGCGAAAACAGAGGATTCGTATCAAATTCGGTCACTGTAGAGCAGTTCTTGAGGAGCGGGAAGCGGATAGATCTAACGGATATTAAACAGTTAGAGTCAGAACTTGGCCTACAAGCGAACAAGGAGTTGATAGCAAAATCTGTCATTACAGGACAGCTAGGAGATGAACGCTCAACATCTGATGCTGCCCTCACTGTTAAACCAGCAAATCATGTCATTTCAGAAACCCAATGGAATAAACGGGAAGGAAGTTCCTTAGATTTTTTGCAGGAAAAGTCAGTACAGAGTAGTGGGGGTGACTATGATACCCCTTATACATTTACACTCCCCGTCTCTATGCGCCAAGCCCTTGCTTGGGCAAGACTTCTTGCAAAGGTACAGCGCGGTGAGTTAGAGCCATAGTTGGATAAGTGGGACTGCAGCTGGTGCAGCGACCAGGAGGTCCCACTGCTTTTGTTACAGGCATGAAAATGCATATTGATGGGTGCAGACTTAGCAAGAGTATTCGACATGCGTACTCAACACTAATGCTCGCGTTTTTTCTCTTTATTATCGAAAATACAGCTCACATGCCGCTCAAAATGAGCGGTATTTTTAAGCTCAACCTTTTCTTACTTGCATACCGTTCATATATTTGGTATGCTTAGGTGTAAGATGGGATGAAAACACTAAGAGATGTTCTCGCTAGTAACAGATCCTGGAGGAATTCAAGAGCTTATGGATGGTTCTCCTCAGAGCGCTAGTTATACACCGCAAGAAGCAAATGCCTCACTGTTGGAGCAGCATGTAGATGGCCATGAAGAAGCTGCCTCACCACATATTCATCTACCCAATCCAAGCTATTGGCCGGCTCTTCTGAGTGTGGCCGTTGCTGTTACAATTGGTGGGTTGGTAGTCGTCTCAATTATCCCCTGGATAAGTCTTATCGGAATTATCTTCGTGTTTATTTGCATCATGGGTTGGGCATTGGAAAACCCGATGGCACCGCTGAAGGATGTGTATGTCACTGTTCGCCGCAAAGTAGACCCCTCGAAGTTTAAAATCGGCCAAAACGTTATTGACTCGCAGAGGAAGTGGCTTGGCAAAGTGGAAGCTCGCTTTAGTCGTTACATTCTAGTTGAGCGCGGCCGATTATTTGGATCGGTGTACTACGTGCCGCAAAGTGCCGTGCGAGACGAGATTAAGAATAATACGCTCTTGCTTGCTGTAAGTGAAGAAGACTTGCTGCGTATGGGACTCAACAATATCCCCGACGACCTTTATGAAGAAGTGCCAGAAGCCGGTGTTCCTGTAGTAAGAGGTGCAGCACAGTTCGCCAGAAGGCCACTGTCACCAGCAGAAACTGGTCACTACGCTTATGGGAGAAGAGGGCCCGGTATGAATACTGATGCGAGCGGTTCCTACCATCGTGACGAGGTCCTGCCCAGGCCACAGACCTATGTAACAGAGGATGTGTACACCACAGATATGCCGATCCCATCGCGAGTCATCAGTCCGGATTAAATTAGTATAAACGTAAATACGTTCTTAATATCCTCAGAGAGGTTTCACAACTGTATTGTAATAGTCGCACAGATCCGTCAGGACACACTTCTCACAGCGCGGGCGGTCATAGACACAGATGCGCTGACCATGCCGCAATAAAGCTTTGTGAAAATTGTAGATTGTCCTGGCATCTTGTGGCAGTAAAGCCTGTAGCAAGTCATGGGCCGCATCGGCAGTTACCTTCTTGCCAATCAGACCAAGGCGAATGCTAACACGCCACACATGTGTATCTACCCACAGACTTGGTTGGGACTTCTGACAGGGACATGAAAGAGCTTCTTCTCGATCTTCGGAGGATACTCCACAAAGCAGCCTGACACGCTTGTTAGGTTGACATCTTTATCGCGGTTTCACCACCGTGTTATAGTAGGCGCAAAGATCAGTGATCGAACACTTGTTGCATCGCGGACGCTCGAATACACAAATGCGCTGGCCGTGTCGCAAAAGGGCTTTATGAAAATTGTAAATGACGCGAGCGTTCTGGGGAAGGAGAGCTTGCAAGAGATTATGCGCAGCATCGGCACTCACTTTTTTCCCAATAAGCCCGATACGCCCGGATGTGCGATGAACATGCACATCAACTGGTAATATGGCTAACTTGCAGCTAAAGAGCAACACACATGCCGTTGTCTTCGGGCCAACTCCGTCGAAGCGATTGAGCCATGCAGCCGCTTCCTCAACCGGAAGTTCGCATAAGAAATGAAGGTCAAGGTTTCCCCGCTCCTCTGTGATTTCGCGCATAATTGTTTGCAGACGTGGCGCTTTGGCCTCCGGCCAATTCACGTTGGCAATTGCTTCCTGGACTTGCTCGGTCGGGGCGTCACGCACAGCTTCCCAGGAGCCAAAGCGTTTCAAAAGGTTATTCCAGGCGGCTGCCGTCTGCTCGTCTCGCGTGCGATGCGACAGGATGATATCCACAAGCTGGCTCATAGGGTCTTTGTTTGAGAAAGGCAGTTCGCCATACAGGTCAGTCAGCCGTTTGGTTACCTCTAGCGCTTTCGCAGAGAGGGCTGCCACATCGGATGAGGGGTACCCGTAATCGGCGGAATTGCGTATACGCATTAGACTTTTTCACTCCTGTCTCTGATTTCGCTATAGAACAGTATATGATATTTATACGAACATACATAGGGAACCGATCCAGGAAGATTGCTCTGGTATCCCACAAGCAAGTATTGCACCTACAGTGAAGCCAGAAATACCATTGACAAACTCTGCTATGCTATCCCCTTCTTGAGAAGAGGAGATTCTTCATAAGCGAGAATAAAGAAAACCGAATACTTCTTCATATACAACGAGAGCTTCTTGCTGTCGCTTAGTTTTATAATACTCGGCCCCTCTCTGCATCAATGCGTGCTTTCGTGATCCATCAACGCCTATTACAACATCGTCATTCTCGCGATTCATAGTCTCCCCCACAGATTATTGTGAAGTAGAGGTTAGATGTGATGTGGAGTTACTAAATCAAGAGGATGATGTCTGATCAAAGAAATTGAGATAGAGTAGGAGAAAGTATCCTATGTCTCTTATCCCTCCGCCACATTACGCAGTTCGTGCATACATAGTGAAGAACCAGTCCAGGCCATCTGGCTCACGAACTTGAGGATGAACTGCAACGCCTCAGCAGCACGACCTACACGCATTCGCCAGCGTTGAACTCTTCCTTGTCCGCCAACGATACCGTGCTGAAACGAGGTAAAATCCAGACGTAGCCTGATCTCTGTGCCACTGAGTATACCATCTGTACCACGGCAGGTCCCGGTTTGCGTTCTGAGCGCCAGCCTCAGGGTGACGCTTCTGGCCATACGCAGACTCATCGGCGAGCTTGGCTCGGGAAGAGGCAGCGCTCCACGTGACAGCAGAGATACACTTTTTCAGCGACAGCATCGAAAAAGCAAGACAGAAACGTTATGGCCCATACGAATATTAGGCTCTACGGCACCAACTGGTGTAGCGACTGCAAGAAGTTTTTAGGGAAGCATCGCGTCCACAACGAGTTCATCACCATTGAAGAGAACGCAGCGGGGCAGACCTACGTGCGGGAGCGGCAGCAGGGCGGTCTCACCATTCCAACTATCGTCTTCGAGGACGGGTCAGTGCTCATCGAGCCTTCGAACGCTGAACTGGCGATAAAGCTGGGGTTGGAAACAAAAGCCAAATGCGAGTTTTACGACCTCGTCGTCAGCGGCGGCGATTTACGCGGCTCGCGATGGCTACGACGTGCTGGTCATCGAGCGCGGTGGCCTCGGGGGGGCAGGCCGGTATTACCGAGCGCCTCGATAACTATCCTGGTTTTCCCGAGGGAGTAACAGGTGCGGAATTTGCCGAGCTTATCATCGAGTAGTCGAAGCGCTACGGCGTCGAACTGCTCTCGGCGCAGAACGTGGTGAAAGTCGGCAACGACGAGGATGCGCACTTCGTCGAGACCAAATCGGGGAACAGGTACCGCAGCAACGCCGTCTTGATCGCCACTGGTTCAACCTACAAGTGGCTCGGCGTGCCGGGTGAGGACTACATCGGTGCGGGGGTGCATTATATACAACATCTGTTTGGCGTAGACATCGTTTATCTCATCAATAAAATGGAGACTTCTCTTTTTGCCGAAGAAGGTCATACAGCGCCAGAGTGGGTTTGCGGTTCTCATCTCGACGAAGTTCGAGCATGTTACAGCACTGGAGCGGCTGCTTGCGGCTCTTGGTCTGCTTGAAGTGCGCCTGCCCGCATCTTACAAGCGCACTCAAGAGGAAACTCTGAAATGAGCCTTGGCAGCATAGAGCTCCTTATCATTCTTGCTTTTATCTTGCTCATATAAAGATACTTCAATGGATAACAAGCACCTTGTATGATTGAGCGTAATGAATGATGAAATAACCACCTAATGTCAATAGGAGGGAGGCGAAATTCATCCTCACGACAGCCTGCTTGGAAGGCAGGTGGTTGCAAGATCACCGCTTGCTTGGCTCAATCAGCCACTACAGGCTGATTGAGCAGTGCTCCCTCGTTTTAACGCACGCGTGACAAAAGTTTTCACATGCATTTTTCGCATATTCTGGCAAAAGTTTTCACTTTGCCACGAGGGCAGGTGCCCACGAGGTTTTGTACTCATCGATATTATATGCGCCTCCTCGATAAAAGGCAAAACGCCGTCAAAACTCTTTTCTGCCGTTGAATTTGCACACGAATGCGTGAAGTAACCAGGACAGCCATAGCCATGTGTGAAGGTATCTTTGGAAGACCAAGAGTACAGCTCCCGTATGGCTTCCCTGAGCGTGTTCTGCAAGGAAGCGCGTGTTTGTCTCGTCTGATGCAGGCTGTTTCTTTCTCCACTTTGTTCCATGTGGCCAGAAGTGAGATCAGGAATGAAGATGAAGGTGCAATTTTTCGAACGGATGCACTCAGTAGCCTTTACCCACGTTCAGAGGTCGAAGGTGTAGCTCTCCCCGGACCTGATATCCCGTACCTGGTCTCCGACACCCAATTTCACCGACCGATTCAGGCTGTCGACCTCGGCGCCGACCCGCAGACAGCCGTCATCGAGGGTGACCTCGATCAGCAGCCCTCTGAAGCGCATGGGTAGAGTCAGACCGCGCAGATGGTCCACGGCCTTGGGGTTGAAGTAGAGGACGCCGTCGCGAATCACCTCGCCCACGTAGCTGCGCTGCACCAGGTCCAGCGTCCCCGACATCACACCCATGTGAATGCCCTCGGCCGTGGTGCCGCCCTGCACGTCGCCAACGTCGCTCTCCAATGCCACCATATACCGCTCCCAGGAGGTCGCCAGGTCGATCTCCGAGAAGATCCCGGCATACGCTACGAAGCTCAGGGTGGACCCGTGCGAGGTGCGGGCATCGTAGTAGGCAACGGTCTTGCGCAGAGTCTGGGGCGTGTACGAGTAGCCGAGACGCTCGAAGGTCTGCTTCAGCTCATCTTGCCGGAACAGGTAGAACAACAGCACGGTGTCCGCCTGCTTCGACAGCCTGTAGCGGTCGGGCTCCTTTCCCTCCGCCCGCAGGATGCGGTCGAGCCTCTGGATGTTGCCATACTCCCGGCGATAGGCATCCCAGTCCAACTCCTCCAGGTCCTCCCAGCCCTCGAACTGGCTGATGACGCCATCCGCGTGGAAGGGGACGTACATCTTGCGGCTCATCTCCTGCCAGGTCTCGATCTCCTGGTCGGTGAGGTCAATCCGCTCGCAGAGCGACCGCCGCCACCGCTCTGGAAGGATGTCGAGCAGCCTGCCCGCAACGTCCGAGATCCACGCCACCATCACGTTGGTGTACGCGTTGTTGCGCAGACCGGGCTCATCAGCGTCTGGGTATTTCTCGTGGAACTCGTCCGGGCCCATGACGCCGTGGATCTCATAGCGGCCACGTTCCGGGTTGAAGTGAGCGATGCTGGACCAGAAACGGGCGATCTCCATCATCATCTCGGCGCCCGGCCCGAGCAGGAAGTCGCTATCTCCCGTGGCCTGGATGTAGTGCCAGATGTTGTAGAAGATGGCCGCGCTCACGTGCCTCTGATTCTGGCTCAGGTCCGGTTCCCACAACCCGGAGCGCGGGTTGAGGTGCACGACCTGGGTCTCTTCCTTGCCGTCGCTGCCACTCTGCCAGGGGTACATCGCGCCCCGGTAGCCGGCGTCGCGAGCCAGCGCGCGGGCCTCGTCGAGCCTGCGGTACCGGTACATCAGGAGGCCCCGCGTGATCTTCGGCAGCCGGAAGTTCAGGAAGGGATAGACGTAGAGCTCGTCCCAGAAGATGTGGCCGCGATAGGCTTCCCCGTTGAGGCCGCGCGCGGGAACGCCGGCGTCCAGGTCGGCCGTGTGGGGGGAGCAGGTCTGCAGAACGTGGGAGGCGTGGAAGCGCAGCAGGAACTGGACCCGGTCGTCATTGGGCACCCGGATGTCGCAGTCGTCCCACAGCTCGTTCCACGCACGCTGGTGACGGTCGAAGGCCTCTTCGAAGGTGCCGTAACGCCCGGCCGCCTTCTCGGCGTCGGCCAGGGGCTCGTTGAGCGCCTGGTCGTGAGAGGTGTAGAACGAGACCAGCTTCTCGACACGGACCGGTCGTCCTTGCTGGAGGTCGAAGCCCAGCGTCTGTTGGGCGTAGTCCTCCATCTGATAAAGCCCGCGCTCGGCCTCCAGCTCGCCCGAGTCTCCGTATACGCGCGTCCTTGCTGCCTCGGCCACGTAGATGCGGGACTGACGAGTCTGCGCTATCAGGGAGATGCTGTCCGGACACGGAGTCCGGCTCGCCACCGGATGCAGGTGGTGGCCCTCGAGCTCCCGGTAGCGGGCGACGCCCTGGTTGATGACGCGCGCGTCAAGCGCCGTGATGACCTCCACCGGGC
>Ga0070706_100001837_pt1 | contig 21981 bp, 20 predicted proteins | sample KBSK5501metaG_FD_65476 | JGI IMG/M metagenome (GOLD analysis project Ga0070706, IMG submission 65476) | Corn, switchgrass and miscanthus rhizosphere microbial communities from Kellogg Biological Station, Michigan, USA - KBS K5-50-1 metaG | ecosystem: Host-associated > Plants > Roots >... | reverse complement strand
AGAAGCTCGTCAACGTTCCTGGCCTGAAGCTATGGATAGGTTGTTGCATGGCTATCATGAAGTGGTTGTGGGGAAACGACCGCTGATCACAGCGTGAAACTTCCCTCTTCGCTCTTTTCGCGCGGAAAGTAGACAGTGTAGATTCTATGGATCGCAGCAGGATTGAGCCTGCTCAAGTATAGGGCTGCTGGTATTTGTTGGTGAGCAATTCCGGTTTAAGAACCAATTGCTTGCTGAAGTAGATCACATTTTCTATGCGTTGATTACGGAGCCGTGAATCCTCGACTGCTATCGGCCACTGTACTTATATCACTTGCAAGGAATGCAATCAGATACTTCAAGGCCTGTCCAGTTGCTTCAACCAGATCGGGTGAAGAGCCATGGGCTTCAACGCACTGCCAGTGATAGCGGTTGCTCTGCCAGGTAATAGTGATTGCAATAGGTAATTATCGTAACATTACCATCAAATCTTGCTCGATGCTAGCCATGTTAACACCTCCTACTCGTAATTTGCTATACAAAACATAAATCAGATGGGTTAATATGATATTATGAGATAGTTAAAAGTTGACTTTCACCCACAACCTGTAAGTTCCAAGCAAAAGGGACTGTTCATCCATGCAAATATCAGAACGAGAAACCAGTATACTGGCTGAAGTTTCTATGGAGGCCCAGGCACGTTTCGCTGATTTCACGGACCTTGCCCATGGCTGGGAACATGTTTACAGGGTCTATCACCTGTCTCTGCGCATAGCGGAACAGGAACACGCTGATAGCTTTATTGTGGGGATGGCAGCCTTGCTCCATGATCTCGGGCGTACTACTCGCGATCCCACACGGCCGCACGCGGAACGCTCCGCTATACTTGCTTCAGAGCTACTAGCTCCTTATGAACTTCCGTATCATACCGAACAGGCGATTCTCCATGCGATTCTCGCTCATAACTATCGTCGCGGCATCACTCCTGAGACCATTGAAGCCCGTGTAGTCTATGATGCAGATCGGTTGGACAGCCTGGGAGCAAGCGGGTTGATGCGCTGGGCCATGACCATGAAGAATAGAAGCTGGTCCGAGTGGAAATCGTATCATCCAAATGACCCATTCGCGGCACGGCGAGTGCCAGATGAGCAGCACTATATGCTCGATCGTTTCTTTACAAAGCTCTTGACGATGCCTGAGGTGATGACCACTGAGACTGGTCGAGCAATGGCCCAGCGCCGCGTGGCTTTTTTGCATCTCTTCTTGCAGGAACTTCAGCAAGAGTTGGTAGAGGGTGGGTATAGTCAGGCAGAAGAAGAGACTTCGCTTCCGTTGGTCGGACGCAATCAGGAGTATATCAGATGGCTGATATCTGCCAACGAGTGATTTTCATAGTAGAAGGTCAGATGAATATTCAATACTTAAGTGCGGAGGTATATACTCTTCAATAAAGAGCGCCAGTAAATGACATTACCATAGGTATGTTAAGTTTCAGGCTTAAGGGATTATAAAGCGAAGATTAAGATGCGAAGGTTGTTGTAAATAGCGTCTAGCATAGTCTGCCAGCTTAGTGATAGGAATCAAAATGCTTGCTAAGAGCATCCATCAAAACGCCTGAGCCGAAACGTAGTACATCGGTTGCTGGTAGACCTGTTTCATCCTCTGCCTGCCTCAAAGTGTCACGTGCTTCTTGTTCGCTCAAGCCAAAGGTCATCACTGCGAGGCCAACAACCTTGCATGGTCGCTCAGGTCGCACCCAACTCACGGTATCCTCGTTGAGTTGAATCATGCGATTTAACGAGGGGAAGAGACAATGATTATAGCCCTCAATCTCTGTTGTTCCCGCCTTGTGGCAAAAGATCATCGCCTCCGGCATGGAACCGTGAATCAAACCGAGCGTCACAGGTGAATATCCAGGATGATTAAGGGCGCCCTGACCTTCGACAAAGACCCAATCGTGCTTGTTCGTGAAATCAATCACCATCTCCTCCACCATGCCAGCCACAAAGTCGCTGATAATTCGGTCAACTGGTAAACCATTGCCGGAGATTATGATGCCTGTCTGTCCTGTGGCGACAAAGGCGCTGTTCAGGCCGCGATTGCTTGCCTCGCGATCCAATTCAAGGGCGACGGTCATTTTGCCTACAGCGCAGTCTGAGCCTACCATAAGGATAGTATGGCTGCCAGGGCGATGCGGAATAAATTGAGCGACACGGTTTTTATCAGGTGGGCGGCGTAGATCCCAGATCGTCACACTACGTTTCCCGGCAGCAGTACGTAGTTCCTCGTCATCTGAAATAAAGAAATGCAGACCGCTGATGATATCCAATCCAGCGTCAATGGCTGTGAGAAGTTGCCAACGCCAGGCCTCGGGTAACGCTCCACCCATAGGAGCAATGCCGATTAAGAGAGAATCTGGTCGGTAGGTAAGTGCCTCATGAATATCGCGTACAACAGGAATGCCTTTCCCAAGTGGCGCGTCCAAGGCTTGTGAGACATCTTGACCTGCTCTGGTACTGTCAATGACAGCCACTACCGTATCTTTACCATAGCGAATGACACCTGTGGCTGTTTTGCCGTAGTGCCACTCAAATGCTCCTTCGGCCAGTATTGCTATTCGTCGCATAAAAATGTTTGCTCCCTCGGATTATGTTTAGCCATTATTATATGACATTACTATGGACTGTTTGCCTTAAGCATGTTATGATTGTCAACAATAAAAATGCTAGCTTATGAAGGGCAGGCTTTTCATTTGTCGCAGAGTAATGGGATAGAAAGTCCCTTTGAACACTGCGATGAACGATTTTGAAAGGCCCTGCATAAAGGGGCGGGAACGCATGAACTTCAATCTGATTCAATGGTTATTTACTGATCCATGCAGCGCTACGAACTGCGTGGCAAGTACTGCAACGAGTCCAGGGGTCCCAGCAGAGACATTTCATTTTTACGTTCCATGGACCATCTTTTGTATCCTTGGTGTACTGATTCCTTTTTACTATTCTGTAGAAGGTCGCAAACGTTTTGTAAAAGATAAGCCCGTCATCAAGAATATGCTGGATCGCTTTCTTGGTTGGCTTGCCATCATCTGCATACTCGGCTTTCCGCTGATTTTCGCGCGTGCTTTCCTTTACGAATACTTTTTCGCATGGCGTTTCTGGCGCTTTCTGTGGCTTGCAGGTCTACTGGCCTGGGCCATTATCTGGATCGTCTATCTCATTCGAAAATTCCCTAAAGAGCAAGCCAATTACGAGGCATATAAGAAACGCGAGCAGTATACACCAAAGGGTAGTAAATCAAAGAATGGCAGACGGAAAACGGCCTCTTCCAGGTAATATGGTGTGTGATTAATCATCGATCTACGCTGACTAGCGGTATTATTCTTGCCGGAGGCAGCAGCAGCCGAATGGGTAAAAATAAGGCTCTGCTGTCGCATCCCGGTAATCAAGCTGCCACCTTCGTTGAGTATCTGACCTCCCTTCTCGTTGAATGTTGTTCGGAGACATTGATCGTTGCTCGTGATAAACTGAATGCAACTGGTTTTGCGTTCCCTGGCGTACGAGTTATATTCGATGAAACACCTGGCATCGGTCCATTGATGGGATTGTACAGTGGCCTGCGCGCTATCACTAAAGAGCGTGCGTTAGTTGTTGCGGTAGATTTACCATATATCCAGCCTGTCTTGCTCTCTTTTCTGCTCTCTCAACCTCTGTCTACTGACACTTTGCTTGTTCCATTGGTACACACTGTACCGCAGGTGTTGCTGGCTATCTATCCACGCTCAGTTTTACCTGTAATCAAAGAGCAATTGCAACAGGGACGGCGCGATTTACGCTGTTTGTTAGAGGTCGCTCCTGTGCAATTTGTTGAAGAAACGCTATTACGCCAGATCGATCCCCAATTACACTCTTTTGTGAATATCAATACACCCGAAGAGTTACAACAGATGTTGCAAACGCGGCCAGCGTCGTTGGGCAACTGATTTTAGTTCCTCTTCAAATCCTCGCATTGAAAGCCAGTTGCGCGTTTCTCCGGTGACAACGATATCAGTTTGTTGAAGCTGTCCAATAGAAGCAGCTCCGCTTAGTTGCATGGCTACCTTTAACTCGGCCACAATCGTTTCAAGCAGTTCGCAAACGGCATCATAGCTTTCGCTCGCGGCTTTTAGGAAAGGAAAACCCATACCGACGAGTGTTGCTCCAAGGGCGAGTGCGCGTGCCATATCCAGGCCGCTTCGCACCCCACCGGTAGAGATCAACGGTAAACGTGCCACCTTTGCTTCAACAATTGAGACAGGCGTAGCTATACCCCAATCTCGAAAAAGCAAGCCGATATTATGTGTCCTCTCATCACCACGCGCTTTAGATCGTTCCGCTTCCATCGCAGACATGCTGCTTCCACCCGCTCCACCTACGTCGATAGCGGCAACTCCGCAGGAATGTAAGAGGAGGGCTTGCTCGCGGCAGACACCAGCGCCTGTCTCCTTAGCGATCACCGGCACGCTCAGCTTGCCAGTGAGCGTTTTGAGTGCCGCTGCCTCTCCTACTGCGCGTCTGTCACCTTCTGGTTGTGTTGCTTCCTGAAGGCTGTTCATATGAACGGCGAGGGCGTTTGCTCCAATCATAGTAACAGCATGCTCTACCTGTTCGATGGTAAATGGGGCGTAACGTTGCTGTGCAATAAGCTGGGGTGCGCCAATATTGGCGATCAGGAATATGTTGGGGGCATGCTCACGGGTGATAGCATAGCTGCTGATAACTTCGGGATTGACGATAGCGGCACGCTGGCTGCCTACGCCAAGCGCTAAACCGTAGTGTTCTGCTGCACGCGCAAGGTTACGGTTGATTGATATTACATCGTGATGTCCCCCGGTCAAAGAAGAAATGAAAATAGGGTAGCGCAGCCTATGACCGAGGAAGTCAACCGAGGTATCGGTCTTATCCAGGTCTACCTCCGGCAATGCCTGGTGTACAAATTGGACATCATTCCAATTTGCGCGTTGCGCTACAGAGATATCTTGTCCCAGGGCGATGTTCACATGTTCAATTTTTCGCTGTTTCACTTCGTCAGTCATAGAGTAGGGTCATCCTTTCGTTGCTTCTTTTCGCCTGTGTAATCAAATAGATGAGGGGAATGCCAAAGAAGAGTAATGGTTGATAGTTGACGATTAGCAAGTTGTCCACGGAAAGTAAGGGATAGGTAAGAAGCGCAGTGCATGAGAGCAGTAGAACACTCACGGTGAGCGCATCGAAACGTCGCAGCGCAACAATCCATAGCGCCCATAAAACATACCACGGCCAGAATTGTCCTGATATGAGTACTATAAATGACAAGGTAGCCAGGCACAGACTGGTGAGAAGTGTATCAATGCTCCGTACTCTGCCTAAGAGATAGAAGTAGATAAGAGCAAAGATAAACATGGCCGATGCCAGCACTGTCATATTGGCAGCAATAATAGGTTGCAAATAATATGAGGAAATAGTCGTAGGTAGATTCAGGGTTTGAACGAGAAGGCTGAAGAGCCAGCGAACTGGTATCACCAGGACACCTAGCGGTGAGTGTATAAACTGTTGCATGTCGAAGGATGAGGTGATGGCTAGAAATGTTGCACTGCCATGCCAGAATGGGAGGTAGAGAGTGAATACTATTGTCAGCGCGACTATCGCTCTCCAGCAAAATGCCCATACGAAAAGTGCTTGATTACCCCTCCCCACACCGGGGGAAAGGGGGTTTGTGGGGACACCCCACGCCCCGCCAAGGGGCTGCAGCCCCTTGGAACCCTGCTGGGGTTCGCGTCGCACACTGAACCAGATGTATAGGGGAGCGAGCAGCAAAGCAATAAAATTAATGCTGATTGCAAATCCAAGGAATACCATTGCCCATAAATCGTACCACCGACCTTTTTGTTGTATGATGAGCAAGGTTGTCAGTAGCAAAAAGCAGATGAGAAAGCCTTCATTGTGTCCATTACCCGCCAGTTCTAATATTGCGAGTGGATTCCATGCATAGAGTATGGTTCCTGCCAGGCGACGCCCAGGCGCTAAAATGCCTAGAAAGGCCCAGATAAGCACGCAATTGATGAGATGAGAGAGCAGAGACAGGCTTCTGAAAATGTAGCTGTTGGCTTCATTATTAAAGAGTGCGGGTAAGAACAACAGTGTAATGCCGAAGATTGTTGCTCCAATCACTGGCAAAAAGAGCCAGCGAGATGTGATAGGTATGTTGTTGTCGGTGTGAAAAGCATTTCCAACTGCGCAGAGATAGATGCTGGCTAGCGCGGTAAATATCAGGGCGAGCAAAAGGAAGTAGGAGCCGAGATCAGCGGATCTTATCTCCAAACTCGAGTTTATGTGAACGATTAGTTGCGCAGGTGCAAGTATCCAGGGCCAACCCATGCCTGATGGCGAAAGTGTAGAATAGGTCGTTGATATAGGGGTGAGCGCAAAAATCAGGAGATACAGTAATTCGAGTACGCTGCCAAGGAGTATGAAGCGTGTCAGCGGAGAGAAGCGCTGAAGAATCGTCGGGGCTTTCATAATCCCAGCCTGGCAAATGTAGTGTCGATATATTTGATATAATATTCGATATTTGTCAATTCGATGAGCTCGCTGTGTGATAGGTAACGAGTAACCTCATTGTCGTTGCTGAGCGCCTCGATCAATTCCTGCCCTTGTATGGCACCATTACTCGACATATTCCAGACTTTCTTTGCATTACTCTGTACCATCTGGTATGCTTCTTGCCTGCCAACTCCTTTCTCGATAAGAGCAAGTAAGATACGCTGTGAAAAAATAAGTCCTCCTGTCATATTCAGATTGCTAAGCATGCGTTCTTCCTCGACTTGGATCCCACTCATCACATTGTTAAAGATGTGCAATATATAATGAAGTAGAGTGCAGGCATCAGGAATAATGATTCTTTCCGCTGAAGAATGGCTGATATCGCGTTCGTGCCAAAGGGCTACATCTTCCATTGACGTTACAGCAAAGCCACGCAGGACGCGAGCTAACCCGCAGATGCGCTCACACAGTTCGGGATTGCGTTTATGTGGCATGGCTGATGATCCCTGTTGACCAGTACCAAATGGTTCAAAGACCTCGCTCACTTCTGTGCGCTGCAAGTGACGAATCTCCTGAGCCATCTTCTCCAGTGAACTGCCTATCAGTGCCAGGGTAGTGATGAAGTAGGCATGGCGATCACGTGGCACTATCTGGCTGGAAGCGGGCGCGACACTGAGGCCTAACCGTTCACAGACAAACTCTTCAATGTGTGGAGGTACCGTAGCATGGGTGCCAACAGCACCAGAGATTTTGCCTACGGTTACCTGTTCGAGCGCAGCAGAGAGATGTTGCTGCCCACGACGTAGTTCGTCTACCCATAAGGCCAGCTTCAAGCCAAAGGTGATCGGTTCGGCATGAATACCGTGTGTGCGTCCAACCATAAGTGTATATTTATAGCGTACTGCGGCTTGAGTAACGGTCTCTAGTAGTTCGGAGATGGACTTGATAAGTAACTCTCCAGCTTCTTTGAGCTGCACAGCCAGTCCTGTATCTAACACATCAGAAGAGGTCAATCCAAGATGAATGAAGCGTCCCTCCGGTCCTAGTTGTTCCTGGATAGAGCGTAGGAAAGAAATAATATCGTGATGGGTTTCTTGCTCGATCTCGTGCATTCGCTGTGTGTTATAGCGAGCTGCGCGAATCTTTTCGAGGGTGTCCTGTAGGATCACTCCTTCGCGTGCCCATCCTTCGCAGACAAGCAATTCGACCTGTAGCCACAGGTCGGTTTTGTGTGTTGCTGACCAGATAGCAGCCATCTCTGGCTGGGAATACCGTTCGATCATGCTATAAAATGGTTCCTTGATGTGTTACACTTCAGCAGAAAGACAATTTGTTACAGTAGTGTACCACATACATATGAATGTATGGGCTTGAAAGATCACACATACATTGGGAGTGACAGTAAACCTATGAATAGTGAGAATATTCTGCGATATCGTTTTACTTCCCATACTCGACATCTCACTACTCTAACTATCATTTCTGCTGTTGTGGTAGTAATTGCCGGTTCGGTGGCCTTACTTGCAGGTTTTCGTATACTGCCTATAAATCTGGATGGGCTGCTCTTACCTTCTTACATCATTGCGATGTGCGCAGTTGCTGTTCTGTTGCTGCTACTTGTCTTGCAATATGGCTATGCGCATTCAGGAGTGTGGATTGAACCTGATAAGCTGCGTGTGCGGTTTCCTGGTATGGATGAGCAAGAGATGGCCTGGTCAGAGGCTCTTTTTGCCGTAGACGAGGGAGAAGAGTACCTGCGCGCCAGCAAGGGTAAGGAGGGCGTGGGATTTCTCTTTGGTGAAGCACGGTATGTTCGCCTGTATCTTGAGGGTATGATGCCCGAGCAACGCGCTCAATTTGAGCAGGAGTTAGCTGAACGCATGCCGGTGCGCCAGCCTCGTCGCTTCACACTGATGACACTTCTGAACTCAAAAGGTGAATTAGTAGCGAGAGGACGTCTGTATCTGTTCGATGACGCATTATTATGCGCGGAAAATCGTGGCGAGAAGCGCGTATTTTTATATGCGCCCCTCAAAGATCTGGACTCTCTCAAGCAACGCGCCTCCTTTTATATAGGAAATTTGGAGTGTGAGGCGTTCACTTTTAGATATAGGAAAGAATATGTAGTGATGCTCGGTTATGAAACAACCTTCAACAGGGGTATTGGTAATAGTTCACACTGGACAAGGACAGGGGAAGCGGCTGATTGGGTTGAAGCTTTACAGAATAGACAAAATTCTTAAAAGACAACATCCCTCGACTTGAATTTGGGCATAAACAAGCTTCAAAAAGTGTTATAGTGTGATAGAATAAGAAAAATGCGTAGTAGATGGTTAGTAGGGTGGTCAATCAAAGGCTAAGACAAGCCTCGCCTTTCCTGTGATTACAGACCTACTCTCTTGACGGAAGAGTCCCGTCCGTGTACAATCATGCTCGCAACCATAACTGTTGTAATTACTCGGGGGTTACTATGAAAAAAGGAATACATCCAGAATATGTCGAAGCCACGGTAAGTTGTGCCTGTGGAAATAGCTTTCAAACACTCAGCATCAAGCCTCTGTTGAAGATTGATGTCTGTTCAAATTGCCATCCATTTTTTACCGGGCAACAGCGCATTCTTGACACTGCCGGACGTGTGGAGCGCTTCCGCAGACGATTCAATTTGCAGGAAGAAGAGTAAGCTGTTCATACATGAGGATACGGGGATAAAGGCTGTTTTTCATTCCTTTATCCCTGTTTATTTGTACATTTACATTTTTTGAACGTACATTAAGAGGGAAATACCCGTTGAGTGGGCCTCAAAGAACTATACTTTTTCTAATTGCTGATACTGGGGCAGGGCATCGCAGCGCCGCAAACGCGATTCGCAATGCCATAACCTTTATCGCCCAAAAAAAGCAAGAGGAATGGCTGATACAGCAACAAACTGACGCTGAAGAGCAAAGGAGCATGCCCTCCCAACCAGGCTATCGCATTGAGATTGTCGATGTATTTGAAGATTATAGTCGTTTTCCTTTGCGTGAGGCTGTGAAGCTCTACGGGCCGGCGATACGCTATAGGCCGAAACTCTATGGGCGTATTTTTCATTTCAGTAACCAGGTTCAAAGATTTTCAGCTATGAAGACAGTTTCAACACCTCTTATTCATAATGGTCTACTGCGCTTGATAACCAGTGTTAAGCCTGATGTAATCGTTTCTGTTCACCCTTTACTCAATCATGTAACGATTAGTACTCTGCAAGAGTTAGATGTCCATATCCCTTTCATCACAGTGGTTACTGACCTTGTTAGTGTCCATCATGCCTGGTTTTCTCCAGGAGCGGATGCGTATATAGTGCCAACAGACTATGCCAGGGAACTTGCCTTAAAGCAAGGTATGGATCCTGTACGTGTCCATGTCATGGGAATGCCCATCGATCCTAAGTTTACACTGCCATTGGAGGGCAAACAGGAATTGCAGCGTAAATTGGGGTTAGAGCCTGGCTTTCCTGTCGTTCTTCTGGTGGGTGGTGGTGAAGGAGCGATGGGATTACGTTCAGCCGTGCATGCTATTTCCCAGGCGCGTTTATCTGTACAGTTGCTCATTATTACCGGGCGCAATAAGCATTTATACATTCAACTTCAACGTATACGATCGAGCTTACATGTTCCCGCGAAGGTTTTTGGCTTTGTGCAGAATATGCCGGAAATGATGCATGCCTCAGATGCGATTGTAACAAAAGCTGGCCCTGGAACAATATGTGAGGCGCTGGCATGTAATCTTCCGATCATTCTTAGCGGCTACGTTCCTGGCCAGGAAGAAGGGAATGTGACCTATGTTGAGGAAAACAATGTTGGCATGTTGGCATATGACTCGGTTGAGTTGATTAATATACTGCGTCGCCTGTTGAAGCCAGGTTCTGAATTGTTAAGTCAGGAGCAAGAAAACGCTAAGCGCATTTCTCGTCCGCGAGCATCTTTCGATATTGCGAACTGTATTCTTGGTTTTCTTCCTCCAGCTAGCATACCCAGTGTCTGGAAGAATGTCGAAGGAAAGAGGCAGAGTAGAGTCGCCTCGCGACGCCTGCGTTCAGGTGTCCCTACGAGTGTATTGCAACCCGGGGTGCCTGTTTTGCGTTCTCGGGCACCAATGCGTACATTGCGCCGCAGGTTACGACGTTTAGCTTTTCTGCAACGACCAGTGCACGACCTTTCGCAGTTGCGCTCTCAAACAACTTCAAAACAGGTGCATGATACAAACCTTGATACTCCGTAGGCCAACTGAAAGGTAGGATACTCTCATGGCAACTTTCTATTATGGTGGACAGGCGGTAATGGAAGGAGTGATGATGAGAGGGCGTAAATCGGTCGCAATGGCAATCCGACGACCAGATGGCAGCAACTATCTCTATGAGGAAGCGTTGAACCCACGCCTGTATCAGAATCGCCTCTTTCGACTGCCATTCTTACGAGGGATGTTGTTATTGTGGGAAATGCTGGTCCTGGGAACCCGTCTCATGACCCTTTCTGCAAATGTAGCCACCGGCGCAATTGATCCAGATGCGCCCACTGTCGAATCTGAAACGCCGGGTATACGCCAGGTTGATACTTCGATTGCTGGCAATTCTCCCGATGTTCTGCCTGAAAAACCCGAGATACCACCTCAGATAGGCGGAGCAGCGCTTGTATTCACCTTACTTATCTCTTTAGGCTTTGCTATTGCTGTCTTCTTCCTGGCGCCACTGCTTATTGCCGGTTTGTTCAGTAATCAAACTGGCGGAGGCTGGCTTAACCTGACAATCGAGGGGCTGATTCGCCTGGGACTGCTCATCGGTTATTTATACTTGATTGGCCGCATTCCTGATATTCAGCGTGTCTTTGGTTATCATGGCGCTGAACATAAAGCTATAAACGCAATGGAACACAATCAACCTCTGGATATTCCGCATGTGCGCCAGGCTTCACGTGTCCATACACGCTGCGGTACAGGCTTTCTATTGCTTGTTGTTGTCGTCTCCATCGTGGTATTTGCCTTTGTTGGCTCACCCTCGATCTTGATCAAGATCATCTCTCGAGTTTTGCTGGTGCCTGTGGTAGCCGGAATCGCTTATGAATTGATGCGTCTGGGAGCGGCGAATTATCGTTATCGAGTCGTGCGCTGGTTACTTGCGCCAGGGTTAGCGTTACAGGGTTTGACCACGCGCGAGCCTGATGACAGCATGATTGAGCGCGCGATCGCTGCCTTAAATCGTGTTATTCGCCGTGATAATCCGAATATGAAACTAGATCCCGGGTCCACCGATGTGACACTGCCGCCCTTGGTGGCGTCACGATGAAAGGGATACTACATTTATGTCTACTAATCCCGAAGTGACTCCTCCTGCAGATACCCCTGAAACTTTGCCCGTAGAACGTCCAGATGTACATTTTTCGGGCGCACACTGGTTCTTTACCGGCATTGTGCGTCTATCCTATCGAGGCTGGACGCGTGTTGCTGCGTTTCTCTTCCCAGAGGATTCAAAAGCCGAGCATATAGCTCAAGCCTTGCATATCCCTTTACCAGACAAACTCGATATGAGTTGGATAACACCCCATCTTGCTGTCGGTGGTCGTATTCACCCGGAGGATATCAAGGCATTGGCCTCGGCAGGTATAAATTATGCCGTGGATACTCGTTCGGAATATCGTGATGATGCTGAGGCATTAGCTAAGGAGCATATTGAGCTATTATACCTGCCTACTGCCGATACCCGGCCGTTTACAATTGAGCAAATGTTACAGGGTGCGCAATGGGTGCAAGAGCGAATGGGGCAAGGGGAACGTGTGTTGATTCACTGTGAGCATGGCGTTGGACGTAGTGTCCTACTTACCAGTGCTGTACTAGTCTACAATGGAATGCACGCGCAGGATGCTTTACATTTGGTGGAACAGAAACGTTGGCAGGCTGCGCCTAATCACAGGCAGGTCAGGCGGTTGAGAGAGTTTGAGTCGGCGGTGGTTGCATTGCGCAACGTATAGTATGCGATTGCTTTGGCTACTCCATCTTCCCTGTTACTGGCTGTAACAGCTCGCGCAGCAGATTTTACAGCCTCGGAGGCCTGCCCCATCGCGACTCCCCAACCCACCGTTCGCAACATCTCTATATCATTGTTGTTATCCCCAATCGCCATGATTTGCTCTAGAGGAATGCTGAGATAACGAGCAAGTTCAATGACGCCGCTGGCCTTAGAACATGATGAGTTCATTATTGCCAATTCCGCGCTGCCAAAATTGCCACGCCTGGTGATTGTCCAATTGCAATCGAGCGCAGCAACTTCTGGCAGTAATGTATAGATGATCTCTTCAGAAGCAAATGCGACTACCCGTATCGGGTCAGGGTGTCCTGTACAGAGTTTCTCAAATGGCATACGTTGCACTTGCTCTGGGGCGCTGGCGAAGTACGTAACTACCCAGGGATTATCAAATGCAGCTGGCCCTGTCCATATTTGCTCTTCTGTGCCCTTAAAAGGGTGTACGACTGGTTGAAGTTTGTGGCGAACGAGCATATCTACTGCCTGTTGTCCCACATTAGCCGGTAGAAGCTGTATATGCAGGATTGTTTTGTGTGGATGTTGTATAATCAATGCCCCATCGTACAGGATGAGCGGGGTATCCAGACCCAGATCATTTGCGATTATGTTTGTATTGCTGTAACGGCGTGCCGTCGCCAATGTCACTACTATTCGCGCTTGCTGCGTAGCCCGTACCGCTTCCAATGTAGGGGTAGTGATAATTCCTTCGGGTGTAAGTAATGTACCATCAATATCGATAACAATCATTTTTATATTCGCAGGTGCATCCATATCTCTATCATCTCAATCTTTGAATCATAAAGTAATGCGACGGGCAAGATATTCGATCCCGTCGCATAATCCTGGAATGGGATATATCCTTACTATAACACATTTCTCATCATTGGGATGGAGCATGCGCAAGAACACCTCTTCGTCGATATTGGCAGTGTTGCCAGTGTTGCGGCTATGCGTCCGTATCAGAATCACTCTACGGCCATTCTGCTAGACATTCTTCAAAGGCTTCTGATACAATCCTCTCATGAGCATGCAAGAAAAGCATTCCAGACGCGAACACGCAAAACAACAGCCAGGCGCGAATGATCGCCCTAATGATGATGTTGTGCAGCGTGGTATGGTGCTCCAATGGAGCGATGCAGCTGGTTTGCCATTGTTACCCGATGAACAGCCCATCATTACTGTGCGTGATAGCCTTTATGACCTGATCCCCCTTGGTCCCCGCGAGGAGACATTGATCGGCACTGCTCCGTTCCTGCGCTTGCAAAAAATCAAGCAGCTCGGTTTTGTCTATCGTATCTGGCCTGGAGCGACGCATACTCGCTATGAGCATAGCCTTGGTTGCTATTACCTGGCAGTGCGTGCTTTGCGCTCATTGCTACAGCGAGGAGATGATGGTGGGCTTTTTGGTGTCTCCGTGAGCAGCGTTCAAACGCTTGTTGTTGCTGCTTTGCTCCACGACATCGGACATTATCCTTTCTCGCATACAATTGAGGAACTGGGCTATCCAATCATCGCACACGAAAAGGTGGGGCGTTCGATCATTGAGAATAGTGAAATAGCCACGATCCTTGAGCGGGATTATCACCTCGCGCCCGAGCGTGTAGCTGATTTTATTGATCCTCCCAAGACGAAGACGTTACCCGCCGATGACGAATTGTTCAGTAGTTTGTTGAGTGGTGCACTCGATGTAGACAAATTGGATTACCTGCCGCGTGATGCGCGTGCTTGCAATGTTCCTTACGGTGGCGTTGATGTCACCCGTTTACAGGGAGCCTTACGCATTCATCCTAATGTCAATGGTCAGCAACGTATCGTGGTAACTCACAAAGGTATCAGCCCACTGCACTCGCTGCTCCACGCTCGCCAGGAGATGTTTGACAACATTTACTGGCATCACACGACTCGAGCGTTACAGGTCATGCTGATGCGAGCTGTCCACGAGGCTTTATTGAGTGGAGCTCTGCAAGTCGAACAATTGGTGGGATTGAACGATGCCTCCCTTCTCTCCCTGCTGGCAGAACAGCATATGCCCACCAGTTCCCGTAAGCTGGCAGACGATTTAGAAATGCGTCGTCCCTACAAAGGTGTGATAGAAATCAGCCGCCTTGCTGGTCGCCTTTATCATCGCCTCGATGCGCTCTTCTGGGATACCCAACGTCGTCGACGTATCGAACAACTGCTCGCAGTCGAACTGGCGAATGCATTGGAAATAGAAATTGCAGATTATGAAGTGCTCTTCGATATTCCACGCCCAGAAAAGTGGGAGATGGATGTATGGGTAACCTTTAACAATCCACCTGTTGGTATGAACTCCCTTGTAACCTGGGTTGAGGCCACTGGCCTGCAGCCAGATGACTTAGCGCGATATGAACAACATCAACGTCGCATTCGTGTTGTGGTGTCTGAACGGCTGCGCGAGCATGTAAAGGCTCGAAAGGATGATGTGTTGCTATCTGCATTGGAGCGGTTGGTGGAGATGTAATGGGTCGTAGAGCAGCAAAGTTGCTTACTTTTTCCTTTTCTTCTCTTGGTACATCATGCGCATCGCCTTCTCGTGAATCCTGCGGGCAGGCGGGTACTCATCATCGATCTTGAGTGCGTATTCAGAGGCGCTGACTGCCTCACGGTAGCGCTGCAATCTGTACAGGTTATCGGCCTTGATCATCCAGTAGCGTACATTGGTCGGGTCAAATTCCAGAATATGGTCGATGGCCTCGCTTGCTTCTTCAAAGCGTGCTGTGCCGCGTAAGGCCGACATATGGAAGTCCCAGGAAAGAGGGTTATCGGGATTGAGGCGCACCAACCGTTGTGTAATCTCTAGAAGGCGATTAAACTCCCCTAACGTGCGCAGCGCGTTCGCCATTAGATTAAGAACCGAGATATCGTCTGGCGCGAGTGCCAGAGCGTGATCCATCGTTACAATGACTTCCTCAAATCGTGCATACCTGCGCAGGATTTCACCTTTTGTCTCCAGGGTCAGCAGAAAGTCGGGGTCAAGAGCGAGGCTTTGATTAGCCGCTTCCAAAGCCTCGTATGTTCTATTCATGCGAAGCAGCGCCAGCGCTTTGTTACACCAGGTGCGAGCATCGCCGGGGTCGAGTTCAATGGCGCGTTCCACATACCGCAAAGCTTCTTCAGAATGATCTTGTAGTAGTTGCTGCCCACTGCGGTTAAACCACGCCAGCGCCAGGTTAGTGTTGAGGAGCAAGGCCTGGTCATTAGCTATGGTGGCTTCTGAGATGCGGTCGAGTTTCTGGAGTGCTCGAGCTTTGCAGGCCAGGGCAAGCGCTGAGCCCGGGTCAATTTGCGCAGCGGATTGAGCCATCTCGTACATCTTTTCGTAGTCACCGAGTCGATCCAGCGCTAACGCGAGTCCAAGCATGGCATCTACATCCTCTTGATCAGCCTGGAGGAGTTCGTTGAATGCCGTGTGTGCCTCGTGCCATCGTTTGGCTTGCAGGTGTGCGTGAGCCTCGTGCCGGAGTTTCTCAAGTTCGTCCGCCGTTTTTGATTCTGCGCTACCATCCACAGTATGTATACCCTGTTTCCCTCCCTGTACCTGCTCTGCCTTCTTTTCCAAAAGAGTTGACCTCCTGCTCTATATCCTGTGGGGTATTATCGCATTAATGTCCTATGGTGGCAATAGGGCAGAGGGTTACGTCTTTATGCAGGAAGGCGAGCTTTTTCTAGACCTGTCTGCCTGGCGGTGACTGGGCGACGGCTTGCGAGGAGTACACCGGCGAAGAACACTGTCCAGCCGAACGCCTGGATGATCCAGAAGCTACTCTCTAATCCAAAGAAGCGGGAGAGAGTACCAGCAGCGGCATTCAACAAAACACCCACGAGGATCAACAAATTGGCCCACAAGAGGTTGATTGTCTGTATGCCTGCTACGCTGGACTGGCGGCGCACCAGTTTCCATCCCGAATACACTGCCACGCCGACCACTGCCAACACTCCTAAAGTGTTCAAGACAATAATGGTTACAAGCCATGCTCCAGGGTTCAGGATGCCTGTGCCTGGCGTACCTGCAATATGACTGAGGTTGGCCATATTAATGGTGGCTGTTGAGATAAGCACTATCGCTAGTATGCTCAGCACGATTAACACAATGAGACAAATACGTGTGATACGTTGGCTTGCCACCAACGCGATACTGCCCAGACCTAACCAGGCGGGAACGAGAGCTGCTCCAAAAATGTAATAGATGCGGAAGAGTACTATGCCTGTGCTACTCGTCGGCCCTACGATTACCATGAGTACGTAAGCTAGTGTGGCCAGAAAAGCCATAATCAGGGCGATAGACCAGTAGAGTTGGGAGTTACGCCTTCGTCGTACGTACTGGCGCAGGACTACCCCTGCAAAAAGGCCAGTTACTACTACATTTATGATGGCGAAGAGCAGTAAAATAGAGTTGTTTGTCATGGTTTTGTTCCACCTTTGTATTTTATTCAGGTTGTGAAACAGCACAAATGGTCTTTTAGAGAATACTCCTGGTTGGTCTTTTCGTCAAGCCATAAATATAAGCAAATCTGTGCGAAATGATGGATCTTTCGTGTAGTTTTGAGATTTTTCATGTGATCATCAAATACCCTTGTTGTCACCTTGTCTTCGCGCTTATACTATGTTCTGGATAGGAGTTGGAAATAATGGCCCAAAAACTTGGAAACGAGAAAAAAGAACAAGATCTGGCAAGAATGCAGCGACAGGAACTGAAGGCGGAACTGGCTGACAATTACGCACGTTTACCGCGCAGACCTCGCAATCGGCGCAGGATCGTTGCTTTTAGCGTGCTTGGCGTGAGTGCGCTGCTGGTGAGCATTTTTGGCTGGCTGGTCTTGCAACCTTCATCAACTCAACAACCAGTCGCTGGCGTAGCAATAGGCACTGCGGCTCCCACATTTACGCTGCCGATTTATGGTGGTAGTGGTGTTGGTGGTACTATAGACCTTCGTGCTTTACGTGGACATCCAGTAATACTCAACTTCTGGTCCGAATCTTGCTCTCCCTGTCGTACAGAGGTTCCCTACCTGGAGCGTATCTACTCGCACTATGGAGTACATGGTCAATTCGCGCTGCTGGGCATCAATCAAGCTGATCCGAAGGATGATATTGTCAGATTTGGCGACGATTTTAATGTTACCTATCCTCTTCTTTTTGATAAAGGGGGCACAACCAATGCTGACTATGTTGTAACAGCTGTTCCTACTACTTATTTTATCGATAGCAATAGTATTGTGCGTTCCGTCTTCGTGCTGCCGCTTACTCCTCAAACTATGCAGCAAGGTCTCTCCTCAGTAGGAATTAGCATACAGTAATATCTTCTATGAATTCAAAGAGGCACGTTTACGCCTTGTGATAATCAAGCCAATAATGCTCAGGATCAGCAATGTCACACCAAGGCTAAGGCGTCCCGCCGATTGGCCAGGGTCGAGTACTGGCGGGATTCCTGGACCCTGGTTTGTTGGTTGGGTGCCATCGCTTGCTTTTGATCGAGTTGTGCCAGTCGGAGAGCGCTTTTGTGTTGGTACCGGAGTAGGCGTTGTAGTAGCAGCTGCCCCTTCTTGAGGACGAGCATTAGTAGTCACATGATTACCCGGAGTAGTGACAGTAGAGTGCACCCCACCAAACGTGCTATTCGAAGTAGCAGTCGAGGTAGAACTACCTCCAGCAACGTTCATGAATGGCAGAATGCCAGAGATGATAAAGAACAGGGCTAGTACAGCTGCAAGTGTGCTCACGACCCTTATCGTACGTCGGAGCGTAGAGAGCTGTGTATGCTGTCTTTGCGGAACAGGGTTGAGTGTTATGTCTTGCCGAATAGTTCGTTCTGGAACAGTTGTCATGCGGCTGGGTAAGACGAATGGGCGAGGCACTTCTTCCTCAGGTAATGCATGCAATAGGGCAACCGTCAGCCGTAAGTCAGCCAGATTGCCCTGGCATTGCTGGCAGGTAGATATATGAGCATCAAAAACAGCCTGCTCCTGGGGAGAGAGCTGATTATCGAAAGATGCTGAAAGTTGCTCGGTTGTTAGATGCTCATCGTGTAATCGTGCCACGCAAAGACTCCGTAATGTTTTACTCACTATCAGTTAATAGACGATAACTACGCGGTAAAAGTTCCCGGTGCTGGTACAGGTAGTCGCGGAGACGCTTACGTCCACGCGCAATGCGTGACCGAACGGTTCCTAGACTGGTTTGAGTACTGGTTGCAATCTCTTCATAGGATAGTCCCTGCACATCGCACAAAATGACCGCGACTCGCTGATCGAGGGGTAGTTCCTGGATTCCTTTCTGAAGCAGCTCTTGTAATTCTTGATTCAGCAAAAACTCCTCGGGATTTGCTCCCTGTTCTGGAGCGACCAATGCACTCAGTAAACCAGCATCGTGTGGTTCATCTTCATCCATGATGGTGTCCAGCGAGTCCTGGGGATGGCGATTAACGCGTCGCCAATAGTCACATGCTTGATTGGAGGCGATGCGAAGCAACCAGGCACGAAATGAGGGACCTCCACGAAATGACTCAATGGCTCGAAAGGCAGCAATAAAGGTATCTTGTGTCACGTCGGCAGCAGCATCACGATCGCCAAGCATGCGCAGTACCACATTGTACGTTGTCTGCTGATAATTCAACACCAACTGATTAAATGCGTTGACATCCCCTTTTTGGCTGAGATTGATGAGTAGCATCTCATCTTCTCGAGCTGGGTCAGCCATTGTGCTGCCTCTTTCCTCTTTATTTCGTTTCGCTAGTGTAGCATGTTTCAGCTAGTTTGAGTACCGCTGCCTGAAGAGAGTTTCTATAGATACATACGGTTATTGGTGATGACATTTCGCAGGTAGACAAGATACTTCCCAAAAAGTACAAAGATTAATCTTTTTGCGGCCTTCGCTCGTTAGTACTAAAGAATGGAATAGCACATGCTCATACTTTGAGGTGGGGTCTTCACTTACAACTATCCGTTTGAATTGGAGTTTTCTGTACATGCTACAACGTCTGAAGAAGGTCAGGATTAGCCTGTATACGAAGTGTGCCATGGTGATAATTGCATTAGCCATGTTGCTGCGCATTGTGCTGACAGCCCTGGGTTGGCCAGTAACCAACAGCGATGAAAGCACGATGGGTCTCATGGCCATCCATATTGCATCCCTCAAGGATTTTCCGATCTTCATTTGGGGGCAGGTCTATATGGGCGCATTTGAAGCGTATCTTGGTGCAGTGCTGTTTCATCTCTTTGGTGTTTCAGTATTTACGCTGCGACTCGGTACCATGCTGGAGTTTGCCCTTTTCCTTGTAAGTATGTATCTCCTGGCAAGCTTGCTCTATACAAAAAAATTGGCGCTAGTCACACTACTTTTGCTAAGTATCGGATCAGTCATGATGATATTCACCGAATTCATGGCTCATGGTGGATACCCTGAAATTCTATGCTTTGGTGCAGTAGCATTTCTTCTTGCCTCCTGGCTTGCAATCTCTTCTGATCAATACCTCTCACCACAGAGGAAGTGGCTGCGCATGCTTGCGTTTGGTTGTTGGGGACTCGTTGTAGCGCTCGGCTTTTGGAGTGACTACATCTTTCTATCGATTATCTTGATGTCAGGGTTATTGTTAGTGCTATTCTGCTGGCGTGAATTGCTGAGAGGAGCGATCTTGCCTCTGCTACTGGGTCTCCTTATCGGCGCGGTCCCTTTAATTATCTACAACGTCCAGGCGCCCCCGTGGCAAAATACCCTGGCAGAAATAAAGTTCTTGCATAACAATTATTGGAGTATTTTAGATAGCAGCCCCGTATACGGCCATTTCCCAATTCTTGCCCAGGTAAAGGGCACGATGCTGTTTACTCTCCCTATGGCCGTTGGTGCTCCTCCACTCTGCATCGATTCAGATTGGGTGCTAATTGGACATGGAGGAGGTGTACCGGCATTTCGCTGTTTTGATTTTCTTCATGGGAATTCGGGCCTGATTGTCATAGCGCTCTGCTGGAGTATTGGTTTTCTTGTGCTCTGGATAATTTCTGTCTTTCATGAACTCAGGATGCTCTGGAAAATCCGGCGGCGGTCCTCAGAACAGACATGGTCATCTGTGAAACGACAGGATCTTATACGTCACTTGGCTCGTCTCGTGCTGTTAGGAAGCGCGGGACTAACCTTGCTGCAATATACATCGGGTCCAATTTCAGCGGTTTTTTCAGACAGTTCACGTTATCTAATCGGTTTGCTGATCGCTACCCCTGCTCTGATTGCGCCTCTTTGGGGCCTGTCGCATGACAATTATCAAGAGTACTCCTCGGCGAGCAAACGGTATCCATTTGCCGTACATCTTGCTACAATCACGCTAGCATTGAGGCGGGGGATACTGCTATTTATTGGGGTTGTATTACTGCTGGGAACTATCAGTGTATTCTACGAGATACCCACAGCTCAGGCCATTAACCAGCAACAGAACGCGCTCATTCGTGATCTTTTGCGCATCAAAGCTACCCATATTTATACCGATTACTGGACTTGCAATCGCCTTGCTTTCCTGACTAAAGAGCAGATCGTCTGCGCCGTAGTCAACGATCGCCTGCAAGATATTCGCACTCGCCCTCCGCGCTATTACTCGATCGTAAAAGCTGATCCGCATTCGGCAATTATGTTTCCCGTAGGTTCTGCTCAAGCCAGCGCTATTGCTAAGCGAGTGGCGCTCTCAGCGGGACGTTACAAGCGTTTCGTCTTTGATGGCTATCTAGTATATCAGCCAGTGAACGGGAAAACCCCATGACACGTTTCCAAAAATATTTTCCTCTCATAAGTATTTATTTTCTTGCTTTGCTCGTTCGCCTTATCTATAACCTCACATCCGCTCGTAACTATATCGCCAAAAATGACGCTCTCTTGTATAATCACATTGCCTACAATATTGTGTATCAGCATTGTTTCTGCATATACCCTAATCATCCTGCGATAGGCAGACCTCCCCTCTGGCCCTTTATTCTCTCCATTTTCTACCGCTTTACACCATGGCCGAGCCTACAACTAATAGACTCAGGAGTACAGGTTTTCTACGGGCGCCTATTGAATTGTTTCATTGGTTCCTTTACCTGTGTGCTGGTCTATCTCCTGGCTAGAGATCTGTTTGGTAAGCGTATCGCACTCATCTCAGGGATTATTGCAGCGTTATACGCTGGTCTCTTCATCTACGATGGATGGATCTATTCCGAATCACTATACACCTTTCTGCTGACAGCCTTTATCTACTCACTATACCGATTGCAGCGAACAGCACAGCGGCGATGGATAATTTTGAGTGGACTCTTCCTGGGCCTGGCAAACTTAACCCGTCCCAATGGGCCCATTTTATTCGGTATGCTCTTCCTCTGGGCAATAGGGGTTGTGCTGGCGAAAGAATTATCC
>Ga0070706_100001836_pt1 | contig 21992 bp, 18 predicted proteins | sample KBSK5501metaG_FD_65476 | JGI IMG/M metagenome (GOLD analysis project Ga0070706, IMG submission 65476) | Corn, switchgrass and miscanthus rhizosphere microbial communities from Kellogg Biological Station, Michigan, USA - KBS K5-50-1 metaG | ecosystem: Host-associated > Plants > Roots >... | reverse complement strand
CCTCGGGTTGTTCCAGGTGGACGTTGTGGCCGGCATCCGGGATGACGACGCGCCGCGCGTGCGGCATGCGCTCCTGCATGACCTGCGCGATCGCGACGTACCTTGGATCGAGCGCTCCGGCGATCAGGAGCGTGGGGCAACGGACGGACGCCAGGCGCTCGCCGAGCCACGGCTGCGCGCCCTGACCCAAGCCGCGAAGGGACCCGGCCAGGCCGCGTGGATCGTTGCGAAGCCGGCGCTCGCGAAGCGCGGCGCGCTGGTCGAGCGGGAGCGAGCGCTGCGAGTCGAAGATCGGCTGCGATCCCCAATGCTCGGTGAACCACTCGATCCCGCGCGCCTCGATCTCCGTGGCGAGTGCCTCGTCGGACCCCCGCCGGGAGGCGCGAGCGGCGGCGGTCTCGAGGCCCGGAGAGGCGCTCTCCAAGACCAGCGACTCGACGCGGTCCGGCCGGATCGCGGCGAGGTAGAGCGCCAGTCGCCCGCCCATCGAGTAACCGATCCAGTGCGCGGAGCGGATCCGAAGACCGTCCAAGAGCTCGCAGAGATCGTGCGCCGTCTCCGCCATCGTGTAGCGCGCCGCATCGGCCGGAGCCGCGGTGGCGCCGTGTCCGGGGAGGTCGATCGCGATCGCGCGAAGGCCCGCACGTCCAACCGCCACGCTCGTCGGCTCCCAGTCGCGGGTCGATCCGGCGAAGCCGTGGAGGAGGACGACGTCCGGCGCCCCGATGCCCGAGTCGCCGCGGGGACAGACGTGGTACGCCAGGCCCCGCACCGGACGGACGTGGTCCACGTTCACGTCCCCGCCTCGTCCACCGCTCGAATCACGGCGCGCCAGGCCTCTTCGTGCCGTTCGCGGTTCTGCCGGCGTTCGGTTCGCACCTCGATCACGTGGCTCCGCCTCTCGGCGAGCGAGCCGGCGACGCTCGCGTGAAGCGCTTCCCACGTCTCCGGACGCTCGAACGGAACGCCGTAGGTGGCGCAAACGGGTCCGAAGTCGAGTCCGTGCGGCGTGCCGAAGAAGCGTTCGAAGGTCGCTTCGTGGTTCGCGATCGGCAGGAACGAGAAGATCCCGCCGCCGTCGTTGTTGACGATCACGATCGTCGCGCGCGCGCGGCCCTCGCGGAGTGCCGAGAGTCCGTTCAGATCGTGATGGAACGACAGGTCTCCCACCACGACTAGGAGCGGCGCGTCCGAGGCGACGCTCGCCCCGAGCGCGCTCGACAGCACGCCGTCGATCCCGCTCGTGCCGCGGTTCGCGAGCACGCGCAGCCGCTTCGGAAGGAACGGAACGAAGAGATCGAGGTCGCGGACGGGCATGCTGTTTCCAACGTAGAGCGTGGCGCCGTCCGGCGCGGCGTCCGCGAGGGCGGCGATCAGGCGCCCCTCATCGAAGGCCGGGTCCATGTGCCGGAATCCGGCGAGCGCGCGGCGCGCGGCGGTTTCGGCCCTCCCGAAGGATTCGTTCCATCCGGGAAGCGGCTCGCTTCCCTTGGCGAGCGCGGCCGCGAGCGCGCGCGCGAAGGCGGCAGGATCCGCGGCGACCACCTCGCGTGACCTCCGCGCCGGATCGCGCCAGGCGCCTGCCGCGTCCACGCCGATCCCGATCGCCTCGGCGTGCCGGGCCGCATAGAGGTGATACGCCTTCGAGGTGAGCGCCGCGCCGAACTGAAGCACGACTTCGGGTGCTTCCCGCGCCGCGAAGGCGGGCGAGCGGAGGAAGGCGTCGTACGCGCCGTACACGTGCGAATGCGCGCCGCCGCCATAGCGCACGCCCGACGCGGGATCGGCGAGAACGGGGTAGCCCGTAACCTCCGCGAGCGCGGTCACCGCCTCCGCGAACTCCGGAGGCGCGTCGTCGGGCCCGCAGAGGAGGAGACCACGGCGGCGGGAGCGAAGGAGCCGCGCGATCCGCTCGACCACGCGGGGCGAGGGGTGCGGGCCGTCGGGCGCGTCCGGCGCGCCATCTGAAGCGCCCGCCACCGACCCACCGCTCGCGCTCGCGGCGTCGAGCGCTTCTGGCTCCGGCACGAGCGGCTCCCGGAAGGCGAAGTTCAGGTGCACCGGCCCGGCGGGCACGCCCCACGCCGCCGCCACCGCGCGCCGGCCGAGGGACGCGACGTACCGAAGGGCTTCCGGGTCCGACGACGGCACGCCGGCCTCGCAGAACCAGCGCACTCGGTCGCCGAAGAGCTTGATCTGATCGACCACCTGCGTGGCACCGGTGTCCCGAAGCTCGGGCGGTCGATCGGCCGTGACCAGGAGGAGCGGCACGCGCGCGTGATGCGCCTCGAGGACGGCGGGGAAGAAATTGGCGGCCGCCGTGCCCGACGTGCAGAGGACGAGGACGGGGCGGCGGGACGCCTTGGCCAGCCCGAGCGCGAAGTAGGCGCCCGCGCGCTCGTCGAGCGCGACGTGGGCGCGAAGCGGCGCGCGATGGATCGCGAGCGCGAGGGGAGCGGAGCGCGAGCCCGGGCAGACGATCGCCTCGCGGACGCCCGCCTCGACGGCCGCTTCGATGAACCGCTCCGACCACCGGAGATTCAGGGAGCCGGTCGATGCCGGCAGTACCGCGCGCGCGCTAGCGTCCGGCATGGGCGATCGCTTCCCGCATCATCGAGAGCTTGAGCTCGGTCTCTTCCCACTCGGCGTCGGGATTCGATCCGGCGACGATTCCGGCGCCCGCGAAGAGGAGCGTTCGTGATTCTTCGAGGAAGGCGGAGCGAATCCCGACCACGAAGTCTCCGTTTCCCTGAGCGTCCATCCAGCCGACGACGCCGGCGTACCAGCCGCGGTCGACCGGCTCACGCTCCCGGAGGAACGCGAGGGCGAGATCGCCCGGCGTCCCAGCGACCGCCGGCGTTGGATGCAGCCGCTCGACCAGATCGAGCACGTGCGTTCCCGGCTTCGCCATTCCGCGGATCGTGGTGTGTATGTGCGCGAGACGGCGGTGCACCTGGGCCGCCGCGTCCGACGCGGTCACCACCGTGCAAAGCGGGGAGAGCGCCTCCACGATGTGGCGGACGACGGGCGCGTGTTCGCGGCGATCCTTTTCGCTCGTCAGGAGCGATGCGACCGCGGCGCCATTGGCCGCGCCGGCCGCGCCGGGCCGATCGCGATCGTCGAGGCGCACCGTGCCGGCCACGGCATCGGAGGCGACGGCGCCGTCAACCAAGGAGACGAGCCGCTCCGGGCTGGCGCCGAGGAACGCCGCTCCCTGAGCGGGGCGAAGCAAGTAGCGATAGGCGCGCGGATTCGCCTCCGCGATCACGTGAAGGAGCGTCCGGGGATCGACGGGCCCCGGCGATTCGATCTCGACGCCCCGGGCGAGCACCACCTTCTGCAGGGTCCCGGCCGCGATCCGGTCGAGCGCTTCGCGAACGATCTCGGTCCAGGCGGTTCGCCCCATGGCGTGAAACGCGCTCCGGACGGGTGGACGAGGAGCCTCCGGACGACGCGTGCCGTCCGCGCGGCGCCAGCGGCCGTTCTCGGTCTCGCCGCCGGGGGCGCGCCGCGCGATCCGCTCGGGAACCCAGAAAACCGCGTCGCCGAAGGAGGCCGCCGACCCCGCGGAATTCGGCGCGAAGGAGAACCCGCCGACCGCGATCAGAGGCGCGGGGGCGTCGCCTTCGTGCCGAAGCGTTCCCGAGACCGACAGCGCGTGCAGCCATTCCTTGGCCGCCTCATAGCGATCCGGTCCGGACGCCTCGAACCGGGCGACCGCGCCGGCGCCGGAGAGTTCGGCTCCTTCGGGCGTGCGCCAGTCGAAGGTGCCGGTCTGGGCGCGCAGGTCGAGCCGGCGCGCGATCTTGTCCACGGTGGGGGAGGTCACTGGAGGGCGAGTATAGGGACGAGAACCCGCTGGCGCAAACGCGGCGGCTCGCCTATCCTGCCGCGCATGCCAAACGTGGCCGCGGTCCCCTCGCCGCTCCTCCTGGGCTTTGCGCTCGGTCTCCGGCACGCGCTGGACGCGGACCACCTCGTGGCGATGTCCACCATCGTGAGCCGGGAACAACGCCTCCCGCATGCGGCGCTTCTCGGCGCCCGCTGGGGCATCGGGCACTGTCTTTCCCTGTTCGGCGTCGGGGTCGCGGTCGTCCTCCTCGGAATTCCGCTTCCCGAAGGCCTCGGCCACGCGCTCGAGCTGGGCGTCGGCGGCATGCTGATCGCGCTCGGCGTCGCGTCGCTGGTCCGGCGCGACCCGATCCCGTCCACCGGTCCCGGCGCGTCCCGGCGCCCGTTCCTGGTCGGGGTGGCGCACGGCCTGGCGGGAAGCGGGGCGCTCGCGGTCCTGGTCCTGGCCACGATCCGGTCCCCACTCGAGGGCCTCCTCTACATCGCGGTCTTCGGCCTGGGATCCATCGGGGGGATGGTCGGAATGAGCGCCCTCATGTCGTTTCCGTTCGTCCTCGCCGCCCGCCGAGCGGGGCAAGCCCCGGCTTGGATGGGGCAGGCCGCCGCCCTCGCAAGTGTCGCGTTCGGGGTCTATTACATCGCGCATCAGGCTTGACGCCGACAAAAGTTGGTGACAATATTCACAAAGTTTTTTGCCGCCCGGCTCTCGTTCTCGAACGTCGAAACCGAAGGAAGGCATAGCCGATTCCGGTGAGCGATCGAAGCTCCAAAGCGGTCATTCCGCTCCTGATCTTCGCGGTCCTGGGCGTGGGCGCCTGGGCGTTTTTCGACACCTTCAGCAACGTCGGGTACGCGCCGAAGCAGCCCGTCGCCTTCAGCCACAAGCTCCATGCCGGGACCCGCAAGATCCCCTGCCTCTACTGCCACTCCAACGCGGAACGATCGCGCCACGCCACGGTACCGGCGATGAACGTCTGCATGAACTGCCATACGGTCGCCCGGACCGATCGGCCGGACATCCAGAAGATCACCGCGCTCTACAATGAAAACAAGCCCGTGGAGTGGGTTCGCGTCCACCGGGTCCCCGACTACGTCTATTTCAGCCATCGCTGGCACGTGGCGAAGGGAATCGCCTGCCAGCACTGCCATGGCCAGGTGCAGAACATGGAACGGATCCAGCAGGTCGCGACCCTCAAGATGGGGTTCTGCATCTCGTGCCATCGCCAGAACGGGGCCTCTCAGGAGTGCAACACATGTCACGTGTGACCGACCGGCCCAAGCACTGGACCACGCTTCCGGATCGGGAGGGATCTCCCGAGGTCGAGGCCCTCCGCCAGCGTGAATTCCTGACGCCCTCCGAGGAAACGGAGCACCCGTCGCGCCGTGAGTTCCTGAAGCTGGTGGGCGCGGGCGCCGCCTTCCTCGCGGCCGGCTGCGCGCGGAAGCCCGTCGAGAAGATCCTGCCGTACGTGAAGGCGCCCGAAGAGGTGAGTCCCGGGAACGCCGTGTGGTACGCGTCGACGTGCGAGGAATGTCCCGCGGCATGCGGCGTCCTGATCAAGACGCGCGAAGGACGCCCGATCAAACTCGAGGGGAACGCGGATCATCCGGTGAGCCGCGGCGGACTCTGCGCGCGCGGCCAGGCCTCGCTCCTCAATCTCTACGATCCGGATCGGCTCCGCGGTCCCGTGACCGTCGACCGCGCGAGCGGCAAGGCGCAGGCGTCGACGTGGGGCACGGTCGACCAGCGCGCCTCGGCCGCGCTCAAGGGCGCCCGCGATCGCGCGGGCAAGGTCGTGCTCCTGACCGGAACGCTCACGAGCCCGACGACCCAGGCGCTCGCGACGCAGTTCCTCGCGGAGTATCCCGGCGCGGAGCACGTGATCTACGACGCGATCTCGAGCGACGCCATCGCGAAGGCGCAGGAACTCTCCTACGGCGATCGCTGCGTGCCGCGCTATCGCCTCGAGAAGGCCGACGTCCTCGTCACGTTCGGGGCCGACCCGCTCGGCACGTTCCTTTCGCCCGTCGAGTTCGCCCGTGATTTCTCGAAGCGGCGCCGCCCCGAGTCGGGCTCGATGTCGCGGGTCATCGCCGTCGAGCCGACCCTGAGCCTGACCGGCACCAACGCGGACCAGCGAATCATCGCGCGTCCCGACCACCTCTTCCCGATCGCCATGGCGGTCGCCCACGAGCTCCTCGTCCGCTCGCCCCGCGCTCCGCAGGCGGGGGACGCGATCGCGCTCGGGGCCGTCCGGCCGTATCCGGCCGCGACCGTCGAGCCAGAAGCGGGTCTAGAGCCGGGCACGATCGCGGCGCTCGCGGACGAGCTCTGGCAGGCGCGCGGGAAGAGCCTCGTCCTTGCCGGGCCGCAGGCGGCGCCCGCGGCGCACGCGGTGGCGCTTCAGGTGGCGGCGAATCTCTTGAACAGCGCGCTCGGGAACGAAGGCGTCACCGTGGACGCCGCCGCGCGTTCGTTCCAGGCGGCCGGATCGGACGAGGCGATGCTCGCGCTCGTCGAGCGGATGCGTGCCGGCGAAGTGGCGGCGCTCCTCGTTCACGGCGCGAACCCCGCCTACACGCTTCCCGCGGCCGTGGGATTCGCCGAAGCGACGAAGCGGGTGCCGTTCGTCGCGTGCCTTTCCGATCGCGTCGACGAGACGGGCCGGCTCGCCGACCTCGTCGCGCCGACGACCCACTACCTCGAATCCTGGAACGACCACGCGCCGCGGCCCGGCGTGCTCTCACTGACGCAGCCCGCCATCGCGCCCCTCTACGACGTTCGGTCGGTGCAGGACACGCTGCTCGCGTGGGCGCGTCTTACCGGGAAGGGGCCGCTCGCGGCCACGGCCGGCGCCTACCACGAGTACCTCCGGGAGCGCTGGCGCGCCCAGGTCTACCCGGCAGCGGACGCGGCGGCTCCGTTCGATCTCTTCTGGGAGGGGGCGCTACGGACCGGCGTCCTCGCCCGCGGCGGTGACGGCGCGGGAAGCGGCTCGCCGCGTGCCTTCCGCGGGGCGTCGCTCGCGTCCCTTCCGGCGCCGGGGAAGCGGCCCGACGAAGGCTCGCTCTCGCTCGTCCTCTACGCGCCCGTCTCGATGTACGACGGACGGAGCGCGAACAACGCGTGGCTCCAGGAGCTGCCGGATCCCGTCAGCAAGGCCTGCTGGGAGAACTTCGCCGCGCTCTCGCCCAAGCGGGCGAAGAGCCTGAACGTGAAGGAGAGCACCGACTCGCCGACGATGAGATGCGACATCGTAACGGTCGACGTCGGCCATGCGCGGCTCGATCTGCCGGTCGTGGTCCAGCCCGGCCTCCACGACGACGTCGTGGCGGTGGCGCTCGGCTACGGCCGCGTCGCGGCGGGCCGCGTCGGCAACAAGCTCGGCCAGAACGGCTTCGCGCTCGCGGAGGCGACCGGCGGGCGCGTGGGCATGAGTGGAATCCCGGCGCGCATCACGCGCACGGGACGAACCGGGCAGCTCGCGTCCGTGCAGGGCCATCAATACACCGAACACCGCCCGATCATCTTCGAGACGACGTACGGCGAGTATCAGCGCGATCCGCAGTCGGGCATCGAATCGCACGGGCATCTCCCGAGCATGTGGTCGCGGCACAAGTATCCGGGCCACAAGTGGGGCATGACGATCGATCTGAACGCGTGCATCGGCTGCGCCGCGTGCATGATTGCCTGTCAGTCGGAGAACAACATCCCCGTGGTGGGGAAGAGCCTCGTTCTCAGGGGCCGCGAGATGGCGTGGATCCGGATCGACCGCTACTACTCCGGGGAGCCCGAGGCACCCGAGGTCGTCCACCAGGCGATGCTCTGCCAGCACTGCGAGAACGCGCCGTGCGAGACGGTCTGCCCGGTTTTGGCCACGGTCCACTCGAGCGAGGGCCTGAACCTCCAGGTCTACAATCGCTGCGTCGGCACGCGGTACTGCTCGAACAACTGCCCCTACAAGGTTCGCCGCTTCAATTGGTTCGACTATAGCGACGTGAAGGAGAAGTCGCTCCGTCTGGTCCTGAACCCGGACGTCACGGTGCGGACCAAGGGCGTCATGGAGAAGTGCACGTTCTGCGTCCAGCGGATCCGCGACGGGAAGGAGCGCGCGAAGGCGCTCGGCGTGCCCGTCAAGGACGGCGATATCGTGACCGCGTGCCAGCAGTCCTGCCCGACCGAGGCGATCGTCTTCGGCGACATGAACGATCCGAAGAGCAAGGTCGCGGCGATGATGAAGGAGGCGCGCGGGTATCACGTCCTCGAGGAGTTGAACACGCTCCCGTCGATCACGTACCAGACCAAGGTGCGAAACCGCGAGGAGATCCCGGCGTGAGCGCCAACGAGACCGCCTTGGTGAACGTCACGGGCGAGCCCCTCCTCATCAATCCGAACAAGACCTTCGCGGACGTCAACGCGGAGGTCGCGGCGCCGATCGAGAGGAAGCCGGGGCGCCTCTGGTGGATCTTCTTCACGATCTCCGTCCTGCTCACGCTTCAGTTCGCGGCCGAGATCACCTACCAGATCATCAAGGGCGTCGGGATCTGGGGTCTGAACCATCCGGTCGGCTGGGCCGTCGACATCACCTCGTTCGTCTTCTGGATCGGAATCGGGCATGCCGGAACGCTGATCTCGGCGATCCTCCATCTCTTCCGCCAGCGGTGGCGCACCGCCATCAACCGCTCGGCGGAAGCGATGACGATCTTCGCGGTCATGACGGCGGGTCTCTTCCCGCTGATCCACACGGGGCGGCCCTGGTTCGCCTACTGGCTCGTGCCGTATCCGAACTGGCGCTATCTCTGGGTCAACTTCCGCTCGCCCCTGGTGTGGGACGTCTTCGCGGTGTCGACCTACATGACCATCTCCATCTGCTTCTGGTACACGGGTCTCATTCCGGACTTCGCGTCGCTCCGCGATCGATCGACCGGGTGGAGGCGCGGCATCTACGGGGTGCTCTCGCTGGGCTGGCGCGGCTCCGAGCGGCACTGGCAGCACTACGAGCGCGCCTACATGATGCTCGCGGGGCTCTCGACGCCCCTCGTGCTCTCGGTGCACAGCATCGTTTCCTTCGACTTCGCGACGTCGATCCTGCCCGGTTGGCACACGACGATCTTCCCGCCCTACTTCGTGGCGGGCGCGATCTTCTCCGGCTTCGCGATGGTGGTGACGCTGTTGGTGATCCTCCGGAAGGTGTTCAAGATGGAGGAGTACATCACCATGCATCACCTCGAGAACATGAACAAGATCATCCTGGTCACGGGGATGATGGTCGGGTACGCCTACGCGACCGAGTTCTTCATCGCGCTCTACAGCGGCAATCCCTTCGAGCGGTTCGTCTTCCTGAACCGCGCGGGCGGGCCCTTTGCCTGGTCCTACTGGATCATGGTGTCGTGCAACGTCATCTCGCCGCAGGTGTTCTGGTTCAAGCGGTTCCGCCGGAGCCTCGTGGTCATGTTCATCGTCTCGCTGCTCGTGAACGTCGGGATGTGGTTCGAACGGTTCACGATCATCGTGACGTCGCTCCACCGCGACTTCCTTCCGACGAACTGGTCGTACTACAAGCCGACGATCTTCGACTTTTCGGTGATCATCGGTTCGTTCGGATTCTTCTTCATGTGGTTCCTGCTCTTCTGCCGCTTCTTCCCGACCATCTCGATGGCCGAGGTGAAGCAGGTGCTCTGGAATTCGAAGAAGGCGGCGGGGAAGGTCCCCGCGACCAAGGCGGAGAAGATCCATGCTTGAGCTTCCGTTCCTGAAGCCGAAGCCGATGCGCGGCATCCTCGCGCTCTACGACAATCCGGACGAGATCCTCACGGCGGCCGCGCTGGTCACCGAGCACGGCTTCCGGAACGTGGACGCCTACACGCCCTATCCGGTGCACGGGCTGTCCGAGGCTCTGGGCATCCGAAAGTCGTGGGTTCCGTACGTGACGCTGGTGATGGGACTGACGGGGGCCGCGCTGGGGCTCACGTTCGAGATCTGGACGTCGGCCGTCGACTGGCCGATCAACGTCGGCGGGAAGCCGATGGTCTCGCTCCCGGCCTTCATTCCAATCACGTTCGAGTCCGGCGTGTTGATCGGGGGGACGATGACCCTGGCGGCGCTCCTCGTGGCGTGCGGCTTGCCGAACTGGCAAGCCCCGATCCTCGACCGCGACCTGACCAACGATCGCTTCGGGCTCTTCATTCCCGAGACGGGGCCGGCCTGGAACGAGGATCGGGCGATCCAGTTCCTCCGGTCGACGAGAGCCGTCGACGTGCGGGTGATCCGTGGCTGATCGATCCGTCTTCGCGCGGCGCGCACGCGTCGGCCTTCTCGCCGCGCTGGCCGTGGCGTTCGCCGCCCTCGGGTGCGGACGGCAGAAGCAGCAGACGGCGGTCGAGTACATGCCGAACATGGCGTACGGACCCCGGCTGGCCGCGCAACACGAGGACCCGATGAATCCGGGCCACTCCATCAACCGAAACCCGGTGCCCGGCACGGTGCCGCGCGGCTTCACGCCGTACCGTTTCGCGCAGGAGGACACGGTGGCGGCGATGCGCGAGCTCTCGAATCCGCTCCCGCGCACCGCCGAGGTCCTGGGGCGCGGCCAGCGGGTCTTCATGAACACGTGCGTCGTGTGCCACGGACCGGCGGGAGACGGGAACGGATACATCGTCCCCGTCTACCCGATGCCGCCGTCCTTGCTCTCGGAGAAGGTCCGGGCATGGCCCGACAGCCGCATCTTCCACATCATTTCGCGAGGACAAAACCTCATGCCGTCCTACGCATCCCAGATCCTCCCGGAGGACCGCTGGGCGGCCGTCCACTACGTGCGCGCGCTCCAGCGCGCCGCGCATCCGACGCCGGCCGACCTGGCCGCCGCCGGCGTGGCGGGAACGGGCAGCGCGGCGGCGGGCGTCGCCGCCAGCGCCTTCGATAGCACCGCCGCGAGCGGGAGCAAGCCATGAGTGCCGCGAACGCCATGGCGCACGCCGCCGCCACGAAGCCCGTCGCGGCGCCCCTCAGCGTGCCGACGGGCATCCGCGCGATGTTCGGGCTCCTCATCGCCATCGGCGCCGCCACGTTCCTGATCGAGGCGAACGGCGATCCGACGCGGGCCTATGCGGCCTTCCTGCTCGGCTACGTCTACTTCCTGTTCCTCGCCGTGGCGGGCACCTTCTTCACGGCGCTCAACCACCTGGTCGGGGCCACGTGGAGCGTGGTCGTGCGCCGGATCGCGGAGTCCTTCACGTCGTACTTGCCGGTCGCGCTGCTCCTCTTCTTCGTACTGCTCCTCGGCGTGCCGCACATCTACGTCTGGTCTTCGCCGAGCGTAACGCACGGCGCCGAAGCGGCCCATGTCTCGAAAGGCGGCTACCTCTCGCTCCCGTTCTTCACGCTCCGCATGCTCGTCTTCCTGCTCACGATGACCGTCTTCTCGTGGTACTTCGTTCGGAATTCGACACGCCAGGACGCGACGAAGGATCCGGCGCTCTCTCGCGCCAGCCTCCACGCGGCAGCGCCGTTCATCCTGATCTTCGCCCTGCTCCTCACGCTCGCGTCGTTCGATCTCCTCATGTCGCTCGAGCCGCTCTGGTACAGCACGATCTTCGGCGTCTACTGTTTCGCCGGCCTCTGGCAGAGCGGTCTCGCGGCGCTCACGATCTCGGTGATCGTGCTCCGTCGCCGGGGCGCCCTGGACGGGATCATCAGCCGCTTCCACTATCACGATCTCGGAAAATACCTCGTCGCCTTCTCGATCTTCTGGATGTACATCGCGTTCTCCCAGTTCATGCTGATCTGGTACGCGAATCTTCCGGAGGAAATCGAGTGGCTGATTCCACGCACCTACACGGGTTGGGGCAAGGTGGGGATCCTCCTCATGGTCTGCAAGTTCGGGATCCCGTTCTTCGCCCTCCTGCATCAGAAAATGAAGGAGAGCGAGACGGCCCTCCTCACGATCGCCTCCGTGATCCTGATCGGGCAGTGGGTCGATCTCTACTGGCTGATCCTGCCCGCCTTCTCTCCGGAGCGGGTCGTGCTTGGCTGGACGGAGATCGGCGTGTCCCTGGGCTTCCTGGGTCTCTTCGGATGGTGTGTCGTCGGCTTCCTGGGAAGACATCCCGTCGCGCCGCACGGGGATCCGGCCTATGAATCGAGCGTGAGGTTCCACGGATGAGCCACGATCCGAACGCGCACGGCCCCCACGGTCCCGACAACGACGATCCCGTCGCGTCGCTCCTCTCGAAGGCGCAATACGTCGTCACGGCCGTTCTCCTGGGCGGCGTCGCGATGCTCACGTACAACGCCGGCGTCCAGTCGACGAAGGGGCACGGCGGGGAAGGCGCGGCCGCGACCGCGCAGCACGCGAGCGCCGTGGACGTGCACGCCCTCCTCACCCCGAGCGACGCGCTGGTCGCGCAGGGGAAGACCCTCTTCGCGGTCAACTGCGCTTCCTGCCACGGGACGGGCGGAAAGGGCGACGGTCCGGCGGCGGCGGCGCTCAATCCGAAGCCGCGAAACTTCACGGAGACCTACTGGAGATACGGCGGCGGTCCCGCGCGGATCGTCCAGACGATCACGAACGGCTCGCCCGGCACGGCCATGGCGGCGTTCCCGTCGATCCCGCTCGAGGAGCGGTTCGCCATCGCCCACTACGTTCGCACCCTGAATCCGAAGCCCGACACCGACAAGGCCGACGACCTGGCCTGGCTGGATCAGTTCGGCGGGGGCCCGAAGGCGGGCGGCGGCGAGGCCGCGACCACCGCTGGCGGCGCGCCACCGGCGGGTCCGACGATCCCGGTCGAGAAGGCGCTCGCGCTCCTCGCGGTGGCCCCGGATGAGGCGGGCCTGCCCGCGGCGGCCGACGCGTCCGGCGAAGGCGAAGGCGAAGGCGAGGGCGGCGAGGGCCGCGAACTCTTCGTCCGGCGCTGCGCCTCGTGCCACGGCACGTCCGGCGAGGGCGGCGTTCGCGTCCGCATGATGGGTTCCGCGCCGTACGCCTACGTCGCTACCCGGAGCCTCGGCGCGCCGGGAGGCGAATGGGCTTCGAACGCTTCGCGATTCCAAGAGTTGGTCCTGCGTGGGCTCGAGGGCTACGTGATGCCCGGGAACGGCGACCTTTCCCGAAGCCAGCTCCGCGATCTCTACCTCTACACTCAGACGTTGCGCGCGCGGCAGGAAGCCGCGGGACGCTCCCGGAGCTGACATGAATCGCTCGAACAAGAACCACCGCTGGCGCCTTCTCGGGCTCCTCACCCTCGGCGTGTTCGCGAGCCTCGTCGCCGCCGGCACGGCGTCCGCCTGGCTCCTGAACCCGGTCACGCCCGTCGCGCACGAGGTTCGGGAACTCTTCTACAAGGCGGTGGTCGTCACCTCGTTCTTCTTCCTGATCGCGGAACTCCTTCTCCTGGTCGCCGTTCTCCGGTTCCGAGCGAAGCCGGGCGTCCCGGCCGCGACGTTCCACGAGAACGTGCGCCTCGAGATCGTGTGGACGGCCATTCCGACGCTGGCGATGATCATCCTCTCCGGCCCGTCGTTCACGGCGCTCAAGTCCATGGAGACGGTGCCCCAGTCCGACCTCACCGTCGAGGTGATCGGGCACCAGTGGTTCTGGGAGTACCGCTATCCGAAGCAGGGCGTCATCTTCGCGAACGAGCCCCTCGTGATTCCGGTGGGGAAGGTGGTCGCGGTGGACGTCACGTCGATCGACGTCGTTCATTCCTGGTTCGTGCCGGACTTCGGGGTCAAGATGGACGCGAACCCCGGACGCATCAACCACACCTGGTTCCAGGTCGAGAAGCCGGGCGTCTACGGCGGCCAATGCGCCGAGCTCTGCGGCGTGCTTCACGGGGAGATGATGATCACCGTGAACGCGGTCTCACCCGAAGAGTTCGAGCGCTGGCTCGAGCAGAAGAAGAAGGGAGCGTAGGACCATGGAAGCGGGCACCCTGGCGGGCAACCGCCCGGTCGCGCACGGCCACGCACCGGCCAAGCCGCAGACGGGAATCTTGAAATGGCTCCTGACCACCGATCACAAGCTGATCGGGGTCATGTATCTCTGGACGTCCTTCGCGTTTTTCACTCTCGGCGGCATCTTCGCGATGCTGATTCGCGCCCAGCTGGCGGCCCCGGGGCTCCACGTGCTTCGTCCCGAGGTCTACAACCAGATCATGTCCATGCACGGCACGTTCATGGTCTTCTTTTGGACGATTCCGGTCATGGCGGGCATCAGCAATTACGTCGTGCCCATCCAGATCGGCGCGCGCGACATGGCCTTCCCTCGCGTCAACGCGGTCTCGTTCTGGATGCTGATCCCCGCCGGCCTCCTCATGCTGACGAGCTTGTTGCTCCACGGCGGGTCGGCCGCGGCCGGGTGGACGTCCTACCCGCCGCTCACGGACCGCCAGTTCTCACCGGGCCCGGGCGTCGATCTCTGGATTCTGGGGCTCCATCTGGCGGGCGCCTCATCGATCCTCGGCGGCATCAACTTCGTCGTCACGATCTTCAATCTGCGTGCGCCCGGCATGACGCTGTTCAAGATGCCGATGTTCTGCTGGACCGTGCTGATCACCCAGAGCATCATCCTGGTCGGGACGCCGGTCCTGGCCGGGGCCCTGACGATGCTGCTCACCGACCGCATGTTCGGCACGTCCTTCTTCCATCCGGCCGCGGGGGGTGACCCCGTCCTCTGGCAGCATCTCTTCTGGTTCTACTCCCATCCCGCGGTCTACATCATGGTGCTCCCGGGCATGGGCATGATCTCGCAGGTGCTCCCCGCCTTCTCCCACAAGCAGCTCTTCGGATACAAGGGGATGGTCCTGGCCACGGCGGGAATCGGCGTGATCGGATTCATGGTCTGGGGCCACCACATGTTCTCGACCGGCATGAATCCCGGCCTTCGCCGGTTCTTCTCGTTCGCGTCGATGGTCATCGCGGTGCCCACCGGGATCAAGATCTGGTCCTGGATCGCGACGATCTGGGGCGGATCGATCCGATTCCGGACCCCGATGCTCTACGGCGTCGGGTTCATCAGCCTGTTCATCATCGGGGGCATCACCGGGATCTGGCTGGCCCTCGTTCCCTTCGACGTACAAGTCCACGACACGTACTTCGTCGTCGCGCACCTCCATTACGTTCTCTTTGGGGGCTCGTTGATGTCGATCTTCGCGGGGTTCTACTACTGGTTCCCGAAGATCTCGGGCCGCATGTACAACGAGGCGTGGGGCAAGGTGCACTTCTGGCTCGTCTTCGTCGGGATGAACCTCACGTTCATGCCGATGCACGTCATGGGCATGCTCGGCATGCCGCGGCGGATCTACACGTACAAGCCGGAGTTCGCGATCTGGAACCACGTCGCGAGCGCGGGGGCGGCGATCCTGGGTGTGGCGATGCTCATTTTCGCGATCAACGTTCTCCACAGTCTCTGGCGCGGGCGCCGGGCGCCGGACGATCCGTGGGATCACACGGAGCACACCAAGACCCTCGAGTGGACCACGACGTCGCCGCCGCCGGCCGAGAACTTCGCCCGGATTCCCATCATTCGCTAGGAGAGCGGCCGGAGACGGGGCGCCGACGCGCCGCCTCCGGCCGCCATCGCGATCCGTGAAGAACCGCCTTCCGTCCCTGCTCTCGGCCACGCTGGCCTTCGTCTTCGTCCTGGTCGTGTGGGGCGGCGTCGTCCGTCTCTCGGGCTCGGGCCTCGCCATCCCCGACTGGCCCCTCGCGGAAGGGAAGCTGATCCCGCGCGCCCACCCGAACGTCCTGATCGAGTACGCGCATCGCGCGATCGCGGGAATCGTCGGGCTCCTAACCGTCTGGGTCTGCGTCACGATCTTCCGGAGCGCGCGCTGGCGATCGAGGCTCGGGGCCCTGGCCGTCGCCGCCTTGATCACGCTCGCGCTCCAGATCTTCATGGGCGCGCGGGTCGTGCTCGAGGAGCTGCCCGTCGACCGGGTCGTGGCGCACCTGCTCCTCGCGTTCCTGTTCTTTGGGATTCTCCTGCGCCTGGCGCTCCTGGCCCGGGACTCGGCCCCGGAGGGCGCCTCCGCGTCCGACCCGGCAACGCCCCTGGCGACGGCTCCAGCCGTAGGATCGGGCGCCCACCGTGGTCTCGCGCAGTGGGCGGGGGTCGCAGCCGGAGCCGTCTTCGTGCAGGCGGGGCTCGGCGCGTGGGTCTCCTCATCCGGGGCGGCGCTCGCGTGTCCCGATTTCCCGACGTGCCACGGCCAGTGGCTGCCCAAGCTGGAGGGGCTGATCGGCATCCAGTTCACGCACCGCCTGGGGGCCTACCTCGTGTCCTTGATCATCCTGGGGCTCCTCTTCCGGGCCGCGCCCCGCCCGCTGCCTCCGCGGGCTCGGTGGCCCCTTCGGATCTCGGGTATACTCCTCGCCATGCAGTTCACCCTGGGCGTGATGAACGTCCTCCTCCACGTTCCGCTCCCCGTCAGCGCCGGACATCTGGGCACCGCCCTCGTCCTCTTCGGGACCCTGATCGTCGCGAGCCACGAGCTCTCCCGTGCGTGACTTCATCGAGCTGACGAAGCCGCGCATCGTAGCGCTCGTGATCGTGACCGCCGTCGCGGGGCTCGTGGTCGAGGGATCGCTTCTTCGCGATCCTCTGAAATTCTCCCTGGTTCTCTTCGCGATCACGCTCACGGCCGGTTCGGCCAACGCGTTCAATCAGTACTTCGAGCGCGACCTGGACGCCGTCATGACGCGGACGCGCGCCAAGCGGCCGCTGCCGCTCCATCGGGTTCCGCCTGCCGCCGCGCTCGCGTTCGCGATCGGGATCGGCGCGGTCGCGACCGCAATTCTTTGGGTTGTCGCGAACCCACTGAGCGCAATGCTAGCTATCGGAACGATAGTGTTTTATGGGTTTTTCTATACCCTTTGGTTGAAGCCGCGAACCGTGCACAACATCGTCATCGGGGGCGCGGCCGGCGCGATGGGTCCGGTGATCGCGTGGGCGGCCGCCACGGGTGGGCTCGCGCTCGCGCCCGTGCTCATGTTCCTCGTCATCTTCCTCTGGACGCCGCCTCACTTCTGGGCGCTCGCGCTCTGCATCCAGGACGACTACCGCATGGTCAAGATTCCGATGCTCCCGATCGTGAAGGGGGAAGCGGAGACCTTCCGGCAGATCGAGGCGTACACGGTGGCCTTGGTCGCCCTGACGCTCGTGATGCCGTTCGTCGCCGCGGGGGGGCTCGTCCTGGGCGTGATCTCGCTCGTGCTCGGGGGGATCTTCGTGGCGAAGGCGATCCGGGCCCGCCGCGCCGGCTCGGTCGTCGCCGCGCGGGGTGTCTTCGCCTACTCGATCGTCTACCTCTTCGTCATCTTCCTCGGGATGATCGCCGACGCGATCTGGCGGATCCCGGTGGTTTCCTAGCGTGGCCGAGGCCAAGCGGATCCCGAACGGGATCCTGGGCGGCGCCCTCCTCGTCCTGGTTCTCCTCATGTTCACGTTTGCCTACGCGAACGTTCCGCTCTTCAAGCTCTTCTGCGCCCGATTCGGAATCGGCGACGCGGGGAAGGCGGGCCAGCGTCGCGGGATGCTGGACGATCTGTCGTCCTCGACGGGGCCGATCCTGTCCCGGGACATCCAGGTCAAGTTCATGGGCGTCGCGGGAACCGGGCTCCCGATGCGCTTCGGGCCGACCTCGCCGTCGATCCACGTCCACCCGGGGCGGCCGGTCCACACGTCCTACGTCTTCACGAACATGAGCGACGATTCCGTCTTCTTCCGCGCCGTCCACTCGATCGCGCCCCAGAAGGCCGCGCGCGAATTCCAGCTCATCCAGTGTTTCTGCTTCGAGGATCAGGCGCTCGGGCCGCGCGAGACGCGCGAGTTGCCGGTCTATTTCGCGCTCTCGCCGCGGACCCCCGCGGACGTCAACGAAATCCAGCTCTCGTACACGCTCTTTCCGCGCGATCCGAAGAAGTCGCTCCCCGTGCCCGCCGAGGGCGCGAATTGAGTCTCGAGGCGGAGGCGGAGGCGAAAGAGGGCGCCCCGGACGAATCCCGGCAGAGAGCTCGGAATCGAACGGCGCTGCTATGGATTTCGGTGGTTTGCCTGGCGCTCGCGGCGGTCGGCTACGCCTTCGCCCGGTGGCTGATGGCACACCCGCCTGAGAAGTAGGCGGACAAACGGTGGGCTACTTCTTCTCTCCCGAGTAGACGCCCATGATGCGCTGGAGGAGCTGGATCGCCTCCGGCCGCTTCCGCTGGAACGAATTCCGGCCGATGATCGAGCCGAACCCCCCTCCGTCGCGAATGGCCCGCGCTTCGTTCAGGATCTCCTCGTCCGAGTCCTTCTTGGCGCCCCCGGAGAAGATCACGATGCGGCGCCCGTCGAACGAGGATTGGACGACGTGGCGCACCCGCTCGGCGAGGGTGCCGATGGGGATGGCGTTCTTCTCGTACGCCTTCTTGGCCTCGACCTGCTCGACGTGCTCCGAGGGGAGCTTCACCTTGATCACGTGGGCGCCGAGCTGTGCCGCGATCTGCGCGGCGTACGCGACGACGTCGATGCCGGTCTCGCCGGCCTTGCTGATCTCCGAACCGCGTGGGTAGGACCAGACGACCACCGCCAGGCCCACCTGCTTCGCCTCCTCCGCCAGGTCCCGCAGCTGCTCGTACATCAGGCTCGACTGGGAGGAGCCCGGATAGATCGTGTATCCGATGGCCGCGCAGCCGAGGCGAAGCGCATCGCCCACGCTGGCGGTCAGGGACGAGAGGGGATCCTTCTCGTCGTGGAGCACGTCGTGGTTGTTGGCCTTCAAGATCAGCGGGATCTCGCCGGCGAATTCGGCCGCACCCGCCTCCAGGAAACCGAGCGGCGCCGCGTAGGCGTTGCATCCGGCTTCGATCGCGAGCTGAAAGTGAAAGCGGGGATCGTATCCGGCAGGGTTGGGAGCGAACGACCGGGCCGGCCCGTGCTCGAAGCCCTGATCCACGGGAAGGATGACCATCTTGCCCGTTCCCGCGAGCATGCCGTGATTCAGCATGCGGGCCAGGTTCGCCTTGGTTCCGGGATTGTCGGACGAGTACCAGGAGAGGATCTCGCGGACGCGCGCCGTGGAGCGGCGGGCGGCCGGTGCTTCGGCGACGGCGGTCGGTGCGTTCATGGCGGGATTATAGGGCCGCGATTCGCGTCCGTCCAGTCGCTCACGCTTCGTCCCCCGTGGCCGGCGGATAGACGCCCAGCACCCGGAATTCGCTGGCATCGTGCTGTAGAAACGGCAGCGCTTCGGCCGCTCGGCCGTCGGGAGTGTCGAGCAGGTCGACGTAGAACATGTATTCCCAGGGCCGGCCCGGAATCGGGCGGGACTCGATCTTGGTCAGGTTCAATCCGCGCGCGGCGAGGGCGTCCAGGGCGCGATTCAAGGCTCCGGGGACGTCGGGGAGCGTGAACATGAGGGACACCTTGGCGGCGCTCCCCGCCTTCGGTGGGGACGGCTCCCGCGCGATGGCCAAGAACCGGGTGTAGTTCTCGGGGTGGTCCTCGAGGTCTCGCGCGAGGATGTCGGCGCCGTAGGTCTCGGCCGCCAGCGCGGCCCCGATGACGGCGTCGGCCTCCAGGCGGGAGGCCATCAGGTCGCGCACGCTCCCGGCGGTATCGTAGGACTGGACCGCCACGAGGTCCGGATGCGCGGCGAAGAAGCGGCGGCATTGGGCGAGCGCCATCGGATGCGACGCAACCCGGTGCAACTGGGCCAGGCTCGCGCCGGGCCGAGCGATCAGGCAATGGCGGATGCGCACGTGCACTTCCGAGACGATGTGGAGCGGGTGCGCCCCCAGGCAGTCGTAGTTTTCGCGCACGGACCCGGCGAGCGTGTTCTCGATCGGCACCATGCCCCGTGCCGCCTCGCCGGACACCACACTCTGGAACACGTCCTCGAAATCCGGGCAGGGCTTGAGCCGGACGTCGGGCCCGTGGAGGCGCGCCGCGGCCGCATGGCTGAACGAGCCCGCCTCGCCTTGGATGGCGACGGTGATCGGAGGGTTAGAGGGTGGCAAACCGGGCCGCGCCGAGGAGCGCGGTTCGCTCGTTTCGAATGACGAACACGGGAATGGACTCGAGGAGTTCGCGATGGGGCGCCTTGTCGCGGAACGCGGCTCCGAACGTCTCGCCGCGAAGGGCGGGGAGAATGTGCGGGGCAATCCCGCCGCCCAGATAGATGCCGCCGCGGGCGACGCAGCGAAGCGCCAGGTTGCCCGCCTCCGCGCCGTAGACGCTCACGAAGAGATCGAGCGCGCCCGCGCACTCGGGGCAGAGGCCATCCAGGGCGTTCCGCGAGATCCATTGGGGTAGATCGTCCGCGCTCGAAGCCGCCTCCTCGTGCGCGCGCCAAGCCTTGGCGGCGCCGGTCAGTTCGTGGAGCACGCGCCCGACGTTCACGAGGCCGGGACCCGAGACGATGTGTTCATAGGAGACCCGGCCGAATCGATCCCGAAGCCGCCGGAAGACCTCGATCTCGAGGTCGGTGCGCGGCGCGAAGTCGGCGTGTCCGCCCTCGGAGGCGATCGGAACGTGGCCGTCGCCGACCCGTGCGAGGATCGCCTCGCCGAGGCCCGTTCCCGCCGCGAGGATTCCGGCGTTCTCGGACGCACGCGCGGTTCCATCGAGGATCGGCACCAGATCGTCGGCGTTGAGGGCCGGAATCCCGTAGCCGGTCGCGACGAGGTCGTTCATCACGTGGGTTCGGAGGGCCAGGGCTCGCTCGAGGAGGGCGCGATCGGCGACCCACGGCACGTTCGTGCCGACGCCGCGCCCGTCCTCCACCGGCCCGGCGTAGCCGAACGAGGCGGCGTCGAAGCGCACGTCGTGCGCGCCGCGGAACTGCTCGATCATCGTCTCGAACGTCGGGAAATCCGCGCTTCGATAGCTCTCGAACGCGACGGGCGCGCCGATCGTGCCGCGTCCCGTCGATGGCACGAACGCGAGGTTCGTCTTCGTGCCGCCCACGTCCCCCGCGAGGATCATCCCTTTCGCCATAGGGCGATCATCTCCTCCGCGATCCGCGCCGCGTCTTCGAAGGCGAGATTCGGTTCGTGACGGTGGATCTCGCCCACGATGCACGCCGCGAGTTCCCGATAGGCGAACGGGACGTCGCGCTCCTTCGCCCGCGGCGCCCGCATGACGACGCGGGCCGTCGGAGCGTGCCCCGCGTGCTCGACCGAGAGGTCGAGCGGGGCCGGGTCGCCCGATCGAAGCCGAACCTCGACGATCGAATGCGGGGCCGGTCCGCCCGAGGCGCGGCCGGCGGGGCCGCGCGAGGGGGCATCCTTCTCGAAACTGACCGAGACCGGGCGCCCTGGGGCGTCGAATCGAATGTGCCGGCCGTTCAGTTGCCGCGGAACCCACCCGAGGCGCGATGCGATCCATCCGGCGAGGAGCCAGGCTCCCGGAGGAGGCTCGGCGCCGGTGTGGCGGATCATCAAATCCTGTATCGAGGAAATCGCGCGAGCGGGCTCCGGTCGATCGAACGCTTCGGCGAGGATCTCGCGCCAGGGCGTGAGGCGGGCCCATGCGAGGTCGTGGAGCGGGCAACCGGCCCGGCCGGGATGGCGCCGCCAGATGGCCGGATAGTCCGCGAGTCCGGGCGCCAGGTTCGAGTCCACGATGCGCACGTCCGCGATCGTGGCGAGCTTCTCCTGCCAGGCCGGATCGGCGCCGCGATTCAATTCGAGGAGGACCGACGGGAGGTCGCCGACAAGCAGGGAAGCGACGGCGCTCGGAACGAGCGGGCCGGACGCGTCGTCCCAGGTAATCGCGATCTGCTCGCTGCAGATGAGCCCCCCGCCTCCGGGTCGAAGGTGGCAGACGGCGGTCGCGCGGCCATGGAGGCCCGCTTCGGCCGGCGCCGAGTCCCTTCGCTCGACGAGAAAGAGCCGCGCCGGATGGCGCCGCGTCACCTCGATCAGGACGGGACCGATTCGATCGAAGTCGCTCGGCGAATGGGGCACGACGATGTTCGCCATCGCGGCGCGGTAAACGCTGCCGCGAGACGTGGCGGCCGCCTTCCACATCCCGCGAAGCTCGCGCTCGAGCGCCGCGGCGTCGAAGCCGTGATCACCCTCGGGGCTCGCGAGCCGGATCGGAGCGGCGCCGGGCCCGGTCACAGGCGAAGCCACCGGCGGCCGTCCCGGGCGATGA
>Ga0070706_100001835_pt1 | contig 22003 bp, 17 predicted proteins | sample KBSK5501metaG_FD_65476 | JGI IMG/M metagenome (GOLD analysis project Ga0070706, IMG submission 65476) | Corn, switchgrass and miscanthus rhizosphere microbial communities from Kellogg Biological Station, Michigan, USA - KBS K5-50-1 metaG | ecosystem: Host-associated > Plants > Roots >... | reverse complement strand
AAGAGCGCGTTCCTCGCGACGATGAGCCACGAGATCCGCACGCCGATGAACGGCGTGATCGGGATGGTGGAGGTGCTGTCGCACAGCGCGCTGTCGGAGCACCAGGCCGATGCGGTGCGCACCATCCGGACCTCGGCGTTCTCGTTGCTGGGCATCATCGACGACATCCTGGATTTCTCGAAGATCGAGGCCGGCCGCCTGGAGCTCGAACGCGCGCCGGTGGCGCTGTCGGAGCTGATCGAAAGCGTCTGCGACACGCTGCTGCCGGTGGCGATCGACCGGGACGTCGAGCTGGACCTGTTCATTTCGCCGCAGGTGCCGGCGCAGATCTGGTCCGACGCCATCCGGCTGCGCCAGGTGCTGTTCAACCTCGCGGGCAACGCCATCAAGTTCGGCGCCGGCCGGCCCGAGAAGCGCGGCCACGTGTCGATACGGGTGGACGTCGACCCGGGCACGCCGCCGCGCCTGCTGATGCGCTTCACCGACAACGGCATCGGCATGACGCCCGACACGCAGGCGCAGCTGTTCTCGTCGTTCACGCAGGGCGAGATCTCGACGACGCGGCGCTTCGGTGGAACCGGCCTGGGGCTGGCCATCTGCAAGCGCCTGGTGACGCTGATGAATGGCGAGATCCAGGTGCAGAGCACGCTGGGCGAAGGATCGACCTTCACGGTCACGCTGCCGATCGATGTCGTCAACGGAAGCACGATGCGCTCCGGCCCGGACGTGACGGGGCTCGCCTGCATCGTCGTCGGCACCGACATCCATGCCGGCGACCTGCGCACCCATCTCGAACACGCCGGTGCCCGCGTGTACCCGGTGGCCGATCTCGACGCCGCCGTGCAGCAGGCCGCCAGCCTGAGCCACCCGGTGGTGATCCACAACACGCGCCGCGACGGGCCGTCGCCCGACGCGCTGCATGCCGCATTCGCCGGCGCGCGTGACCTGCGCCACCTGCTGATCACGCGCGGCTGGGGCCGCCGCGCCCGCATGACCGCTGCCGACGTGGTGACGCTGGACGGCAACGGCCTGCGGCGCTCGTCGCTGCTGCGCGCGGTGGCGGTCGCCGCGGGCCGTGCATCGCCCGAGGTGCTGCACGAAAGCGCGGCGCAGGAGCTGATGGGCGCGCCGCCGGCACCCACCAACGCGCAGGCTCGGGCGCAGGGCCGGCTGATCCTGGTGGCGGAGGACGACGAGGTCAACCAGAAGGTCATCCTGCGCCAGATCGAGGTGCTCGGCCATGCCGCCGAAATCGCCGACAACGGCGGCGAGGCGCTGCGCCTGTGGCGCGCCGGGCACTACGCACTGCTGCTGACCGACCTGCACATGCCCGACATGGACGGCTACACGCTCGCCGAGACCATTCGCCGCGAGGAGGCGCAGCGCGGCGTGGCATGGCGCGGGCGCATGCCCATCCTCGCGTTGACCGCCAACGCGCTGCGCGGCGAGGCCATGCGGGCGCAGGCCGCGGGCATGGACGAATACCTGACGAAACCGCTGCAGCTCCATCTGCTCAAGGCGGCGCTGGCGAAGTGGCTGCCGCATGAGGGCATCGATGCGACGCCGACCGAAACGGCCGCCGCGCCACGCGGGGCCGATGCGGCCTCGGCGGTCGATGCCTCGGCGGCCGACAGCTCGGTGGTCGACAGCTCGATGGTCGATGTTTCGGTGGTCGATGTCTCGGTGCTCAAGAATCTGGTCGGCGACGATCCGAAAGTGGTGCGCAAATTCCTGATCGACTACCGGACCGTGGCGAATCGTCTGGCCGCCGAGTTGCGCGCGGCGCGTGCGGCCGACGACCACCGGCAGATCGGCGCCCTCGCCCACAAGCTCAAGTCCTCGTCGCGTTCGGTCGGCGCACTGGCCCTCGGCGATCTGTGCGCCGAGCTCGAGAACGCATGCCGGAGCGGAATCCGCGAGGGCGTGGCCCAAGGGATGGCGCAGTTCGAGGCCGCGCTGCGCGCAGTCGACGCGCAGCTTGCGCGGCTCATCGTGCAGGCATGACGAACCGCGCGGCTAAACGTTCATTCGCTCACTCGTTCGACCGGCGATGCCGTCGCACGGCCACGCCGAGCAGCGGCACCGCCGCCAGCATCAACATCCAGCTCGAAGGCTCGGGGATCGCGGCGACCGGGCCGAACGAGACCGAGCCCGCATAGCTGGACGTGATGCCCGGAAAGGTCGAGGTGGCCGTGCCGGTGAACGCCAGCGTGTAGTCTCCCGGCCCGAGCGTGAGCGCAGCGAAGTCGACTTGGCGCGACGGGAAGCCTTCGGGCAGATAGGTCGTCGTCCCGACGCCCGACTCGAGCAAGGTCGCGCCGGCATAGAGCGCGCCGGCCAGGTCGAGGATGAAGAAGCGGTTGCTGAATCCCGTGCTGACGAAGGAATCGAACGAGAACGAGTCCGACGCGGCGATCGAGAACGTGTAAGTGTCGGTGAACGCCCCCTCCAGGCCGCTGTTGCCGATCGCCAGCGAGATCGGCGCGGTGATGCTGCCGAGCGGCACATCCGTTGCATACGCCGGGCCGCCGCAGGCAAGAAGTGCAGCAAGCGCGGCACCGGAAAGGCTGCGAAAGCAAGGATGCATGTCGGTCCCCTGTTGGGTTGAGGGGCCGGATGATCCGACGCGGGCGCCTCGAACGCAAACGGAAGTTCGATCACGCAGGGGGCTTTCAGGCCGCGCGCCGCATCAGCTCCAGGTCTTGCGGCGTATAGGTCGCCGCGGCCTGCACATCGTTTTGCGACAGCCCGACGTTGCGGTTCTGCAGCCCGATCGATTGCGTCGCCGGCATGGTCTCGAACTCCATCACCTCGGGGCTGAGCTGGCGCGCCTCGAAGCCGTGGCGCAGTGTGCTGACGTGCAGCCACAGGTCATCGGCCTCCGGGCAGCATTGCGCGAACCCCGGTCCCTGCTCGCGCAGGCGGTCGAGCAATGCCGGCGGGTAGACGACGCCGCCGACGCCCGTGGCGAAGACGGTCGGGCCGGGCCGGTCGTCGTCCATGAACGGCCACGTCTCGTACGGCAGCAGACGCCCATGGCCCAGCTGCACGCGCCGGGCGCGATAGCAGTGCACGTGATCCGGATCGCGCTGGTGCGCCTGCCACAGCCGCTCGAGCCAGAACGCCGGGTACCACATGTCGTCGTCGGCCGTGACCAGCGGCACGCGGTGCCGGGCCTGCGAGCAGACATACGGGAAGTACTTGGTGTGCGGGCCGACGTCCTCCGCGTAACACACCTCGACGCCGCGCTGCTGCAGCCGCTGCAGCGTGCGCGGCAAGGGGCGCTTGCGCTCCTGGGCGCCCAGCCACAACAGCAGGCGCTGCGGCTTCGCCGAGCCGCGGGCAATCGATTCGAGCGTGCGATACACGCGAGCGACGCGGGTGCTGTGCGTGGTCATACTCACGACCACGGGCACGTTGCCCGTCGCCGGCTCGCGGCTGAAGCGGTTCGCCGCGTCGGCCCACAGGCCGTACAGCGAAGTCTTCAGGTAGTGGATCAGGCTCGAGTTGGTCCTGAACCGGGCAGGCTTGGGCATGCGAGGGCGATGGCGGCGTTGGCGGCACCCGATCGACGTACCAGGGCCTTGGGGGCGAATGGTGCCATGCCATGGGGCCTGGCGAGCTTGCGCGCCTGCAGGAATGCCGCGCGCCGCAAGTTTGTGCCGGTCCCGGGTTATTGAAACCACGGCAACCGGTCGTCACGGCCGCCCCGCGGGGCCGTGACGGCAGGGCAGCATGTCTCATGCGGATCCTTTTGATCGAAGACGACAGCATGATCGGCCGCGCGATGCAGGCCGGTCTGCGCAAGGCCGGCTATTCGGTCGACTGGGTGCTGGACGGGCATGCCGCCGAGCTGTCGCTGGCCAACGGCGTCTACAGCCTGGCGATTCTCGACCTCGGCCTGCCGCGCAAGAACGGGATGGAGCTGCTGGTCGCGCTGCGCGCCGCAGGCGACGCGACGCCGGTGCTGATCGCGACAGCCCGCGACGCCGTGCACGACCGCATCGCCGGCCTGAACGCCGGTGCCGACGACTACGTGCTCAAGCCCTTCGACATGGACGAGTTGATCGCACGCGTCCGCGCGGTGCTGCGCCGCCATGCCGGCGCAGGCTCGCCGGTGCTGGTCAACGGTGCGATCTGCCTGGACCCGGTCCACCATGCCGTGACGCTGCACGGCCGGGCGGTCGAGTTGTCGGCCCGCGAATTCGCGGTGCTGGAAGCGTTGATGCAGCGCCGCGGCGCGGTGTTGTCGCGGCAGCACCTCGAGGAGGCGGTCTACGACTGGCGCGACGAGATCGGCAGCAACGCGATCGAGGTGCACGTCCACAACCTGCGCAAGAAGCTGGGCAGCGCTCGCATCACGAACGTTCGCGGGCTCGGCTACCGCGTCAGCGGTGAGTAGCGTGCCGGGCCGCGCCCCCACCGGACTCGTTCGCGGGCGCCTCGTGCACTCGCTCGAGCGCCACCTGCTCGGCTGGGTGTTGGCCGCGCTCGGCCTCGGCGCCGCCGTGCTGGTGCTGGCGATGTATTTCGTCGTGCTCGATGAACTGAACGCGGTCTTCGACGAAAGCCTCAAGCAGGTCGCGCTGGCCGCCGCGACGCACGAGGACGCGGCATCGCTCGAGCAGGCACACGCGGCGCTGCCGGGCCTGCCGATCCGCTACGAGGGCTTGAGCGACTTCGCCTTCGTCACCGCGGTCTACGACCGCAAGGGCGCGCTGCTGTTCAGCTCCGATCCGTCGGCCCGCCTGCCGTTCACCCGCGTCACCGGCCTGTCGTACGACGATGAAGGCAAGCAGGCCTGGCACATCTACACGATCGTGCAAGGCGACCGCGTGGTCCAGGCCGGGCAGCGCGGCGAGTCGCGCCGCTCGCTGGCGCTGGAATCGGCCACGAAGCTGCTCGTGGCCGTGTCGGCGTTGACTGCGCTGATCGGCGTGCTGGTGGTCGTCGCGCTGCGCCGCGGCCTGCGCCCGCTGGACAGCGCGGCCGGCGAGATCGCGGCACGCGACGCGGCTTCGCTGGAGCCGATCGCGCGCGCCGGAACGCCGCGCGAAATTCATCCGATGATCGATGCGATCAACGACCTGCTGCGGCGCTTGAACGACGCGTTCGGCACCCAGCGCCGCTTCGTCGCGGACGCCGCGCACGAGCTGCGTTCGCCGATCGCCGCGTTGCGGCTGCAGCTGCACCTGCTCCAGGGTTCGTCCGATGCCGCGGAACGCGAGGGTTTCACGGCGGAGCTGCGGCTCGGCATCGAGCGCGCCGAGCGGCTGGTCGCGCAACTGCTCGACCTGTCGCGGGCCGACCCCGATGCGCCGAGCCGGCCGCGCGTCGACGTAGCCCTCGGTGTGCTGGTCGAGCGCATCGTCGCGCGGTGGACGGCGCAGGCCGCGATGAAGGGCATCGCGTTGTCGGCCCGCGTGGAGCCGGGCCTGCACACGAAGGCCGACGAGCACCAGCTCGACGTGATGCTCGACAACCTCGTCGACAACGCAATCCGCTACACGCCCGCGCGCGGCCATGTCGAGGTCAGCGCCTGCCGGCTCGAATCGCGGCCGGCGCTGCGCGTCGTCGACGATGGTCCCGGCATCGCCCCGGCGGAACGCGAGCGCGTGTTCGACCGCTTCTATCGCGGCGAGGAACTGTCGGGCGAGATGCGCGCGAGCGGCAGCGGGCTGGGGCTGGCCATCGTGCGCGCGATTGCGTTGCGTCATGGCTGCGAGGTGGCGTTGACGACGCCGCCCTCGGGGATCGGGCTGGAGGTCCACATCAATTTCAGGGCCTGACGCGTCGCCCCCTCTTACAACCGCGGCGCGCCATAAGTTTCGGATAAGCGGTCTTCGCCAGACTGGGTCCATCACCCATTCACCCATTCGGCGCGCAGTGCCCTGACCAGCCATGACGAAACCCAAGATCGCCATTGCCATGTACGGCATCCCTCGCGGGTCCGGCATCACGATGCCATCGCTCGCAAGGCATTTCATCGAACCGGCCCGGCGGATCGGCGAGTGCCGGGTCTTCTATCACCTGTTCCAGCAGGACCGGGTGTTCAATACCCGTTCGCGCGAAGACGCGCCGCTGCCGAGCCAGGCCTATGCGCCGTTCGCAGCCTTCGACGGCGAGCTGGAACCGCCCGACCTCTGCCTGGATCGCTGGCGCTACGACAGGATCCTCGAGTTCGGCGACCACTATCAGGACGGGTTCTGCTCGATCCGCAATCTGGTGCACCAGCTCCACTCGGTGCGGCAGGTCACGGCCCGGCTGACGCCCTGGCAGCCCGACGTGGTGCTGTACCTGCGCCCCGATCTGCTCTATCACACCGACCTCGACATCTCGACGATCGCGATGCTGTGCGAGCACCCGCGCCGCTGCATCGTTCCCGATTGGCAATGGTGGGGCGGCTACAACGACCGCTTCGCGTTCTGTGGCGCCGAGGTCTACGCGGCCTATGGCAACCGCATCGAGCGTGCAATCGAGTTTTCAGAACGTACGAGGCGTCCGCTGCAGGCGGAACGCCTGGTCCGATACGTGCTGCGCAACGCCGGCGCGTCGGTGCGCACGACGACGCTGCAGGCCGACCGGGTACGCGTGGACGGACGCATCAAGCGCGAGGACTTCTCGGCTCACGCGACGGCCGGGTCGATGCGTCGGCAGCTGGAGATTGCCCGGTTGCACTTGCTGACGCGACTGTCCGTGTGAGGTGAGAGCCTCGCGCATGCTCTCGCCTCGCCCGGGCATGCGCTTCGTTGCGCTGGACGGCGTTCGCGGCATCGCCGCGGCAGCCGTCGTCCTCTTCCACTACAGCGAGTTCAACGGCACGCCGTGGCTGCCGCGGGCGTGGCTGGCGGTGGACGTGTTCGTCTGCCTGTCGGGCTTCGTGATCGCGCACAAGTACCAGCACGCCGTCGAGGCCGGCATGTCGTTCGGCGAGTTCTTCCGGCGCCGGCTGGGGCGGCTCTACCCGGTCTATCTGTTCGGGCTGATCCTGGGGGCGCTCGTGTTCGTCGCCGCGCCGGTGGCGCCGGCCGGCTTCACCGCGGCACGGTTCGCGACCAGCATGGCGCTCGGCGTGCTGGTGCTGCCGTATCCGAACGATATCGTGATGACACAGGGCACCGGCCATGTCGCCGGCGTGCTGTTCCCGCTCAACGGTCCGTCGTGGTCGATGTTCTTCGAGCTGGCCGTCAACGCGGTGTTCTTCGCGATCGTGGTGCGCCGCTACACGCGGCTCGGTCTGCTGCTGGCGATCAGTGCGGCGCTGTACCTCGGTATCGCGCAGGCCTCGACCGGCCTGAACGCAGGGTGGAGTCTGCACACGTTCGCGGCGGCCTTCCCACGGGTGGCGTTCGCGTTCTTCGCCGGCGTCGCGTTGTACCGGTCGGGTGAACCGCACGCGAGCGCCAGGTTCCGCCCCGCACGCTGGGCCCTGCCTGCCGTGCTGCTGATGCTCGTGGTGTTCGTGCTGCCGGCCCGGTTGCCGGCGCCGCTGCCGGTCGCGGGGCTGGTCTCTGCGTTCGGCGTTCTCGCGCTCGGCCCGATCATCGTCTGGACCCACGCCGCCGCTCGCCCCGGGCCGCGGCTCGCGGCGCTGTGCAGCCGCCTGGGCTGGCTCTCCTACCCGCTGTACATCGTGCACGTGCCGCTGTTCAACGGCCTCGCGCTGTTCGATCCGCCGGGCGGCTGGCCGGCGCCGCCCTGGGCCGTCATCGTCGCCAAGACCGCGCTCGCGCTCGCGCTGGCCGGCGGCGTCGCCTGGCTCGACGATGCCCGGCGCCGCTGGCAGCGGCGCCAGAGCGTCGCGTCGGCCGGCGCCCGCTGAAGAGCTTATGCGGTCGCCGCGGCCGGAACGGCGACTGCGGCGGGCTCGAAACCCACGCGCTGGATCGCGATCGGCAGCGCCTGCATCGCGACGCCGTCGACCTCGAGCGCCCAGCGCGTGCCGCCGCCGGGCAGCGTGCCGATCTGCGTGAAGCCGAGCTTCGCGTAGTGGTCCTCGACGAGCTTGTTCTTCTCGGTCGGCAGGTAGCGGCCGATCAGGCGGCGCACGCCGCGCGCCGCGGCCTGCGCCGCGAGCTCCTGCAGCACCGCGAGCTCGACCTTGCGGCCGAGCACGCGGCAGCTCATCAGCCAGGTGTCGATGTCCCAGTCATCGGCCTGCTCGGCGTCGGGCCGGCAGACGATCACGCTGATCATCCCGTTGTCGCCGAAGGTGTCGGCCAGGCGCACCTGCAGCGTGTAGACCTGCGGGTCGTGCTGCGCCGCCGCGACCTCGGCCTCGGTGTAGCGCCGCGTCGTCAGGTTGAACTGGTTGGACTTGTTGATCAGCTGCGCGATGCGCGCGCGGCCGGTGTCGTCGAACGGCTGCAGCGTCATCTGCATGTTCAGCGACGCGAGGTAGGCGTCGACGTCGCCGGCCTGCTTCTGCAGCGTGATGCGGCGCGCGTTGTCCTGGTACATCTCGGCGCGCTTGCGATCCTCGCCCGAGAACGCGACGGCTTCGAAGTAGCCCGCAGCCATCAGCGTGCGCACGTACAGCGCCGGGTCGGCCGGCAGCTCGGGCACCGCGACCTGCGGCAGCATCCGCCGCACCAGGCCGCGCTCGACCGGGTTGTCGTCGAGGAACACCATCGCGTCCAGCCCGAGCGAGAGCTCTTCGGCAATCGCCTTGATGTTGGTCGCCTTGTCGTTCCAGTTGGCCTGGAACACCGCGATGTGGTCCTCGCGCAGCAGCATCTCGGGGTGCTCGCGGAACGGCTTGCGCGCGATCTCGTCGGTGTTCTTCGACGACACCGCGAGCACGATGCCGCGCTCGCGCAGCGCGAGCGCGTTGCGCTGCACGTGCAGGTGGGCCTCGCCGGTCGCGTCGCCCTGGCCGATGACGATGCCCTCGAGCCCGTCGTCGCCGATCACGCCGCCCCAGACGGTGTTGTCCAGATCGAGGATCAGGCATTTGCGGCTCTTGCCGCGCAGCGCCGCGATCAGGCGGCACACGTGATCGGCGTACAGCGGCAGGAACTCGCTCGCGAACGGCAGCTTCGCCATGTTCCACAGCGTCGGGTCGTGCCAGGCCGCGAGGCCGACGGTCTCGGCGATGTGGGCCACGTCGAGCAGCAGGTCCTCGGTGCCGGCGACGCTTTGCGCGAGGCCGCGGTTGACGTCATCGATCAGCTGGCGCGGCGTACCCGGCAGCAGGGCATCGAAACTGCCGAACGACGACTCGACCGGCCGCGCCAGCGTCTGCAGGATGCAGACCGCCTTGCCGTGGCTGCGCAGGCCGTCGCGGATCATCGCGAGGTGCGCGAGCGCGGCCTGCACGACCTCGTCGGCGGCCTGCGCATCGCCGGGGGCGGCGTTCAGCGGCAATCCGCGATGGTCGACCGCGACCAGCACCGCATCGCACTGCGCCTGGTTGATGCTCGAGTCGGGCGCGAGCGCGGCCTGCATCACCTGGTCGTATTCGGCCTCGACGCACTCGAGCGCAATGCCGTGGCGCGCCGCGCTGGCCACCAGCACCGGCACCAGGAAGTGCGAGGTCGCGTTGCTGATCAGGCCGAGGCGAAACGGCGTCAGCGGCGCGAACGAATGGCTGGCGTCGCGCGCCTTCTGGATCGCCTTGGCGAGGCGGTTCAGCTGGTTCTCGTCCAGCGCGTGGTTGGCCAGGCGTTGCGTGCGCTTGCCGAGCGGGTCGTCCGGCGTCTCGGGCGCGGCGGTCAGTTGGCGGCATTGCGCGGAAAAATCCTCGGGCGCCGCGGGCAGCCAGCCGAGCTGCGAAAAAAGCGTGTTGCTCATGATGAACCCAGAGCCTCCTCGACGATCAGCGACGCCACCTGCTCGGGCGTCTGAAATGGGGCTTTCTCGCGCTGCATCGCCAGAAAGCGTTCATCGAACGCCTCGAGCATGCGCGTCTCGGTGTAGCCGGGCCTGACCACGCGCACGCGCAACCACGGGTAATCGGCCGCGAGCATCGCCAGCACGCCGGCCATCCCGTGCTTGGCGATGACGTAGGCGCCCATGCCAGACGCGGCGCCTTCGATGCCGCTGTCGCCGCCCCCCATCGCGCGCGTCAGCACGCCGACGACCGCGCCGCGCTTGTGCTTGCGCAGGCAGCGGCGCACGAGCTCGGCCAGCAGTTGCTGCGGCCCCATGACGTTGACCTTCCACTGCAGTCTCATCTCGTCGGCCCCGATCTTGCCGAAGGGCACCAGCGCCAGCGGCGGCGAGCCGGCGAGCACCACGCCGGCCAGCGGCGGCCCGGCTTCGAGCTGCTCCGCGGCCGCGAGGATCGCCGCCTCGTCGGTCAGGTCGAGCGCCAGCGCCAGGCCGCCGCAACGCTGCGCGAGCGCTTCGGCCGCCGCCGCATTGCGGTGGTAGCCGACCACCGGCACGTAGCCGCGTGCCGCGAGCTGCACGCACACTGCCGCGCCGATGCCGCCGGAGCCGCCCGACACCAGGAAGCGCGGCTTCGCGCGAGCCGCGGTGCCGTCAGCCGCGGTGCTCTGTGCCTCAGCGTCCAAGCACCACCTCCGCCCTGCCCTTGGCCAGCACCTTGCCGGCGGCGCGCAGCGTCAGCTTCAGCACGACGAGGCCGGTCGATTCGGAAACCTCGTCGACCACGCCCTCGACTTGCGCCGTCTGGCCCACGTACAGCGGCTTGCGAAAGTCCAGCGACACGCTGGCCCAGACGCTGTCGCGGCCCGGAAGCTGCATGCCGATCAGCTGCGAAACCTTGGCCACGAGCAGAGCGCCGTACACGACCGCGCCGTCGAAGCCCTTCGCGCGCGCGAACACGTCGTCGGTGTGCAGCGGGTTGAAGTCGCCGGAGAGCTCGGCGAACTGCCGCATCTGCTGCGCACTGACGCTGAACTCGACCCCGGCTTGCCAGCCCGGCGCGAGATCGCCGAGGGCGAGGACTTGCGCTTGCGGGCCTGCCGTGAAGGGCTCGGGTTTCACTTCAGCTTGGACCGGATCAGCGCCACGAACTCGCCGACGTTCTTCAAGCGCCCGACCTCGGCGGCCGAGAACTTCAGGCCGAACTTCTTCTCGATCGCCAGCACGAGCCGGATGTGGCTGAGGCTGTCCCACTCGTCGACATCGTCGGCCGTGAGCTGCGGCGTGACCACGATGCTCTCGTCGTCGAACACGTCGTGGAAGATGCCGGTGAGCTGGGCGTAGACGTCGTCGGTATCGGTATCGGTGGTGGTCATGATGTGGGGTCCTCGAAAAAAATTCAGCGCATGCTCGCGGACTGCGCCGGCTGCTGTCGGCCGGCTTCGTCGTTCAGCACCGCGGCGAGCTGGTCGGCCCAGTGCCCGGTGACGCGCGGCTTCGGATGGACTTCGTCGCTGAAGTCCTCGTCGTTGGCCTCGGCCATGGACAGCACCGTGACGCCGGCGCGCCCGCGCAGGCCGGCCAGCACCGCGCCGACGCGCCTGTGGTAGTCGGCCGCCAGCGGCGAGCCTTGCGCGTGCCAGCGCGGGATCGGCATGTCGACCAGCACCACGCGCCCACCCTCGGCCAGGATGCTTTCGATCGTGTGCTCGAGCACGCCGATCGATGTGTCGTTGACCGTCGCGGCGCCGTCGGTGTAGTCGCGCCAGAACGCGAGGTACTTCTGCTGCTGCGCGTCGCCGATCACGACGGCGTTGCGCTGCGCGTCGGTGAGCGCCGGCGGCTTGCCCGACACCACGCTGCGCAGCGACGCGGTCAGGTCGCGGGCAACGCGGTCGAGCACCAGGTTCGGGTGGACCAGCAGCAGGCCGGTATCGAAATACCGCGGCGGCAGCAGCGGCACGGCGCCGGCCTCGCCGCGCTTGTAGAAGCCGTAGCGGTAGCGCTCGATGTCGATGTCGGTGTCGCCGGCGTGCCGATCGGGCGTGTACCAGCGCGCCTTGTCGTCGGTGAACAGGCCATACCACAGGCCCATCACGTAGACGTTGTGGCGCCGCGCCTCGGGCGTCTGCAGCTCGCGCACGAGGTCGACGACCTGCGCCAGCTGGCCGACGTTGGAGCCGCCGACTGCGAGGTTGTGCACCTCCAGGTTGGGCACGCGCGACTGCACCTCGCCCTGCTTGAAGCCGGCACCCATGTTGGACGCGCCCAGCAGGATCGCCTTGTCGAGCGGGTTGTTCAGGCGCGCACGCGCCATGAACACGTACTTCGGCTCGGTCAGGTACAGCGAGCCGGGCGCACGCGCCGTGTTCAGCCGGTCGCCGACGCCGTCGTAGGGCACCAGCACCCAGCTCAGCACGAGCAGCACGCCGTACAGCCCCAGCAAGGCGGCCAGCAGTTGCGCAATCTGGGTCAGGATCAACTTCATGGCTCAGAAGGCCCGGTAGACAAACTCAGGTGCCTTGTGAAAGAACGAAGCAACCGTGACGATCAACAGTATCTGGAGCGCCAATGACAGATTACGGGCCATCACACCACTGGACACGTCAGTCACCTTGTGTCGCAGCGGGATGACCAGTTTGGTCAGCGCATCCCACGCCCAGAAGGCCGCGCCGGTCGCCGCCGCGAGCCCCAGATAAGCGCCGACCAGTCCCGGCGCGCCGAGGCGGTGCAGCACGGCCAGCAGCTGCGGCATGTCCAGCCACAGGCAACTCAGCGCCAGCGCGAAGTACGCGAAGGTCAGGCCGCGCGACAGGTAGATCACCAACGTCTTCTCGGCCAGCGCCTTGTAGCCCTTCTTGCCGAGCCGGCGCGTCATCAGCACCTGCCACAGCTTGTTGATGCTGGCGCCGGCGCCCATCAGCAAGCCGTAGACGACGAACACCGCGGTGGTGCCGTGCCACACGCCCATGATCAGGAAGGTCACGAAGAACGCGATCACGCCGAGGTACGGGCCGAGCCGCGGCGACGTGAAGCGCACCGCCAGCACCTTGAGCAGCGGGTTGAAGACGTAGGTCTTGAACCAGTCCGACAGCGTCATGTGCCAGCGCGACCAGAAGTCGAGGAAGTTGCGCGCGAGGAACGGCCGGTTGAAGTTCTCCGGCAGCTGCTGGCCCATCAGTGTGCCCACGCCGATCACGATGTCCATGTAGCCGGCGAAATTGGCATAGAGGTAGATCGTGTAGCAGACGGCGGCGGCGACGAACAGCGCGAAGAACACGGCCGGCGCCGGCGGCAGCACGCTGTCGAACAGCCGGTCCGACAGCGTGAGAAAGAAGTTGTTGAAGATCGCCGAGACCATGGCCACCTTCAGGAAGCCCTTGATCACGCGGGCGAAGGCGCGAAACACCTGGCCTTGGTCGAGCGCCAGCGGCGCGGCCTGCTGGCTCGCGTACTCCGGATAGCGCTGGATCGGGCCCGCGGTGAACGACAGGAAGTTGCAGGTGTAGTTGAAGAAGTGCAGCGCCGAGACCGGCCGATCGAGCTCGCCTTGGCGCGCATCGATCATCAGGTGCAGCACGCGGAACAGCACATACGACAGGCCGACGATCAGGTAGGGGAACGGCAGGATCAGCGCGGCGCCGAGAAAGCTGAACTTCTTCAGCCAGATGAAGCCCGCGATGACCGCGACGAGCCCGATGCACAGCGCGGCCGACGAGCGGCTGCGCCGCACGCCTTCGACGATCAGCCAGCACGCGAGCAGGAACGCGGCCAGCGGCACCACCTGCACGACCTTGTCGACGTAGCTCGCGATGAACGCGAGGTTCGCGGCCAGCAGCACGGCGCTGCGCCCAGCCGGCGACGGCAGCGCGTTCGTCAGCAGCACGACGACGGTGATGAACGCGAGGAAAGTCAGCGAGGTGAATGCCACGGCCTTGCCCTTGTCTCGTCGTTCGCTCAGCCGATGTTCAGGCGCTTGAGGATGGGCACCAGCGCATCGCGCCAGCGTTTCTGGCCCTCGGGCGACAGGTGCAGCCGGTCGGCGACGTAGTACTCGGCGTGCGGCAGGCCGTCCGGGTCGGCGAGCAGCGGATAGAGATCCAGCACGAACACACGCTGGCTCTCATCGGCCAGCCCGGCGATCAGCTTGTTGACGGCGATCAGCTGCGCAGGATCGATGCGCGACTTCGGGTTGTCGCGCGGCGGCAGCGTGCACAGCACGATAGCAACGCCCGGCGCGTCGCGATGCGCCATCGCGATCATCTCGACGAGGTTGCTGCGCGTCTGCTGGATGTCCTGCCGCGCGCTCAGGTCGTTCGACCCGGTCAACAGCACGATGGCCTTCGGGTGCAGGTCCAGCACGTCTTCCTTGAAGCGGAACAGCAGGCCGCGCGTGGGTTCGCTGCCGATGCCGAGATTCGCGACCGGGATGCCGGGCAGATCGCCGGCCATCGTCTTCCAGCCGCCCACCAGCGAATCACCGGCGAACGCGACGCTGCCCTGCCGCGCGGCGCGCTTGGCCCAGAACGACTTGCGGTTGTCGTTCATGTACGGAAAGACGCGGATCGCGCCTTGGCCCGGCCAGTCCTTCGCCTCTTTCGGATATGGCGTGGGGCCGGAGGCGGGAGCGGCCGAAGCGGCGGAGGAGACGGCGGCGGGCGCATCCTGCGAGTGGCTGTTCGCGCACGCGAACAGCGCCAGGCTGACGGCGATGACGCCCAGGGTTTTCGAGCTGAACATGAAGTCGTTGCTATCCATTCGAGTTGGAGGCACAAGCAGCGTGCGTGCCCGGTTTGGGCTCACACCGCGGGCCGGATCATGGCGAACTCCGAGGCCAATCGCGCCGTCGTTACAGTTCGAGATGTTCGTCGTGGTTTACAACTCGGCGGCACCCCAAGGCGCGGCCGAGCGGTTCAGGACGACATGTCCGGCGTGTTCGAGTCGCCGCCGGCCGGCGGGTTGCCGTCGTCGCCGCGCTGCTTGCGCCGCTGCACCGCCGCGCGGGCAAAGCTGACCAGATCGACGATGAGCCCCCGGTCGAGCAGCGCGACGCAGCCGAAGTAGACCAGCGCCCCCAGCGGCGCCAGCACCGCGAGGCGCGCGATCGGCACCCAGTGCGCGAGCGGCGTCGAGCGCATCGCCCACACCGCGGCGAACATCGCCGCCGCGGCGATCAGCGGGATCCCCGAGCCGGCGAACAGCAGGCGCGCGCCGAAGCCGGTGGCGCGCCGGAACAGCCCGAGCAGCACGGTTCCGCCTATGCATTCGCGCACGACCCAGATCGCGATGGCCCAGTCCAGCGACGGCACGCCCGAGAGCAGGACCGCGCCGAGGATGAAAGCCAGCTCGACCACCTGGCAGGCGAGCAGGTCGCGCGGCCGCCCGAGCGCGGTCATCATCGGCGCCATCAAGAGGCGACGCGCCTGGATCACCACCAGCATCGACAGGATCGTCACGTACGGCGTGATCGACATCCACTGCTTGCCGAACAGCAGCTCGACGACTTCCGGCGACGCCGCACCGATCAGCAGGAAGCCGAAATACAGCAGCGCGCAGGCGAATGCCGACGCGGACCGGAACGCGCGCGCGAAGCGTTCGTCGTCCTTGCGCAGCGAGACCATGATCGGCAGCGCGATCTGCGAGATCGCGGTCGACGCCAGCGACCAGAACGAATCGATCGCGCGAAAACTCAGGTTCAGCAAGCCGGCCGCGTGTGTGCCCAGGCCGATGCCCGACAGGATGATGAACGCGCGCTTCATCGAGAAATTGACGAACAGCGTGGCCACCGACAAGGTGCCGAAGGCGATCAGCTGGCGGAACTCGCGAGCGCCGAAACGCAGGCGCGGGCGTTCGTCGCAGGTGATCCACAGCACGAGCGAGCCGAACAGCACGATCAGGATCTGCTGCGCCACCAGCCCCCAGAACGCGGCGCCGAACACGACCAGCACGATCCCGACGATCGCACCCAGCGAGCGGCCGACGATCGAGCGGATCGCCAGCGTGCGAAACGCCAGGTTGCGGCGCTGGCGCGCGACGATGGTGCTGCTGACGGCCGTCAGCGGCAGGCACAGCGAGGTCCACAGCAGCACCGGCGCGGCCGCCGGATTGCCGGCGCGCGCGGCGAACAGCGGCGCGATCAGCCAGCACACGACCATCAACAGTGCGCTCAGGCCCATCGTCGCGGTGAACGCGGTGTCGTAGTGCAGCTCGGTGATGTCGGGGCGCTGCACCAGCGCGTCGTGGAACAGCATCGCGACCAGCAGCGTCATCAGTTCGACGGCCGCGAGCACGATCGAGAACAGCCCGAAGTCGGAGACCGAGAGAAAGCGCGAATAGATGATCAGCGCCGAGAACGAGATCAGCGCGAGGCCGCCGTTCTCGAACGCGCTCCACATCGCGGAGTGCGCGACGGCCGCACGGTTCACGCGCACGGGCTGGACGGGATCCGGATCGGACATCGAATGCGAAGCGGCGCAGCGTGCGGCGCAGTCGTCGTCAAGCCGCGAGCAGCGAGCAGAACCGTTCGACGTCGACGTTGCCGCCGCTGATCAGCACGCCGACGCGCAGGCCTTTCAGCTGCGACGCCGCCGCCCGCGCCGCGGCGTAACCCAGGCAGCCGGTCGGCTCGACGACGAGCTTCATGCGTGACGCGAAGAAGCGCATCGCCTCGACGAGCTGCGCGTCGCTCGCGGTCAGCACGTCGTCGACCTCGCGCTGGATGATCGCGAAGGTGAGGTTGCCCAGGTGCTGGGTCTGCGCACCATCGGCGATGGTCTTGGGCGTGTCGATGTGCCGGATCGTGCCGGCGCGCAGCGACTGCTGTCCGTCGTTGCCCGCCTCCGGCTCGACGCCGTAGAGCTTGCAGTGCGGCGCCAGCGCGCGCGTCGCCAGAGCCGAGCCGGACAGCAGCCCGCCGCCGCCCAGCGGCACGAACAGCGCATCGAGCGGGCCGACCTCGTCGAACAATTCCTTGGCGGCGGTGCCCTGCCCCGCGATCACGTCCGGATGGTCGTACGGCGGAATCAGGGTCAGGCCGTGTTTCGCGGCCAGCTCACGGCCGATCTGCTCGCGGTCTTCGGTGTAGCGGTCGTACAGCACGACGTGGCCGCCGTAGCCTCGGGTCGCCGCAACCTTCATGGCCGGCGCGTCGTGCGGCATCACGATCGTCGCCGGAATGCCCAGCAGCCGCGCCGACAGCGCGATCGCCTGCGCATGGTTGCCCGACGAGAACGCCACCACGCCGGCGCGGCGCTGCGGCGCGTCGAACTTCGACAGCGCGTTGAACGCGCCGCGGAACTTGAACGCGCCCATGCGCTGCAGGTTCTCGCACTTGAAGAAGAGCTGCGCGCCCAGCGCTTCGTCGGCCGTGCGCGAGGTCAGCACCGGCGTGCGATGCGCGTGCCCTTCGAGGCGCCGGGCCGCGGCGGCGACATCGTCGAAAGTGGGAAGCGTCGGTGTCGTGTTCATCGAAGGGTGTAGGTCCAGGGGGTTCGCGTCGGGGTTTGTCCGCACGGCTGCCCCGCAACTTCGGACTCGTCAAGCGTGGCCCATCGGCTCAGAATCTGCCGGCCCATCACCACCGACTCCAGAGGGGAATCGTATGCGATCGGATCGGATCTTCGCCTTGACCACGCTTGCCGCCGCACTGGCGGCCACCACGTTCGCCGATGCGCAGCAGGCGAATGGGCTGGACCGCCGCGCCGCGCGCATTGCGCAGGCCGCCGGCGGGCAGCCGCTGGCCGTGCTCGCGTCGCCGACCGCGGCGCCCGAAAGCGCCGTCGCGGCGTACCTGCGTTCGCGCGGGCGCTCCGCCGCGGTGCTCGCGTCGTTACGCACTGACACCGGTGCGACGAAGACGGTGCGCGGATTCACCCACGTGCAGGTTCAGCAGGAGGTCGACGGCCTCGCGGTGCACGGCGCGTACGTGAAGGCGACGCTGAACGCACGCGGCGAACTCGTCCACGTCGTCGAAAAGCTCGCCGAGGTCTCGCCGCCCGCGCCGGCGGCGATCGACGCGCTGGGTGCGCTGCGCAACGTGCTCGCGCAGCTGCACCCGGGCGAAGGCGGCAGCCTGCGCTCGCTCGGCGCGCAAGGCCAGACCGCGCGCTACGACGGCGGCGCGTACTTCCACGCGGCGCCCAGCGTGACCGCGGTGGCCATCCCGCTGGCCGACGGTTCGCTGGCGCGTGGCTGGCTGGTCGAGACCTGGAGCGAGAAGAGCAACCAGCTCGATCACACGCTGGTCGGCGGCGATGGCCGCATCCTCGATGTCGAGCACCGCACCGCGCGCGACAGCTACAACGTCTTCACCATCGATCCGGGCAAGGGCCCGCAGACCGTCGTGCAGGGCCCGGCACCGGGGCCGTCGCAGCCGTCGCCGGCCGGCTGGCTCGGCAGCGGCTCGCAACTGACGACGCTGATCAGCGGCAACAACGTCCAGGCCTATCTCGATGCGAACGCGAACAACAACCCGGACAAGGGCGGCACCAGCGTGACGACCGGCGCGTTCCTGAGCACCGCGAACCTCACGGTCACGCCGACCACGACGACCAACAAGGCGGTCGCGGTGCAGAACCTGTTCTATCTGAACAACCGCATGCACGACATCCTCTTCGGCTACGGCTTCGACGAAGCGGCCGGCAACTTCCAGGCGACCAACTTCAGCGGCGCCGGCAGCGGGCGCGACCCGGTCCAGGCCGAAGCGCAGGACGGCAGCGGCACCGACAACGCGAACTTCGCGACACCGCCGGACGGGCGCCAGCCGCGCATGCAGATGTACCTGTGGACCGGCGCCGGCGCGACGCACCAGGTCCAGGTCACCGCACCGACCAAGGCGACCTACGCGGCGATGGGCGCGGACTACGGCCCCGCGCTGACGACCACCGGCCTCAGCGGCGGCGTGGTCGTGACGGTGCCGGTCGATGGCTGCACCGCGATCGGCACCGCGCTGGCCGGCAAGATCGCGCTGATCGACCGCGGCGCCTGCGAGTTCTCGACCAAGTCGCTGAACGCGCAGAAGGCCGGTGCAGTCGCGGCGATCATTGCCGACAACCGGGTCGAGCCGATCTTCACGCTGGCCGCGGGCACCGATGCGAAGCGGGTCCGCATCCCGACCGTGATGATCAGTCAGGCCGACGGCGCGGCGCTGAAGGCGCTCACGGCGCCGAGCGCCACGCTGAGCAAGCTCGCGGTGCAGCCGCTGCAGATCGATGCGTCGCTCGATTCCGACGTGGTCTTCCACGAGTACTGCCACGGCCTGACCTGGCGCATGATCGGCGGCATGAGCGGCCCGCTCGCCGGCGCGATCGGCGAAGGCATGTCGGACGGCTGCTCGATGCTGATCAACAACGACGACGTGGTGGGCGAGTACTCGAGCTCGAACCCGCTGGGCATCCGGCGCTACCGCTATGCGGGCTATCCGCTGAAGTACAGCAACGTGACCGGCGCCGAGGTGCACGCGGATGGCGAGATCTACGGCGCGATCGTCTGGCGCATGAAGGAGCTGTTCGACGCCGCCTATGGCCAGCAGGCCGGCACCGGCCGCTTGTTCACGTACATCGTCGACGGCATGAACTACACGCCATCGACGCCGGCGTACGAGAACATGCGCGACGGCATCCTCGCGTCGATCGCGAACAGCACCGGCTCGGCCGACGACACCTGTCGCGTGTGGAGCGCGTTTGCGCAGTACGAGGTCGGGGTCGGCGCGACGGGCGTCGCGACCGGCGACACGAGCGTGACCATCACGCCGTCGACCGTGAAGCCGGCCAGCTGCCCCTGACGCTCATCGGCCGCGCGCGCGCAGCGCCTCGGCGCGCGCGCGGCCGCGCCCCCGGGGCCCGGCCCGGCGCGCGTCATCACGCTGGACAGCACGCGCGCTAGCATCGTCGCCATGCAATCGACGACAACCAGCGTCTCGAATCCTTCCCGCGCTGGCCTTCGCGCCGGCGCCGCCCCGATGCACGACGCGGCTGCGGTGACGGCCGAGGCGCACGGCCGCTGGGCGATCGCGATCGCCGGCGCGGTGTCGCTCGCGGTCGCGATGGGCATCGGCCGCTTCGCGTTCACGCCGCTGCTGCCGATGATGCTGGCCGACCACGTGATCGACCTGCACGCCGCGAGCTGGCTCGCCAGTGCGAACTACCTCGGCTACCTCGCCGGCGCGCTGCTGTGCACGTTCCAGCCGTGGATCCGGGCGCGCGCGCCGTGGCTGCCGACGATCAACGCGCCGCAGCTGGTGCGCGGCGGACTGGTCGCCACAGGGCTGCTGACGCTGGGCATGGCGCTGCCGCTGCCGCCGGCGTGGCCGGTGCTGCGCTTCGCGGCCGGCGTCGCCAGCGCGGTCGTGTTCGTCTACACCTCGGGCTGGTGCCTCGCCCAGCTCGCGCGGCTGCAGGCGAGCGCGACCGGCGGCGCGATCTACACCGGCCCCGGCGCGGGCATCGTCGTCAGCGGCCTGGCGGTCGGCGCGATGATCGCGTGGCACTGGAGCGCCGCGGCCGGCTGGCTGATCTTCGGCGCGCTCTCGTTCGTGTTGACGGCGACGGTGTGGCGCACGTTTCGCGACGCGCCCGCGCAGAATCGCGGCACACCGGCGGCCGCGGTCGGCCCGAGCCCGCAGCCCGCGCCGCAGCACCATCACGGCCGCGCCGAGATCGCCTCGCTGACGTTCGCCTACGGCCTCGCCGGCTTCGGCTACATCATCACCGCGACCTTCCTGCCGGTGATCGCCCGCGGCACGCTGGCCGGCTCGCCCTGGCTGGACTTCTTCTGGCCGATCTTCGGGTTCGGCGTGGTCGTCGGCGCATTGCTGGCGACACGGCTGCGCGTCAGCGGCGACCTGCGCCGCCTGCTCGCGCTCGCCTACCTGATGCAGGCCGCCGGCATAGGCGCAAGCCTCTGGAGCCCGACGCTCGCCGGCTTCGCGGTCGGCAGCCTGCTGCTCGGCCTGCCGTTCACTGCGATCACGTTCTTCGCGATGCAGGAGGTGCGGCGCCTGCGCCCGGCCAGTGCGGCCAGCACGATGGGACTCTTGACCGCGATGTACGGCATCGGCCAGATCGTCGGGCCGCCACTGGCCGCGTGGATGCTGCGCACGACCGGCAGCGAGCGCGCCGGCTTCACCGTCTCGCTCGAGATCGCCGCGGGGGCGCTGCTGCTCGGGGTGGTGGTGTATCTGGCGATGAGCAAGGTGTTCCCGGTCCGTCCCCGTGCGCGCTGAGAGCGCTTCGATACCTCAGCGCGAACGGGTGGAGGGGCACGACGGTTCTGCGATCCGTTCGGGCTGGGGTATCGAGGCCTCTCCGTCCGTTCGGGCTGAGGTATCGAAGCCCTCGTGGAGCCCTTCGATACCTCAGGGCGAACGGAGCGTATCCCCAGGGCGAACGGAGCGTATTCCCAGGTCGAACGGAGCGTAGCCCCAGGTCGAACGGAGCGTATTCCCAGGGCGAGCGGAGCGTGTTCTCGGGGCCAACGGAGCGTGTTCTCGGGGCCAACGCAAACGTGTGGCGTCAATCGTTCCGGTTCACGTCGACCACGACGCGCCCGCGCACCTTGCCATCGAGCAGCGAAGGCGCCGTCGCGATCGCGCCGGCGAGGTCCACCGTGGTGACCGTCGCTGCGAGCTTGCGGCGATCGACGTGCGCATCGAGCAGCGCCCAGGCTTCGACGCGGCGCTCGGTGCTCGCCATCACGCTGTCGATGCCCAGCAGCGAGACGCCGCGCAGGATGAACGGCGCGACGCTCGCCGGCAGATCCATCCCCTGCGCAAGCCCGCAGGCGGTGACGACGCCGCCGTAGCGCGTCGTCGCGCACGCGTTCGCCAGCGTGTGCGAGCCGACCGAATCGACGACACCGGCCCAGCGTTCCTTCTGCAGCGGCTTGCCGCTGGGCGCCGAGAGCAGCGCACGGTCGAGCACCTCGTGCGCCCCCAGCGTCTTCAGGTAATCGGCCTCGGCCGTCTTGCCGGTCGTCGCGACGACGGTGTAGCCCAGCGCAGCCAGCAGCATCGTCGAGACGCCGCCGACGCCGCCGGTCGCGCCGGTGACCAGCACCTCGCCGTCGCCCGGCTTCACGCCGGCGCGCTGCAACGCGATCACGCTCAGCGCGGCGGTGTAGCCGGCAGTGCCCAGCGCCATCGCGTCGAATGCGCTCAATCCTGCCGGTGGCGCGA
>Ga0070706_100001831_pt1 | contig 22020 bp, 34 predicted proteins | sample KBSK5501metaG_FD_65476 | JGI IMG/M metagenome (GOLD analysis project Ga0070706, IMG submission 65476) | Corn, switchgrass and miscanthus rhizosphere microbial communities from Kellogg Biological Station, Michigan, USA - KBS K5-50-1 metaG | ecosystem: Host-associated > Plants > Roots >... | reverse complement strand
CGCCGGGCCGCTCCGCCGGGCCGCTCCGCCGGGCCGCTCCGCCGGGCCGCTCCGCCGGGCCGCTCCGCCGGGCCGCTCCGCCGGGCCGCTCCGCCGGGCCGCTCCGCCGGGCCGCTCCGCGCTGAATGTGTTACATGCTCCTTGGCATGATTCGGTCTGGGAGTCCACCGGAAGGTTTAATCCGGCCCTGGCCTGCGAGCGGAACGCCCCAGACCCCCCTGCCAGTGGTAGGCGGAACCCCGGCCGGAATACGGATTAGCTGGCGGATCGGAATCCGGATCGGATCGCCCCGGGGAGCGGAGGAACGTGTGCTCCTGGCCGGAACGTTCCGGCACGGCCCCGCCTGTCCGCGGGGCAGCGGCCGGGGCCTGCGAGCGGTTCCTTGCGAGTCCTGCGAGATGTGCGAGACATCCGGCGCCGCAGGGGCTAGCGTGCCGCCCATGAGCAAGCCTGCCGCACCGATGAAACACCGGTCCTGGTATCTGCCCGCCGACGTCGCCGACCGCCTGGCCGACGCCGTCTCTGACATCCACTTCAGGACGCGGCGCCCCAAGAGCGAAGTGCTCACCGCCGTCGTCGACGTCGCCCTGGAGCACGAGGCCGACATCATGGCCAGGCTCACCGCCGGCGGTGAGGCATGAGCCACCGCACAGCGCTCGCTAACAACAAGGGCGGCGTGGGAAAGACGGCCACTACGGTCAATCTCGCGGCGGCGCTTGCCCGCCAGGGCCGCCGGGTCCTGGTTGTCGACATGGACCCGCAGGCGAACACCACGCGGCGCCTGGCGGCGCGTCTCGGCGAGGACTCCCCCACTGTCTCCGAGGTGATCGCCAGCGCGGCCCGGGGATGCGCCGCCGACGCCATCGCGCCGTGCGGCTGGGATGTGGAGTACGCGTCGCGGATCGACATCATCCCCTCGGCTTCCGATCTCGCCAACCGCGGCGGCGAGCTGCATCTGCTTGGCGCTGTGCGGCGGCTCGCCAAGGCGATGATGGGCGCTGACGACGGTTACGACGCCACGCTGTTCGACTGCCAGCCGAGCCTCGGGCACCTGACGCAGCTCCCGCTCGCGTGCGCCGACGACGTGCTCACCGTCGTCGAGCCGGAATATGACGCGATCGCATCCGCGATCGAGCTGCGGGACTTCGTCGCGGTCTCACGCGAGGATCTCGGCAACCCGGATCTGCACGTGCTCGGCTACGTGCTCTCGCGCGTGCGGGACACCCTCGGCGCCCACAAGTACCAGCTTGCGGGATTGCCCTCGGCGTTCGGCGATTTGGTGTGGGAGCCGGCGATCCCGGAGAAGGCTGCGATCAAGGACGCCAACGAGGCCGCCGCCCCGGTCGAGCACGTCAGCACGGTCGGCCGCGAGGTGGCCGCGCTGTACGACCGGCTCGCCGAGCGGTACCTCACCGCGGTGGGAGTGCCAGCATGAGCCCGAAACTGGAGCGCAAGCGTCCCGATCCTGACTCGCACCTGGTGCGCCGGGCCGAACCGATCCGGACCGGCGGCACTGAGCCCGAACCGGCGCCCGCTCCCCCGTCCGCGACGTCCGGACGCTCGGGCACCCGGACGCCCGGGAGCCCGTCCGGGCGGACGCCCGCCCGGACGCCCGGGCGGACGGACGCGCGTCCGCGCGGACGCGCGCGCGAGGATAGCGCAAATCCCGCCACGAGTACATGGCGCCGCCTGGTCGAAGTGGAGGCGAGAAGGTACGCGGCCATCGCGGCCCGGCTGGCCGAGCGTGACGCGGACCTGGCCGCCGCAGTGAACGCCGCGCTCGCGGCGGGGATGGACGCTGCGGACGTCAGGACGTGGCTAGCTGAGGCAGGCGCTACAGCAGGGCCGTTCCCAGCAGGCGCCCCGTGACGCCACAGGGGCTATGCGGTCTGCGAAGCGGAGATGCGGGAAGCTGCATAACGGCGTGCTTGGATCGCCTCGCCTCGTTCCTCGATCAGCTTCATTCTCAGCCGCCATTCGGTCGGTTCAGTGTGACTAGCCTGTGCTGTTTCCTGACCTGGCCACTTCCGGTAAAGGAGTCCGACCTCTGACTCGAAGTAGCCGGTGCTTACCAGGCTGGCGGCGATGAGCAGGCCCGTGTCGTCCGATCCTGGGCTAGCCATCCAGCCGCCGAGGGCTACGGCAAGTGATCTTGCGATGCAGAGAGTCGTTGGGTGGACGGGCAGCCGGTACCTGTGTGACTTCCAGTGCTCGAAGACGAACGGCGGCGCCAGAGGCCCGGGCTCAGGGTCGTCGTCGAATCCGATCGTGGAGCCGTCAGGCATCAGGTCGAGCACGCGGGAAGTCGTCCATTGGCCGCCGTGGGGCTTTCGCATGTTGGCGATGTCCCGGCTGAGTGAGCCCGGCGTCAGGACGTCGTCCTGGTCAAGGTTTTTGATGAATTCACCGTCGGCCTGGGCTAGCGCGAGGTTGCGGGCTATCGCGACGCCGCCGTGCCTGGCTCTGCCGAAAACGATTCGCCGGTCGTCCGGCAGGATGTCCTGGGCGCGGTGCGTTGGCCCGTCTTCGTGCACGACCCACTGCCATTGCCAGCCGTTAGGCATGACCTGGCCGCGAAGTGATTCGTACGCTTCCAGCAGGTGATCCGGCCGTGGCTCAAAGGCCGGTGTGATTACCGAGATCGTTCGGTTCATCGCTTCCACCGCTCAAGCTTTGTGCAGTACGCCATGACCGTCCGGTCGGCGGCCATCACGACATCGGAGACTTCGACCACCCGGCCGCCCGTGTCGATTGACACCTTCCTGAGCACGAGCACGGCAACGCCGGGCCGGATGCCCAGCAGTTCCGCCTCGTCATCCTGTGGCGGGCGGGCCGTCACCTCGTCGATGATGCGGTCGATCTCGATGCCGATCGTGTAGAGCTGATGCTGGGTGCCCCCCGGCCACGGCTCGTTATCAGCGCTCAGCAGGTCGGGGTTAGCTGCGGCCACCTCATACACGAGGTAGGAGTCGATCAGGCTCAGTGCTGTTTCCTCCGCACGCACCTGCGTGCGGTACATCCGGTGCAGGAGCTTCGTCCCGGTCGCGACGCCGAATACGCCAGCGAGATCTTCGTCAGCGTCAATGGTGCGGTATTTGGCGGGGAACGCAAGATCGTCGAAGGCGAGGCCGGTGTCATGCTCCACCGCGCCGGTCTGCTGGCGTTCTGCGAGTGGGAGCCGTGCGCGGTCTTTTTCCCACTGGTAGCGGTCAGTCTTCCGGACAACAGGCCGCCGTGGTGCCCGTACGTATGTGCCGATCCCTTGCACGGAGTCGATCAGGCCCTCGGCTTCTAGGACTCCCAGTGCTTGCTGAATGGTCGGCAAGCTCACCTTGTACTGCTCAGCGAGGGCGGTCTGCGAGGGCAGCTGTTCGCCGACTGGGAGATCGCGGGTGCGGATCTTCCTCCGCAGGTCAACGGTGATGCGTTCGTACTTAGCCGCCACGGGCCGCCCCTTTGTGATCATGACGTCATCAGTTTAGGTCCTCAAGAGGTGTTGACGCGAGGCCTACTCCGTGGCGTACCTTGTCCCTAAGGTCCTCATGAGGACATGAAGTCAATAGGTCCCATTTAGGTTAGCTCACACCCCATGGAAGGAACGCCTGATGACCACCACCGCACTGCCCGAGCAACTGCTCACCCCAGCCGAGGTTGCCCAGCTGTTCCGCGTGGACCCGAAGACCGTCACTCGGTGGGCTAAGGCCGGCCGGCTGGGCTCAATCCGGACCCTAGGTGGCCACCGCCGGTTTCGTGACTCCGAGGTCCGCCAGTTGCTCAAGGCCAGCGAGAGCGATCGGCCCGACCTCTCTGCCAGCCCGAGCAAAGACGCAGCCCCGGCGTAGTAGCGCCGAGGCTGCGGAACCGGACCCGAACCCTGAGAGGACCAAGGACCGATGACGATCATTATGGCAGATGGCCACCCGCCAGGCCCGGTGATGGACCTGGCCACGGCGGACCTCGCGGCCGCCGTGCGAACCGCCCCGCGGCGGCCGTGCGCCGCGCCCGGCGCCGACCCCGACGACTGGTTCCCCCCAGAGCCGCCGAAGGGGCACCACGTACGCCAGCGCGAGACCTACGAGGCGAGGGCTCGCGCTCTGTGCCGGTTCTGCCCCGTTGAGTTCCAGTGCCTCGAACTGGCGCTCCGCTACGAGCGGCGCGCCCGCGGCGCCGGTATCTGGGGCGGCATGGCGCCGTGGGACCGCGAGCGCCTGGCCGCCGCCCGCGAGCGCCTGGCGGTGACGGCGTGAACGACGTCACCGTCTCCCTGGCACCTGCGGGCCTCACGTTCGTCGCCGGCCTTCTCGCTGAGGACTGGCAGGACGCCGGCTGGCAGGACCGGGCCATCTGTGCCCAGACCGACCCCGACGCCTTCTTCCCCGAGAAGGGCGGCTCCACCCGGGAGGCCAAGAAGGTCTGCCGCGGCTGCGAGGTCCGCGCGGAGTGCCTGGAGTACGCCCTGGAGCGCGACGAACGCTTCGGGATCTGGGGCGGCCTGTCTGAGCGGGAACGCCGGCGGCTCAGGCGGGAGGCGTCATGAGGTGGATCTCCTACCCGACCCGCGCCGACTGGCAGCACCGCGAGCACGGCACGCCGCGGACGGGCGCGATCATCGCCCCGGCGCCGGAGCACGGCCGCCGCTGGGTCAAGCCCACGGACGGCGGCGACTCCCGCCTGGTCAAGGTGCAGGTGCACCGGGACGAGGACCGGAACTACTCGCTGGGGGACTGGTGACCGCGGCGGCGCCGGAGCGCGCCTTCCCTGTGGCCAGCCCCGCTGCGCCTTTGCGGACCGGCCCGGCCGCCCTGTGCCCGGCCGACGGCGCCCTGCTGGACGGCGGGCCCGTGGTGTACGTGTGCCCGGCCTGCCGCCGTGGCGTGATGGCCGCCGACGCCCGCACCGAATACTCCTGCGGCGCCGGAGGTGCGTCATGACCGTGAGGCCGACCTACCGCTACAAGATCAACGACTACACGGAGCTTTGCATCGCGGACCGCGAAAGCGGCGGCGTCGAGCTGATCATCTCAAAGGACCGGGGGAACCGAGTCGAGTGGATCGGTGTTCCGGCCGCGGACGTGGACGAGGTTGTCCGCGAGATCCGCGAGCACGCAGGCGACCACGCCACGCTGGCGCCCGCGCCGCTCTACAGCGGGTGCGCGTTCTGCGACGACGACGGCGCGGAAGATCACGTCCGGTGCTACTGCACCCGCGACTGCCGTAAGCGCGGCTGCGGTTTCCGCCCGCAGCCGCCGCAGCCGGGCATTGGCCCGTTCGCCAGGTCGGTCTGCGGCCGTTGCGGCCGCCGGATCGGGCAGGCAGCGTCCGGGGACTGGTTCCTCACCGACGAGATCGACCTGGACTCCGAGTGCTCCCACGTACCCGGAGGTGCGTCATGACCGTCGCCCGCAGCATGCCCCGCTGGCCGCTGTTCTTCATCGCCGCCCCGGCCGCCGTCGCCGTCTGGTCCGGATGGGTCGGGCTCGGCGAGCTGTGCGGGTTCGGCATCATCCACCCGCTGCCCGGTATCGCGGACGGGTTCCGGCTCAACACGGCGATCACGCTGCCGGTCGGCGTTGAGGCGTACGGCGCCTATGCGCTCGGCGCGTGGCTGACCCCGGGCACCACAGGGGCTGCCCGGAACTTCGCCAAGGCGTCCGCGATCGGCGCCCTGGCGCTCGGCATGACCGGGCAGGTGATCTATCACCTCCTGGCGGCCGCGCACGCGATCCGGGCGCCGTGGCCGGTCGTGATGCTCGTGTCCTGCCTGCCGGTGGTCTCCCTCGCGTTCGGCGCCGCCCTCGCGCACCTGCTGCGCGCCGATCCGGATGAGTCCGGCCCGGACCCGGATGAATCCGGCCCGGATCCGGATGAGTTCCGCACGGAGGACGAAGCCCGTACGGAGGACTTCTCCGCAGACCTGCCGCCGGAGCCCGCTCCCGTACGGCCTGCCCGTGCGGAGCGCCGGGCGCTGCCTCCCGCCGAGGTTGACCGGGACGAGATCGTGGCCTCGCTCACGGCGGACATCCTGGCCGCTGCCGCCGCTGGGGAGCGCTGGCGTCCGGATTACCGGGACCTGGAGACCCGTACGGGATTCGGCCGGTCCTGGTGTGAGAAGGCCGTACGGGATGCCCGCCGCGCCGCGGCCCGTACGGACGCCGACACCCGTACGGGGGTGGAGGTATGAACGCCGCCGCCGCCACCTTCGCCGCGGTGTTCGCCGCGCTGGCCGCTGGCCATCAGGCCGGGGACTACTGGGTGCAGACCGACAGCCAGGCCGCCCGCAAGGGCGGCCTTGGCTGGCCCGGCCGCCGGGCCTGTGCCGCCCACGTGGCCACGTACACGCTCACCTTGGCCGCCTGCCTCGCCGTGGCTGCCTGGTGGCTCTCGCTGCCGCTCAGCGCTGGGTGGGTCACGGCGGGGCTGGCTGTTTCCGCGGTGACGCACTACTTCGCTGACCGCCGCAAACCGCTGGAACGGGTGGCCGGGATCATCCCCGGCAAGCTCGGTTTCTACCGCATGGGTGACGGCCTGGCGTCCGGTGCCGCCCACCTTGACCAGGCGTGGCACTGGTGCTGGCTGTTCGCAGCCGCCCTGCTCATTGCGGGAGGTGCCCGGTGACCGCCACCGACACGCACACCCGTACGGCCATCCTGCCCGGTGTCGCCGAGTCCGTACGGGACGCCCGGGCGCTGGTCCGGGAAGCCCTCGGCGAGGACTGCCCGGCCGTCGACGCAGCCGTTCTGTGCACCTCCGAGCTGGTCACGAACTCGGTCCTTTACACCCGCAGCGGGCGGCCCGGCGGCGTGGTCGAGGTCACGGTGCTCTCCGCCACCGGCACGGTGACCATCACCGTGACCGACGCTGGCGCCTGCGGCCGCCCGGCCATCGCCGCCAGGCCGCCGGACGCCGCCGAGCACGGCCACGGGCTGCGCATCGTGGCCGCGCTCGCCTCCGAGTGGAGCACGCACCGGGCCGATGGCGGCCGGGTGGCCACCTGGTGCCGGTTCCGGTGGGGCGGGTGCTCGCTGATCGCCGATGTGGTCGACCTCGCTGGCATCGTCCTCGTGGGTATCGTCCTCGGTGCTGTCTTCCTGCTGGCAGCCCGTCGCTGGAACCGGCCATGACCCGCCGCTACCGCCGTCGCCGTCACGGGCGCATGTCTGGCGGGGAGACCGCCGCGGCCGCCGTGGTCGCTGGGCTCGTGCTGGCGGCCGCGGCGCATTCCGTGGGGAGCGGGAACGTCCCGGCGAGCCTCACCGCGGCCAGGCCGCCGGCCGCCGCCGCCGCATCCGCCGCCGGCTCCAAGGCTGTCGCCTACGAGCGGGCGCGGCTCGGTTATCCGTACGTGTGGGGCGGCACTGGTCCACCTCGCTACTCCGGTTACGACTGCTCGGGCCTGACGTCAACGGCATGGGGCTCGGCGGGTGTGAGCATTCCCCGCACGAGCGAGGACCAGTGGGCGGCCCTGCAGCACATCTCCGCAGCGAATCTGCGGCCCGGCGATCTTGTGTTTACGTACTGGGCCGTTGACAACCAGGCCAGCCCGAACCATGTGCAGATGTACGTCGGCGGCGGCAACGTCATCGGCGCCGACACGGTGAACGTGGAAGAGACCCCCCTGTCCACCGATGACGGGCACATCGTCGGATACGCGAGGCCGTCATGACCGGCTTCCGGATGCGCCGCTGGTTCCGCCGTCACAACACCTTGCTCGCCGTGGTCACAGGTGTCCTCCTGGCCAGCGCGGTCGCTCATGGTGTAGCGCATGACGCCGGCGCTCCGGCTCGCGCGGCGGTTGCCTGTGCGACCGCTTCGGCTGTGACGTGCGGCGAGGACATGGCCGCTGAGCGCGGCTGGACGGGCAGCCAGTGGTCCTGCCTCGACGCTCTGTGGACCCGCGAAAGCGGCTGGAATCCGTACGCCGCGAACCCAGCCTCAAGCGCCCGTGGCATCCCGCAGGACATCAACGGCTGGTCCGACTACTCGCCGGGTGATGTCCCGAACCAGGTCAGGTGGGGCCTCGGTTACATCGCCGGCAGGTACATCACGCCGTGCGCCGCCTGGCAGCACGAAACGCAACAGGGCTGGTACTGAGCCAGCCCACGGACGGCCGGGCCTGGTGGCCCGGCCAGGAAGGAACACGGCAATGAAAGAACTGACCGCACTCCTGATCATCGGAGCGGGCCTGGTGATCTGGCTCGACAAGCAGGCGTTCGGCTCCCTATCGCCTGCTGGCCGCGCTTGCACGTTCGGCATCGCGGCTGCCGGCATCATCATCGTGATGGCCGCGCTCTGCGCCATCCCCGGTGGCCCGCGCGTTCGCCGGCCCAAGCGGACTCCCCGCCAGCCTGCCCAGGCCCGGTCCCGCGGCGGCTACCGGTGAGGCGCGCTGTCCTGTTCGCCGGGATCATGCTCGGGACGTGCCTCACCGTGCTGGCCTACATGGACGGTGCCCGCCTGGCCGTCCCGGGCCTGCCGCACCTGATCGGTGTCACCCTCGGCGCCGTCCTGGTCTGGCTGGCGCTCGCCGCCGCGGCGACATGGCTCGCCGAGCTGCTGCGCCGCCACCACAAGGCCATCGCGGCCGGCGGCTGGCGGCATGGGAAGCGGGGCACCCTCGCCGCAGCCCGCAAGGCCCGCAAGGGTGGCCGGTCCGCTACCGCGCGGCTGACCGCGTGGGCGGGCCCGCGCTGGGCCGGCCGTCGGCCAGCCGACAGCGCGTGGCTCCGTCCTGGCGAGAAGCGCTGCCGGGGCTGCCGTGGGACTGGCAGCGGCAAAGACGGCACAGGCACCTGCCCCGCATGCCGGGGGTGGGGGTCCGCGCCGCCCGACCCTGACGGGCCCGAGGCCGCTCCTGGCACTGTCTGCACCGCGTGCGGCCGGGCGGCCAGCCCGGATGATCCGGTGCTGGCGGACGGGGGTGGCCCGGTCCACCGCTCCCACGCGCGTGAGCAGCAAGCCAGTTATGACGCCGCGCTCTCAGGCAACCCGCAGCAAGGCGACGATGCGGATGTGCGCGCCGAGGTCTGGCGCCTCCGCCGCGAAGCCGAGGTCGCGAACCTGCGCGGCGACAAGGCTGCCGCGGGCGAACTGGAATCCCGCGCGTGCGACCTCGAAGCCACCCTCCAGCACCCGTCACCCGCCGAGCGGGCCCGGATGGACGCCTGGCCGCGGGCCCGCGCGGCCAACGCCTGGCTCGAAGGCAGAGGCCCTCGTCCCGCCTGGCTGGACGAGCCGCACAACCCGGCGGGCGCACCCGCGCCTGACGGCACTTCACCGAATGGAGACACCACCATGGCAAGCCGAATCAACCCTGACCGGCGGGCGCACCGCGCGGCGTCCCAGTCCGGCGGCAAGGTGCCGTCCGAGTGGGGGCCGGTGGTCGCGGCGGCCGCCGACTTCGAGCCGGAAGATGACGCCGCCCTGCTCACCTGGATGGCCGATCAGGTGGCCGGGATGGGCGCCTACGCCGAGGGCCTGATCGAGGCGTACGAGACCGGCGTCAACGCGGTCGGGCTCGACCCGAAGGGGCTCGCCACCTTGCATGACGTGGCGGACGCCGCCGCGCACTGCGCCGAGATCATGAACGCCGCCAAGCACAAGTTCGCCGAGCACTACGAGCTGCCGCGCGAGTTCAGCGGCAACGGCGGGCTCATGCCGCATGACGGCCGGTGGGTCACTGGCGAGGGCGGCTGACCATCCATCCCGAGTGCCCCGCCACCGGACGCAACCCGGTGGCGGGGCCAACCCCTTTAGCGCGAGGTTGACGTGAGCGTAACGCCGCAGTGGAAGCCCGAACGGCCGTGTCCCATCCCTGGCCACCCGGGCGATGACGAGGCCGGGCCGCAGGTTGCCGCCGACTCGGCGTGGGCCCGGATGCGCCGCTGGCATCTGCACGCGCCTGCTGAGCGGCTGCCGCTGCCCGCGATTCCGGCTGTGTGGTCCGCCGCCGAGGTCCTGCACCTGGCAGGGGCTCCTGGCCTGTACCCGGGCGCGGCCACCGTGGCGGCGGCGCTGGCGGGTGGCTGGATCGGTGAGCGCCGCCAGGACCCTGACGCCAGATACCCCCGGATGCGCGGCGCCGAGGTGGCCGCGGTGACTGGCATCACCGGAGCATGGCTGACCGCGGGAACTATCTTCGGCCCGTTCGCCGGGCCTGACCATCTGCTGTCCATCGTGTACGGGCTCGGCTCGGTAGGTGGCTACTGGTGGCTGCGGCACCATGAGGCGGTCCGTGGTGCCCGCCAGCGGCGCGAGGACCTGGCCGCCGAGATCGCCGACCGGCGGGAGTGGCACCAGATCCTGCACCGGATCGGCCTGGATGGCTGGCATGTGCAGGAACGCACCGAAACCCTGATCGGCGAGGAACGCCTGATCACCACCAGCCCGGAGAACGCGCTGGCCTCCCGTATCGCCAGCGCCAGCGCGGGGATAGCGGAGAAGCTGGCGCACATCCTCGGTCTCCCGTACGGGCGGATCGACATCCGTACGACCGACTTCCCCGGTCAGCTCATCATCGGGATCCGCACGGTGGACCTCTCGACCGTGACCGCCGCGTATCACCCGTTCACGGCCCCGTGGCCGGACAAGGAACCGTCGCCGTTCGCTGAGTGGTTCCCGCTGGACGACACGATCCGCAAGCCGGTCATCTGGGGGTTCAGCCCGGAGGACGGCTCCCCGCTGGAACTGTCCGTGTTCAGCGAGATCGGCGGCCGGTGCGTCGGAGTCATCGGCACCACCGGGTCCGGCAAGTCGAATGTGCTCGGCGTCATCCGGGAGAAGGTCACCCGCTGCGCCGACGCGCGTCTCATCCAGATCAACGGCGCCCACATGGGCGACGAACTCACCTGGGAACCGCTGTCCGCCATCACGGTGTGCGGCCCGGCGGGCAGCGACGACAAGGTGTGCAACGACATCGCCGCGGTGCTCGCGTGGGCATGCGAGGAAGTCACGAACCGGTCGGCGACCCTCGCCGAGACGGGGCATTCCACGTTCCAGCCGACCCCTGAAAACCCCGCGGTTGTCCTCGTCATCGACGAGGTCGACGAGGTCATCAAGCATGTCCCCGGCGCGGCCGCGGCCCTGGAGTTCCTCGCGTCCAAGCAGCGCAAGTCGGCGTTCGCCCTGGTGCTGGCCACCCAGCGGGCCGTCGTGGCTTCCCTTGGCGGCGGCGGGGTCCGCGCCAACATGCTGCAAGTGCTGGTTGGCCTGGTGACCCGCCAAGGCGAGTCCCGGCATGCGACCGGTGCCGAGTCGGAGATCCCCGACATCCGCGAGTACTCGCACGGTGAGCCCGGCTACTTCCAGTCCTGGAACCCGATCGCAGGGACGGTGACAGGCCGCGGCCGGGCGTTCCTGCTGGGCAAGCACCCGGAGGAGCTGGCGTACGTCAAACGGCTTGTGGCGGCCCGGAAGGGCTGGCGGGACTGGTCGATACCGGGCTCGGTGCCGCTCGTGCTGGACGGCGGGGAGAGCGCCGCGCAGGCGGCCCTGGATTCGCAGGCGTCGGAGGTTGGCGGGCTGCGGGCCCGGCTGGCCGGGATCACCCGCCCGGACGGCCACGGCGAGGACCTGGACGAGGACGAGGCACCCCAGCCGCCCGTACGGCTCCCCGCGGTCCGGCTGCCGCTCACCATCCCCCGGGCCATCGGCGACACGCTCCTGGCGCTCCTGGCGGCCGGTGGCGCCAGTTCCGCTCAGGCCGCCGAAGCGCTCGGCGTGTCCAAGACGGTCGCGTACGAGTACCTGGCCGCGCTGCGCACGGCTGGGATCGCCGACCTCAACGACAAGGGCGGCCGGGGCAGCAAGTTCGTGCTCGCCCGCAAGCACCAGCCGCAGCAGGAGCAGCAGCCGGCCATTCCGGGCGACGGTGAGGACGGGGAAGCCTTCACCCCAGAGGAAGTCGCCCACCTGATCGCCTGCTGGGCACTCCAGGATGGCCCCAGTGCCGCAGGCCAGCGGGCCCGCGCAGGTGACACCCCTGAGCCGCTGATCACGTACGGGCTGCACCTGGCCGAGAGCAACCCGGCCGGGGTGGCTGTCCGGGCCGTGAGGACCCTGCGGGAAGCCGGAGCACCGGTCCCGCCCTCGCTGGCCCGTCACCTGCCCCCAGACGTGGTACTTGCGAGTGACCCGGAGCAGCCGCCAGCGGCGCATCCGGACGCCTACGTCACCTTGCACGATCTCGCTGAGGCGGTCCGCGACGGCCAGGCCGGCGACGTGGACGAGGACGCCCGGACGGTGCTGGCCAAGGTCCTGGAGGCCGGGCCGCGGCCACGCCTGAGCGTCGTTCCCGAGCCGAAAAGTGACGCATCGTGATCGCCGTAATCGTTCGGGAATCGTCCGCCAATCGTTCGCTCAAACGTTCGCTGCCCAGCCAGGACAGGCCGCCGAACGATTACGGCGAACGTTCCGGATGCCTCGCGCACCCGTCCCCTCTCCAATCGCAATCTGTGACGGAAGGATGATCATGAGCGGTTACGAGGAGAAGCTCCTCGCACGCGCGAACGAGCTGGACGAGACCAGCGAACTCGCCATGTCCCTCGCTGAGATCCACTCGGGCGCGGCCGCGGCCGGGGTCGACCGGCAGGCCGTGCTCAGCCTTGAGGCGGCCATCACGGTGCTCGGTCACGGCGTGCCCGCCTACCACCCGGGCGGCCGCGGGGACCGGCACCCTGGCGGCGGCTACGGCTCCGATGTGGAGTTCATCGAGGCGCTCGCCGGCGCCGAGGAGGAGATCCGCGGCTGGCTGCGCGCCGCCGTGATGCTCTACGCCGAGGTGGGCACCGCGCTGGAGCGGGCGCAGAAGGACCTGGAGCAGGCCCGCCGGGACCTGGCCGCCGCCTACGCGATGTCCACGCACAAGCCATGCAACGGATGCCACGCCGCGAAGGCCGCCGCGATCGCCGCCGCCGAGGCCGCCATCGAGGACGCCGAGCGCCGGATCGGGATCTGCGAGGACGCCGGGGACATCCTCGACGCGCTCACCGAACGGCTCAGGGCCGCGCTGGCCCGCGTCGGCCAGGTGCCGCACGATCTCGGCGAGGTCTACGAGCTCGTGGCCGCGTTCATCGCCAGCGGCGGGGTTATGCCGAGATTCGGCCGCTGGGTCACTGGCGAGCCCGCGGGTGATCGTGCCCGGCATGACAGCGGGCGTGCTCAGCCGCAGCCTCAGCCAGCTAGCCCGCCCGCCCGCCCGGGAACAGCGACCTTCAGCATCGTGCAAGCCGACCTGATCAGGAAAGCGAACCGGGCCATCCGCGACGCGCTGCGGGCCCAGGCGAACGGGGACAGCGAGCAAGCAGACCGGGATTATGCCGCAGCACGCGGATACCGGGCACAGGCAGCGGGATACCAGCCGCCGGTCAGGGGCTGACAGATGCCCGGCGCACTGGCCCTGGCCCTCGCTCCGTCACTGAACGGAGCGCACCGCGTGAACCACCATAAAAGCTCTAAGTGCTCTAGGGTGCTGTACTCATGACCCGGGGCACCTGCGACGGCCCGCACCCCTACCCCGGCATTACAGGCGGTGCAAAGCCCGACACGCCCGGGCCGGCGCGCCAGCGTGGCGCTGGCGGGCCGTTGCGGGACCATGGGCGCGACGTTTGCCCGCCCCCAGGAGGCCACCAGCCACAAAAAAACAGCGCTCCCGCCCCAGTACGGGCAGAGAGCGCATCCACATCTGAATCCCACGTGGAACCCGTAGCCGTTGCTTTGGCCGGCTTCGCTACAGGGCCCACACACCACAACCGGAGCCTTCCAGTTCCGGCTTCACCTATGCGGAGACGACGATAGCAGGCCGTCCTTCGCCTGGCCCAGCATGCCCGCGTTCCGACACGCCGGAGCGCGGCGCCGGGCAGGCCACGCACGCCCTCCCGCCCATGCCAGCGCGCCCGGCAGGGATGGGCGCGCAGCGCTGGGAATGGCTGCGCGCGGTGGAAGCGCACCCGGACGGCGCCGCGCTGCGCCAGGACGGCGCGGCCACTCTGCGCCTCATCGTGTCGGCGATCGCATGGGCCGCCGAGTCCGGCTCGATGCGCTCCAGGCCGACGCTGGCGCGGCTCATGGCCGTCACCGGCAGGAGCAAGAGCACCGTCCAGCGGTGGACCCGCTGGCTGGAACGGCGCGGCTTCCTGGCCGTCTGGGAGCCGGGAACCACGCCGCGGTTCCGGCCCGCGATCCTGTCCCGCGGCCGCGGGAACCTGGCGCGCGAATGGGATCTGACGCTGCCGCCTGTGCATGTAAATGACACCCCTGTAGTTCGCTTTTCCGGTAGTAGTTCGGGTTCTGGTGTTCTAGATCGAAACCCCCCTACGCAAGCGCGAGACCGGGCACCCCGCCACCTCCGGCGCCGAAGGCAACGCGAAGGTCAAGAGCAGAATGACCGGCGCTCCGCGCCGGGCTCACTTTCCCGGCCGTCTGTGGTGCCCGCCGCGCCACCGTGGCCGCTAGGGCTAACCCCGCGGCGACGGCCGGAGCGGCTTGGCGCTGCGGAGGCGCTGAGAGGTGCGCATCCGGTGCTGAGCCGCCTGTCGGCGCGTGAACTCCGGTCGATCTGCCGTCCATGGTTCGACGCGGAATACACCCCGCAGGATGTGATCTGGCACGCCGAGCACGACCTCGACGGTTCCCCGCTCGGCTACGGCCACGCCGTGATCCTCCCGGCCCGCTGGCTGCGCTGGCGGCTGGCCCGGTGGCTAGGCCCGGACGGCACCCCGCTGCCGCCCATCTCCCAGGACATCGAGCGGCGGCGCCGCGCCGAGCACGAGCGCCAGGAGCTGCGCCGCGCCGAGCACGAGACCGCCGCCGCGCGGCGCAGCGCCAACCCGGCCGCGCACGCCGATCAGATCCGCGCCCGGCACGGCTGGGACCGCGCCGCAGTGCGCGCCGTGCCCTGGGGCACGGCGTGACCGGCCGTGGAGGCGCTGTAGCACGGCGCCGGGCCGTTGCCCATCCCACGGTGATATACCGCCGTGGGATAGCCCCGGCTCGCTGGTTTCGTCACGGCGGCCGCGCCTGCTGCAGCGGCGCCGGTGACGTTACGGAACTCACCCGGTTTAGCGGGCGCCTGTCGGTGCCGTGGTCTAGCGTGAGACGTGGCAGCCGCGCCTGCCTGATTCCGAGCCGCAGCCCGACTCACGCCGGGACGGTGACGAGGACAAGGGGCCAAGCCCCGCGCGCTTTCCCAGCCTCGCCGTCCCCGGAACATCCCTGGCTGGGGTGCGTGAGACCCGGCCGGAACGGACCGATCATGCCCGAGGACAAAGCCCGCAAAATCGCCGTGCGCGCTCGCATGGCCACCACTGGCGAGCGCTACACGACCGCCGCCCGCGCCCTGGACGCCCCGTTCGAGCCGGGGCTGATCTCGATCAGCGACCGGATGCAGGAGTCCGGTGACACCTACGCCGAAGCCGTGGCCTGGCTGCAGGACCCGGCGAACCGGACCATGTGTGACATCTGCGGGTGGACGAACGGCATGGTCTGCCCCGAGTGCCCCGGCTGCGGTTGCTACAACCTCCGTTGCTCCGGCTGGCGCCACCAGGAGGCCATGACCGATGACGAGCTCGAAGAGCTGCGCCAGGACGACCGGTGCGAGGAGTGCGGCGCCAGCTATGGCTATGACTGCAACTGCTGACCAGCTCCCGGTCCCCGACCCGGCCGCGGTGACCGGGCGGGGCCTGGCGGTGTTCGGCCTGCCGCCCGGCGGCCGCCGGGCGGCGCCGGGCTGGCAGGACAGGTGCATCAGCACCCCGGCCGGGCTGGCCCGCCTGTGGCGGCCCGGCGACAACATCGGCGTTGGCTGCCGGGCCAGCGACGTCGCCGGGCTGGACCTGGACCGCCACGACGGCGGGCCGGACGGCATCGCCACGTTCGCGGCCCTGTGCGCTGACCGCGGGCAGGACTGGCCGGCCACCCTGACCGTCCGCACCCCGCACGGCCTGCACCTGTACTTCCGTGTCCCGGCCGGCCAGATCATCCCCAGCGTCACCGGGATCTGGCCCGGCGTCGACACCCGCGGCCCGGGCCGCCGCAGCGGCGGCTACCTCATCGGCCCCGGCTCGGTCGTCGGCGGCCAGCGCTACCTGATCGAGCACGACACCGCGATCGCCGCGCTGCCCGCGTGGCTGGCCGGCCTGCTGGCCCCCGGGCGCACGAATTGATACGGCTTTTGCTCCGGAACGCTGGCGCTCCCCGGGACCGGCGCTATAGAGTACGGCTTATGAATAAAAGCCGTACTGAACGGCAGTTGGGGCGGTGCCGCCCCGGGAGGAGCGCACGATGATCACCGTGGGCGATGGGGTGATGGCCAGCGACGTCACGGAGCACACCGCGTGGCGATGCGGGCAGTGGTGGCGGGTGAGCTGGCTGCCTGGACGCGACCTGACCCTCTATGAGGCCGACGTGGCGCTGATCCTCGCCGAGGACGTCGCCCGCGGCGACGCCGTCCAGTCCTGGGTAAAGCACCGCATCGAGGATCTGGCGGAGATCTTGCGCCTGTCGCCGGTCACCGCCGCCGCAGCCTGTGAGAGGGCGCCCCAGTGACCGGGCCCGGTGAACGGCGATTCGGGCAGCGGCCGGGCGCTCCGGCGCCGAACGCGGGCAGGAAGTACCCCGCCGAGCCGCTGAGCCCCGCGGAGGTCACCGCGATCATCGGGCAGTGCTCGCGGCGGGCGCCGACCGGCATCCGGAACCGGGCCCTGCTGACCCTGCTCTACCGCAGCGGGCTGCGCGTCTCCGAGGTCCTGGCCGTGCGGCCGCACGACGTGGACATGGCCAGGCACTCCATCCGGCTCGTGGAAACCAAGAGCGGCCAGCCGCAGACCCGCGGATTCCACCCGTCGGCCGATGACGCGCTCGCGCGCTGGCTCGACACCCGCAAGGCCCTCGGCATCGGCCGGCGGCGCGCCGGGCCCGGCGGCGCCGGGGCGGGCGGGCGGCTGTTCTGCACCCTGGCCGGCACGCCGCTGTCGGACGACTACGTGCGCGGCCTGCTGCACCGGCTCGGCGGCAAGGCCGGCATACCCAAGCGCGTCCACCCGCACGGGCTGCGGCACACGTTCGCGGTCGAACTGGAGACCGCGGGCACGCCGGTCACGACGATCAGCAAGCTACTTGGGCACTCAAGCGTGGCCGTCACGGCCCGCTACCTCGATCACCTGACCAACGGGCAGGCCGTCACCGCGCTAGAGGCCGCCGACCTGCCGCCAATTCAAAGTTGACACGTACGTGTCAACAATGAGAGCATGGGCGGCATGACAGGGACACTGACCGCCTACCGGGTGCGCGGCACCACCGACGACGTGACCGAGTGCCAGATCTGCGGCAAGCCCGAGCTGAAGGGCACCGTCATCCTGGACATCCTGGACGCGGACGGCAACATCGAGGACATCACCTACGCGGGCACCACGTGCGCCGGGCGGCTGACCAGCACCCCGGCGAAGCGCATCCGCCAGCAGGCCGGCATGGCCGACTATGCGGCGGCTCAGCGAGTTGAGTGGGCGCAGGAGAAGGTCGCGGCCTTCGCCGCCGCCGAGCACGATGACGCGCTCCTCGCCGAGACCTTCTTCGCGCGCAACCCCGCGCAGCGCGCCCGCAGGACGCCAGCCGAGGCCGCCGCGGACGCCCGCTGGTTCCTCGCGGTCTCCCGCGAGATGCTCGCCGCGCGGGGCATCCTTCAGCCCGGCTGTGACTGGCCGCTGTGATGCCCGCCCGCCAGGACGCGACGATCAGCCCGCGCCTCGTCACCGCGCTCGACCGCACGTGGGCAGCGATCCAGGAGCGCCACCCGGACGTGCCCGGCGTGGTGATCACCCTCGGCGCCGGTTCCGGCGCCGGCGCCCCGAAACTCGGGCACTTCGCCGCGAACAGGTGGCAGCGCGGCGACACGCGGCTGCCCGAGCTGTTCATCGGCGGCGAGGGCCTGGGCCGCGGCCCGCGCGACGTGCTCGGCACCCTCCTGCACGAAGGCGCGCACGGCGTGGCCAGCGTCCGGGAGATCCGGGACACGAGCCGGCAAGGCCGGTTCCACAACGCGCGGTTCCGGGCCCTGGCCGAGGAGCTGGGCCTGGCCGTGGCCAAGGCGGGCACGATCGGGTGGAGCGCCACCTCGGTGCCCGACGCGACAGCGGCCCTGTACCGGGGGGAGCTGCGGCGCCTGGACGCCGCGCTGGTCGCTTTCCGGCACGCCGAGCTGGGCAATGGCCGGGGCGGCCGGGCCAGCAGTAACAACGGGCTCGCCGCGCGCTGCGGATGCGGGCGGCGGATCCGCGTGTCGCAGACCGTGCTCGCCGCTGGGCCGATCACGTGCGGCATCTGCGGCAGTGACTTCGAGGCAGACAACGAGATGGAGAGCTGACCAATGGGACTGACCATCACAGACCAGATCATGCGCAGCGCGGACACCCGCCACACCGCCCGCCCGGCCGCCGGCGGCTGGGAAGTGACCTGGCTGCCCGGCCGGACGCTCACCCGCAGCCAGGCCGTCAGCGCCATGCAGATCGCCGCGAAGGCCGGCCGGGGCATCGACCTGTCCGACGACCCGGTCTGGCCGCACCTCGACGGGTGGGCCGCCGAGCTTGACCTGACCGGGCCGCGCGCCGTGGTCCTCGCATCCGAACCGCCCACGGGCGAATGACCAGCGCGGCGGCCCGAGAGCGAGAAACTGACGGGCCGCCGCGCGACACTCCCATCCATGGCAGAACGAGAGGCAACCATCATGACCGACAACACCACCGAGACGCGTGAGCAGCTGGCCAGCGCGGCGCGGACCCAGGCCGGCCGCGCTGTGGTGAACGTCATCCAGCAGACCGGCGGACCTCTGGCCCGCGACGGTGACGCGCCCGCGGGCGGGCTGGCCGCGGCCCGGGCGGTTGAACTGGCCGCCCGGCGCCTGGTGTGCGACTACATCCGGGCCGCACGCGAGGCTGGACTGGGATGGCAGGAGATCGGAACCGCGCTCGGGCTGAGCGCCGGAGGGGACGGCGCCGGGGACACGATCGCCGAGGCGGCATTCAGTTACGCGGCCGGGCCCTCGGACAGCCACTGGAACCGGACCTACGGCCCGTCGGTCATCTGGCGCTGCCCGGCATGCTCCGGGCTGATCAGCGACCACGGGCCGGTCAGCGGGCCCCGCGATGACGAACCTGGCCACGCCGACGGCTGCGAGCGCCTGGCCGCCACTCTCGCCGCGTGGGACGCACAGTGGAACGAGGAGGACTGAGCGGTGGCCAGGTTCAAGAGGCTCACCGACGCCGAGGCGCGGACGCTGACCCGTGCCGAGTTGCTTGACCGGGTGGAAGCCGAGCAGGCGTACTGGGCGCGCAAGCGCGGCAGGTCGGACGAGGACGTGGCCGCCGAGATGGAGTTCTCCCGGATCATGCACACGTACCTGTCACCGCAGGGCGCGCTTGACGCCGTGCGGGACGTGCTGGAGGGCCGCGAGTCGGACTACTGGGACACCCGGCCCGGCGCGGGCCCGGGCGCCGGCAAGGCGCAGGCCGCCGAGTGGGACTGCGAGGCATACGGCCCGGAGCCCGCCAAAATCGGCGCGCTGTGCTTCCGGTCTGGCGCGCTGGGCAAGCGGGTGTGCAACGACCCCGGCGAGTGCCATACCGCGATGACCGCCGAACGGCAGCGCGTCTACGGCCGTATCAGCGAACTCGCCGCGCAGGGCCGCCCCGACTTTGAGTACCTGGCCGAGACGTTCGGCAGGCCGGGGCAGCTACTCGGCGGCGAGGACGAGGAAGGCCAGCCGTGACCCCGGCCAACGTGCCCGCAGACCTGCCCCCGGTGCCTGACCCGGCGGCGGAGGCTCAGGCCACCGCGCTCATCCGCCTGCTGGAAGCGGACGGCTGCATCCTGCACGACGAGTGGTACCCCGAGCCCGGTGTCGCGAGGCTGAGGTACACCCGCCGGTCCGAGAACCACGACCAGTTGTGGGAGATCGAAGTGCGCCCGTGGACCGGCTGGACCGCCGACTGACCTCGGCGCCGAAGCACAGACGGACCCCGCCATCCCTCCCGGGTGGCGGGGTTTCGTTATGCGCCGCGGCCGCGCTCGAGGAGCCGGATCCGCGTTACGCAACCGAGGCCCCCCTCCATGTATGAGATGGAGGGGGGCCTCGGTCAGCGGCCCGGTGAGTTTCGTAACCGCCCGGGCGGCCAGGACCTCGGCGCCGGTGACGTGACGAAACCCGGTAGGGTGACCGGAGTTCCGTAACGGCTCCGGATCCGGGCCCGGCGCCGCGGTGTATGTCACGAAAGGCAAGGTGCGGGTCATGGCAGCGGAGAATTCGCAGCGGTGCGCGTGGCCGCCGTGCGGGCGGCCAGTCGAGCGCCCGGCTACCGGCCGGCCCGGCCGGTACTGCGGCAGCAACTGCCGCCAGTCCGCCTACCGCGAGCGTGTCCGCCAGGCCGAAGCCGAGCGGGACCGCGCCGCGCAGCTGGCCCGCGCCAAGGCAGAGGCCGCCCGGCTGTGGCGCCCGCTCGAAGCCGCCGGATTCCACGACCTGCCCGAGCTCGCGGCGGCCGTAGTCGCGTACGCCTCCGACCCGGCCGACACCCGCGCCGGGCTGGCCGACGTGCTGTACCGGCTCCGCGCGGCGGTCGGCCAGCTCGAAGGGCTGGCGGTTGGCTACCGGACCGCGATCGACACAGCCGCCCGGCTCACGCCGGAGGCAGCGGCGCCGGGCGCCTGAAACCGCCTGGCCGCCGGAGTTTCGTCACCGCCCGGGCGCGGCGGCCGCCGAGGCCTTCCGCGTTACGCAACAGGCGTCCCGGCCGGATGTTCGCGCGGCCCTCAGATCGCCTGATGCCAGCCCGGGCGCCCGGGCTGGCATCATTACCCGGCGGCCCGCGTTCGCCAGCCAGGCGCGCCGTCCCGCCGCGCCCCGCGCCACAGCACACGCCCCACGCAGAAAAACGTCGACGGGATCCCGTCGACGTTTTTCTGCGCCCACGAAGATCATTGACTGCTGTCCACCGAGACGCACACCTAGGCATTAACCAATGATCATGGTCAGATCAGAGCCGTGCCTGATGCTCCGCTGCCCGCCTGGTGGGCGTACCCGCGCCAGTGCGAGCACGGGCACTCGTGGGGACCGGGGCTGGTGAACGTCTCGTGGCTGCCGTGCTCGTGCGCTCCGGCGCGCGCCGAGCGCGAGCGGGGCAGCGGGCACCTCACGGTGGCCTGCCAGGCGCCCGGCTGCCAGTCGGTCTGGTACCAGCCCCGGCACGAGGCGGCCCCAGGCTGACCATGATCACCTGGGAATGCAATGGTCTGTGCGCGATCGGCAGGGGCACGGCCGGGCGGGAGCGGCGCGTTTCCGCGTGCCTCAGACGGAGAGCGGTACTGGCGGAAGGAGCGGTACTGGCGGAAGCAAGATATCCATAAGTCAGACATAGGCCGTGGTTCGGCCGGGACCGGGCGCGGTCCCGCATAGCGTCGTTGCCGTGGTGGGGCGGGGAACGGGATGGGTGAAATGGTGTCACGATCCTCGGGCAACGGCGGCATGCGCCGGCCACGCGGGCAGGACCGCAGGCACAGGGTCACGGTGCGGCTGTCTGACGGCGAGCTGGCCGCGCTGTCAGCGGCCGCGGGCCGGGCCGGGCTGGCCCTGTCGGCCTACCTCGCGCAGGCCGGGATGGACGCCGCCGAGCACCGGGCCGCCCCAGTCGAAACGGTGCAGCGGGAGGCCCTCGGCGAACTGATCCGGGCCGCCGGGCTGGTCCGCCGGGCCGGAGTCAACCTGAACCAGGCCGTGGCCCGGCTCAACGCCACAGGGACGCCCGGGCCGGACCTGGAGCCCGCCGCCGCCTACTGCATGCAAGTCGTCCGCCAGGTCGACGAGGCCGCCACGCACATCACCCGGCGCCTGCGGTAACCGGCCCGGAGCGGCCCGGCCACGGCCGGGCCGCTCCGCCGGGCCGCTCCGCCGGGCCGCTCCGCCGGGCCGCTCCGCCGGGCCGCTCCGCCGGGCCGCTCCGCCGGGCCGCTCCGCCGGGCCGCTCCGCCGGGCCGCTCCGCC
>Ga0070706_100001827_pt1 | contig 22044 bp, 20 predicted proteins | sample KBSK5501metaG_FD_65476 | JGI IMG/M metagenome (GOLD analysis project Ga0070706, IMG submission 65476) | Corn, switchgrass and miscanthus rhizosphere microbial communities from Kellogg Biological Station, Michigan, USA - KBS K5-50-1 metaG | ecosystem: Host-associated > Plants > Roots >... | reverse complement strand
GCGCGGCCAGTTCTGGAACATGTGGCCGGCTCAGCAGCCGGCTGACCGGCGCAGGACTCGCGCCAGACGTGCTCAGGCAGCACGCCAGGCATGCTCGGTGGCCGGCTGGGCGGCCTGCGAGCAGGAGCGGGCCGGCGCCTCGCCGACAAGCTGCCGGATCCACCGCATGCGGTCGCAGGCCGCCTCGGGGTGGTCGCCGAACTCCTGCGCCATCCGGCTGGCGCAGCCACGGATGCCGAATTCCCGCACGGTGCGCCTGATCACCTCCGCCACCGTGTCAGCGGCCGGGACGTCCGATCGCTGAAGCCCTGAGACGAACAGTGCCGCGCACCGCGCGTTGTTCACATTCAACCGGGTCATGGCAAGCCTCCGCGCTTTGCCCTTGCCGGGCCTCGTCCTTTCCCTTGCACCTATACAGAGCAAGCCCCGGCCTGCTAGATACAGGCCCGGCCGGACCCGCGGCCCGCCGCCCAGGACAGCAGGGAACTGCGCGCCGGGACGAGCCCGGAGCCGCTGTGGGCTGGTGAGGGTTCGTCCGGCAGTCATGAGGAGGGAGACGCAGGGGCCGGGTTGGCGCAACGTCAGGGCTGGCGCGAGTCACGCAGCAACGGAACCGTCCGGGGAGCGACGATCACCGACAGGATCACGACGCTCGTCGATCTGCGGATCGCGTCGGCCTTGTTCAGCTCGAGAAGAAGGGACTGCAGCTCGCCGTTCGAGGTGGCGGCGAGCCGGCAGACGACATCGCCGGTACCCGTGGTGGCATACGCCTCGACCACGCCCGGCAGCGAGGTCAGCAGCGCCGTGACCTCGTCCAGCCGGCCCTGCATGATCTCCAGGGTAGCCAGGGCCTGTACCGGGAATCCGGCCGCCGCGAGGTCGATCTGCGGTCCGTAGCCGGTCACGACACCGGTGGCCTGCCATCGCTCCATTCGCGCGTTGACTGTCGCCCGGGCCACCCCGGCCGCCCTGGAGAGCTCCAGGACTCCGGCGCGGGGGCGCTCCTGGAGCAAGCGGAGCAGCCGGACGTCCAGCTCGTCGAGATCCCTCGTCGGCATGCGGTCTCCCAGGTCCGGCGCCCACCCGGGCGACTTCGGTAGCAGTCAGGAAAACTTAACATTATGGCTAGTTATTAGCGAGTTTTGCTGTACCAATTGAGCTATCTGGGCAGTCTATATGTGACCGATTGCGCAGTGCGTGCCGGCTCTGTTTCACTACGCCTGTAGCGGTAGGTCACTGAAGCCGGAGGCAGTCATGACCATCGAGCAAACCCTCACTGACCAGGAGCGTCTCGCGGGCCTGAGTGCGGAGCAGCTGGGTCAGCTGGTCGGGCTGGTCCACTGTGACCCATCCAGCGATCCGTTCCCGATCGCCGGCTGGGACGCTCTCGTCTGGGTCGTCGGCAATGCCACCCAGGCCGCGTCGTACTACCAGCTCGTCTACGGGATGGAGCTAGTCGCTTACGCCGGACCGGCAACCGGGCAGCGTGACCATCATTCCTACGTTCTCAAGAGCGGCGCCTGCCGCTTCGTGCTCAACGGCGCGGTCCACCCCGCAAGCCCCCTGGTGGGCGTGCACGGCAAGCACGGGGACGGCATCGCCGACATCGCGCTGCAGGTTCCCGATGTCGACCGTTGCATCGCGCACGCGCGATCGGCCGGGGCGACCGTGCTGGAGGAACCGCACGACCTCACCGACGAGAATGGCACCGTTCGCGTCGCCGCGATCGCCGCCTACGGCGACGTTCGGCACACGCTCGTCGACCGGTCCCGCTACCACGGCCCATACCTGCCTGGATACGTGGCCCGCAGCTCGCCGAACGCGGCGGCCAGTGACTCGCCCAGGCGGCTGTTCCAGGCGATCGACCACGTTGTCGGCAATGTCGAGCTAGGCCGGATGAACCAGTGGGTCGACTTCTACAACCGCGTCATGGGCTTCATCAACATGGCCGAGTTCGTCGGCGACGACATTGCCACGGACTACTCGGCCCTGATGTCGAAGGTAGTCGCCAACGGCAATCATCGAGTCAAGTTCCCGCTCAACGAGCCGGCCGCCGGCAAGAAGAAGAGCCAGATCGACGAGTATCTCGAGTACTACCAGGGCCCGGGCCCCCAGCACATCGCCCTCGCCACCAACGACATCATGCGCACGGTCGATGAGCTCCGAGCCCGCGGCGTGGAGTTCCTGGCGACACCGTCCACCTACTACGAGGACCCTGAGCTGCGTGCCCGGATCGGCGCTGTCCGGGTGCCGATCGAGGAACTCCAGCAGCGTGGCGTGCTCGTCGACCGCGACGAGGATGGATACTTGCTGCAGATCTTCACCAAGCCGATGGGCGACCGGCCGACCGTGTTCTTCGAGCTGATCGAGCGGCACGGCTCACTCGGCTTCGGCAAGGGCAACTTCCGGGCGCTGTTCGAGGCGATCGAGCGCGAGCAGCAGGTCCGCGGCAACCTCTGAGTGGTGCCGGTCAGCTGCCAGGTGCTGGCGGAGGAAACTGCGCCCCTCAACGCTGCCGGTCAGGCCTTGCTCGCCATCCTTGGGCCTGGGCAGCCCAGCTTGGCCGCGAGCCACTCGGCCGTACGGTGTAGTCCCTCGGCCAGGCCGACCGTCGGTTCCCAGCACAGCATGGTTCTGGCCCGCGTGATATCAGGCCGGCGCCGAGCTGGGTCGTCCACTGGCAGAGGCTCGAACACGATCTGCGAGGCGGACCCGGTCACGGCCAGTACCTGGTCAACCAGCTCCAGTATGGTGATCTCGGCGGGGTTCCCGATGTTTACCGGCCCGACGATGTCGGCCCGGTCAAGGGCGAGGATCGCCCGGACCTCATCATCTACGTAGCACAAGCTCCGGGTCTGGGTTCCGTCGCCGTACACGGTAAGCGGCTGGCCCGCGAGGGCCTGGGCCAGCATGTTGGAGACCACCCGCCCGTCATGGGGCCTGAGCCGCGGCCCGTAGGTGTTGAAGATCCTCGCGATCCGTACGTCGACGCCATGGACCCGGTGATAGGCCATGGTCGTCGCCTCGGAGAAGCGCTTGGCCTCGTCGTAGACGCTCCGGGGCCCGATTGGGTTGACGTGCCCCCAGTAGTCCTCGGTCTGCGGGTGGACATGCGGGTCCCCGTAGACCTCGCTGGTAGACGCCAGCAGAAACCGGGCCCGCTTGGCCCGGGCCAGCTCCAGGCAGTTATATGTCCCCTGGCTTCCCGCTCTGAGCGTCTCCATGGGGTGCTCCAGGTAATCCCGCGGCGAGGCCGGGCTGGCCAGGTGGAAGATTGCGTCTACCGGGCCTGGAACCTCCATGGATGCGCTGACGTCCTGGTGGAGAAAAGTCATCGTCGGCCGGTCGAGGAGATGAGCCAGATTCTCCATCGACCCGGTCATCAGGTTGTCCACGCACACGACCTCGTCACCGCGGCCCACGAGCCGTTCACACACATGGGAGCCGAGGAACCCGGCTCCGCCGGTCACGACCGCCCTCATGGCCGGCCGACCCCCTGGTAACGGAACCCGGCCCGGCGCATGGCCACGGGGTCAAGAAGGTTGCGGGCGTCCACGATAGAGGGGCTGGGCATGAGCGACCTGATCTTGTCGAAATCTAGCCAACGCAGTTCCTCCCACTCGGTCAGCACGGCGAGGACGGATGCTTCCCGGCAGGCGTCGTACGGTTCCAGGCACACCTCCATGCCAGGCAGGGGCTGGCGCACCGTCGGGTCGTAAGCGCGCACCCTGGCCCCGGCACGCCCGAGCCGGTTGACTATGTCGACGGCCGGTGAGTGGCGGCGATCGTCAGTCCCGGCCTTGAATGTCAGCCCCCAGACCGCCACGGTCACCCCGTCCAGGCACCCGCCTGCCATGACCTCGATCTTGGTCAGCACGCGGCCCGGTTGCTCTTCGTTGACCGCGATCACGCCGCGCAGCAGCTTGAAGTCGTAGCCCGCCTCCTCGCCCATGCGGATCAAGGCCTGGGTATCTTTGGGCAGGCAGCTACCGCCCCATCCAGGCCCGGGCTGCAGGACATTGGGTCCGATCCGCTGGTCATAGGCCATGCCCTGGACTACATCGTCGATGTCTGCCCCCACCGCCTCGCAGAGGTTTGCGACGGCATTGACGAAGCTCACCCTGGTCGCCAGGAAGGCATTGCAGGCGTACTTGATGGCCTCCGCTGAAGATGGGCTGGTGATCATGATCGGAGCATTGACGCCCTCGAACAGCCGGGCCACCCGCATCGCAGCCGCCTCGTCGTGGCTGCCGATGATGATGCGGCCTGGGTCCTGACAGTCACGCAGGGCAGAACCCTCGCGCAGGAATTCCGGGTTCGCCGCTACCGCAACGTCGGCTCGTCCCAGAGCCTGATGTATTGCGTGGGTGGAGCCAACGGGAACCGTTGATTTATTGATCACCACCGATCCGGGGCTCAGCAAAGGCCCGATCTCCCTGACGGCCTCCATGATGTAAGACGTGTCCGCCGCGCCATCGGCACGCTCAGGGGTGGGAAGGCAGAGGAAGATGAACTCACGGCCAGACACCGCCGCTGAGGCTCCCAGGACGAAGCTGAGCCGGTCATCCGCCAGGCCCTCCCTGACCAGCCGCTCGAGTCCTTCCTCGACTATGGGGATCTGGCCCCGCGACAGCATCGCGACTTTCCGTGGCACGATGTCGGCACAGCAGACCTCGTGGCCGAGGTGGGCCAGGAAGGCACCAGTGGTAAGACCGACGTAACCGGCACCAATGACAGCCACCCGGCTCATCAACGTACCCTCTGAAGCCAGATAGATGTTGGGTGATGCAGCGAGGCATCGTAGTGGAGAAGCGCCTGCAATACGTCTGGCTGCTGGCCGTGGAGATAGCTAAGGGAAAACATGACCCGGAATGAGGTGTTGAAAGCGAGGAATGCATTAAGCAGGGCGGACTCATTCCAGAACCTGTGTTTATTGAATATCCAACGCGCCGGGTCGCGGGCCAGATACGGGAAGGGAATGTCGTCGATGTGGATGAACACGCCGGGCCGCAGGCTCGGCAGTACTTCGAGGTAAAGCCAGTTCACATCGCTGTCAAGCTTGGATACATGGCTCGAGTCGATAAAGAGCACATCCCCCTCCCGGAGCTGCTGAAAGAGTTCCAGCCTGACATCCTGGACAGGCTGGGCAAGCAGCTCGAACCCGACCCCAGGCACACGATCCGGCAGTGACCTCAGGGTGCGGTACGGGTAGGGCTCGATACTCACGATGCGAGGCGCGCTTCCGTCCTCGCGGGTGTTCATAGCCAGCGCATTGGCAGTAAAGAATGTCGAGACTCCTGAGCCAACCTCGATGACGGTCGCCGGCCGGAGCTTGCGCAGCATGGCATGAAGTACGCGTGAGTCGACCTCGCCGTATCCTTCCCCGAAGCCGCGCGAGGCGACATCCGCCTCAGACGGCAGAATGCCGAACTCGTGCTGGAATTCGGCGAGCCGGGCGATCCAGGAGCGCTGGCGTTCAACATCAAGGTCAACACCTGCCAGGCTCCATTCCCGGTGCCATCTCCCCATGTTCCGGCGGAGCTGCCGCGTATCCGGCACCGGACTGTAGAAATGAACCGGCAGCACGTGCAGGCCGAGATGCTCGAACGGAGGGAACACCCTCTCGAATACCACCTTGGCCCAGGCCGCTTTCGCGACCCCGCGCAATCCCATCGCTGGCAGATTCTTCCGCCTCCACCAGGTTCGCAGGGCTGACTGACTGGCGGGCGCTGATGTGCTTTCTTGCTCCGTGGCTTGTTTCATGGCAGTGGTTCCCGGGCGATGGCGTTGTTGCTGACGGGCAGTGGCGGGGCGGGCGCGGGCTGGCGCGCGGGTGGTCGCCACCGGCGGCGGGGACCGGACCCGAGCACGGCGCGGTCATAGAGGCGCCGCCATTCGGCCACGCCACGTTGTGGCGCGAACCTGCGGTGCGCGTCGCTGGCATCCTGCCGCCTGGCTCTCGCCCATTCGCTGGAGCCTCGGCGTTCCCTGGCGCGCTCCAGCTCGGAGGCCCAGGCTGAGACCTCCCGCGGCACCGTGCGGCCGGTTCGGAACCCGGTTACCCAGCGCAGCCCCGGTGCCAGGGATGCCATCACGGGTGTGGCGGCGCAGAATGACTCCGCCGCGGCCACCGGGAACCCCTCGTGCTCGGACGGCATCGCGAGAAGGTCGGCGGCAGCGAGCAGCGCTGGAACGTCGTCACGGCGCCCGAGCCGGATGAGCCGGTGCCGGCCCGCCACCCGCTGCCAGGATGCCTGTTCGGCTTCGTCGGCTCTTTCCTCCCCGCCGACGTGCAGGCCCACGAGGGGCTGGCGCACGCCGGCGATGGCGTCCAGCATCAGGGCGTGTCCCTTGGCCGGCTCGCAGTTGCCGAGCAGCATGACAACGAAATCGGCCGGGGTGAGGCCCAGCTGCTCGCGGGCTGCCGATGCGCGCTCGTGGAGGTCACCCGCGGCGAACGCCGTCACGTCCACCCAGTTCTCCACCATGCGTGGCCGGTGACGGTAGCGGAATTCCTCGTTGTCCGCCACCTCTGCACCGCACGCCACCGACACCACGCCCAGCGCTGCTGCGGCGCGGCTGAACAAGACGCGCCGCGGCGCGAGCAGCCCCCGGTAGGCGTAGTTGTTGTGGATGGACCGGACCACGCCGCGAACGCCGGGCGTCACGCGGGCGAGCGCGCAGACGAGCGGGAACATCGATTCGGTGTGCACGTGGACGATGTCCGGCCGCAGACCGACCAGGGCGGAACGCAGCGCGGCCAGGCCGCCTGGGCTGCGGCTGTTTCTCGCTACCAGCACCGTTTCATAACCGGCGCTGCGCAACGCCGGCGCGAAGGGATGCGGCTCGTCGCCCACGCCGATGATGACCGGGTCGATGCGGTGCAGGCGCCAGAGCCCGAAACTGCACGCGAGCATCCGTTCCGCGCCGCTGGGGCGTAGCGCGGACAGCAGATGAGCAACACGCAGTTCGCCGTCCACGGTCATTCCGCCGCCCACGTCCTTATCGCGCATCACCGGACCGCCAGCCGATCCGCTGGACTGGTGTCGCACGCCGCGTGCAGGACATCGAGGAACTGGCCCGCCATCACATCTGGGGTAAGCCGCCGCACGGAGTCCCTGGCCAGCTCGCGGGCGCGCTGCAGTTCGCCGGGGGTGGCCGCGAACGCGCGGTCCAGCGCGACCCGGATCGATTGCGGGCGGTCGGGTCTCATCATCCAGCCGGTCGCCCCGTCCTTGACGATCTCGCAGACGGCGTCCGAGTAGACGCTGCCGAGCACCGGAAGCCCGGCGCGGAGCGCCTCTCCGGCGACTAGGCCCCATTCGTCCTTGAGGGTGGGGAAGACGAACACGTCGTGGTCGGCGAAGAGGTCCGCGAGCCTGGCCCGGGGCACAAACCCGGTGAACTCGACCGGGAGATGGCGCCGGGAAACGAAAGCGCGCAGCCACGCGGACTCGGGGCCGTCGCCAGCGACCGTCAGCTGCCACGACTCCCGCGGGTACGCGGTCAGGGCCGGGAGAAGCAAGTGCAGGCCCTTCGAGGCGACCAGCCTGCCCACGGAGAGCAGCCGCAGCAATGGTCTTGCGGGGCGCTGGGAGGGCGGCCGGACGTCCAGCGCGGACGCCTGATGGACGACATGGACCCGCGCCGGATCGGCGCCGGCCCCCAGAAGGTAGCGGCGACCCGAGGACCCGTTGGTGATGATCGCGTCGGCGCGGTGGACGAGCGACTTCCTGAGCAGCTTCCTGGCGGCGCCCCGGGTCGCCTCCGAATGCTCGGACAAACGAGCCCAGAGCACAAGCCGGCAGTCTGGGTGGCGCCGCCGGAAGGCGGCCGCCTGAACTGTCCGCAGGCCCATCTCGCTGCTGATGACCACGTCCGGCTTGAACCGGGACAGCACGTGGCAGACATTCCACGGGAGGTCCAGCTGGGCCAGCTCCCTGAAGCCGAGGGGGTGGCGCAACCTGCGGTTGACGGACACCGACCGGAGGAGTGAGACGTCGAGCCCGGAGGCCCGCAGTTGGCTCTCGGGCAGATCGAAACCGAGGCCGGCCACGAACAACTGCAGCCTGTCCACGCGCTCTTGCAGCGCCGTCAAGAAGGGCAGACGGTACTCCAGCAGCGGACCTTCTATGAACGCGACACGCATCCTCTTCACCTCCATCCTTGCCGCTACGACGACGACATCACTGGCCTACGATGGCGAGGCACGTGCGCAGCGCGTGCGGCGCGGAGCCGGATCATCCCCAGCCTGAGACCGGGAATCCGGTCACGGAGCACCCACAGGGTGAGCCCTATCATCGTGAGGACCGCCGCCCGCACGCAGAGAGCGGGCACCACCGCCCGCCCGACCGCCCACTGGGCCACGAGCGGCGGCAGGACTGCGATAATCGCGCCGAGCGCGATGTGTGCCGGGTAGGCCCTGACGATCTCTCCGGTGTGCAGCAGGCCTTGCCGGGACGTCCACACCAGCATGAAAGCGTGCGAGGCGGCCGCCGCGATGACCATCGCGGCAGCGGTCGCGGTGAGGTGCCCCGAGGCGACGAACAGGGACGCGCCCATGGTCAGCAGGAACACCAGTTGCGTGGCCCAGATCATCCGCATCCAGCGCATAGCCTCGGCCGCCGAAGCCAGGACGGAGTACACCGTGTTGGCGGCCGCGAACGCGCACAGCATCGGGGTCACTGCCGCCGCCGCGTGCCACCGCACGCCGAGCAGCAGGATTGTCGCCGGCTGGACGAACACGGCGAACGCGCCGAAGATGAGGGCGCACGCCCCGCTGGTGAGGACGAGCGCATCCGTCAGCGCCCGCCGGGTGCGGTCCTTACTGGTACTCACCTCCCGGTACAGCGGGTAGAGCGCACGCATCAATCCGGTGGCGAACTGGTCAGTCGGCAGCGCCACGACCTGGTACGCGCGGGAGAACAGTCCTGTTGCCGCTCCGCCGGCCAGGCGGGCAACAGACCACAAAGGCAGGTTCGCTATCGCGTAGTGCCCGAGATTCTGGCCGGTGACCTGCGCCGAGAAGGCCGAGAACTCACGAGCCTTGAGCCTGTCGTAGGCGGGCCGCAGTGAAATCCGGGCGCAGAGCAAGCCCACGGCCATCGCGACCGCCCCGCGGGCGACCTGTCCGAGCGACAACCCGGCTACCCCCATGCCCGATGCCGTGGCGGCCGCTCCGACGGCAAAACCAGCGAGACAGGACGCTAGGTCTATGAGGGAGGCGGCCCGGTAGCGCTGCCCGCGCCTCAGCAGGCCGTACGAGACCCCGGCGACGGCGAGCATCGGCGGCTGCGCGGCGAGCAGGCGCAGTGCCTGTGCCGTGCCGGGCGTGTGAAACAGCTCCTGGACTGGTGCCGACAGGGCAACGACCACGGCGGACAACAGCAGTCCGGATCCGGCGGCCAGTGACAGGGCGGTCCGGGCAGCCCGGTCAGTGAGTTCGGGTGCGCGCATGACTGCATTGGCGAGACCGCCCGCCCCGAACAGTCCAGCCAGTTGCACGACGGTCATGGCCAGGGCGTAGCCACCGAACGCCGCTGGCCCCACCAGCCGCGCGGTGAGCGCCGTGTACCCGACCTGCGCCAGCAGGAACACGAACCCGGAGACGTAGCTCCACCCGGCGGCATTGAGCGCGCGGGCGGTCAGCGACCGCGCCGGGATCCGGCCCCGGTCAACGACACCGTCAGGCCGAGCCTGCTCGGTAGTGGCGGTGTTCACGCGGCCCCCCGGCCACGTGGCCGGCCAGCAGACCGGGAACCCCGGGCGGGTGCTTGCTCTCGGGCCGCCCTGGCGTACGCCTCCAGGTACCCGAGCGCGACCGCGTCGGCACCGAAGGTGCTGGCCGCGCGGCGCCGGGCGGCGATCGCGAGTTCCCGCGCCAGTCCTGGATCCGAGAGAAGCCGCAGGATTCCCCCGGCAATGGCCCGCGGATCACATACGTCCACGAGGACCCCGCAGCGGCCTCCGTCAAGGGTCCACGGAACTCCACCTGAGAGCCGGCCCCCGACAACGGGGAGGCCGGCATGCATGGCTTCGCAGACGCTCATCGGATGCGCTTCCTCAAGCGCGGCATGAGCGAAGACATCTGCCTCCGCAAGGTTGCGGGGGATGGCCGTGTGATCGAGCGGCCCGGCGAACTCGACGGACGTGGTGAGCCTGTTCGTCCTGGCCCAGTGGGCCAGTTCGCCGTCCGGGCCGAGCCCGGGACCGACCAGGCGGAGGACTGCGTCGTCGCGCAGTTGCCGCACGGCACCGAATGCCTGGATCAGCGCAGCCACGTTCTTGCGCTTGCCGTGGTCGGAAATGTCGAGGATGACGCGGCGGCCCGGCGTGGCCCGGTGCGCGACCGGCGTCAGTGCGCCTGCGATGTTCGGCACCACCGTGATGGGCCGTCGGTAGGCCATCTCCCGGCGCCAGCGGTGGGCGAGGTAGGGCGAGACGGCTGACAGGGTGCGGATACCCAGCCGTACCCGGCAGGCGAGCGCCGCGCGGACCAGCCGGTAGGCGTCGCGCTGCAGTCTGAGGATAGTCAGCGGGGCATCGTGAGCCGTGACCAGCACGGGGCGGTGCTCGCCCTCACAGGGCAGGGCGAACTCGTAGGTCCAGTGCGCGTGCACGACGTCACCCGATGCCAGCGCCAGCAGTTCCGAGAGTGCACGCCTCTCCTGCGCGTAGAAGTCGCGCGCCCGTGCCCTCGGCCGACTCCGGTACGGGCCTATCCGCACGTCGAGGTTCGGTCCTGACAAGTGGTGCAGTTCCGAGACTTCGGGCGTCAAGGTAATGAGTTCAACCTCAAGCCCGCGCTGCAGCAGCGCGTCGACCAAGGCGTTGACGGGTGCCGCTCCCAAGCCCTTGATGGACGCCCCACGCTCGATGTCGGCTCCGCTCAAATGGGATGCCAGCGCCGCCGGGGATGCCGGACCGACGACGATGACGCGGTCGATGGACGTCATGGGCCGCCGTCCAGCAGCGGGATGGCGAGTCTGGCCTCGGTCTCCGCGGTTGTCGGCAGCGCCCGCTGTCGCGGCCATGACAGGAAGCCGGCCACCAGTGCGCCTGCGAAGAAGCCGGGTTCGTAGGTGATCGAGAAGACCAGGAGCGCCACGAGCAGGAGGGCGACGGTCAGCGGTGATAGTCCGAGCTCTATTGCTGCCGGGCGCCGTTGCTTCCACGCGTTCCGGTAGAGGAAGCCAAGAGCGAGCACTCCGGTCAACCCCAGGCGCAGCAGCGCTGCGACATAGAGGCTGTGCGGTTCCACGTTCGTGACGGCCCCCAGGACAATCCGTCGGTAGCCGGATCCGAAGGGAAGGCCGAACGCGAAGGCTGCGGGGGTGTGGAGCGAGTGCAGAAGGTCCGTCCAGCCGATCAGCCGCCATTGGAGGGTGCTGTTCTTGGCCGTTGTTTCGGCCAGGCTGCGGCCAAGCACTGAGCCGGTCGCCAGGCCGCTGATGAGGACTAGGGCCGTCCCGCCGAGCAGCGCCACGCCGGCGGTGGCAAGCCGCCGGTGCCGGCTGGTGCTGTAGCGGTGCAAACTCGCTGCGGACCAGATCAGGAAGACCGTCGCGAGAACCACCCACACCGTCCGCTGCTGGACAAGGACGATGGTGCCGAGGAGAAGCGTGCCGAAGACGACCTTGCGCTGCGCTGAGATTGAACGCGACCCCAGCATGGTGATCAACACGAACGCGAGCGCCAGCGCGCCTGCGGCTGTGAGCGGTCGTGGGTCCACGGGCTGGCCGTTGACCACGATCTGGGAGGTGACCGGGTGCAGGCCGTACCTGGCCAGGCCGAACCAGGACAGTCCCACAAGGCCGGCTGCGAGCGCGAACCATGGCCTCCAGAACCGCGATGCCCAGGGTCCTGTAGCGACCACGAAGGCGGTCGTGACGAGGAAGTAGAACCACTCCCTGGACTCGTTGACCGCGTGCCGCAGCCCGAACTCGGCGATGCCGCGATAGAGGTTCGCGGCGAACACTGCGCCGGCCGCGGATAGCGGCAGCATGATCCGGGCCGGAGGTGGGCGCTCGATAAGGTGGATGACCGCCGCGATCAGCATGACCACGATGAGCACGTCGGCCGGGTATACGTGGGTGCCACCAGCCCTCAGCAGTGATGCATCCAGCGGTACGGGGGTCGCCAGCTCGGCGGCGAACACGACCGCCAGCGCCCACAGCGCGAGGACCGGCTTGAGCACTACAGCCAATACGGCGGCGGCGAGCAATATCACGGCGCACGCCACGTAGAAGATTGCCTGCGGGCCGCCGGCGCCCAGCTGTCCGATCATCGCCGGGATACCGCAGCGCTGCGGGTCACGCTGTCGCGGTTGAGGTCGGGGAGGGGGCGGCCCGCAAGGATCCTGGCATAGGGCAGCGCCACGAAGAAGGGCCAGCAGGGTCCTCCGTGCCGTCGCAGGTACCGGACCTGCGAGCCGAGCGGGCGCCCCTTGCGGCTGTTGAGGAACCGCCATCTGACGAAGAAGGCGAGCGACGGGTCCAGGTTCGCGCCGATGATGTCGTTCGGTGCGCAGGTCCCGACATGCCCGGCGATCAGCACGTTCTCCCCGCCAGCCTGGCGCAGTCTCAGGCCGTAGTCGTTATCGGCGTATGAGTGGGCGAAATGGCCGTCAATGCCTCCGACGAGCCGGTATGTCTCCCGTGGCACCAGGAGAACGTTGCCGTGCACAGTGTCCACGGTGGTCGGCACGTCGAGTGGTGCCATCAGCGCATACCGCAACGGATGCCAGTCACGTCGGCGCAGCCCGCCGTAGGTCGTCACGCCCGACTCCGGATCGCAGACCGCCCCGGCCATGAGCACAGGACTCCGGTGGTGGATCTCCGCGACCGACAGCAGCCGTTGCAACGCGTCACGGTACAGGGACACATCGTCGTTGAGCCACAGAAGGTAGTCCGGCGCCGACTGCACCGCGAGCGCCTCCGCCATGGCCATGCCCCTGGCCCAGAACAAGTCACCCGAGGCGCAGATCACCTCAGCCGCTGGGAAGGCGGCCGACACAGCCTCGCCAGTTCCGTCGGAACTGCCGTCGTCCACGACGACCGCCCGCAACTCGGCACGAGACACGTCCTGCGAAAAGTAGCTGCGCAGGCAGGCCAGCGTCATCTCCCGCCGGTTATGCGCGGTGAGAATGGCGACGACGCGGCGCGGTGGCGATTGGCCGGTCTCCACTGATCACGCACCCCCGCTGTCCGGCGGGCGTGGCACGGCGAGCTGAACTGAGTTCGGCGCAAAGGTGCGGCCCGGCACTCCCCGCCCGCCCGCGGAAGCCGTCCGCTTGGCGGTGGGCATAGCTGGCCGGACTGGCCTGGCCGCTTCGAACGCAGACGTCATCGGGGCGAGCCGCGCTGGGGCGAGGACCACACCCACCAGGTCTGCGCCGGCACTCCCCAGGATCTCTGCTGCCAGCCGGAGTTCTTCCTGCCTGGCCTGGTCCTTCCGGGTGGCGAGGACGACGGTGTGGGCCGCGGCGCACACTTCCGCGGCGCGGGCGTGGGCCAGGACGGGGCCTGCGTACACGACAACGTGGTCGACGGTCCGTTCCAGCAGGCCCACCAGGTCGCTCACCTCCGCCTGCGACGCCTGCCGCGGGGCGCCTTCGGCCGGGCCGGCCGGCAGGACGAGCAGGTGCTCGTTGTACCTCTGTGCGGCAGCCTCGAGTGGCGTGCGCCCGCTGACAACAGTGGTGACGCCGGCCGACCCGTCTACACCGAAGTAATCGGCGATCCGCGCAGAGCGCGGATCGGTGTCCACGAGCGCGACCGTGGACCCATCCTCCGCCAGGACGAGCGCGAGGTTGGCGGCGATCGCCGGCCCTGGGTCGCCCGGCACCAGGCTCGTCACCGCCAGGCTCCGTTCGTGGTGGATGGCGATGGCCGGAGCCACGCGAAGGCGGAGCCTGCGGAACGACTCCGCTGCGGGCGAGTCGGCCTCCGTCCCGGCGTGATGCCATGGCACCGCTCTTCCGCGAGCCTGTTCGATCACGGCGACTAGGCTGCATCCGGTGCCCGCCTGCGCCTGTGCGACAGTCCGCACTCTCCCGTCCGCCTTCTCGCGCAGGATGACGACCGAGAAGGCAAGGACAAGACCTACCACGAGCCCGAGGGCGAGATCGGTCTTCGTGTGCGCCGATCTCGGCGCGGTTGGCAGGACCGCCGGTTTCGCCAGGGTGATCTTGACCGCCGAATGGCCGCCCCGGCCCGGCGTCGCCAGCCGCTGCCCTACGGCGGCGAGCCGTGCGGCGGCGGCGTTCGCGATGTCGCGTGTGTCCGCGGGTGAACTGCCATGCGCGGTGACGTCGATGAGCACGCTGTTGGTCGGCGAGGTAGCAGAGACACGCGTGGCGAGCTGGGACGGGCTTGTGGCCAAATGCAGGTCCGCGATCACGGCCCTCATGACCGCCGGGCTGTTCACGAGCTGTGCCAACGAAGGGGCCTGCTGCTGGGCGAGCAGGGCACCCTGGTAGGCGTCGGGGGCGCTGGACGCATCCCTGGAGGCGACGTAGAGCTGCGCGGTGCTTTCGTAGGCCGGTGATGAGGCGTGGGCGACTGCCACGGCCGCCCCGACCGGGATCAGGCAGCACAGGACCAACAAAAGCCAGCGGGCTCGGACGGCCCGGAGTACGTCAGCCACAGTCATCGCACGCCGATCTTTCTGGCCCGAGGGCCGGTGAATCTCCGGCGGCCGGCGGCCCCCCTGCGGCCGGCGGCGGCCATGCGGCCGGCGTCACCTGCACTAGCCGCGGTGGCCTCCTCGCCAAGCCGGTCAGGAAGCGAGGGTTGTTGTAGAGGTAGCGCCGCCAAAGTCTCCGCGGCTCATGGACCAGCCGGAACGCCCACTCCAGCCCGGACCCTTGGATCCAGCGGGGAGCCTGGGGCGACAATCCGGCATGGATGTCGAACGCGGCTCCAACCCCGATCAGGACGTTGGCGTCGAGTCTGTGGGCGTGCGCGGCCATCCAGAGTTCCTGCTTCGGAGTACCTAGCCCGACCCACACCAGGTCGGGCTTCGCCCGGTTGATGAGCCCGACCACGTCGTCGTCTTCGTCGGCCGACAGTTCACGAAACGGCGGGGCGTACCGGCCGGCGATCCGCAGTCCCGGATACGACTGCTGCAGGCGCCGCGCAAGCCGGTCGGCTACCCCGGGCCGGCCGCCGTAGAAATAGGACGAGTACCCCCGTGCCCTCGCCCGGCCGCATAGGGCCAGCATGAGGTCGGGCCCATAGACGCGGTTCATGTGCTGGGCACCGGCCGCCCGCCCGGCCCACACCAGTGGCATCCCGTCCGGAGTGGTGAGCCCAGAACGGTTGTGCACATCGCGAATACGCGAGTCGCGCTGCGACTCCATGATTCCGTGTACACCCGTGACGCAGACGTACTGGTGGTCACCGCGGGAGATCCATTGATCGATCAGTTCCAGCGCCAGGGACATGTCGATCGCGCTGACGCCGACCCCGAGGACATCGACCCTGGCGGTGACCCACGACCTGGCGATCTCGGTGAGTTCGCCAGCCCCGGCGCCGTGGCGGCCTATGCCGTTTACCATCCTTTGACCATGGCCTGGATCCAGCCGTAGCTGAGGGCCAGTCCGTCCTGGAGTGAGATCTCCGGCTGCCAGCCGAGTGTGGCCAGCAGCTTTGAGTTGTCGGAGTTGCGGCCGCGCACGCCTTGGGGACCGTCAATGTGCCGTATCCGGACGTCTCGCTTGCCAGCGATCTCGAGGATCATGCGGGCCAGCTCGTCGATGGAGACCATGTGGTCCGTGCCCATGTTGAGCGGTGCCGTGCAGGGCGACCGCATCGTCCGCATGATGCCTTCGACGCAATCATCGATGTAGCAGAACGAACGAGTCTGCTTCCCGTCGCCCCAGACCTCGATCTCGCCACCGTCCGCTGTGAGCGCGACCTTCCTGCAGAGTGCCGCCGGGACTTTTTCCCGGCCGCCCTCGTAGGTTCCAAGGGGCCCGTAGATGTTGTGGAAACGCAGTACCCGTGTTTCGATCCCAGAGTCGGATGAGTAATAGCCACAGAGCAGCTCCGTGAACAGCTTCTCCCAGCCGTACGCGTCCTGCGGCGCAGCCGGGAATGCATCCTCCTCTTTGAGGGGGACGACGTTCTCCGCCACCTGGAGGTACTCCGGGTAAACGCAGGCCGACGAGCTGTAGAAGTAGCGGCTTACCCCGTTCAGGACCGCAGCGTGCAGTGTGTGCAAGTTAATTAGAGCATTGTTGTGCAGGATCCGCGAATGGTTGCCTGAGATAAAACCCATGCCACCCATGTCCGCCGCGAGTGCGTAGACGTGGTCGACGCCACGAGTCGCCTGAAGGCAGGCATCCCACCGCCTCAGGTCGAGAAGCTCGAACTCGTCACACTGGGTCTCGGCGAATTCCGGCAGCTTGACGTCGGCGCCGCGGACCCAATGACCCTCTTGCTTGAGCCGGGTGACGAGGTGATGCCCGATGAATCCACCGGATCCGGTGACGAGTACACGTTCCATTGCTATCCCTCCATTACCAGGTACATGAAACCAAAGTCACTCGGCCCTACTCGCTATGCTTCGTGATGACCGCCAATACGGTGGCCATCAGAATCCGGAGGTCCAAAGTGAACGAGACAGATCGGGCGTATTCGATGTCTAGATCCGTCCGCAGTTCCATAGGTCCCACGCCCCGCGCCACCACCTGCCAGAGTCCCGTCATCCCAGGCTTGACGTTGTGCCGCTCGTGCTGCCAAGGTTCATACCTGGTGACGACCGACGGAAGTTCGGGCCGTGGGCCGACCAGGCTCATCTGGCCGGCGGCGACGTTAAAGAACTGCGGGAGCTCGTCCAGGCTCCACCGCCGCAGAAAGCGGCCGGCGTTCGTGTGCCGCGGATCATTACGTGACTTGTGAGTGAGTCGGCGATCGGGAGAAGAGATCGGTATCTGCACGTCGGTATGACGTCTATCGGGGAGCATCGTCCGGAACTTGAAGACGTCGAATGAGCTCCCGTGCAAGCCGATTCGTCGCTGCCGGAAGATCACGCTGGATCCGAGTTTGATGCGGATGAGGAGGGCCACCAGCACCATGAGCGGAGCGCTCAGGAGGATAATGATCACCGAAAGGGGCCTGTCGATGCAGGGCTTCCAGATGCGTACGTATGCGCCTTGCGATGCGGTGCCGGTAAGTGAGCGTTGTGACGCCAGAATATACGGAGTTGCTGGCGGTGGCGTCACGCCGGTGATCCTGACAGGATTCCGGTAAGGCGGCTATTCGAGATACGCGTCGGGTAATGAATGGTATCTCCGAAATGAAGGAGCGGAGCGCGCCTCAGGTCTGCCATTGCCGGCCCCCTTTCCGATGATCCGCGCGGCAGCCCAGTACAATGCAGTCGCAGTGCAGGACCAGTGCCACGCACACAGCACGGTATTGCCTGGGTAACATCGGCGCCGCTCCCGGGGAGATGATTTCGCCTACGAAATTTGGTAGTGCGTCAGGCGCCTCCACCCCGGTGCGGTGTATCTCTGCTGCACCGCTGCGGTCCGGCCCGGCGGGGCGGCGGGCCGGAATCGTCGGCGCCCGGTCCAGCCAGTGGCCGGCACCGGCCTGGTGGCCGCCGTCAGGATCTGGACTCGTCGGCCGGCCGGAAAACAGCGAGGTGGCAGAGGTTGATATCGCGCCGGCAGCGAGTCGGCCCGGTTAGGCAAAGCCCGTTGGTCGCCGCGATTCTCCGGAGGTGACGGGCGCACTGTTGTCCGCCGGGACGGTTGCGAGGTGATTACAGAACGAATCGGACCAGTTACGTTGTGCTCTAACAAGCACGCTGACTTGCGGTTACTAGTTGTTATGCGAGAGAATCAATGTGATTTATGCGAAGAACGGGGTCCTGGGGGGGGACCCCAATAAGGCGGATAGGCGCACCACATCACGATATTCATGCGGATCTGGCGGTTCCGGATGAGCAGTGATTTTTGCGGAGCGCAGGACTGTGCCCTCGCTGCACTGGGCGGTTCCGTCCGCGCCGCGATCCCAGGCCGCCTCGGAGGAAACCGTCTTCAGGCGTAGGTAGTGATTTCTGGCGTCGCGAGACCGCGGTGACGGTCTCACACCAGCAGGGCACGATGGTTTGGGGGGACGGTGTCTGCGTCAACTACTGATAGGCCTGGTGCAAAGCTAGGGGTACGTCGGGGTTCGCCTGATGCCGAGTACCAGACCCCCAGCAGGCTTGACCGGGACGAGGCAGGCCCGGGTCCAGCAGGGGAATTGCCGGCCAGGGGGAGCGGGTCCGCATCCGGGGAGGCCGTGGAAGCTGCTCAGCGGTTGCGGGGCACTTGTCATGACATGCGGCAGCCGGTCGCGGGAGTATTCACGCTCGCGGCGGCGGCGCTAGCCGAGCCAGGTCTGCCGGGCAACGTTCGCGGGCGCCTTGAACAGATCCTGGAGCAGGCCCAATGGCTGGCCGACATAATCCAGCAATGCCTGCTCGTCGGCGAGCCTCCTGAGGTCGGAAGCCGGCTGTTCGACCTGGCCAGTCTGGCCGCCGAGGCGGCCGCCGCCGAGCGCGTGACCTACGAAGGCGAGCTTGATACCGCACGCGTCGCGGCCGAACCGGTCCCCACCTGTGGCGACCGAGTCGATGCACGCCGGATAATCGCGAACCTGCTGAGTAACGCCACGCGTGCGGCGGGACCGCGGGGCACAGTGCGGATCGAGGTCGGATACGACGACGGCCGGGCGCTGCTCTCGGTTGACGATAGCGGTCCCGGGTTCGGGAGAATCCAGGAAGGCCCCGGGCTGGGCCTGCGCGAGGTGGCTCGGAGCATCGACCGGTGCGCGGGCAGAATCGAATACGGCTGCGGCCCGCTCGGCGGAGTCCGTGTCCGCCTGTGGCTGCCCCTGCTAGCTGGCTGGACGTCCAGGAGCCGGAGCGATGCGACTGGTCCTCTGTGACGACCAGCTGATTCTGGGCGAGGCGCTGGCCTGCGTTCTGGAGGCGCGTGGCTACCGGGTCCTGGCTGTCACCACGACCCCCCCTGACTGCATCGCGGCGGTCGCGGCCTGCCAGCCCGACATATGCCTGCTAGATCTGCACTTCTCCGGCCACGGCAGCGGCCTCGATGCCGCCCGAGCGATCCGCCAGCACCACTCGGGCACCAGCGTGCTGGTGCTGTCGGGCCTTACTGACCCCGCAGTGCTGTCGGAGGCGAAGGAGGCCGGCGTCGCTGGTTTCGTCCGAAAGGACCAGAACGTCGACGAGATCGGCCATGCCCTGGACACGATCGCCATGGGGGGAACCGTGTTCGATCTGTGCGGCGGGGTCACGTACCTGGCCAGCCCGCAGCGCCCAGACCCCTTGCGGGAGCTCACCCGGCGGGAGAGGGAGATACTCAGCCGGGTCGTGGCCGGTGAGGGCACCAAGCAGATGGCCCGCGCCATGAAGATCACCACGGGAACGGTCCAGACTTACGTGAAGAACGTGCTGGCCAAGCTCGGGGTGCACAGTCGGCTGGAGGTTGCTGCCCTGGTAAGCCGGGAGGGCCTGATAGATCACCTGCCGACCGAATTAACCGGCTGTTCTCATCCCGGTCAAGGGGCCGCCTACCGCGTACGGTGTAGGCGAAACCCCCCAAACGGGTATTACCCGCGTGAGTGACGGGGATCACGCTGTTACCCATGGCGCAGATCCGCCTGGTGGTCGTTGACCGGCAGCGTACGTTCGCGGACGCCCTTGCCACGCGGCTGGATCTCGAGGACGACGTCGCGGCCACGTGGGTCGTCCTCACCGCCGGGTCGGCCATGGGCATGATCGTCGATCGTCGCGCCGACATCTTCCTGCTCGACAGCGATTTGCCCGGCAACGCGGCGCTCCACCTGTGCGCGCAGATGTCGGCCCGGGCCGTCGCGCCGTGCGTGGTCATGCTCAGCGCCTCGTCGCGGCCGGAGCGGATAGTCCATGGTCTCCGGGCTGGAGCGGTTGCCTGGGTGCGCAAGGATGAATCGATCGAGCTATTGCTGCACGTGGTCCGCGCCGCCGCGCGGGGCGAGGCCTGGCTGCCGCCCGCCGCCCTAGCCCGGGTGCTGCGCCTGTTGCTTACGGACCAGGATGAGCGGCGCAGCAACGACCGGCTGTTCGCCGCGCTCACGGCCCGCGAGCGGGAAGTCCTGTTCCACCTAGCCCAAGGGGTCAGGCGCCAGGATGTGGCCGAACAGCTGCACTTGTCCGACAACACGGTCCGCACCCACTTGCAGAGGCTTATGGGCAAGCTCGGCGTGCACTCCACCCTGGAGGCGGTGGCGCTGGCCCGGTCCCAGCTGGACCAGTTCGCTCTTCCCGGCGGCAGTGAAGGTTGGTGACCATCTGGCCAGCCTCACCAGGCGCAGGCACGGCCACGTGCGTCCAGTTCACGAACTGTCCTGGGACCCATCGCTGCTCAGGCCAGGCGCTATTCGAAGTGATCGAGCGCGAGCAGCAGGTCCGCGGCAACCTCTGAGAGTGCGCTGCGGGTGGGGCGGGGTTGAGCAGCTCGGCGGGCGGGTCAGTCCTGGAGCTTGCGGAGAATGCGGGCGAGGTGAGCGCGGTCTGTCTGGCTGAGCCGGCCGAAGACCCGTTCGGCCTCGGTGCCGCGGGCCGCGCGAATCGCATCGAGGATGCTAGTGCCGTGCTCGGTCAGTTCGACCAGGGTAGCCCGCCGATCGCCGGGATCGGTCCGCCGTTCGACCAGGTCCCGGGATTCGAGGGCGTCGACGACCTCGGTGGTCGAGCGCGCCGCGATATGCAAATGCTCCGATAGGTCTGACAGGCGCATCACCCCGTGGCGCTTCAGCACGCGCAGCGCCCGGAAGTGGGAGGGGGTGATGTCCCAGGGGGCCAGGGTCTCCTGGGATGTCTCGCGCAGCTGGCGCGCGACCGACCGGAAGGCTTCCGCCAGCGTCTCATCAGCGCCGGTCTCCTGCTGGCCCGTCGTCTCGCGGCCCTGGGTCACTGGAATAGCCTACCAGCAGTTACTGTTGTAGCCTCATATTGAGGTTACCTCAGTAAGTACCTTGTCCGAGGACTCGCATGTCGTGCGGGCCTCCCCCCGGCAGAATCGAGCACGCACTTGGCGTCACCTGACACGAACCCAAAGATCAGTAACATGGGCCGGTCCCGCGGTGCGAGAACGGTGACAGCCGCGGAGAAAGCGCAGGCACGTGAGGTGTCGCTGCGCCGCGTCGGGCGGCTGTTCACCCCCTACCGCTGGCCGCTGGCGATCGTCACCGCCATCATCGCGGCCTCCTCCGTCGTCGGAGTGGCCTCACCGTTCCTGCTGCGCGCCGTCCTCGACACCGCCCTCCCGGACAGGAACGTGCGGCTGCTCGTCTTGCTGGTGGCCGGGATGATCGGCATCGCCGCCGTTACCTCCGCCTTCGGCGTGATCCAGACCTGGATCGCCACCTTGGTCGGCCAGCGGGTCATGCACGGGCTGCGCACCAGCGTCTTCGGCCACCTGCAGCGGCAGTCGGTCGCCTTCTTCACCCGTACCCGGACCGGCGAGGTCCAGTCCCGCATCACCAACGACATCGGCGGCATGGAATCCGTAGTGACGTCGACCGCGACCTCCATCGCCGCCAACCTCACCACGGCGGTAGCCACCGCGGTCGCCATGGTCGCCATGTCCTGGCAGCTGTCCCTCATCTCGCTGGCCGTCATGCCGCCCGCGATCTACCTGAGCCGCAAGGTCGCCCGCATGCGCCGGGCCATCACCACCGAGCAGCAGCGCGAACTAGCCAACCTCAACGTCACCATCGAAGAAGGCCTGTCGATCAACGGCATCCTGCTGGCCAAGACGATGGGCACCGGGCCGGCCCTGGTGCAGCGGTTCACCGCCTCCTCGGCCCGCCTGATCGACCTGGAGCTGCGCTCCCAGCTGGCCGGGCGCTGGCGGATGGCCTCGATGAGCATCATCTTCGCCGCGATCCCGGCGATCATCTACCTCGCCGCCGGGCTGCCGGTCGCCGCCGGCGCGATGACCATCGGCACCCTGGTCGCCTTCACCACCCTGCAGAACAGCCT
>Ga0070706_100001825_pt1 | contig 22059 bp, 21 predicted proteins | sample KBSK5501metaG_FD_65476 | JGI IMG/M metagenome (GOLD analysis project Ga0070706, IMG submission 65476) | Corn, switchgrass and miscanthus rhizosphere microbial communities from Kellogg Biological Station, Michigan, USA - KBS K5-50-1 metaG | ecosystem: Host-associated > Plants > Roots >... | reverse complement strand
CCGAGGCATCGCCGCTCGCCGCGCATGCGACGGCCAAGGGCACAACGCTCGTCGAGTACGCAACGCCCGCTGGCGCATTGTTTCGCTTCGGCGTGACGACGCGGTTCGGCGGCCGCGCCCCGGAGCTCGAGGACGACGACACGCTCGAGCGCATCGGCCGCTTCATCGGCCGCATGCACGCGGTCGGCATGCAGCACAGCTTCCTGCATCGGCTGACGCTGACGCCGCAAACCTTCGGGGCGGCGAACCGCGATTGGTTGCTGGACCAGCAGATCATCCCGCCTGAAGCCGAATCGGCCTGGCGCGACATGGTCGACACCGCGCTCGCGGCCGTACGCGAGGCGTTCGCGGCCGACCCGGCGCCCCGGCTGCTGCGCCTGCACGGCGACTGCCATCTCGGCAACGTGCTCTGGACCGACGCCACCGGCCCGCATTTCGTCGACCTCGACGATGCCGTGACGGGCCCGGCCGTGCAGGACCTGTGGATGCTGCTGGCCGGCGACCGCGCCACCGCCCAGCGCCAGCTGGCCTCGGTGCTCGAAGGCTACGAGGCCTTCCACGAGTTCGACCGGCGCGAGCTGCGCCTGATCGAACCGCTGCGCACGCTGCGGATGATCCACCACAGCGCCTGGATCGCGCGGCGCTGGGCCGATCCGGCGTTCCCGATCGCCTTCCCGTGGTTCGAGAGCCCGGCGTACTGGGCCGAACAGACGACGCGGCTGCGGGAGCAACTCGCCGCGATGGCAGAGCCGCCGCTGCGCTGATTTGACGAAAGCAAGCCCGTAGGCCCACCCGAATAAGGGATGGCGCCCGGGCAACCTTTGGTTACGATTCGCGCACAGTCCGAAATCCCCTCACCTTCCGAAAGCCGCCCGTCATGAAACGCCTTCTCGTCGCCATCGCGCTTGCTGGTCTGGCCAGCATCGCCGGCGCGCAACCGGCGGACGCAACCGACACGGCTCGCAGCGTCTACGACGGTGGCGCCCTGGCGCTTGCCGGCCTTGCGGCGGTCGTGTTCCTCGCGATCCGCCGGCGCCGGCACTGAGCCTCGCGCGCTGGACCCCAACCGAAGCCGGCCGCGTGCCGGCTTTTTGCTGGGCGGCCGCCGCCGCACGGCTTCGTCAAACCCGGGTGGGTACACTCGCCGAATGCGCGCCTGCAATGCACTCGGCATCCTCCGACCGGTCTCGTCGACCGTCGGCGCCGGCAGCGTGCGCAAACAGAAAAAACAGCAGCTCGTCTGACCGGAGCGGCTGTGCCGTTCGCAGACGAGCGACGGCACGGCTCCGATAGGCAACGCGGCATCCCATCCCCCGCCACCGCCGCGTTCGAAACGCCGATCCTCAGCTCGCCTCGACGGACTCCAACGGTCTTGTCGAAGAGGAACAGGTATGCGTGCGTTTTCAGGAATCTGGGTGCCGGTCGTGACCCCGTTTGCGGCTGACGGCTCGGTCGACGTCGATCGTCTGGCGGCGTTGGTTTGTCGCTTGACCGGTGCGGGGGTTCGCGGCCTCGTCGCATGCGGCACCACCGGCGAGGCCGCGACCTTGAGCGTGGACGAGCAGGCGCTGGTGTTGCGGACCGTCTGTGCGGCAGCTTCCGACACGCCGGTCGTGATGGGCGTAGGCGGTGTGTCGCCGAGCGAAGTCGCGACGCAATGCAAGCGCTGGAAGGACGAGCGCATCGTCGGCTTCCTGATCCCGCCGCCGTCGTATGTGCGGCCGTCGCAGGTCGGCATCGTCGACTTTTATGCCCACGTCGCCGCAGCGGCAGCGCCGCTTTCCGTGCTCGTCTACGACATTCCGTACCGCACCGGCGTCGCGCTCGAGCTCGCGACCCTGCGCGAGCTGGCGAGCATCCCGGGCATCCACGCGGTCAAGGATTGCGGCGGCGATGCGCGCAAGACGCAGGCGCTGATCGCCGATGGCCGGCTGGCCGTGCTCGCAGGAGAAGACCACCAGATCTTCACGACCTTGTGCCAAGGCGGCGCCGGGGCGGTCGCCGCGAGCGCGCACCTGCACCCGGCGCAATTCGTCGCGCTGTACGACGCGGTGCAGGCGAGCCGGCTGGAGTTCGCGCGCCGCCTGCACCATGGTCTCGCGCCGTTGGTGCAGGCGTTGTTCGCCGAGCCGAACCCTGGGCCGCTGAAGACGGTGCTCGCGGCGCTCGGCGAGGTCGGGGCTACGCTGCGCGCGCCGATGACACCGCCCAGCGACTCGGCCTCGCGCGCCGCGCTGGACGCCTACGCAGCGGCCGGGCAGTCGCTCAAGCGCTCAGCAACGCATTGACCCGCTTCACGTACGCGGCCGGGTCCTCGAGTTGGCCGCCTTCGGCCAGCAGGGCCTGGTCGAACAGGATGTGGGCGAGGTCGTCGAAGTGCTCGCTGGTCGCTAGCCGCTTGACGAGCGCATGCTCGGCGTTGACCTCGAGCGTCGGCTGCGCCTTCGGTGCGGTCTGCCCGGCCTGCTTCAGCATGCGCGCGAGGTGGCCGCTGATGTCGCCTTCCTCGACCACGAGGCAGGCCGGCGAATCGACGAGGCGCGTGGTCACGCGCACGTCCTTCGCGCGATCCTTCAGCGCCTCCTTCAGCCGGTCGAGCACCGGCTTGAATGCGGTCGCGGCCTCTTCGGCGTGCTTCTTCTCGGCTTCGTCCTGCAGCTTGCCGAGGTCGACCGCGCCCTTCGCGACGCTTTGCAGCGGCTTGCCGTCGAATTCGTACAGGTGGCTCAGCATCCACTCGTCGACGCGGTCGGTCAGCAGCAGCACCTCGATGCCCTTCTTGCGGAAGATCTCGATCTGCGGGCTGCTCTTCGCGGCGGCAAGGCTGTCGGCGGTGATGTAGTAGATCGCCTCCTGGCCTTCCTTCATGCGGCTCACGTACTCGGCGAACGAGACGCCGTCGTCGGCCTGCGTCGACGCGAAGCGCAGCAGCTTCGCGAGCCGCTCCTGGTTCGCGTGGTCCTCGCCGACGCCTTCCTTCAGCACCACGCCGAAGTCCTTCCAGAACGCCGCGTACCGCGCCTTCTCGGCCGCGTCCTCGCTCTCGGCCAGGCCTTCAAGCATCGAGAGCACGCGCTTGGTCGATCCCTCGCGGATCGCCTTCACGTCGCGGCTTTCCTGCAGCAGCTCGCGGCTCACGTTCAGCGGCAGGTCGCTCGAATCGATCACGCCCTTGACGAAGCGCAGGTAGACCGGCATCAGCGCCTCGGCGTCGTCCATGATGAAGACGCGCTTGACATACAGCTTCACGCCGCCGCGTTTGTCGCGGTTCCACAGATCGAACGGCGCCTTCGCCGGGATGTACAGCAACTGCGTGTACTCGCTGCGCCCTTCGACGCGGTTGTGCGTGTAGGCCAGCGGCGCTTCGCTGTCGTAGCTGATCTGCTTGTAGAACTCTTCGTACTGCTCTTTCGTGATGTCGCTCTTGTTGCGGGTCCACAGCGCGGCGGCCTTGTTGACCGGCGCCCATTCGTCCTTCGTGACCTGCTTCTTCGCCTCGTCGTCCCACTCTTCCTTCTGCATCAGGATGGGCAGCGAGATGTGGTCGGAGTACTTGCCGATGATGGACTTGAGCTTCCACGCGCTCAGGAACTCGTCTTCGCCCTCGCGCAGGTGCAGCGTCACGCTGGTGCCGCGCGCGGCGCGCGCGATCGTCTCGACCTCGAAGTCGCCGGCGCCTTCGGAGCTCCAGCGCACGCCCTCTTCCGGCTTCAGCCCGGCGCGGCGCGACTCGACCGTGATGCGGTCGGCCACGATGAAGCCGCTGTAGAAGCCGACACCGAACTGGCCGATCAGCTGCGCGTCCTTCTTCTGGTCGCCTTCGAGCGCGGCCATGAACTCGCGGGTGCCGCTCTTCGCGATCGTGCCGAGGTTCGCGACGGCCTCGTCGACCGCGAGGCCGATGCCGTTGTCGGTGATCGTGACGGTGCGCGCGTCGCTGTCGAACGCGACGCGGACCTCGAGGTTCGGCGCGTCTTCATACAGCAGGTTGTCGGCCAGCGCCTCGAAGCGCAGCTTGTCGCAGGCGTCGGAGGCGTTGGAGATCAGCTCGCGCAGGAAGATCTCCTTGTTCGAGTACAGCGAGTGGGTGACGAGGTGCAGGATCTGCTTGACCTCGGCCTGGAAGGAAAGTGTCTGTTTGTCCATGGCGGCAATGACGTGTTCTTCGGGGTGGAACGATTTCGGGCGGCCGGTGAAACCGGCGAGACCTGTGAGCCTGTGAAATGGGCTCGCCGGATTTGGCGGCGAGCCCGGCATTTTCAACCCTCGCGCGGCTGCTCCCGCACAATCGGCGGATGCCGCTTCGAACCGTCACGGCCACCCGCTATGTCACGCCGCTGCGCGAGGGCGGCTCGCTGCCCGCGGTGATCGAGGCCGACGACGACGGCCTGTACGTGCTCAAGTTCCGCGGTGCCGGCCAGGGGCCGCGCGCGCTGATCGCCGAACTCGTCGCCGGCGAGATCGCGCGTGCGCTCGGCCTGCCGATCCCGGAGCTGGTGTTCGTCGAGCTCGACGGCGAGCTCGCGCGCACCGAACCCGACCCCGAGATCCAGGACCTGATCCGCGCGAGCGCCGGGCAGAACCTCGCGCTCGACTACCTGCCGGGCTCGATCACCTTCGACCCGCTCGCCTGGCAGCCCGACGCCGAGCTCGCGTCGCGCATCGTCTGGTTCGACGCCTACGTCAGCAACCTCGACCGCACGCCGCGCAACAGCAACCTGCTGCTGTGGCACCGCAAGCTCTGGCTGATCGACCACGGTGCGGCGCTGTACTTCCACCACGACTGGCGCGATCACCTCGAGCGCGCCGCGAGCCCGTTCGGGCTGATCAAGGACCACGTGCTGCTGCGCTTCGCCAGCCGTCTCGCGCAGGCCGACGCGTACTCCATGCAACGTCTCGATGCCGGAAAGATCGAAGCCATCGTCGCCCTGATCCCCGACGCCTGGCTGGCCGACGGCAACAGCCCGTTCGCGACGCCCGAGGCGCACCGCGACGCCTACGTCCAGTACCTGATGCGCCGGCTGGCGTCGCCGCGCGTCTTCGTCGAGGAGGCCGAACGTGCCCGCACCGCGCACCTATGACTACGCGATCGTGCGCGTCGTGCCGCGGGTCGAGCGCGGCGAATTCGTCAATGCCGGCGTGATCCTGGCCTGCGCGCCGCTGGGCTTCCTGGACGCGCGCATCGAGCTCGACGAGGCCCGGCTGCTCGCGCTGGACCCGGGCGCCGATCTGGCCGGCATCCGCGCGACGCTCGCGACGATCCCGCTGATCTGCGCCGGCGGTGATGCGGCCGGTGCGCTGGGCAAGCTCTCGCTGCGCGAGCGCTTCGACTGGCTGGTCGCGCCGCGCAGCACGACGATCCAGACCTCGGCCGTGCACACCGGCCGCTGCGACCACGACGACCCGGGCGCGACGCTGGCCCGGCTCGTCGAGACGATGGTGCGCCTGCGGCCCGCCGCCGGCCGCTGAAGCGGTCGCGGCATCCCCGGCGGTGTCGTGCGCCGGACAGTGCCGGCTCGCCGGGCGTGCCATCATCGGCGCCCGCATTCGAACAACGGAGACACCTACGGTCCCGCGCACCGCCCCGCACCTCGCGCACTGGCCGAGCGCCCTGCCCTGGCATCTGACGCTGCCCGACACCAACGTCTACACGAACGCCGAGGTCTCGGCGCTGCGCTATCCGGACAAGCCGTTCATCGTCTTCTACGACTCGAGCGTCACCTACGCGCAATTTCGCGACGAGTGCGAACGCCTCGCCGGCTTCCTGCAGCAGCGCTGCGGCGTGAAGGCCGGCGACCGGGTGCTGCTGTACATGCAGAACAGCCCGCAGTGGATCGTCGGGTTCTACGCGATCCTGCGTGCGAACGCGGTGGTCGTGCCGGTCAACCCGATGAACCGCACCGAGGAGCTGCGCCACTACGTGCGCGACAGCGGCGCCAGCACCGCGTTCGTGCCGCAGGATCTCGCGGCACAGATGCTGCCGCTGGCCGACGAAGGCCTCGGGCTTCGACATCTGATCGTCGCGACCTACAGCGACTACCTGCACGAGCCCACCGATCTGCGCGTGCCCGAGTTCGTCGCCGAGCCGCGCATGCCGATCGCCCACCCCGCGGCAACCGCGTGGCACGACGCGCTCGCCGCCGATGTGCACCCGGGTCCGCTGACGCAAGGGCCCGACGACCTGTGCGTGATGCCGTACACGTCCGGTACCACCGGCCACCCGAAAGGCTGCATGCACACGCACCGCAGCCTGATGAGCACGCTGGTCGGCGGCATCCACTGGTTCCAGCGCACGCAGGACTCGGTGTTCCTCTCGGTACTCCCGTTCTTCCACGTGACCGGCCTGGTCGGCAGCCTGCACGGGCCGCTGTACGCCGGCGCGACCGTCGTCGTGCTGCCGCGCTGGGACCGCGACACCGCCGCGCAATGCATGCAGCGCCACCGCGTCAATACCTGGCAGGCGATCACGACGATGGTGGTGGACTTCCTCGCGAACCCGCGCCTGGGCGAGTACGACCTCACGAGCCTGCGTGTCGTGCGCGGCGGCGGCGCGGCGATGCCCGAAGCCGTCGCGCAGCAGCTGCACGCGCTCACCGGCCAGTACTACATCGAGGGCTACGGCATGAGCGAGACGATGGCCGCGACCCACATCAACCCGATGCACCGGCCCAAGGCCCAGTGCCTCGGCATCCCGGTGTTCGACGTCGACGCGCGGGTGATCGACCCGCAGACGCTGCGCGAAGTCGCGCAGGGCGAGACCGGCGAGGTGATCGTCCACGGCCCGCAGGTGATGCGCGGCTACTGGAACGAACCCGACGCGACGCGCGACGCGTTCATCGAATTCGACGGCAAGCGTTTCCTGCGCACCGGCGATCTGGCGCGGGTCGACGAGGACGGCTACTTCTTCATGGTGGACCGGCTCAAGCGCATGATCAACGCGTCGGGCTTCAAGGTCTGGCCGGCCGAAGTCGAAGCGCTGATGTATCGGCACCCGGCGATCCTCGAGGCCTGCGTGATCGGCGCGCGCGACGCGAAGCGCGGCGAGACCGTCAAGGCTTTCGTCGTGCTGCGCGAGGGCTGGCGCGATCGGGTCGTCGAGGACGACATCGTGCAATGGGCGCACGCCCACATGGCGGTCTACAAGAGCCCGCGCATCGTCGAGTTCGTCGACGCACTGCCGAAGTCGGGCTCAGGCAAGGTGATGTGGCGCGAGCTGCAGGCGCGCGAGAATGCCGACGTCGCCACCGCGCCTCGCGCCGCGCCGTAGCCGCAACAAGCGCACAACAGGCGCACAACAAGCGCACAACGAACGGAGACAACCGCATGACCCGCGACCCATTCTTCGCATGGCGCCGCCGCAGCCTGCTCGTCGGCGCCGCCGCGCTGGCGCTGCCGTTCGCGAGCCGCGCGCAGGCCTTCCCGGCCAAACCGATCACGCTGATCGTGCCGTGGCCGGCCGGCGGCTCGACCGATCGTCATTTGCGCACGCTGGCCGAGATCGCCTCGAAGAGCCTGGGCCAGACGATCGTCGTCGAGAACCGCCCGGGCGGCGGCGGCACCAGCGGGCCCGGCGCGATGGCGCTGACCGCCAGGCCCGACGGCTACACGATCGCCCAGTACCCGATGGGGATGCTGCGCGTGCCGCACATGCAGAAGGTCCAGTGGGATCCGCTGAAGGACTTCACCTTCATCATCGGCGTCAGCGGCTACACCTTCGGCTTCACGGTGCGCAGCGACTCGCCGTACAAGACCTTCAACGACTACATCGAGGCGGCGCGCAAGGAGCCGGGCAAGATCGACTACGGCTCGACCGGCATCGGCACCTCGCCGCACCTGCTGATGGAAGAGCTCGCCGGCAACGCGAAGGTCGCGCTGAACCATGTGCCGTTCAAGGGCAACGCCGACCTGACCCAGGCCTTGCTCGGCGGCCATGTGATGGCGATGAGCGACGCGACCGGCTGGGACAAGTTCGTCGATGCCGGCCAGATGCGATTGCTCGTCACCTTCGGAGAACAGCGCACGCGGCGCTGGCCGAGCGTGCCGACCGCGAAGGAGCTCGGGTACAACGTCGTCGCGACCTCGCCGTACGGGTTCGTGGGCCCGAAGGGCATGGATCCGGCCGTCGCGAAGACGCTGCACGACGCGTTCAGGAAGGCACTCGACGACCCGAAGCACCTCGAGGTGCTCGCGCAGCTGAACCAGGACCTCTGGTACCGCAGCGGCGACGACTACGCGAAGTGGGCACGCGACACCTACGCGAAGGACAAGGCGCTGATCGAGCGGCTCGGCCTCGCCGCCAAGTCATGAGCACCCGTGATCCGATGACGACCACGACAGCCCCCACGAGCGGCCGCACGAGCGCCATCACGGTCAGCAGCGCCGACGCTGGCCTGGCCCCGTACCGGACCATCAGCGACCTGGTGCGCGAGCACGCGCTGGCGAGGCCCGCGCAGGCCGCGCTGGTCGCGGGCGGCGACGTGCTGAGCTATGCCGCGCTCGACGCGTTGATGGACCGCATCGCCGCCGCGCTGCAACGCGACGGCATCGGCCCGGGCGACGCGATCGCGATCTGCGCGAATGCGTCGCCGCGTTACGCAGCGGTGTTCCTCGGCGCGCTGCGCGCCGGTGCCGCGGTCGCACCGCTCGCACCGTCGGTCACGCCGGCGACCTTCGCCGCGATGTTCGGCGATGCGCAGGCTAGTCTGTTGTTCGTCGACGGCGCGGCGCGCGACGCGCTCGATGGCGCGCCGATCGACGCGCGCTGCGTCTCGCTCGACGGCATCGCGCCCGGCGCCGCGTTCGACACGTGGCTGGCACCCGACGTGGCGCATCCGGCGCAGGTGACCGTGCCGCCGGACGCGCCGTTCAACATCATCTATTCGTCCGGCACCACTGGCACGCCCAAAGGAATCGTGCAATCGCACGGCATGCGCTGGTCGCACGTCGCGCGCGGCGCCGCATACGGCTACGGCGCCGACGCCGTGACCCTGCTCGCAACGCCCCTGTACTCGAACACGACGCTGGTCGTGTTCTTCCCGACGCTGGCGTTCGGCGGCACGGTGCTGCTGATGGCCAAGTTCGATGCGGCACGCTACCTCGCGCTCGCGCAGGCGCATCGCGCGACGCACACGATGCTGGTGCCGGTCCAGTACCAGCGCATCATGGCGCTGCCCAGCTTCGATGCGCACGATCTCGCGTCGTACCGGATCAAGTTCTGCACCAGCGCGCCGTTTCGCGCCGAGCTCAAGGCCGACGTGCTGAAGCGCTGGCCCGGCGGGCTGGTCGAGTTCTACGGCATGACCGAAGGCGGCGGCACTTGCATCCTCGCCGCGCACGAGCATCCGGACAAGCTGCACACCGTCGGCCAGCCGGCGCAAGGGCACGACATTCGGCTGATCGACGAAGCCGGCCGCGAAGTCGGGCCGGGCGAGGTCGGCGAAGTCGTCGGCCATTCGGCCGGCATGATGATCGGCTACCACCGCCAGCCGGCGAAGACGCGTGAGGCCGAGTGGTTCGACGCGAGCGGCAAGCGCTTCATCCGCACCGGCGACGTCGGCCGCTTCGACGCCGACGGCTTCCTGACCCTGCTCGACCGCCGCAAGGACATGATCATCAGCGGCGGCTTCAACCTCTACCCGAGCGATCTCGAAGCGGTGCTGCGCACGCATCCGGCGGCGGCCGATGTCGCGGTGGTCGGCGTGCCGTCGCAAGCCTGGGGCGAGACACCGATCGCGTTCGTCGTGCCGCGCGCCGGCGCTGACGTCGCGATCGACGCGGCCGCGCTGCTCGCCTGGTTCAACGAGCGCGTCGGCAAGACCCAGCGGCTGGCCCGTTTGAGCTTCATCGCCGAGTTGCCGCGCAGCGCGATCGGCAAGGTGCTGAAACGCGAGCTGCGCGACGCGCATGTCGCGAGCGGGCAGGAGCCACGTTGAACGGGGCGAGCACAGGACGCGTGCTGGTGCTGAACGGTACGTCGAGCGCCGGCAAGACTTCGCTCGCGAAGGCACTGCAGACCGTGCTGCCCGAGGCGCATCTGCACGTGCAGCTCAACGCGTTTCGCGACATGGAGCCGCCCGGCTATTGGAAGGATCTGGACCCCGCGACCAGCGAACTGCGCATCGAAGCGCTGTGCCGCGCGATGCACGCAGCCGTGGCTGCGCACGCGCGTCACGGCCAGCACGTGATCTTCGACACCGTGCTCGACCGTGCGAGCGTCGCGCGCTACTTCGAAGAAGACTTGCGCCCGTTGGCGCCGCTGCTGATCGGCGTGACATGCGCTGTCGACGAACTCGAACGGCGCGAACAGGCGCGCGGCGACCGGCCGCTCGGTCTGGCGCGCCGGCAGGCGGCGTTCATCCACGAGGGTCGTGCGTACGACTTCAGCGTCGACACGACGAGCACGAGCCCTGAACAGAGCGCAGTCGTGGTTTTGCAGTGGTTGGAGCAACTCCGTTCGCCCTGAGGTATCGAAGGGCGGCGCGCGGGCCCTTCGATACCTCAGGGCGAACGGGATTCAGGCGACGGGATCGCCCGCCAGCACGTCGTCCGAGTTGTCGCTAGGATCAGCGGCTTCACAGTTCGCGAGGAGTCCAGCGATGTCGACAAGGACCGTAACGTATGTGCCGCTCGGTGCGAGCGGCGTGAAGGTCTCGAGGCTGTGGCTCGGCACGATGATGTTCGGCGACCAGACCGATGCGAACGAAGCCGCGCGCATCGTCGATGCGACGCGCGAGGCCGGCATCAACGCGATCGACACCGCGAACCAGTACGCGAACGGCGAATCCGAGAAGATCACCGGCAAGCTGATCGCCGCCGACCGCGAGCGCTGGGTGCTCGCGACCAAGCTCGCGAACCCGATGGGCCCGGGGCCGAACGACCGTGGCCTGTCGCGCCGGCACATGGTGGCCGCGCTCGATGCGAGCCTGAAGCGTCTGGGCACCGAATGGGTCGACATCCTGTATCTGCACATGGAGGACAACGAGACGCCGCTCGAAGAGACGCTGCTGGCGATGCAGCACCTGGTCGCCAGCGGCAAGGTGCACTACTTCGGCCTGTCGAACTTTCGCGCCTGGCGCGTCGCGCGCATCGCCGAGATGTGCAAGGCGATCGGCATGCAGCCGCCCATCGTCTGCCAGCCGCCGTACAACGCGATGTCGCGCCAGATCGAGGTCGAGTTGCTGCCGTGCTGCGCGCACTACGGCATCGCGCCGGTCGTCTACAGCCCGCTCGCACGCGGCATCCTCTCGGGCAAGTACCGGGTCGATGCGCCGCCGCCCGAGGGCTCGCGTGCCGCGCGCAACGACACGCGAATCATGCAGACCGAATTCCGCGCCGAGTCGATCGCGCTCGCCCAGCGCATTGCCGAACGCGCTCGCGAACGCGGGTTGACGCCGACGGCGTACGCGCTCGCGTGGGTCTGGAACAACCGCCTCGTCAACGGCGTGATCGGCGGGCCGAAGACCCAGGCCCAGTGGCAGGACTACCTGGACGCGCTCGGCACGCCGTTCGATGCCGACGACGAGGCCTTCGTCAGCGGCCTGGTCAGCGCGGGGCACGCGTCGACGCCGGGTTACTCCGACCCGCGTTATCCGGTCGCCGGGCGCGTGCCGCGCACCGGCTGATCGATCAGGCGCGGATCTCTTCGGCGACCGAGCCGTCGACCTCGAGATCGCGCAGATCGCGCCCGCGCGTCTCGCCGCAGAACCACGCGACCAGCACGAGCGCGATCAGCACCGGTGCGAGGATCAGCAGCGCCGCGAACATGAGCACCGGCACGAGGCCGAGCAGGCTCAAGAGCTGGGCGAGCAAGCCGCCGCCCTTCGTGCACGCGGCGACCCAGCCGGTCGCGCGGCCGCGCACCGCGATCGGGTAGGTCTCGGCCGCATACGGCAGGATCATCGCGATGATCCCGTTGACGCCGACGATCAGCAGCGCAATCGGCCACACCGGATTCGCGGTCCCCGGCGCGGCGAGTTCCAGGTGGATCACGCCGGCGAGGCCGGCCGCCGTCAGCACGATCGCGGCGAGCAGTGCGCCCTTGCTGCTCCAGCGGCTGTAGAGGAACGCCGCGGCGAACACGGTCGGCACCGCGATCAGCGCCGAGGCGGCGAGCAGCTGACCGGCGAGATGCATGCTGTAGCCCTTCGCGACCAAGTGCGCCGGCATCCACAACAGCAGCCCGAAATTGATCAGGCCCCAGGCGAGCGCGGTGATGCTCAGCGCCCAGGTCGGGCCGAGCAGGCCGGGCACGGCGCGCAGCCGCGTGGGCGCCGCGGCCGCGCGCGTGGCGGCCGCGACGGCCCGCGCGCTGCCCTCGCGCACGATGCAGCCGAAGGCATGCAGCGTCGCATGCGCCTCGGCCACACGTCCGAGCGACAGCAGGAATTTCGGCGACTCCGGAATGAACGCGTTCAGGAAGATCAGGATCAGCCCGGTCGGCAGGTTCAGGAACCACAGGATGCGCCAGCTCAAGATCGGCTCCAGCCACGCCGCGAAACCGCTCGCCGCGAGGTAGCCGCCGACCGCGCCGAGCCCGCCGACCAGCACCAGCACCCAGCCGCGATGCCGCGACGGCATCGTCTCGGCGAGCAGCGCGTAGGTCACCGGCAGCATGCCGCCGGCCGCCGCGCCCATCAGGAAGCACATGCCGACGTTCCACCACAGCGACGGCATCGCGCCGCAGATCGCGGTCCCGACGAACATCACCGCCGACAGCAGGATGGACGCGCGCCGCCCGTACAGGTCGGCGAGCCAGCCCCACAGCACCGAGCCGCAGACCGTGCCGCACAGCGCGGCGAACGGCAGCCATGCGATCGTCGTTGCCACCACGTCGTACTCGCGCCGCATGCCGGGCACGACGAAACCCAGGCTCGCCGGCTTCATCACGTCGATCACGAGCGCGATCGTCAGCACGATCATCAAGCGCCAGTGGGCCCAGGTCAGGTGCGCATCCTCGGGCGCGATGATCGTCAGCTCGTCCGGCAGCGCGGCGGCCGCCGCACCGCTCGCCTTCTTCGGCACGAGGCCGTAGCCCGCGACGACGACGCCCGCGACGATCAGCGCCATGCCCCACAGCATCTCGGCGTCCATCGGCATGTCGGCCAGGCGGAAGCCGTTGTCGCGCCCCATCCAGAACATCGGCAGGTGCAGCACGACGCCGATCGTCACGGCGATGCAGCCGGCGACGAAGGCCCAGAGGTGGCGGCGATCGGCGAGCACGCGGGTCGGGGTCATGAGAACGTTCGCGGCAAAAGGAGCCGCGACGATACCCGATCACTACGGCCGAACCGCCGGCGCCTCGATCGGCATGCCGGCCGCGCGCTGCATCAGGTACAGCTCGAGCTCGGTCAGCTCGACCGTGCCGTACGGAAACGGCTCGGCGCGCACACCAGCGATGCAGCCGCGCAGGCGCCGTTGCAGCGAACCCAGGCCTTGCCATTCGAGCCGGTAGAGCGGGTACCCGGTCGGATGCGCCTGCGGGATCGTCGCGCCGGCCAGGCGAGCGCCGGCGCGTTCGTCGTGGCATTGCGCACACGACAGGTCGAGCTGCCCGATGCGCTGCCGATAGAGCTTTTCGCCGCGCTCGCGAAACGGCACGAGTCGCGGATCGCGGGGCGGCGCGATGGCCATGCCGCGCGACTGCATCGCGACGAAGCTTTCGAGCGCCAGCAGCTCCTGGCTCTCGGGCGCGAGCGCCGTCGCCTGCTGATGATCCACGCGGCAAGCGTTGATCCGCTGCGCGAGGGTGATCGGGCGCTGCACCGCCGCGTCGAACGCCGGGTAACGCGTGGCGACGCCTTTCATGCGGCTCGACGCCTCGGAGGCAGCGCCGTGGCACGACGCGCACGAGCGGTTCGCGTTGCCGTCGGCACGGTCCCACACGGCGGCGCCTTCCTGCACCCACAGCATCGCCGGGTTCTGCGCATCGTCGCGCTGGATCGCCTGGACCTCGCGTGTCATGAAATCGAAACCCGAGCGCCGGCCGTCGTCGCGCTTCGGCGGCTCGGCAGCAGCCGCGGCCAGCCCGGCAGCGCACAGCGCCGCCGCTGCGAGCAGAGCCAGCGGCCGCTTCATGCCGCGACCGTCAACGCCACGCGTTCGGTCTGCGCGAAGCCGCGGTCGCCTTCCCACGTGAACTCGAGCGTGCCGCTCACGGTCGCGATCGTGCAGAACGTGAGATACGGGTTCGCGGCGACTGCGGGGAACAGTTCGGCGCTGAACACCTGCTCGCCGTCGTAGCGGCAGCTGAAGCGGCGCAGGATGTTGCGCGGCAGCAGTTGGCCGTCGTCGCCGGCGCGATAGCCGGTCTCCATCGGATGCGCGATCAGCGTGCGGATCTCGACGATCTCGCCGCGCTTCGCGGTGGCCGGCATCGTGATCAGCGCGCGGGCCATCGGCGTCACGGCGTTTCGACGCACGCGGCCAGCGTGACGATCACGTCGGCCGTGTCGGACCAGAAGCTGCCGTCGCTCATCTGCGCGATCGCGACGAGCTGCTGCGAGTTCGCGAGGCGGATGCGGGTCGAGACGTCGGCACGGCCTGCGCGCGGGCCGAGACGGCAGGTGATCACGTCGCGCTGCGGGTTTTTCTCGTTCAGCACGGTGATCGCGAGCACGTGGTCCGCCGGCGTCATCGGGCTCGTCACATGCACGGTGATCGGCACGGTGTTGCCGTTCTCGACCAGCGGCGCGATGTCGAGCTTGACGCGCCCGCGCTGCAGCGGCGCGCCGGTCGTGAAGGCCTTGATCGCGGCCTGCAGATCATCGGCGGCGTGCGCAGGGCGGACCACGACGAGCGTGCCCACCGCGGCACCGGTCACGGCACCGAGCAAGGTGCGCCGCGAGACGGTCATTTGAGACCTTCGAGGTACGCGACCACGTCCTCGATCTGCTGGGCCGCGAGGATGGTCTTGCCCTGCCAGCTCTTGCCGACGCGCGTGAAGCCGTCGCTGCGGTAGTACGCCGGCATGATGCTCTCGGGATCGAGGCGATGCGAGTCGACGATGCGCAGGCGCAGCTGCGGCACCGACCAGCGTGCGCCCGCTCCCGCGAGATCGGGCGCGAGCGTGCCCTGGAAACGCTCTTCGGGAATCGGTGCGGCGTGGCACAGCAGGCACAACCCGACCTGCCGGTTCGCGACGAGCGCGCGGCCGCGCGCCGGATCGCCGGGTGCGTCGGTCAGCGGCTTCGGGATCGCATCGCCGACGACCTCGTACGCCGGCTGGGCGCGCACCGCCGTCGCGCACGTCGCGCCGGCTGCGAGCGTCGCCGACATCGCGATCACCATCATCCGTCGATGCCGCCGCGGTCCGGTCTGCAACTGACCTCCGCCCGCTACGCCCGCTTCAGGCTCTGGTTCTTCAGCGGCAGGTCGCGGATGCGCTTGCCGGTCGCGGCGTAGATCGCATTGAGCACCGCCGGCGCGGCGACCGCGATCGTCGGCTCGCCGACACCGCCCCAGAAGCCGCCCGACGGCATCACGATCGTCTCGACCTTGGGCATGTGCTGCATCTGCACGACCGGGTAGCTGCTGAAGTTGTCCTGCTCGATGCGGCCGTCCTTCACGGTGCAGCCGCCGAACAGCGCGGCCGACAGGCCGTAGACGAACGAGCCCTCGACCTGCGCCTCGATCTGCTGCGGGTTGACCGCGTGGCCCGGGTCGGTGGCCGCGACGATGCGGTGGATCTTCAGGTCGCCCGCATCGCTCACCGAAACCTCGGCGCACGCCGCGACATAGCTGCCGAAGCCCATGATCTGCGCGAGCCCGCGATAGACCTTCTGCCCGCCCACGTCGGGCGCCGGCTTGCCCCAGCCGGCGCGCTCGGCCACCGCGTCGAGCACCGCGAGGTGCTTGGGCGAATTCGCGAGCAGCTTGCGACGCAGCGCGAGCGGATCCTGCTTCGTCGCGGCCGCGATCTCGTCGATGAAGCTCTCGACGTAGATCGCGTTGTGGTTCAGGTTCACGCCGCGCCAGAAGCCCGGCGGCACGTGCGGGTTGCGCATCGCGTGATCGATCAGCAGGTTCGGCACCGCGTAGCCGAACACGCCCTCGGCGCCGCTCGGATTCAAGCCCTGGAACGTGACCGGATCGCGGCCGCTCTGCAGGTTCTGCGGCGCAAGCCCGGCGAGGATCGACTGCCCCGAGATGCGCATGTGCCACGCGGTCACCTCGCCTTGCGCATCGAGGCCCGCGACCATGCGGCACTGCGTGATCGGGTGGTACTTGCCATGCTGCATGTCCTCTTCGCGCGACCAGATCAGCTTGACCGGCGTGCCGGGCAGCTCCTTGGCGATCAGCACCGCCTGCTGCAGCCAGTCGTGCGCGCCGCGCCGGCCGAAGCCGCCGCCGAGGTTGAGCTTGTAGACGTCGCACTGCGCCGGCTTCAGCCCGGCGGCTTCGGCCGCCGCGGCGAGCGCGGCCTCGCCATTCTGCGTCGGGCACCAGACCTCGCAGCGCTGCGGCGTCCAGCGCACCGTCGCATTCATCGTCTCCATCGTCGCGTGGTTCTGGAACGGGTACGAATACACCGCCTCGACCTTGCGCGGCGCATCGGCCAGCGCCTTCTTCGCGTCGCCCTTCTCGTTGCCGACGAAGGCCTGCTGCGCGCCCAACCCTTCCTTGAGCATCGCGGCGATCGTCTCGCTCGAGACCTTCGCGTTCGGGCCTTCGTCCCATTCGACCGGCAGCGCGGCCAGCGCGCTCTTCGCATGCCACCACGTGTCGGCGACGACCGCGACTGCGCTGTCGCCGACCTTGACGACCTTCTGGACGCCGGGCTTGCCCGCGATCTTCGCCGCGTCGAAGCTCTTGAGCTTGCCGCCGAACACCGGGCAGTCGACGATCGCCGCGTTCAGCATGCCGGGCAGCTTCAGGTCCATGCCGTAGACCTGCGCGCCGGTGGTCTTTGCGACGGTATCGAGGCGCTTGACCGGCTTGCCGACGATCTTCCAGGTCTTCGGGTCCTTCAGCGCCACGTCGCTCGGCGGCGTCAGCTTCGAGGCCGCGGCGGCGACCTTGCCGTAGGTCGTCGTGCGGCCGCTGCCCTTGTGCGTGATCACGCTGTTCGCGGCCGTGCACTCGGCGACCGGCACCTTCCATTCGTCGGCCGCGGCCTGCACCAGCAGCATGCGCGCGGTGGCGCCGCCCTTGCGCACGTAGTCGTTCGATTCGCGGATGCCGCGGCTGCCGCCGGTCGAGTAGTTGCCCCAGACGCGGTTGCGCGCCAGGTTGGTCGCGGGGGTCGGGTACTCGGTGCTGACCTTGTTCCAGTCGCACTCGAGCTCTTCGGCGACGAGCTGTGCCAGGCCGGTCAGCGTGCCCTGCCCCATCTCGGAGCGGGCGATGCGGATGATCACCGAGTCGTCGGGCTTCACGACGACCCAGGCGTTGACTTCGGGCGATGCGGCGAGAGGCGCTTGCGCGAACGCCTTGTCGATCAGCGGCACGTGAAAGCCGACGACCAGGCCGCCGGCCGCGAGCGCCGAGCCGCCGATGAACTTGCGCCGCGTGAGCCTGGGCGCGGTGGCGACCGCCGTCTCCTGCGCGGCTTGAACCGAAGCGGTCGAGGTCGTCGTCATGATGATTCGCTCCTCGTCTCGTCGTTCAAGCCGTCATGCCGGCGGCCTGCTTGATCGCCGCGCGCACCCGGTTGTAGGTGCCGCAGCGGCAGATGTTGCTCATCGCGGCGTCGATGTCGGCATCGGTGGGCTTGGGCTTGTCCTTCAGCAGCGCCGCGGCGGCCATGATCATTCCGGACTGGCAGAAACCGCATTGCGGCACGTCGAGCGCGACCCAGGCCTGCTGCAGCGGATGCGAGCCGTTCGGCGACAGGCCCTCGATCGTCACGATCTTCTCGTTCGCGCCTATCGTGGACGCGGGGCGCACGCAGGAGCGTGTCGGCACGCCGTCGATGTGCACGGTGCAGGCGCCGCATTGCGCGATCCCGCAGCCGTACTTCGTGCCGGTCAACCCGAGCTGCTCGCGCAGCACCCACAGCAGCGGGGTGTCGTCCTCGGCCTGGAACTGCCGGGCCTTGCCGTTCACGTTCAGCGTCGCCATCGTTCGTCTCCGTTCGTTGCAGGCGGTGAATTCGGGGTGCGGCGATTGTGTGTGGGCGCGGCCGCGGATCGGAATCGAGCCGAGAAATCCCTCCTTTCGCGAGGGGCACGTCACGTCAGTCGACGTCGCTCGCGAGCGAGTCCAGCGGGGTCGCCATGATGGCGCATCCGACCCAATCCATTTGTGGACGTTTCATTGCATGTTGTCCATCAATGGAATATGCTCCGATCGACCCGACCGGGGCCGACCTTCGACGAGCGCACCTTGAAGCCCACCCAGCAACCCAAACCCGCCACGATCGACGTGCACTCGGCCGCCACGGCCGCGAAGGTGCTGCCGGTGTTCTTCCGGATCAGCGACGCGTGGGGCTTGTCGGTCGGCGAGCAGCAGACGCTGCTGGGCGTCGGCAAGAGCACGCTCGCGGTGTGGCGCGCCGGCAAGGTCAAGTCCGGGCTGGACCGCACGGTGCTCGAGCGCTTGAGCTACATCTTCGGCATCTACAGCGCGCTGCAGATCCTGCTGCCGATTCCCGAGCGGGCCGATGCGTGGATTCGCCGCGAGAACAGCGCGCCGCTGTTCGGCGGCGCCTCGGCGTTGAAGCGCATGCTCGGCGGGCAGGTCGCCGACCTGTTCGCGGTGCACGGATACCTGAACGCGCAGCGCGGCGGGGACTTCGCGTGACGCCGCCGAAGAAGAGGTCGACGGCGAGGACAACGACGAAGGCGACAGCGAAGGCATCCGCTCCCGCGGCGCTGCCGCCGCTCACCGAGATCGATTGGGCCGAGTGCTTTCGCCTCGTGCCGTCGCGCTTTCCGCCGGTCAGCCTGTACGAGCGGGTCGCGTCGGCCGACGAGTTCGACGCGGTCTTCGCGGTCGAGATGCTGACGAACCCGCGGCTGCGCCAGGAGGCCGGCGAGATCTCGCTGGTCGCGCCCGACGAGCGCGTGTTCGGCCCGGGCAGCACGCCGGTGATGGCCGCGTTCTGCCACCTGAATGCGCAGGGCAGCCGCTTTTCGGACGGCACCTGGGGCGCCTACTACGCGGCAGCGTCGCTCGCGACGGCCGTCGCCGAGGTCGCCTATCACCGTGAGAAGTTCTTCGCCGCGACGAAGCAGGAGGCGATCGACGTCGACCTGCGTGTCTACGTCGCGGCGCTTGCGAAGTCGCTGCACGACGTGCGCGCGCCGCGCTGGGCCGCGGTGCACGACCCCGACGACTACAGCGCGTCGCAGGCGCTGGCGCGCCGCCTGCGGCTGGCGAATTCATGGGGCCTCGTGTACCGCAGCGTGCGCGATAGCGGCGGCGCCTGCATCGCCGCGCTGCGCCCGAAGACGATCACGCTGCCGGTGCGGCAGGCGCAGCACGTCACGCTGCGCTGGAACGGGGTGCGGATCGAGCAGTGGTATGCGAAGGCGGGGCTGCACACCGTGAATCGATGAGGCGCGAGGTTCATCCCCTGGCGTGGGTCACGCCGCCGTCGACGACCAGGGTCGAGCCGACGACGTAGTCGCCGGCTCGCGACGCGAGATAGATCGCGGCCCCGGCCATGTCCTCGTCGCGGCCGATGCGGCGCGCCGGGATGCGCTGGGCGACCTCGTCGCCGTGGTCGCGCGCGACGCGGTTCATCTCGGAGGCGAACGCGCCCGGCGCGATCGCGCTGACGGCGATGTTCTCGGGCGCCAGCGTCAGCGCCATGCGCCGCGTCAGCTGGATCAGCCCGGCCTTGCTCGCCGCGTACGAATAGGTCTCCTGCGGGTTGATCGAGATGCCGTCGATCGACGCGATGTTGATGACCTTCGCGACCTGCTTCTTCGCCGCGGCGCGCAGCGGCGCGATCAGCGCCTGGGTCAGGAAGAACGGCGTCTTCAGGTTCAGGTCGACGACCTTGTCCCAGCCGTTTTCGGAGAAGGTGTCGAACGCTTCGCCCCACGCCGCGCCGGCGTTGTTGACCAGGATGTCGAGCGTCTGCTCGCGTGCCGTGTATGCCTCGACCAGGCCTTTCACGCCGTCCAGCGTCGCCACGTTCGCGGGCAGCGAGATGCACTCGGCGCCGCCGACCGACAGCTCCTTCGCGGCCGCATCGCAATCGGCCGCCTTGCGCGACGAGATGTAGACCGTCGCGCCCTGCGCGACAAAGCCGGCCGCGATCATGCGGCCGATGCCGCGAGAGCCGCCGGTGACCAGCGCGACGCGGCCCTTCAGTGAAAACAGGTCGTCGATGTTCATGTGTGCCTCCGGGATGGATGGTTCAGCCGCCGACGCTCGCCGCCAGCCCCGCCGCGATCGCGTTCGCGCGCGCCTCGTGCAGTGCCTGCCCGATCGCCGGGCCGCTCAGGCCTTTGGCCGCCGCGCCTTCGGCGACCGCACGCGCGTCGACCGCCTGGGCGAGCGCGAGGGCATGCGCGAGGCGCGCGCGCTGCGGGTACGCGTCATCGCTCATCCCGAGGCGGCCGCGCGCATCGCATTCGCAGGCGAGCAGCGCGGCGGCGAATCGATCCGGCCGGCGCCACGCATCGCAGCGGTCGAGCAGCCGCGTGATCGCTGCGGCGCCGAATTCGCCGCTGCGGTGGATGTTGCCGTGCTCGCGCGCGACCAGTTCGGCCAGCTCGCGGCACGCCACCGGCACGCGCAGCCGTTCGCAGACGTCGCGCACCAACTCGACGCTGCGCTCCTCGTGGCCGAGATGGCGCGGCAGCACGTGGGGCGGTGTCGTGCCCTTGCCGAGGTCGTGGCCCAGGCAGGCGAAGCGCACCTCCAGGCTTGTGTTCAGCGTGGCCGCCATGTCGAGCACCATCATCAGGTGCACGCCGGTGTCGACCTCGGGGTGGTAGTCGGCGCGTTGCGGCACGCCCCACAGCCGGTCGACTTCGGGCAGCAGCGTGGCGAGCGCGCCGCATTCGCGCAGCACCCCGAACAAGCGCGACGGCTTCGTTTCCATCAAGCCGCGCGCAAGCTCCTGCCACACGCGCTCGGGCACCAGCGCATCGACTTCGCCGGCCTCGACCATGCGGCGCATCAGCGCGAGGGTTTCCGGCGCCACCGTGAAGTCATTGAAGCGCGCCGCGAAACGGGCGAGCCGCAGGATGCGCACCGGGTCTTCGGCGAACGCGTTCGACACGTGGCGCAGCACCTTGTCGCGCAGATCGCGCTGGCCGCCGTGCGGGTCGATCAGGTGGCCGGCCTCGTCCTGCGCGATCGCGTTGATCGTCAGGTCGCGGCGCAGCAGATCGTCTTCGAGCGTGACGCTCGGGTCGGCATGGACCTCGAAGCCGTGGTAGCCGGCCGCGGTCTTGCGTTCGGTGCGCGCCAGCGCGTGCTCTTCCTTGGTCTGCGGGTGCAGGAACACCGGGAAGTCGCGGCCGACCGGCGTGTAGCCGGCATCGAGCAGCTCCTGCGCGCGCGCCCCCACGACAACCCAATCACGGTCGCCGCCCGGCGCGCCGAGCAGGGCGTCGCGCACCGCGCCGCCGACCAAGTAACGCTTCATGCCGGCAGTTTAGGGCCCGTGCATGGCCCTCACCCCAGCCCTTTCCCGCAAGCGGGACAGGGAGCAAGACGTCGTCCCCGGGGTAAGGGGAATCAAGCCTCGGTGCGGTACGGCTCGTCGAACGGCACGAAGTCGTGTTCGGCCAGCGCGTCATCGATCCACGCGGCAACGCCCGGCAGCGCGACAACGCGCTCCATGTAGGCGGCCACCACCGGCGGCACCGGCACGGCGTAGGTGCGCAGCCGCGTCACGACCGGCGCATAGAACGCGTCCGCAATCGTGAAGCTGCCGAACAGCAGCGGCCCGCCGTGCGTCTCGAGCAGTTCGGACCACATCGACACGATGCGCGCCACGTCGTCGCGAACATCCTGACGTTCCTCCAGCACCTTCTCGCCGATCGCCGGGAGCGTCGCTTCGATGTTCATCGTGAGGTGGCTGCGCATCGCGCCGAAGCCCGTGTGCATCTCGGCGCAGACGCTGCGCGCCCGTGCGCGCGCGTGGCGATCCGCCGGCCA